>Ga0163217_1012332_pt1 | contig 12527 bp, 6 predicted proteins | sample SynspAceP_FD_185933 | JGI IMG/M metagenome (GOLD analysis project Ga0163217, IMG submission 185933) | Saline lake microbial communities from Ace Lake in Antarctica - Synechococcus sp. Ace-P (PacBio error correction) | ecosystem: Environmental > Aquatic > Non-marine Saline and Alkaline > Saline ... | reverse complement strand
TTCTTTCAATAAGGCACCACCACCGGTTAATACCATTGCCCACGCTCTTGAAATATCAGAGGCTAAATTCAGTTTGGGAGAATTTAAGCGTCTACCATGACGAGACCGAACAATACCTGTTAAGGGGTTCTTGGGCAAGGCCTCAAGGATTTTCATTGCTAGGTTAAGGAAAATACCGCTGTACGCCATTCAGACTAAGTTCACGCTCGGCGTACTTCGATTTCTTTCACTTCTTCAGCCGGATATATGCCGCCCAATTTCATGTTTAAACGCTCTGCTGTTTGCTTCACGAATGAGTGAGCCAAAGTTACGCCCTAATATTTAAGAAATAATCGGCTTCGTCAAACTTGTCACCGCGATACGTACCGGATGAGAATAACAATACCATTAAGCGAGATGATGGCCACTTCAGTCTGGTACCACCCCCGTATCTTACCACCCATTCGAACCTGTTGCTTTCCTGAACCGGTAAACTCGCACCGATTGCTGCAGCATGGCTCATCAAATCAGAAAAACTTCCCTGGCACCAGCGCCTAAAGGGGCAGATGTCACGAATGAAGCACGGCGCTCTCGACTTGGGATTGAACCACAAGGCACACAGACGTAGACAGCACAGGTGGGCGGGGGACGTAAAAGAGTTATTTGTGCACTGGACTGTTAATAAAAATGCTGCATTTCAATTTTTTTCGGTACATAAAAACAAGCGATAGAACCCCGTCTTTCATCGGGGGGCGGAGTCGCTTTTATGTTGCCGGGTTCTACCCCCCAACATGGCGTTTTTTTAGCCTCATCCCCACAGCCGGCACTGTTTTGGGGCCGCCCTGCTCTTTCTTGACGGAATTGCCCACAACCGAAGGCTGCATTTGGGGGATAAGACATACCTTTTCTTTAATATAAATAAGCGATATTGGCTGTGCGAGGTTCGATTGATTTAATCGTTGGAAAAACTGTTCCTTCGCTTTGTTGAACATGGAAGGAAACCGATCCTAGGTTGGTGACGAGAGGTAATCGACAACTTTACCAACAGCCCCCTGATTTGGCATAGCAATTACATGGTAAAACAAAGACAACGCAAAAAAAGTGGGGGGTTTACAGCATATATTGATGGACTTTTTTTACAAAAAGTGCACAAGCTGAGAGCTCAAGATGGTTAAAAACCAACAACAGTTATTTATGAGGTCTCCGCTATCCCTATGGTGCATTCTGATACTAATCAGTTACCCCAATTGAGTTAACTTTTTTACCCCAACACTATCCTTAACTAAACAACAGAAGCCTTGCTTCAGTTAAATTACTTCACGCCAATTGGAATTACCCGATCATTGCTCAAAATGGCCAAAAGTATATATTGCTTGAGGATAATCTAGGCCTTTTGGACCCAAACACATTCTCACTGTGCGATTACAAATAATAGCATCGCGCATATCCAGTCATAATTTAAATATTGCGAGCCAGCCATTAACGTCAAACCGCTGGATTCAAACGCAAAATTATAGCTCTCCAGCCCTCCCGAGGCGCACTAAGTTCGAAAGTCTTTTTGCTTTCGTCAGGAAGGGCCGAGTAGAAGTACCATCACTGGTCCACCAGGATCGGACAAGAGCGGTCAGATCAATTCCCATTTGACCTTTGAGGGCTCAAAAAGTATTTGATTTCGCGGATTGTGTAAGTAATCATCGTTCCATTGTCTAGCGTATTCAACTAACCATTGACCCTAATATTCCATATGTCGAACCACCAAAATTTATGGTTCGCAATGGTTTCAGTTTCGGGCCCATAAACACTGTTAAGCGCAAAACGGCCAAAACGTAAAAATTCGCGACCACCTACCATCGATAAAAAGGTTATTGCGTTGCCCAATTTGCATCGAGGATAGTTATTGCGGAAACCAAATTACCTGGCCCATCCGTTAGGAACTCCGCAGGAACACTATATCAAACTAAAGCAATCAAACGGTGTCACGGGATTACATGATACTGAATGTCATCTGTTTTATTATAGACAATTATCGCGTTCAGGTAGGGTTTCATTACCACTGAGCCATCGTAGTTGTCAGCAGCACTGAGTTGCGGGGCATTACTTTAAAAACGGATGTATTTGCCCGGATAAGTGCTTTTATCCAGATGAGCTCAATTAAGTGCATTTCATTTACATCCTCTATGGTGGGCGCTGAACGTCCAATCGACGGGAATCTGATTAATACATGGTTTGGAATTCTAGCGCATTTTTTTTTGCCGTTACTCTTTATCGCCGGGAAAGTAGAAAAGAGATGGTCTGGCCGACATAACTAACCACTTTTGCACATCTTTGTAAAAATGGTTAGAGGAGGATTGCACGTTCTGCCCAAATAATAGCGGGACTAAACGTGCCCAAAGCTAGCTCCCCAAGAGCTAATTTTTAATGCCTAGATAGTTTCAGATCTTGTGATCCGTTGCGATTACGCCTGCTACATCATTAATAGGCACGTCGCATAACGATACTGCCCTCAGAAAATTTCAACTTATTGACGCTTATAATAAACTAGCGTCAGTTAACTGCCTAATTTCACCAGTTACTGGCATTACCTAAAGCTGCCATCTTGCAGAGCCTACAACGGTTGGATAAGTGCGTTGGCTTGAGCTTGATTTGCTCTGCCTGATAATATGGGAATAAGACTGCCGCCAACATTAGCGCTAAGGACCAATTCAAAAAGGCCCACCAGCGATAATTTTACTTTATTCAGCCGGGCCAGTTATAGACAGAGCTGCGGGTGATCCACTTAAGGCCTAAACTTGCTGGGTAGAAACATCAATCAATGCCGGTGCCTTTGAGGATTCTTGGGCTCCATCGATGGTTGGCTTTGAGCCCTTAATGCTACCTACCCGCATCAGCGTAATTTAAGCTACGCAGCGATGGCTATCCCATCTGTGCCAAAATTGAGTTGTGATATATCCGCTGCTCTCGCCACTGCAATTCACTAAGTCGCTGATTACAGGCCGTAAAGAGGGTAAGACAAATAGCCGGTGGTCACAATTATAAGCCCAGATTTAATAGTTTTTGGACTACCCGCTTAATAGCAGCCTGACATACACATTATTATCCTGCACGAGCGCAGTTTTACATTGCTAACTGGCTTTCAGGCTAGTTATTTCTGGCAGGATTTTATACACTAATGGGTCGCGCCATAAAATTCAAAACCAGCATCTACAAAGCTCAATTTTCACTTAGTTTCATGTTGAGACCAAAAAGCAGCAGCAATATCAGCGATTTTCTGAGCAGCAGTTTTACTCAAATGTGTCTAAGTTACCGCAGTTGTTATACTTAAAACGGATTATTAATTGAACGGTAAATTGAGAGTATTAGCACCTGACAGGTGCCAGGGCTTAAACTAATACCTGGTTGGCGTGTGATATATAATTGAAGTGCAATTAGCATTCTTTGCAGGCTTAAGACCAATTTGACTCTGCGTTCACAGGTAAATCCTTCGAGTATCATGTTCCAGACGAAATGATCCGTTCCACTGCATTAGCTCACACAATGTGCGAGAGCGTATTCGCATCAAGAGTATTTCGCTAGCTGCTGAGCTGTTTGATAAATTCTCAAAATCATCATACTGACCGTAAGCAGAATTGTCGTTACTGTTGCCAGTAAAGTAGAGATCGCGGCTATCTCCTATATACAAAGTATTTAAGTCTGCCATTCGGCCATCTTAGACCGGCTTAGTGTGCGATTGCAACGTCTACGCCGTTAATTAGATACCATTTTATCTGCAGCAAGATCCCCAGTTAATGGCCACATGTACCATTCGTTAGCGGAAGAAGAAATTAAACCACTAACTCGCAGCACTGCATCTTTGTCAGCGAATCTTCCATGCCAAACTCCAACGTACCTGAATACAGCTTAGATAGAAGGGATTTGCCAAAAAGAAAGAAAAAAGCCGTTGATGCGTTCCAGTTTAATTGTCGAAGAGTGACATGAAGAGCTCCAGGACCACTTTGCTTCTGTTACCAAACGAAACCGTGCCTGCCTGACCTATATTCTCGGTCTACTATGCCATGAGGTGTTAAGCGCATCGTGATAAAAAAAAACATTGAGTTTACTACGTCCATTCACCTTTACAGGAACTTTTTGCTTGGCTATCGGCAATAAGGCCTCAACTGAACCCACAGGAGAGCCGTGTGTTAGCATTACTTAGAAGAGCTAATATTCGAACCGTGCCACGCCAGTTATCCTTCAAATCTAAATTGCCAATACGACCGCACTTCTGGTCGCACGGTTTATGCAAGTGTGTGTTAGCATGCAAGGGCTATTTGCGCTTAGCTTGCCTGAGCTGTTTGAGTAAATTTCTCAATCATCCAAACTGCCCATTTGCAGAATTAGCGGTTGCTGCATTGACCAGGTATGAGCTGCGGCACATCGCCTTTATACAGCGTTAGTAAGTTACCCAATTGCAATTCAAGCCTCCGTTAGTTTGAGACTGAACTGTTGTTACATTTAAATAAAATGCCCATGTCTGCCACCACCTCCCATGTAACTGCAACATGCACCCATTACCGTTCGCAGGCATAGATCAGGTTTGAAAAACATTTAAGTAGCGCAATTCGGCATCATTAGAGTCTTCTAGACAAATGCAAAGTAGCCATTGTTTTAAACTCAAATTAAAATACTTGTCACGTTGACGTTCGGTATAGAAGGCATGCAAATAATTGGCGTGCGCCGCCTCTGATGCCCATGTCAGTATTGCTGCTGTACCAGAAGGATATTTGTGCACTTGTTGACCAATATGCTACGTCTAAATCTATGCCTGTATCCAAAAGGCCCCCGGGCAATTTAATTTTTTTCTATTTTCCCAAAAAAAAAAAAATGACTAGAATTGGGAGGGACGTTAATACTCTACAAGACTTTTGTAAAACATCTGGAAAAATAGGCGCACTTGCCAATAGGTGTGCATGCCTAGCCATGGCAGATGAGTCAATAATACTGCTGATACCCGACCAATTATGGCTCTTCTGAAGTTCATAAGAATTGCTAATTTAACAAACACGCGTCTCCGGACACAATATCACTATAAGATGTATTAGATGATGGAAGATCTTTTGATAGGTGACCGTTCGAATTAGTGCTAAAGTCGTTTATTCTTGCAGCCAAGTGCACCAAAAGGCATAGCTGGCAGAGCCTAAGTAATATTTCCCCTCGCGTACAAACTACCCGAGAAGAGTTGTTTATTATTAAAATTTGACCACTCATTGTCGTAGGGCATACACCGTACTTATTTTACCTGGCGTCACCACTCCTGTTAGCAGAGGGTGAATTGATCAAGCCGGGGAGGGAAGGTGATGATGATTTACTACACTATTGCCGTTGCACTTCCTTGTACATTATTTTTTGACGACTATCCATCAGCAGTGGTTTAAATCCCAGTAAGTACTACTTCCCTGTAAAATAAAGTGTCTGTTTTTGAAAACCAAAGGTAAAGAGGAGAAGCAAACGAAATATTCAGGGTGCTTGTCAGGCCAAACTTATAGTCGCTTCGGAAGCAGAATTGCGAGTAATATCATCAAATCTGACCAGGATTACTACCATCCCCACGAGTGGCCGAAACCCTTGTAGCCGAATAACAAGGTCAGTAGTATGCTTATTACTGACAAAATCACCCACATTCTACGTCTGATGGAGAGCCAGCAACGCCTGGCTAATCTTGGCTTTCGGGCAGGTCTTTTTGTCAGGAGCCACTATACGACTGAACAGCTTGAGGGTCGGCCAATACAATGGATTGGTTCCTCGCTAACATTTGCGCATTTATAACCAAAAGTCGAATGTTACTCTTTGCGAGTGACTGAGACGCCATTTTAGAAAAATACTTGCACTTGCAAGAACCTCATGGACGCTAGCAGCAGAGGTACTCACTATGTCTAAGGAAAAATTAAAACCTCGTTTATCGTTTTGCGCATCAGATGACCAGATCCCAAGTTGCACAGATGAAATAATAAAGGTCTTTACCCCAAGGAGAAAAACACCGTTAATTACCATTAACTTTTGATCTGCCAAATAATTCTTCCAAGCTGTTTTACTGACTTGCCAATCCGCGAGTGTAGTTGAAAATGCTAGCTGATTATTGGGGAAAACCATGGTCACTTTGCCACTCAGGGTAAAATCACCGATAAAACCGCAATACCTCCAGTGTCTTGGGGAAAAAAAAAACTTGGTATGTAGATATAATCTTTGACCCTTTAATGAGATTTTGATTTGAAGGTTGTAGGTGTTTTGGCAGGTTTTGCCGAGACCGTAAATAGGTTCCCACGTACGTTATCATCACGTACTTGATATTAGACGTCGAAAGCAATTATCACGTAAGATTAACGTTGATCAGGGTGGTCGGACCAATAACGAAGCGAACAAATAAGACAAAAAAAGCAGATTAAGCCATTACTACTTACCAACTTTTTTGCTGTCATGTCTTACCTCACTTAACTACGTTGATACATTCACTCTAAACCAAGAGAAACAAAAACGTTTGCCTTCTATTACCCTACTTTATGGCATCAATTTATAAATCGGTATACGACCTCACCAACTATATTGCCCACTGTTGCATTGTCGGATAATGAAAATTGCAAATAGGCCATGTTTTACTGCCATCGTATCACCGTTTATTGTCGGTAGAGGCCGTAGGTATTGGCAATTTCTAAACCCGCACCTGATCATGAAGAAACGATGAGTCATAATGGAGCACTGGGCTAAAGGCTCACTTACAGGGATATTGTAGCCCGAGCAATGGGGAAATTATTGGCTAATTCTGGCATTCAATACGCAGCCCGGGCGGCATTTAATGCGCGCTGATCCTGAAAACTCTCTATAGAACATCTATCGTGGATGACCCTAGCATTTTGAGTAATCGTTAGTCACTAAAAATAAAGCCAGAATACCCGAATAACAAATAGGGCTAGCACTTAACATTTACTTACATGCTGCGTTTCCAAGAGTGTTGCGGGGTTAATTTAGGGAAATTAGGAGATATGCACCTCAATACTGTAGTTCAGCTGCTCCTCCATTGAGTTTTCAAACGGCTAACAGGATATGCACTAGGCCGGTACGATTGAGACCGCATTCGATATGGCAAAGCGGGCAATTCAGTTCACATCTGGACAAATCTTAATCGTAAGTGCTCTGCATTAAAAATCTCCCCTTTATTCAACAAGGTTTGCGTTACGGAAAGGGTTGTCTTCATGACGGTATAGTGCCCGTCACTTCGGCGCAAACAAAAATCTATACACTCTTTTCGCCGGAAAAATACATTTCTTGATGCAGGGAGATAGTCAGCAAAGGCACGCGCTCAAAGTCAGGTTCAGCAGTATTGACTGGTGCTATTGCTAGTACTACAATCACCGTACCATTGGCATTACTATCGCCATCGGCTCAATTGCTTCGCTGTCAGCCAGAACTGAGCTGCGCTTGTTGCTCAGAGGAGTCGTAAAATATCTTTGGGCGCTGTCGGAGTTAAACAAAGGCGACAATCGCCAGCTGCAAGCTAAACTGACCTATTAGCCAGCCAGGGTTCAAACAGTACCGCCTGAGTCTGAAGTAGAGGGGATATAGGTTAGAGTTGGTATAAAGACACCACTGAGCAGGCACAAATTTCAAGACACTGTTTCTAGACTTAATCATTACGCAGCCGCATGCTATTAGGATAGCCTACGGTTAATTCTCGAGTTTTAAGCGCTCTACTTATGACCAAACGGAGCTTCCGTTAATATTTGCTGCCGATTAGTTAGCATCGGCATAAATTTGAAAACCACCGCGCAAAATCCAGCAATGCGATTGATTACTATGCCCAGCACTGGAATAATAACTTCAGCTCGTTATGGTAAGCTTAGAGCCTTGTCAGCTTACTCTTCGACATCAATAGATTACTCTATAAACTGCGTAAAACGAGTTATTTCACCAGTAGGTGTGCTAACAGTAGTACGGATCAACTTGGGTTTGATTACCGATAGAATTGAGCCTGACCAGCAATAGCCGTCGTTTATACAAGCATTGGATTGTTCTAGAACACCCACAACACTGACGTAAACCCCTCGATACAATGCTCACCGACTACAGCCAATAGGCAGACCAAATAACTATTTAGAATGCTGTTCCACTTTCAATTCGACCATTAGTTAAACATCCAGGCATCATTTGTAAGTGCTGCGAGTTTACCCGCATCCTCCCAAGACACTACTTTTCGCTGCAGGGTGGACATTTTCATTTACAGACACTTGCTGCCCGTTCGACGTTGAATTTTCATCAAAGGCTTTACTCGCTATCTCACTCATAAGTGATTGAGCAGCCTCTACTGGGCTCTGTATTTGAATATAGCGATTCAAGCGTATGCGCCTTGCTGGCGGCACATTATTTTAAGATAGAACAGCTAATTGGCGGATTAGCAAAAACCACAATGGCCAGGATGGACCAGCTCGATAGGGAGTAAAGCCAAGGACTTCTTGACGTTTATTGACACACATAATAAAACCCTGAGTTGCTATGCAAACCGATAGCATTGTGTTCACTTTAAAGGTTAGCTGACACCCCGCAGTGCATTTTCCCGCGCTGGTAAGTGGCGACCCAAATTACAAAAACCCCAATATTAATTAATACTATTGCGCCACAAGCAACGGCCACAATGCGATTTACATTGTTATCTTGCCAACTCGTGCTTGCCGTTGCCAGGATGCTCGCTGGGTGAGCTGGTAAATTCTATTGCAGTACGTGCAGGTAGCACGCCATCAGCATTACCATAGTAAGAGTTGGCAGGCCAAATAGCCGCAGGAGCAAGACTAAATTGACTTGACAAACAATAGCCAGATGTAGTTGGCCACAGTGGTTGAACTGCGTGTCATGCACGCTCCTACGTGGCATCGCGCGCAGGACGAAATAAACGACTTTGATAAGAAATACTCAGCATTAACCACCCCGTTACCTGACCTAACAGCGGCTTACCCACTGATTACCGTGCCAGTAACCAGCAATACAATCACAAATTAGCTCAATTAAGCAAATCCGCAGTTGGCTAATGGTGTCTGCTTAAAGTTCATGACTGGCATAATAAAACGTCGATTGGTTGAAAATAAACAATAAGGCCAGTTAACCTTTGAGGTTAATGGCCTTGCACTTGTCAGCGCTGATGTGTTGCGAGCTTAGTTACAGCGCGTCTAGTAACAATGTAAGTGTTGCGGCGCTGATTAGCACCAAGGACGATTGTTGTAAGTAGTATCAAAGACAACCATGTTACCGCAGTGGGCTAGCTAATGAAAGCTTTCGTCTGGTAAATCCGTAAAAAGTTGAAATTGCAATGAAGTTACCTGGGCCAGGAACACCAAGACAGCAGCGCACCACTTGGAAGTAATACTGCAAGCCATGTCCATTGTTCAATATCTAATCAAATCGGTTAAATCCAGGTTGCAGGGTAGTTTGTGTGGGCAGCGAAGTAACCCCATTACGAATTCATATACAGAGCCATTTACCGTTACCGTTTACAGTTTGCTCCAGTTTGACCGCAAAAGGCCTTGACCAACACAATTGAACTTACAGAGTTGAGTGCGCCGCTTCAACCGCTTTCACTGTTCCCGTTTGCATCCTTGTTGAAATATCAATAAACTTAGCGCGCAGCGGTACCGCATATGCCAAAATCACGATAAACAATAATAAGTTTCATTTATGTAAACCCTTTTGTTGTTGCATATGTTGCTGCCCTTAATGGTTATTTTATAAAATCTATGATAGGTGTATATCACTAAAAATTTTGGTTGACCGCAGTTGGCAGGTGTGACTTGTGCCATAAGAACAAGCGTATGTTTATTAAGCTGAATGGTGGCTTAATATTAGCTAAACACCATGATTAGACGATCCTTGGCTCGTAATAAAACCATTACCACTTCAGGTTATCTGTAGGTTATTACTTGGATCTTGATTGGTTGGGTTAAAGTAATAGCACACGCTCATTGGCCACCGCAGAGCACTGCCGGCTCTTAGATTGGTAACAAGCGATAATTTTAAAAAAGGGACGATCATTTCCAATTCTGAGAAATCGTTGGCGCTGTTGCATAATTCAAATAAAGATGCATTTCGCAGTCCCAAGGTACTCACCTGATTATCTTCACTACTACTATCAGTTCCCGGTTGGCTGGGTGGTAACCCGTAGTCTTTATCCACGCCAATCTGCAGACTGTTAATAGTAACAAAGGTAGAATTGGTTGCCATTGTTCTCTTGCGGCCGTCCCCTCCAACCATTGTGCCGAACAAAACCCACTGCAGAGGCAAAGACCACCAGCCACTGCCACTACGTAGCGGTCTTCGAGCATCTATTGGTCACATTCCAATTAATCTTGGAGGGCCGTCTCGGCCAATAAACCTAAATAACCACAACATTCACTAACTCAATTAAGTTAAGAACTTGACTTGCATGCGATCTGGGTGGAAGTGTATCGGTTTAACTCGCCTCATCATTATTCATTTTAAACCGCTTATTGAGTATTATAGATTGGATAGGACCTATTAATTTTTATAAAACTTCGCCGGGTAAACATACTTTGTATTCGAAGTAGGAGCCATGGTAAGACCGATAGCGACACGACTTTGCTTCTACATACCACTGAAGCTTATACCCCATGCATAAAACTCAGCAATCACTCTAACCCCTACTATCTAGCGGGAATATTAAAGCACCATGTTCCGATTTCTCGGCAGCCTTCGCCAGCTTTGCGCCGCTTTAGGCATCCGTTAATGCTCATAAAAGCGGTTTTTATCTACCTCAAAGACTAGGGGGCTTGTTTGTCGTCTATAGCGGAGGGCAAAGGTACTCAAATAATGATCTCCAGGTCGTCCTTGGGCCTTGCCATATGCCAATGTGCACGTGTGACTCTGATGAGCAAAACTATTTGGACTTAAATTATCCAATTTACCGCGTTTAATGCTCGGGTGATTTTTATAAAGTACAGAATAAAACTTCGCATCAAGAAGACAAATACCACTAAGGGGGGCACTGGATTAAAAACACTGAATCGATTACGCTCTTCTGAGGCTTGTTTTTTGCATAATGTTAGCCTTTTAATCGGCTCCATCATGTTCCCACATCGGAGGTGTAAAAATAGCCAGAAGCGAGGCACCAAATAACTTCATGAACCAGCAACAAGGGAAAACAGTGATGGGTTTCAATTTGGGCCGTTAGGCTTTTTCAAGAATCGTAACTCAACTTCCCGTTCATAAAAGTCGGCGGCTTCAGCCAATAGTTCGTCTACTCGGGCCTGGTACTCTTCACCTACATTGATCATCTGTAAAGACCAAAGGAGTAACCAAGGTCACTCTAGCAAGCCTCTCGTCGACAACGAAACTCTCACCTTTTCAATATTTTTCAGCGCATGGTACATGGATGCGTGCTGCCATATTACGAATTACTGACGCCATTCGCAGACCAATTGAAGTTGGCACCTTAAAGGGTTTACTACTCTGCACTAACCATCATGAGAATAGCTCGCGGCGGAAAAACGGGGCTAATTAGGGGTACCGCTCAAAAATATTGCCCAATGGTAAGCCGTCAGTTTAAGCTTGTTCCCATTTATATTGACCATGTGGCGTTTTCAAATTAATAGCGGCTTTGTGGAAAAATAAATGGCTGTAATTTATGCGACCAACAGAGATGAAAGCCCATTGCAGTCATAAAAGAATAAATTTGCGAGAGGCTATAAAACCCGAAGTCAATTAGAGGGCAAGTTTCTTGTGCCCCCCGAATGATGAGTAAAGACAACTAATATCGGCAGAAATATTGGGAGAATCACCACCATATTCGATAGGATCACCAGTCGCAATGACCTGATGGCAAAAATAAAGAAACAGAGATAGAGGATAAGCGGGTCCGCGGGCTTTAATTATGGCTTGCGGGTTTCGCTATTTCTCGCTCTAGATTTTAAAATGAACACTGCAAAAAAAGTCGGTCGTCTAAAACTTGGCTCGCGTATTTCAGCCCACTAGTTTTGCACGACATGTGATAAAACAGCTGGGCTTAAATATATTTTCTATTATTATGTTTCTGTTCATTTGACGACTAGATAGATGGCGGCCCCCCGCTTTCTAACTGTACTGGGCAACAATTCTTGTAAAGCCCATGTGCGCAATTAAACGTTTTAAGGAGGGGCTAGTTGTGTCATCAGCAGTCTTTTTAGGACCGCCCACGTAAAAAAAAATTTGGTAATAGCCTGATTTTAGGCTAGGATGAGTAACATCCTGGCCTGGCAAAGAATATCACAGTTTTCATCCAAGTCCTGAATGCGGGGTGTATTAAAAAAAAGATAGATTGTGCAGATTGGATTTCGGTTTTTGGGCTATGCGGCCCTTTGAGATTCGGTGGATTTTCAGCGGAGATAAAAGGCTTTTTTTTACGGGACCGGCTAAGGGTTATTTTGGGGGCCCAAAGACCCATTTTAAAAAGGATTTTGGGCGGGGGGGGTTTTTTCAAGGGGTGGCCCCCCCGGGCCCTCTTTTAATAAAGAAAACAGTTCTCTCTCTTTTTTTTTTTG
>Ga0163217_1063398_pt1 | contig 12528 bp, 21 predicted proteins | sample SynspAceP_FD_185933 | JGI IMG/M metagenome (GOLD analysis project Ga0163217, IMG submission 185933) | Saline lake microbial communities from Ace Lake in Antarctica - Synechococcus sp. Ace-P (PacBio error correction) | ecosystem: Environmental > Aquatic > Non-marine Saline and Alkaline > Saline ... | reverse complement strand
AGTCTTCGGCTGCGTGCTTTATTCCGCTGTCGGCATCCTTCCGGCGCGTATGAAACAAGGCAGCGGAAGAATTGTCTACACCGCTTATTCCGGCCGCGACGGCACCCCAAACAGAATGTCATCGACACTGCCCAGGACTTCGTATGGAGCTGTATGACCGTATCGATTTACCACGCTTCCGAGCAGGAAGCTTCGCACGCGCTCTTCGCGCAAAAGAAAATCCCTGATCCGGCTGCCAGCCAGCAAGCGGTTTCCAACAAGAAGGGAGAACGAAACATGGTCGAAGCAAAGAAACTTCAGTGGCGCAGGCCTCGTGCCAGGTCGCCGGCAGACCGCCTTGTCTACCGTCGAACAAAACCGGCTCGGCGTCTGACCTTATCGTGGTGTTTATTGATTGTGAAGGATCTTGCGGCCAACTGCCGAGTTGAAGAAAGTGGCGCACCCTTATTCTCAAGGGCCGAACTGGCCCACCAAAAGCCGAGCTGGATGCCTACAAGACCAAGCTCAAAGGCCTTGCGCAGTTTCTGCCCAAGGCCCTTGAAGGCATTGTGCTGGAGCTTGATTCCCAAAGACGCTCACCAATGGATGGTGATGCGCACGGCTGCTCGATGCTCCGGCAATCTGGAAACAGAAGCCAGCTTCGATCAGCAGCAGGATTCGCCACCGATCGTTTGCTTGGCGCATTCCCGGTCGAATCATCGCTACTGGTATCGCTTCAGTTCACGACGGCGTGCGTATCGATGAGAGCACCGATGATGACCGGGTTGGTTGCGCACTTCCTGCATATGTGCGCGGTTGAAAAAGTCCAACGCACTGCATGAAGCTGACCCATGAACGTGTCGCTGATCCTTCCCCCATGTACGCGGAACACGAAATTCAATGCCTCGAACCTTCACGCCGCGTTTGGCCTCGTGACCCTGTCCGATATGCACAGCCTGCGTGACCGCTGCGATTCGGCTCCCTTTTGCAACGCGGGCCCGCTGCATGGCGGCGCCAATTAAGCAGCAATGGACATGATCGAAGCGCTTTACCAGCTGCGATCCACGCCGAGAAGGAAATGCCTCGGCATTGCTCGAAGCGCAAGAAAGATCATGGGGCTTGGCCACGCATCTTACACACCAGTGACCCGCGCAACGAGATCATCAAGCAATGGTCCGAAAAAACTTCGCTAAGGACGTCGCGATACCGTGCCTGGTATCCGGACTGTCCAGTGCGCTGCGAAGAAGTGATGTGGCGCTCGAGAAAAAAAACGTTACTGCAACGCCGGATTCTTCCAATGCCTCGGCCTATCACTTCATGGTATTCGCGACCAAGCTGTTCACGCCGATCATTCGTCATGGAGCCGTTTGACGGGGTGGCTCTCACGTAATGGAGGCAGCGCGCGGATAAACCGTATTATTCGCCGAGCGCCGAGTACGTTGCGTTGAGCGCCGGCGCCACCGTCGGAGGGCCGATAGAGAAGCCGTTGATATGAATAGCCAATAACCGCAAGTTCGCTGCCTGGCACCAATTGGATTACTTCGACAACCCGTGAAGCCGTCGATGCCATTTTCAGGCCGTGCTTACGACAAGCTGCCCTATACCTCGCGCATTTTCATGCGGAGAACCTGGCTGCGCCGCTGTTGATCCGGCCGATGCTCACCGAAATCGCTGAAGCAATTTTTATCGAGCGCCGCCGCGAATCTGGACTTCCCCTGGTTTCCTGCCCGCGTGCGTGTGCACGACCATTTCTTTCGCCAGACCGCGCTGGTCGATCTCGCCGGCCTGCGCGATGCCATCGCCGAAAAGGGCGGTGATCCACCAGGTCAACCCGGTGAGCTCCCACCGCAGTTGATCGTTTCGAACCACTCGTTGGCCTCGTCGAAGCATGCCGGCGTTTTCGAAAAAGGATTTGACGTTGAGAAGAACCGCGCATGAAGACCCGCCGCAATGATTGACCGCTTTTCATTTCATCAACTGGACCAAGGACTTGCGTTCAAGAATGTTCGACGTGATCCCGCCCGGTAACGGCATCATGCACCAGAGCAATACTGGCGAGAAAGATGTCGCCGGTGGTGCAGGTGGTCGATTGGCGTGGCCTTTCCGGATACGTTGCGTCGCGTACCGACCAGCCCATACACCCATGGTCGATTGCGCTGGGCGGATATCGGTCGCGTGTGGGCGTCTGGAAGCCGGAAAAGCGTAATTGCTTCGGCCGTGGCCCTCCTTGGATGCGCCTGCCGGATATCATCGACCGTGTGGAGCTTCACGCGGCAAACTGCAGCCCGGCATTACCAGTACCGATTCTGGGTTGCGCTGACTGCGTTTTTTTTGCGTAAAGAGCGGGTAGTCGGCGGCTTACCTGGAATTCTACGGCGAAGGCGCTTCGAACCTGACGTGGGCGACGCGCGACCATCTCCAACATAGCCGGAGTTACGCGCTACCGCGGCGATGTTCTATATCGACGAACAAACTATCGAATACCTCAAAGCTGACCGGTCGTGAAGACGATCAGGTCAGGCTGGTGGAGCAATATGCCGCGAAACCGGGTTATGAGGCAGGACACCCTTACCCATGCCGATACCGAGCGGGGTCCTTGCGCTCGATCTGACCAGCGTGCCACCGCACCCTGGCCGGTCCGTCGAAACCCGCATACCTTGATTGCTGGCCAACATCCGAACTGGCCGCGCGTGGTATAAAAGCGGGCGTAGTTCGGAGGGGGGGGAAAAAAATTTTTTTGAAAAAGAGGCAAGATGCCCGATGGCCGCAGTGATCATCGCGGCGATTACTAGCTGCCACCAAATTACCAGCAACCGCCAACATGATTGCTGGCAGGCTGGATCGCGCGCAACGCGAACAAGCTTGGCCATGACCCGCAAGCCCTGGGTGAAGTCTTCGCTGGCACGGGCTCAAGAACGGTGAAGATGTACCATGGAAGAAGTGATCTGCTCGGCGAGCTGGAAAAATCTCGGCTTCCGTGTAGTCGCTTCGCCTGCACCACCTGTAATGGCATGAGTGGCGCTCGGATCGGTGATTTCAGAAAGAAAGTGCGTTGAGCCGTGAATTGTATGCCACCACGGTGCTTCCTTTCAGGCAACCGCAACTTCGATGGTCGGTTATTCATCCCTATGCCAAGCAGGCGTTTCTGCGCTTCACCACCGCTGGTGGTGGCTATGCGATTGCCGGCACCATCGTTTCGATATCGAAAAGGATTGTGCTCGGTCATGATCAGCAGGGCCAACCCGATCCGCCTCAAGGATATCTGGCCGTAGCGACGAGGAAAATCAACGCCATCGTCAAACCAGCGTTCAAGCCACCTGAGGCAGTATCGCGAAGTCTATATCCCGATGTTCGATATTCACCCGGGAAGCGAGAACATCAACCCGCTGCTACGAAAATGGCGCCGCACCAGAGCACTATATCCGCCGGCGACCCTATTGGGAAGGCGCATTGCTGCGTGAGCGGTCGCTGAATGGGCATGCGCGCACTTGGCGGTGCTGCGGTGACAAACATCACTACCCGATCACCTGTCGCCATCCAACGCCATCATGCTGGACAGCGCCGCCGGCGCCTACTGCACAAGAATGGGCTGCCGGAAGTGGGGACTTCAACTCCACGCAACGCACCGCGCGGGAACCACCTTGACGCACAGCGCCCACTCGCCCAAACCCAGCTGACTGATGAAATGCGTGCTGGGGGAATGGCCAGATCAAGCAGGGCTCGCTGGCGCGCCATCGATGCCGGAAGGCACGATCACACGCATGTGGGAAAGCGATTGAAACCTTATATGGAGCGCAAAGCAGCCGCTGATCATTATCGCCGGTGCGGATTACGGTTCAGGGTTCCTCACGAGACTGGGCGGCCAAGGCTGTGCGGCTGGCCGGCGTTGAAGCGATTGCCGCCGAAGGCTTCAGGCATTACCGCAACCAACCTGTTGGGTATGGGTGTGCTGCCGCTTGGGAATTTCTTGCCGGGCACCCACGCGCAAGACAACTGGAATTGATGCACCGAAAACTTCGGGACGCTTTCAGGCGACATTCACACCGCGCAGCACTTATGACGCCTGGTGATCAATTCCGTCGTAACGGCGAGCGTGTTGAAGTCCCTGTGACCTGCCGCCTGGATACCAGGAAAGGAAGTATCGATATCGATGCTGCGCATATTGCAGCGCTTTGCTCAAGACTTTCTTGAGCGGGCCCCCCGCGGCCTTGACAAACGGATTAAGTTCCGCCATCCAGTGCGCTATCTGAAGGCCAACAAGCTGGAGGCAACTGTCGACAGTCGCGAGAAGTAGCGAAGGCCGGGCTCGGAGGATATTGCGCGCGGCTGCCCTGCACCTGGTAGTGGGACCGTTTGCGCCCAGGGATGGGCGGCAACGAGCCCCCAGGACGGGTTCACGGCGTGGTCCACGTAAGGTCAGTGTAAACGCGACGCCGACCCCAGGTCCCGGTGTTAAGATTTCGAGAGCACGTATGAAAAACGTCAGCGCTTCAAGCCACGTTGTTTTTGTGACTACGTACACAGTACGTACATAATGAAGTAACCAGCCATGGCCCCACAAGCCCCAGATCAGAATACCGCCACCCTATATGCGTGCCGGCACCACAAAGGCGTATTTTTTCCGCTTGCAGGATCTGCCCGAGCCGCGCAGGCGGCCGGAGCCGCCACGTGACAATCTCCTGCTGCGGGTGATCGGCAGCCCCGACCCCTACGGCAAGCAAACCGACGGGTATGGGCGGGCCGCAACCTTCCACACCAGCAAACCGTCATTCTGGCAAAAAGCACCCAGCCAGAGCATGACGTCGACTACCTTGTTTGGTCAGGTTCTCGAATTCGATACCGCCTTTTGTAGATTTGGAGCGTAACTGCCGGCAATCTGTCGCGGCGGTAGGCTGTCCTTTTGCCATCGCCGAGTGGCGTTGGTGGATGCCAGCCGTTGTGTACCGGAATAACGGCATCGCCGTGGTGCGTTATCTGGAGAGCAATATCGGTATAAAACCATTATTTGCCCACGTGCCAATGACCAACGGCGAGGTACAGGGAACCCGTGATTTTGAACTGGACGGAGTGACCTTTTCCTGCCCGCGGAAGTACAGGTTCGAGTTTTCCATCCAGCCGATGGGGATGGGGCCGATGGGGGACGGTGGGCGGCGCCCCATGTTCGACCGGTAATCGGTCGATGAGCTGGATGTGCCCGGTTGTCGGCAAACTGCAGGCAAACCATATCAATGGCCGGCATTTCCGACCATTTTTATCAATGCCCAGGATGTCGGTTATTAACGGTACCGAGCTTGGCAGGGAAGCCATTCAACGGCGGATCCGTCGCGCACTCAAATTTCGAAACCATCCGCGCCCCGGAGCCGTGCGCATGGCTTGATCAAGCATGTGGATGAAGCGGCGGGGAGGCCAACATAACGCCCAAGGTCGCTTTCCTTGCCAAGCCGGCGGACTACGTATCATCCAGTTGGCAAGGCAGGTGAAGGCGGCGGATACGGGATTCTCTGGTGCGCGCTCTGTCCATGGGCAAGCTGCACCACGCCCAATGATGGGCACCGCGGCTGTTGCCAATTGGCCACTGCGCTGGCAATACCGGTACGCTGGTGAATCTGGCCGCCGGTAGGTGGCGACAGGACTTGCCGTGCGTATTCGTCACCCTCTGGTTACCTTTTGCGCGTCGGTGCGGGAAGCCAAACAGATTTGAAGTGAGTGGATTGGTGAAAAAGGGCCGTGATTGGAGTCGCAGTGCTCGGTTGCTGATGGAAGTTGGTGCGCCGTACCGGGCACTGCTCTATAAAAGGAAGCTGCAAGCTTGTAAGTTAAAGCGGCACCATTGTTCTGTTTGGTTTTGCTTGCCGCTTGCCGCCTTGCCGCTATAGTTAAGTGGGTTGTTTTGTGATGAACTGTATCTTTCGGGGAAAGCCGTGCTTTGTCTGCGGTGCGAGCCAGGGCCTCGCTGTGAAGCCTGCGCACGGCAGTTGGCGGAGCAGGGCGCTGAGTCATCTTGCTGGCGCGCAACGAAGCGAAATTTTGCAAACAGTATTTGACTAGCCTGTCGTCACTCAGGGCCAGCAGCATAGTCTGATTGCTGTGGATGCGTCGATGTGGCTGCGCTCAGGCGCGGCAGTCACCACACAGTTGCAGCGCGCGGCCCGTGCAGATCTGGGTCAATAACACCGGCGGGCCGCACCAGCCCAGCCAACCGCGCAGAGCCGGGCGCTTATGCGGCGCATTCAGTCAGCATCTGGTCAGCGCTTCAGCACCTTGCTGCAGCTATTGTTGCCTGGGATGACGCGGAGTCAGGTTACGGCCGTATTCTCAACGTGCATCCACCTCGGTTGATGAAAGCACCCATCGCCAATCGGGCGGTCAACAGCATTCGTTGCGGCCATGGGCCAATTGGGCCAAGACGCTAGCGGGGGGAGCTGGGCCAGTAGGGTATTACCGTGTCGAATAAACGTATTTTACGGGGCTGGACCAAGACGCGCGCTGGACAGCCTGATGGACATATTCGCCCAGACCAGCGGCCGAAAACGGTGAGCAGGTAGCAGAAGGAATGAAGGCAACCATTCCCGTCCGCGTTTCGGCCGAACCGGAAGAGTTTGGCCAATGCGGTTGGATTCTGGCTTCACCGGCCCGCCGCTTTATCAAACGGCATCAACGTGCCTTGGATTGCGGCAGTACCGGGCCAGCCTGTAACCGGCAGGATTGCAGCACCCTCAGGGGTGCAGGTTGCTCACAGGCATAAAGCGGTATTTTTCCAAGCAGGGCAGGCGCGGTCATGGGCCCACGCCGGCCAGGTACTGGGGTAATCCCAGCCTGGCACGCCTCTGCGGCAGCCGCAAATTCACGTCACCGGGTCAGGCGGCCGTCATCAGTGCGGTTTGATTGCCTACATCCACCACAATAGCGCCAGGTTTAACCCAACTCGCGCGAAAACGATGCCCGGCTTGCCCACCGCAACCACCAGCAGATTCAGGCCACGCCTACGTGGGCCGGCCAGATTCCTTTTGGTGAAGCGATTGCGCCACCGTTGTGGTGCAGGCCGTCCAGCAGTAAACTCCAGCGCCATTTGCGGACCCAACAATATTGGGACGCGCCACCACCAGTTGCATTTCATCCAATACAGATCCACGCCGGCTGCTTTGCAGCAAGCGCATGACGCCAAATGGCGTGCAAGGGCGTAAACAGCGCAGCGGCTGGCCAGCCGGCCAATATTGAACGGGTTGAAAACCATCCACATCCTTGTCCGGGCGAAACGCTCCAGCAGCAGTGAGGAGTCCAGATGGGACCGGGCAGCGCAGTTGTACCAGGATGCCTCTAATGTCGATCGTCGCTTCAGGGTGTCTATCAGTTCAAGCAATGTATACTGCTGGTATCAGCGGCAGGTTCGTAGGATGAGAGATAAACCACTTCCTCGCAATCCTTGCGTTTGTGGCTGACATATACCGTGTGAGGCGGGATCCTGCCGACCAGAAATCACTGCCAGACCAGAAGCCCGCAGGCCTTGCTCTCGGCGTTGGGCAAACTTTAAGGGCGATATCCTGGCGAATAAGGCAGCGATCTGCTTGCCGTCGATGAGTTTTGGACGTTCATGGCTTCCTGGACACAAAACCAAAATTGTGGCCGATTGTCGCACGACGGGGCAGCGGCAAAAGACCGATCTGCCGGGGCAGGGTGATGTTCTGGTCGGATTGAGCATTTAAGCTGCTTCAAATAATTAAAAAATTCCGCGCCACAAACGTTGACGTGGCCGGTGTGGCTGAGTTATTATTCGCCCCGGCTTCACCAAACAACAGCGGCAAGCGGTTTGGAAGGCGGACCAGGCCTCCCTTTATCACTTGGCATTGTGCTGCCTGCATTTGGGGCATGCTCAGTTTCACTCCCCAGGGTGCTGGCACGGTGCATAGGGCGGCCCGTAGCTCAGCTGGGATAGAGCACCCGCCTTTAGCGGGTGGCCGCAGGTTCGAGTCCTGCGGGCGTTACCATTCGCACTGCCGGTCTGGATGCTTGAATGCGAGCGTTAGCAGTAATAGCTTAATTTTACGTAGAGTAATGGTGGGCGTAGCTCAGTTGGTAGAGCACCAGGATTTGTTGGACTCCTGGTGTCGTGGGGTTCGAAAACCCTCGTCCACCCCATTTTCCAAAACGCCAGGCTTCCGCCCGTGGCGTTGTGTGTGAAGCCCTGTTATGCGGACGTGGTGGAATGGTTAGACCACACCAGATTTAAGGTTCTGGCGCCGCGAGTGTGAGAGTTCGAGTCTCTCCGTCCGCACCATCTTTTGTTCTTCTACGCTATTTATCCTGCCTTGGGCCAACCGCTCGCAGCCATCGGGGCATGCTTGTATTGCCCGGCAGCCGGATGCATACGCAGGTTCCGGTTTGATTCTCCCAAGTGGCTTGATGATGACTTCTCCCGCTGAAGAAGATTAGAATATCGGCCCCTTTACCAGGGACAACTCCCATTAATTCAGACCCGTTCAACGAGGGACTCTTCCATGCAAGTTTCGGTTGAACCATCTCCGGCCTTGAGCGCCGCATGACTGTTGGCATTCCTGCTGACCGCATCGAATCAGAGCGTCAACAAAGCGCCTGCAACAAACGGCCAGTTCGCGCAAAGTCGATGGTTGTGCGTCCCGGCAAGGTGCCGAGTGAGCGTCATCCGTAAAGCGTTTTGTGGCTCCGCCCGTCAGGAAGTCATGGGTGAGATGATTCAGTCTTCTTTCTATGAAGCCGTTGTGCAGGAAAGTTGAACCCGGCCGCGTATGCCAGCGTGAGCCAAAAGAGCTGACGAAGCAAGGATTTTGAATACATCGCTTACCTTCGAAGTCCATCCCGAGTGAAGCTGGGCGATTTCAGCGCTATTTGAAGTCAAGCGCCGTCGAGTCCGAAGTGACGATGCCGACCTGGACAAAGATGCTGGAAATCCTGCGCGCCAGAACAAGCGCCTTCGACGAAGTTGAGCGGCTGCGAGAACGGCGGACCATGTTGAAAGTCGATTTCGTGGCAAGGTTTGACGGCGAGCCCTTCCAGGGCGGTACTGCGACCAACACTCAGATCGACTTGGTTCCGGTTCGTATGATCCCCGGTTTCGAAACGGGCCTGGTTGGCGCCAAGGCGGGTACTCATGGTTTCTGAAGGTGACCTTTTCCGAGGATTACCAGAATCTGGGAACTGGCCGGCAAAAGGACGCGAGTTCGACGTTAATTGTGCACAGCGTTTCCGCTTGCCGTGCTGCCAGAACTGAATGACGAGTTCTTCGGCAAGTTCGGTGTGGAAGAGGGCGGGTTAATCGACGCTTTTCCGTTCCGAAGTGCGCAAGAACCATGGAACGCGAACTGCGTCAGGCATCAAGACCAAGTCAAGGAACCCAATTAATATGGCCTGTTGGCGACACAGCATTGACGTACCAAGGCCACTGGTTGCCACTGAAATTGATGTTCTGCGCGACAGGCAGTTCAGCAGTTCGGCGGTGCCAAACATCAAGGCCCGAGCAGTTGTCGCCGAGCTGTTTGAAGAGCAGCCAAGCGTCTCGCGTTCAAGGCCTGGATCTGATCGTTGCTGGAGTGGTCAAGCAGAAAACGAGATCAAGCCGGACAACGATCGCCGTTTCGCCGCTATGGTTCGAAGATCTGGCCTGCGGCTTATCAGAGCCAGAGGCAGGTAATCAAACTGGTATTACCAGAATGAGCAACAATTGGCAGGGAAAATTCAGTCGGTTGTGCCGAAGAACAAGTTGGTGGATTACTGTTTTGCAGGAAGGCTCAGCGTAAACCGAAAAAAACGGTCCCTTATGAGGATGCTGTAAGGCCCGCGTCAACCAAACTCAGAATATTGAAGCTGACAAAAGCTGACGCCAGGCGCTGGACGAGTTAAAGATCGTCATCTAACTTCAAAGCCAATTGACTCGTGAGGCCAAGCCATAGTGCTGGCTTTCGTTTTTTCGCTAAAGGGCTCAATCGGAGTGATACCAATCCCATGACGCATAACAGCTTCAGTTCAGTTTCCGCCGCGAATCCAGGCCGCAGGTGTCTTGGTTCTATGGTTGTCGAAAGCAGTCTTGCCCGGGCGAAACGCTCCTATTTATATCTATTCACGCCTGCTCAAGGCAGCGCGTGATTTTCCTGCGTTGGCAGGTAGAGGACTACATGGCCAACTGTTGGCGCAGCTGCTGTTCCTGGAGTCGGAGAATCCTGACAAGGATATCCACCTGTATATCAACTCCCCAGGCGGTTCGGTTCACGGCCGGGTATGGCGATCTATGACACCATGCAGTCAATCAAGCCCAAACGTCAGCACACTGTGCATGGCCAGGCTTGCAGCATGGGTTCCTCCTTTCTGGCTGGCGGTGAAGCCGGCAAGCGTTTTGCGCTGCCGCACGCCCGCATGATGATCACCAGCCCCTGGGCGGTTTCCAGGGCCAGGGCGTCGGGGATTTTGGAAATCCACGCACGAAATCCTCAAATATTCGCGAGAAGCTTCAACGGAATTCTCGCCCACCACCCACTGCCAGTCGCTGGACGTGATCGCCCGTGATACTGATCGGACCGCTTCAGGGAGCGCTAGCGAGTCGGTTGATTACGTTTGATCGACAAGGTTTGGATCGCCGGGCCATGGCCGAGTAACGCGGGGCTTGATCCCCGCTTCAATCAAACGGCCGGTTTGTTCCGGGCCTAATCTGCCTGCTGCCCTGCGGGGTATTCGGCATGCATTCGACAGGTTCACCGCTTTGCAAAGTGGCGTTATGCCTGCATTCTTGTGATTCAAGTGTGAACGTTAAGTAGGGGTTTTAAAATGAACCGGATATAACTTGGAGGGTGTGACGACAACGGCAAGCTGCTGTATTGGCTCCTTCTGCGGCAGAGCCAGCATGAAGTGCGCAAAGCATGATTTGGCCGGCCCCCTCCGTCTTTTTCTGCGATGAATGCAGTGGATCTGTTGTAACGACATTCATTTCGTGAAGAAGTGCAGGAAAGCCAATCTGAAAGGCACTGGCCAGGGAAATGCTTCAACCGAAGGAAAATCTGCCGCATTCTCGATCAGGTTATGTGATCGCAGGAAACGTGCAAAGAAGTGCTGTCTTTGTAGCGGTAATACAACCACTTACAAAGCGCCTTGAACCAGCGTGAAGGCAAGGATGACGTCGAGCTGGCAAGAGCAATATTCCTATGATCGCGGCCAAACCGCTCGGGCAAGACGCTGCTTGCCGAAACACGCTGGGCGCGCCTGCTCAAACGTGGCCTTTTTACCCAAATTGCCGACGCTACCACCCTGGCACCGAAGCCGGTTATGTGGGTGAGGATGTCGAAAACATTCATCCAGAAGTTGCTGCAGAAATTGTGATTACGATGTCGAGAAAGGCCCAGATGGTATCGTTCTACATCGATAAATCGAACCAAGATCTCGCGCAAGTCGGATAACCGTTCAATTACCGCGGATGTGTTCTTGGCGAGGGCGTGCAGCAGGCCCTGCTGAAGCTGATCGAAGGGTACGGTTGCCTCGGTACCGCCGGCAGGGTGGCCGCAAGCATCCGCAGCAGAATCTTCTTGCAGGTTGATACGCGCAATTATCCTGTTTACTGTGTGGTGGGCCTTCTCCGGCTGGGAAAAAAGGTCATCCGTGATCGTTCGAGAAGAGCGGCATTGGTTTAACAATGCGGCAGTGCTTGCAGCCAGAACGTGCGGCAAGAAAGTCGGTCAGGGGACCCTCAAGCGTGTCGAAGCCGGACATCTGGTCCCGCTTTGGTCTAATTCCCGAGTTCGTTGGCCGTCTTGCCGGTTTATTGCGATCGCTCGACGAGTTGGATGAAGCGGCGTTGATTCATACATGACACGAGCCGAAGAACGCGCTGGACCAATCAGTACGGCGCGCCTGATTCGAGATTGGAAGGGGTTAGAGCTGGGAATTTCGCATGAGAATAATAAGAACCGCTGACGGACGTCCAGCCGCGCACTGGGAAGCGCAGACCCCGGTGCCCCGTTTGGCCTGGCTCCATTTCTGGAGAACCGTGTCTGCCTGGAAAACCATGTATTTGAAAAAATTTCCCTCATGCGGAAACACGTCAGCAAGGTCGTTTATCGATAAAAAACGTGATTCAAGTGGTGACGCTCAGCCATTGCTTTTGATCTTACGAAACAGTCGAGGAAGCCGCAGAAGGCCATGGCCGGAGGATTGGAATTCCGGGGCAAGCCCGACGGCCCGGCGTTCACCCGAAAACGCCCGGGCGTTTTGTTGTTGCTTACACCAACCGCGTTGCATTCTCTTGCAACGCAATGCGGGGCTTTGCGCCGCCTTTGTTTTTTTTACTCTAAATGGGCCCCCATCTGGAAAAGTTAGTGTTGGACAATGTTTTTCTTATTTTTTCGGGTTGTAAAAAGCCCGTTGCTGCGCGCTTTCCTTTTTTCAGGGGGGGCAAGCGGGAAAAAGCCCTTTCCCAAAGGGGCCATGAACCGGTGAAAACCCCCTCTTCAGGCGAAATTTTTACCGCTTTTTTTTTTTAACTTTTGCCATTTAAACGTGATGTTGGTTGGGTGTTACCCCATTCTCTCTACC
>Ga0163217_1017913_pt1 | contig 12528 bp, 7 predicted proteins | sample SynspAceP_FD_185933 | JGI IMG/M metagenome (GOLD analysis project Ga0163217, IMG submission 185933) | Saline lake microbial communities from Ace Lake in Antarctica - Synechococcus sp. Ace-P (PacBio error correction) | ecosystem: Environmental > Aquatic > Non-marine Saline and Alkaline > Saline ... | reverse complement strand
TTGCATTCTCTAAAAATGGCTCAATGTTATATGTTTAGACCTTGTTGCGAAATTTAATCCCAAACAGGTTACTTTTTGCTTCCGAGATCCAATAGGAACCTCACACAAGTTGGAGCTACTAAAACCAGCCTCCACCTGTGGACTTCATACTTTTTACCTTTTTAATTTTTCTTTTGAATTTGCTCAACATAGTTGTAAATTAAAAGTCTTGCGTTCAACCAATTCCTATACTCAACCACACCCTTCACATCCAAAAAACCACCTGCTGATCGGATTTCCGATATTCCAGCTTTTTAAACTCTTTGTGGAACCAACTGCAAGTATCACTGCAGAATATCTTCCAGAAACTGGCTTCTTTACCTTCAGTTGATATCTCAATTCCATATTCATGTTTTACCTCTGCTGGAATTCAGCATGGATCATAGACCACAAAACACCATATCAAATGATTTCAGTTCACTTGTAGATATCAATCACCCTGTATTCCGTTACATCGGGACAAGTCTTCCTTGAAAGTAAACCTAAAATTCAAAACTTTGGAATCGATCACTTCTCAGATCCTTTCGCATCATCAACTTAATCACCTCGGTAGCCCACATGCTTGCCCATGAGTCATTGAGGCGTCGGCCCGCCAAAAATAATTTCTGGATGATAAGCCGAGTTCTTGTGCTTTCTGAGCAAATAGAATGGATCTACGGAGATACAGTGCCTCCAACCAATCCTGGCTGAAAGCGGAGGAAATTCCATTTTGGTTCGCAGCTTCCCAGTACCTCTTGCCGGTATAATCAATTTCCAGTAGGTTGAAAATCTTAACTGAACTCATTGACAAGCAATATTTATATCCCGTTGGGGAATTTCGATCACTTTGGCAGCTTCAGCTACTTGATCGAGAAGCCTTGTGTGTACCGCAGGTGATGACAGACTGTGAGTTGAATCTACGTATTCGGCCCACTTCTGGTGTGGACCGGAGGCTTACTTTCAGGGAATTTAGTTACCGTATGCTCTAATCTCGGGTTGATGCGCTCGGAGAGTAACAGCAAAGGAAGTCGGCGTTAATATTTCTAGCCCAGAAATGCGCTCCAGCACCGGAAACGCATCCGTTCCTGCCGTCACCCCTGGATATACGTGATTCATAGATCACCACATCTCCTTTTTTCAATACCTTAGCATTATCTTGATGCCTTGATCATTAGGATTTAATACGGGACGATTATGGCTTATCGGTAGAGTTTAGGAACGGTTAACTATATAAATATTGGCAGTAGTACGGGCATGATTGCATCAGTAATTCAGCAACCTTTTCCTTCTCGTCTAATTCCTGACCCGTGAGTTACCAAAACTTGGCTTAAGTCCTCGTCCGCTACTTCCAGAGTCCTGTCGTGTCCCCTTTTTGTTAGTTGATCTACCCTTGAAGGATTGCATGTCGCTAACCAACCAGTTTTGTATTTCTCGGCCAAATGCTGCGCAAGTGGAAGACCTACGTAGCCCAGGCACAATTGATGGCTATCTTTTGATCGGTAAGATTGAGTTGAATTCCATGATTTCATTTTTACTACTTACAGCTTCGCCCTTTCAGTCAACATTGACCTAGCGCAAAAGCATAAAAAAACCTTTTTACACACACCCTATCTATAAAAGCAGTGGTTTAAGATTTGAAAAGTAGTTTAATTGTGAATGCGATATTTCGGGATAAATTTGTGGGAAAAACTAAAACACTCTGTTGGAGTGTTTAATCTTTTTAGTACCAATCTCGTTACCAGGCCAATTAGGAAGGTTTTGGAGGTAAAGGATTCTGAGATAAAAGCTAATTGCTCAAATTGACAGTGTTATTTCTTTTAAGAAAATAATTCCTTTTAACTTTTCTATTCATTCTCTATGCCGAAAGCAATTCTATTGCTCAAAAGATAATTTGCTGATGATTGATCGGATGTAATCGGATTAAAGTGTACCGAAAGTCTGATGGATTTTTAAACTTTAAGCGATTTACACTGTTAATCGAAAAGAGGATTAAGGGTTAAAGGTTAACCTGCGTCGAGTAGCCCGAGGAATTTTTTTAAACTTTAAGCGGTTTCCAACTATTAATCGAAAAGAGGATTAAGGGGTTTAAAGTTAACCTGTTATCGAGTAGGCCTGAGGTATTTTTTTTAAACTTTAGCGATTCAACTATTAATCGAAAAGAGAGTTTAAAGGGTTTAAGGTTAAACCCTGTGTCGATAGCCCGAGACCATTTTTTTACTTTAAGCGATTACACTGTTAATCGGAAAAGAAGGCTACTCTGCCTGTCTTAAAACCCTTCACTGTCCACCTTCTACAAATGCATATCTTATTTGTGTCCAATCTATATTCGAACTCATCATATCCTCTACCATCCGCTAAATCGTATTCAGGCTTCCAGCGAAAGGTTGAATAAGGGCTTTGAGTTAAGATATTCGAAAATCTGAGCTTTTTGAACCCTTCCATATCTCGGGCAGGGCAGGGCCTTTCAACTCCACTTAGACCTCAATACATCAATCCAAAGTGCCAGAGGGGGATAGTATTTAAGGTATTCTCTTTCTATTCGTCTTTGACTAGTAATCCTTTTTCAGCTGTTCTAATTTGTTTTCCCCCTTTTATTCTTTCCCTCCCCCTTCAAATCCATTGCATCAAATTTTAAAATCACCTAATTGATGAATGGACAATACTTTGATGATTTACCTTCGATTTGATTGAGAAAAAGGTCTTCTCTTACATTTCCTTTATTCTGATTATCAGTCAGCCTAGGCCATACACGAGGTTGGTATTATCAAAATACACTTTTCTACTTTACCCAGGCTCGAAACCCCTTCCGTTTGGCTCTTAACTGGGCTATCATTCAGCATCTTCCATATAGAGCAGGTAATCTGCGATGTTGTTTCTTGCTTATGTTAGCATTTCTTGCCAGTTTGGTCAGTTGGGCTTAAAGGGTACGCTTTGCTTTGCCACAATGGCTAACAATTTGGCTTTAATTTCCTTCCTGTTTCGAAAGTTCATTTGTGCATAGGTCGGATATCTACTTCCAAGGTTTGGTTCACCACCCTTGCTGGAGTTTTAATTCAAATCATCTTCCCCTGGCAAATGGGAAGATCTTTTTTTAGATAGTCATTAACAATGGAGTGGATGAGGATTTGAAGGACCATCAACTTGTTGATTCACCAATGTTCCATCTGATTGAATAGACTGCGTACCTGTGATCTGATGAAATTAGCATCAAATATTCACGATAAAGAACAGGCCCCTGCATGGAGTAAACTACTGCCCTTCTGCTCAAAATCGGAACTCCCTATTTTTAATTTCAAGGAATGAGGAACCGGTAAACACCACTTTTAACTCTTGATGGTAATCGTAAAATCAGCTTTAGTTCTATTTGACCATCCGGGTATTGTGAATTTCATCTATAAATAAATACTTGCCTCCAGCCTTTACAAAAGTCGTTCGCCAGATCTGTCCAAACGGTTTTTTGCAAAAAGAAATCTTCAGCTGTCACATAAAGTGTTTCTGAATACTCAGTCTTTTTAACTAACTGTAAAATTAGGGTAGTTTTCCCCCAACGCCCCGCGGACGATAAGTCGAGTAATGCGGTTTTTGCCGCTTGATCTTATTGGTAGGCATAGCGCGTAAATGCGGTACTCTAACTGGCAATTAACTGATCTGAGTATTGAAATAAAGGCGGTCCATTTAGCAGATTTAATCAGAAGCTTGGAATTACGCCACTATGATAGGTGGATTTTTTCTATTTTCGCACCTATAGTAGTGCGATTTATTGGTTTGGAGTTCTACCCACAGTGGATAAAAGGGTTCGAGGTCGGAGTTCAGGGTTCGGAGTTTACCTATAAGAGTTCTTGTGATACGGGAGTTTTTACGGAGGGGGGCGCGGAGGAACACGGGTTTTTAAATTAAAGTTACCCTAAGATTATTTTTGCTTAGATCACCCCTCACATATTCTCCACTAATCCTTTCCTAAATTCATATTCTGGCTTCCAAAACCGTTTGGGTTTTGAATGGGAGATCGCCGAGGAAGGAGTCTTACTTCGACAAGCCTCAGCACAGGCACTTCGGTTAGGCGGAGTATGGTGGAATTACTTTTATTCAGGAATCAGTTTGAAGTTCACGAATATCACCTGAGAGGTAGTTGGATCAGCATTAACTACCGAACTTTTCAACTTAGAATTTTCAAGTTTATTTCGGGAGACCTATTTTTTTTAGCATTTGACTTGGCTTTTTTCAAGCTTCTCAGGAAAAGTATCTGGACCATCAATTGATTCAACTTGGATCAATTTTGACGATGGGTGTTGTCCTTTTTTAGATCAGTCAATAAATTACTTGAGTTCATCTTTGTTTCATTTGTTGTGTCTCCTTACCAGAATCCTCGACTCAGTGTCGCGTCTAAATTTTCCCAGCAATTTCATAGTTGCCCGAAACCTCCAAAGTCTTGATTTCAATCGCTCAAAGACTTATGCATTACCCATTCTATCCATACGAGTTCGAGATTTGTGCTTCCAATATTACATATACCCAAGAAATTCCGGATTTTATTGTGAAGGCATTAAACGGAAGCTGCTACGGTAGCAAGCACTTATTTTTGTCTCCATAATCTAGTAATTTATCTTAGTATTTATGGTACTACACGAATTTAATGGACAACGACACTTGGATTATTTTGATAGGCAAGAATCTCTGGAGGATAGCATCCGGATGGCTGAGGACTTGCGGATTTTGGTTTGGGGCCTGCTGTTACACGCCGTTAAGAAAATGACTTAGCTCGAGGTTACGAGGGAGATCCAGCTCATTTTAAGGTGGGCAAGGCCAGCCCAAAATTCGCTGTCTCCTCATCTCAATCATAAAAAAGGCCTCAGCGAAAGAAAAGGGCCGAGGCGCAGGGTTTTTTTGCCTCCCGCCCGTGTGGGGGTTACTTTCTTGGCCGCCAAAAAAGTGGACAGGGATAAAACCTATAGAAAATTGGATTGAAGTGCTTCAGAACGTTGAATCTTCGCCGTATTATGAAACTTTAATAAAAAGGTATCCTACAATATCTTCTGTATAAGTAATTTTTAAGCCATACTTGCTTCTTCATTTAAATTCAGAGGTAGAACCGTATTTAATATAGGCTCTTGTATCCAGCATTTTTTTTACAGAACGCCAAATTATAAACTTCCCTTTAAATTGGTTGATTGATACGCTACCAATTTACCAAAACTACCTCTCTTCGAATTCTAAGTCATCAATGTTTACTCGTGATAGCGGTGTTTTGTGAAATCATTTTCAATCAAGACGTTTATGGATTTTATCTAATTCCTATTTTGCCTATTCACAAATCTCGCGGTCCACCAATTCCCTATCAACACACCCTTCACATTTTTTTTTCCCCAAAAAAAAAAAAAACAAAAAAAAAAAACCCACCCCTGTTGATTCGTTCGAATATCCCAGGCTTTAAATTCTTGTGACCTACGGGGCTAGGATTACTGCTGAAATGTTAAACTTTAAATTGTTAAAGGTTAAATTGTTAAAAGTCTGGTATACGATTAAACAATTACTCAGTAAAACGTTTAACTAAAAAATAGGATAGGATTTTAAATTGGATCATGTAGTTCGGAGCTTTGAGCTTTTATTTTCAAACAAAAAACCCAAACAACCAGAGTTTGGTTTTTATTCTCCATGTGCCCATACTCTAAGCGTATCGGCCGTGCCACATAAAGAGTTTGGATCATTCGAAATCTGTTGGACTTCCTTTTTCCTTTTCCAACCTATTTCGAAGGTGTTACTTCTGATTGATCAGGAAATCTCTTTCGGTCGGTATAATTCTACTGATATTCACTAACCCAGTTGATTTGCTAAGAAAGTTCTTCTTCCTCACTGCTCTTATCCCGTGTTTTGCAGGGGCCAACAGCGCATATTGAAAATTAGTGTTTTCAGGAAAACTTTTCAGGCCTTTTGTAGCAAGCTGATTCGGAAGAATATCTTTTATAAAGGTTCTCGCGTCAAATTTGGGCCTCCTGAAGGAAGTAGAAATAGGCAGTAAATGTATTTCGGTTGATGCCTATCCGCCGCGCTTAGCTACTCACATTGGGTATGAATGGAACCTGACTCTTGAATATAATCTGTAGTAGTTGCTCAGCTTAGGTATTGTAGGATTACTTTCCACTTTTCTCAAAAAGCGGCCAGTTCGCATCTCATATCGTCATATTGATCACTTCCTCAATGCGCTGATAATACAAGTCAGGTACTTCCTGAAAATGGGGGGGGGATTTAAAATTTTTTTTTTTTTTTTTTTTTTCTGATTTGAGGTTATGCGTCAAAATAGTGAAGCGGTTTCACCCTCGCATTATTTCTCTTAGGCGATGGAGATTGTGGCTTGTTTAAGATTTGCTCCATTTGTATTTCATCAAACTTAGTACCTTGAGTTATTCCCAATATTCCCGAAAAAGATAGTCCTGATGGTGTAAAAATTGCTCTTCGCTTAGAATCTGCTCACTATTTAGGGATTCTCGAGCAACAAGAACCTTGTTGGAATACCACTTAAGCTCTGGATTAATCATCTAGATGTTTTTTAATTCCTGACTCCAATTGGATATTTATGTATTCTCATCAAAAAAAGATATTTTCCTCCTTGCTTCACAAAATCATCTTGCACATTCCCCTTAAGCTTTTCTCTGCAAACCAGATATTATCAAGTTTCACATAGAGTTTGCTAGACCGATCGAGTGCAGTTCTTTTTTGTTACTGTAGTAGTAACGTCGTCTTCCCAACTCCTCTTGCTCCGATCTATAGTCTAGCTCCCAGCGAATCCTTGAGCATCGGCTACGGTGAAAGTCAGGGAAAATAGAGGTCCCATTTTCTTATAGGATTTTTCCTCCGAAAGAGCCTCTTCCTATTGCTTTGGTTAAGAAGGTTAGGGGTAATTTTTGCCTTAGTCTGGTAAGTATTTATTAAAGTTAAGAGTCAAAATCGATTTAGGGTTTAAAGGCTTTTAACGCATAACTGAACAACCTTCACTCTTAAGGTATTTTTTTAAACTTGCGATTTAACTGTTAATCGAAAGAAGGCTACTCTGCCTGTCTGAAAATCTCATGTCCTTTTCTCCACCAAAGTTGAAATTTCTGGCACTAATCTGACGATCTGAAACCATTCATATCCATACCATCCCGCAAATCATATTCCGGGCTTCCAGCCCAGTGTGTGTTAGATTGTTGTAAGGATCTCCGAGTAATAGTCTACTTCGGTTGGGACGGAAATATTTGGCCGTCTACTTTTATACAAGGATTGAGTTTTTAAGAGATTGGAGATTGAGGATTGAGAGACTTGAACCAGTGAGCATTCTTATATTTCTGCCTCATCAATTGACTAAATTTCCTACTTCAGTCACTCCTTCGCCTTCCCCAGCGAATTTGGGAAATCCCACATGTCAAAAAGCCATATGAACAAATTCCACGAACCTTAGTGGTTTTGCCTGTTGGCGATCACACAAATCCTTATCTGGCTTCTTTGCTTGTAAGCATCAGGCACATTGGCTCTTACATAATCTTTGGCATGACGCCCAATCTCGTAAAGCTTTCAAAATTTCCTAATACAACGTCTTTGCCTACCTAGCCAATGCTGCTGTGCCATGGTGATTTTTCGAGTACGCGAAGTCTCTCCCCTCGTGGCGATTTTCATGGTTTGAAGTATTCCATTGCATGCAAACATTGCCATAAGGCTTCGCGGTATTTTTCGTGATCAGAAACCGTAGATTTTTTAGCACTCCATAGGGTAGCGAGGATAAGGAGAACTTCTCATCATAGAATCTTGAGCGTTTTGTTTTCGGGCAATCCACCATATAGTTCCGAGAAGTTGATGCTTGTAATACGCGTCTTTTCGGGCTAAGCCTAAAATTCGAACCGCTTCGAGGATTCTAGGGTTCCGATACCATCACATTTGCCACATATGTCAGGAGTTTCGAGGAAACCTTTACATGGGGTCATTGCACCTAAATTATAAATTTATCTGGCTGCACTTCCTAATGATCCCGATTGTATTCATTGAAATCTGTTCAAGACCCATAATGCAATTTAAAATTACGAATTTCTTCCATGTTGATCTGATACAGGTGATCAATCTTTGGGTATTAAAAGAAGATTTCTACGCTTGATCCCATGAACCATTATAACCCTGTTCCAATAATAGTCTGCCAAAGTAAGAACCATCTTGGCCTAGTACACCGTGTGATTAATGCTGTTTTCATTTTTATTTCACGCCCCTAGAAAGCAAAAACTGTTTTCACTTTCTTAAAATAAATTTCTTGAATTTCACTACCTATCAGTAAAAATCAGTTTCAGATAGGTGCAATAGATTTGAGGACCACAAGCCTCCCATTATGATAGGTCTTAAAGGAAATGTATTCAGAAATAGCTCTTCCTTTTTACATCATTGAGTATTTTCCTCTTTCGGCTCAAAGGGTAGCTTTGGACTCTGCCCAGTCGTGTAGGAGGATTACCTCGCATTCTGCCAAATTTTTTGAGGTGGTGTAGCAAAGTAAAGCCAGCGGCTTAGCGCGACTCCGTAGTCAAATCACCAAGGTAATGGTATAAATTGATGAAATTATCCCTATTTTTTCTCAATTTCTTTTGAATCAAAACCAAGTTTCCATTAATGTAAGTCACTTTTTGAACCGCTCCATTGGTGGAAGTGGTCTCATATTTCATGGTGCCCTCCGATAAGAAACTCAACTGTACCGGGAATTTTTACATCGCGGTACTTTAGAATTGCTGTCGCTTCCTATTGACCTATATTCCCCAAGTACTCTTTGAGGGCCTCTTGGCAATAAAGGGTTCATCATTTAGCAGAGGTAGGCATCAAAATCATCTTGACTCTTTTTAGCAACGGGGACCAGCTTTTCGCATTCCCCCACCCCAAAATAAACTTTGGGCCCCATTTTTTTTCCTTTTTTAGCCCTTTTTTACCTTTTTGAAAAGGGGGGGGGGGGAAACTCTCGCCTCGAGCATATTCATAGTCCCATACTGAATGTCGTCACACAAAAAAACTTGAAAGACTTGTAAATTCAGGCAATTCTTGATTCGAAAAGATCAGTAAACAATGCTTAGTCTTTTCTTTTCTATTGAAAACAAAGTTAATAGACTGCCTTATTTTAAATTTCTTGTAAATTTGGATTAATACGTGGAGAATTAAATTTTAACTTCTTTAAAAGAATTTTGGTTTTCTAAAACAATCATAGTGTTTCAGGCAATACTTCCGTTGACCGAAATCTCACTTTCCTCCTAAGGCTTCCATTTTGGACACACCATTTATTTCCTGGGTACCATCTGGTTTGTTGAATCCCAAGCAATTTGACCAGTATGACCCACCACCTCCTGAATTCATTTTGGCCAATTGAAAGATACTTAAATCATCCGTACCAACATTATATAGATTATTCTGGAAATACATCTTTCCAAGGGCAAACACCACCGCTTTAGCAATCAGTTACATGGGAGAAATTCGCGCATGGGAAGTGCCTGAACCCCATAATAAAACCGTTTCATCTGCCATGATTTTAGCCTATGAACTTTCGTCATGCTGGCATTACATGGGATGTTTCCAAATCAAATTATCGAAGGAACCATATAAATTTGTAGGACATTAAGGATTAATCTTTACCAACTGTTACGGATAGCTCGCAGGTTTTTTCACACCGGTGATTTTTTTTGCGACGCGTCCACTCATTGCGTAGGCTCAAGATGTTTCCAGTCAGGAGATACCTCCTTCTTTCATGGTTGTGGAGCCAGCTTGGCGGTAATGCAGGAGACCCAGGAAATAAATTTTTGAACGTCGCTTTTTAATGAAAAAGTCAATCAGATTATTTTGGATTTGCAGATTCTCCATCAGAACTGATACGGAAATTGAACTGTTTGCCAGTATCCCTCCTACAGGCGCTGCGCATCATAGACTATTCTGGTTTTCAGTATCAAAAAATCAGCTACGCAGATTGACTTCTCAAATCCAATTCGCGTAGAAGTTTTTGCGAATTAGGTGAGTTATAACCCTTTGCTCCAAGGCTTCCAAATTGGCTGATCCTACCATAACCACGGGTGACCGGCGATGTATATTTTTGGCTGTTGTTTGTCCAAGAGATTTGTTATTCTGTACTTAGGATTAATTGTTTTAAAGGTTAAAGATTAAAGAGTTAAACAATAGAAACGATTAATCTTTTATTAAATAAATTAGTTTCAAATGAACAATTAGAGCTGAGAAAATTAAGGTTTAAGCTTGATATCATCTCTGCATTTGCCTTTAAATTCACTACTCGAACCAATGATAATTTATAAAGGGCATTTAGCTTCTGAATGGTTGCATTTCTTTCATCTTTTTAAAATAACTATTTATAACTTGTTCGTTTATGTATTCCATATCAAATGCATAAGCGAGGTGGGTCGATTGTCTCTAAAGGCACTTTGAAAAAAGAAATATTTTGTAAAAATTGGGCCTGATCCTTTAGGCCTTGCTCTGCCAGATCCCTCGCAGGTTGAGCTTATACTGGATGATGATCTTTTAATTTTGAACTGGTTAGTTCAAATTTTTCATCGAAGGAAAAGGACGTGGTAATCTTTTTTATTTCAACACGGAATTTACGTGCTAAACTGATTACACTTCAAGCTTCTCACAAGAGTAGGTATAAAATTGTTTAGGAATCATACGTTTCACATTACTTATTACCCCTTAACTTTAAACCCCAAAACCGAATCAAACAACTCGGGCTATCATTTTCCAGCCTCTCAAACCCTTCTTTACATCCTGCGACTTTTCTCGGCCTGAGAACTAGATCGCGCAGAAGTACTGAATAAGAAGCGTATTCTTTAAAGCCAAGGAATTTCGTGTGCAGGCTTGTACCGATCAACCATTATTGCCTTTGGAATCTACTTGATTGTCCTTGCTTTTTGGAGTGGGTATTAGTAGACTCAAAGAGGCCATATCTGTTCCATGGGAAGGGTTGGACTCAACACCTTGATTTTTCTTGGTTTTTCCAATCATTGCTTTTATCCACGAAATTAGAGGGATTTTCAAGGAAAGTTCAAATCAAGCTTACAGCGTAAAGCTGCTTCAAATGCATCCTTTGGACCTTGAATAACCTCCGTGTTCATTACGCTTTCAACTCTTTCCAAGTAACTCCCGCCTGAGCAGAATCCCTGAGTTCCAGAAGAAATTTCCGCTTTTCAGAAATTCTTCGGCAGTTTCTAAATTTGGGTTTTTTCCCGGAAACTCTTTACCTTCTTCACCGTAACGCCTCTATTACCAAGCAGTTTCGGGCTTCTAGGTTTTCACCGGAAAGTAACAATGCCACCATCCCTTAGGCAAGCTGGAATAGCTCTATCCACAGCAAAGCTGATAGTCAGTCCTGATTCTATCAATTGATCTGACGGGGGTGACAAAAAAGAATATTCTTCAGGTGCGTAGCGAACGCAGCAAATGCTATTGCAGCTGCTGTATTTCTGGGGCAGCTTCAATTATCTCAGTATAGGTTTAGGGATGTTAGATTTTTTCAAAAATCATTCTTGACAGTTAAAAAAGTTGTCTTTATTGCCAACCACCAAAAGCTGTTCACAAAATTTGGAATTCCGAGCTAGCGTTTTTTGAAAAAGTGTTTTTCCCCATCAAGATTGGGAAGATTACGTTTCGGTCTTGCTTTTTCGAGACAGGGGCCAGTCTGGAACCAACTCCACCAGAAAAGAATAAACATACCAAATTTTCATAGTGAAAAAAATTTTTTAGAAAATGATTTAGTTATTAAAAATGCAAGCTTCGCCCTTTCAGTTCCCATTGAATTAGGTAGGGTTCGATTATTGGTAAATTGAAATTAATACTTTTACCAAAATCTTCCTATTTCTATTCTTTTGAAAAAAACTAGGCAGGATGTATCAAAAGCTTCAGGTATTTTTTTTATTAATCTTTTCCGGAGAAATTTTACGTTAAAAATTATGCTGAATTTCAAAAATTAATGTACTTTATAACGCTTTTACAGCGTAAAAGATAATTCAACTGGGAGTTTTAGTTTTTGTACTCAGTTTTTATGCAATTCTAAAGGAATTTTGTACACTTACCTTTTTATTTTTGAAGTTTTCATTGCTCTAAAATTTTTTACTTTTCTTTATAGGCATTGAGATCTTCGATCAGGTTTTCAGTCCCCAAATATGCAGGAAATTTGGCTATTTGACCAAAATTTTCAATTCAAAAAAACTTCTCATTTCCGGACCAAGTGAAAAAACATTAAGGCTTTGGAGACTTTCCCTTTCCCCTTCAATTGATCGATGATCTCCTGAGTTTCAAGGGAGGGGCTTTGATAAAGGTCTCGGCCGTAAATTTTCTAAATCCGGGGGATTGGGAAAATGGGAGCAAATTTTTTTGTCATTCAGAAAAAAAAATTTTGTGTAAATTTTACTTGCAAAGGATTTTATCTTCTTTGGATTTTTTTAAACGAAAAGCGTTTTGGACCCTTTTTTAAAAGCTTTTCCCTTTATTCCCCTTTTCCTCTTTTTTTCCTCGTGG
>Ga0163217_1119784_pt1 | contig 12530 bp, 11 predicted proteins | sample SynspAceP_FD_185933 | JGI IMG/M metagenome (GOLD analysis project Ga0163217, IMG submission 185933) | Saline lake microbial communities from Ace Lake in Antarctica - Synechococcus sp. Ace-P (PacBio error correction) | ecosystem: Environmental > Aquatic > Non-marine Saline and Alkaline > Saline ... | reverse complement strand
CCGCGATATCATTCAAAAGCCGCCCGCCGATGCGGTCAGGATCGCGAGCCATGAGTGAATCCTTCCGCTTCGGCACGACCTCGCGGGCGGCAGGATTGTCATCCCAGCAAAAGGCGTGTCCTGCACCTGCCTTGCCTCTCAAAAGGCTCGGCGGCGTGCAAGCCCCGAAGGGCGGAGTGCGCGCCGCAGCCCCAGTACGGCCAGGCGACTGGCCCTCATTCGCGCACTGGAATCATATCTTGCCTCCCTGTTATTCCTGTCCGGCGCGGACAATGCGGTGTGGCCCGCGTGCTGCGCAAGGGTGGGGCCAAGAAATCGCCTGATCCGTTTTTGCCTGCGCAATGAAAGTTGCGTTGCGGTCGACGCCACCCATCTGTGCAGCATGAAAATAGCTTGACACCCACCGCCCCGCATCGCGATCGGCCACCGCTCTTGCTGAGCGTGATGCCGTCTTGGCCGAGGATCATCGCAAAGCTGGATTCCGCCAGAAATAACCCTGCCGGACGATACGAGATTGTGACCAACGTAGTATTCGCTCCGTCATCCGCGTTTACCTTTACCACAAAAGAAGATGGCCGATTACGTGCGCTTGCCGATCTGTGTGCGTGGACGCGCTGGAGACCGGACCCTATCAGGTCAAGCCCGCGGCAGAAAGCGTCTGGACCATCGGTTGCATCGAATTCACGGCGGTCGGGTGCAGAACGGCCAGATCGCGTTCTTCGCGCGGCCGCGGACAGCACGGTACATTGGTGCAGTTCGATGCCTTCGCTGATTGACTGACGCGGCGGTGGAAAAGGGGGCCAGGGCAGCCTTGACAGATGCCCTTGCACCTTCTGGATATGGGGATTGATCGGGCGGCGAGTGGCGCGGAAAGATGTGTTGAGCGCTTGTTCGTTAAGCGCGCGTGCTCGTCCTGACGGTCCAGCTTGACCAAACACCACTCGGCGAGCGTTGGCGAGCAAGTGGCATATTCGGATTGCCCCGGCCCATTCGATCTCCGGTCGATTTCCGACGCTTCGCGGAAAAGCCCCTCAGCTCGCATAAACGCCCTGATCTTTCCACGACCCGGGCCGAGGTTGCTCGAGGCGGGTTGCATAGTCCGGTATGCCTTCCCCAATCGTCCTAACGACCGATATCCAAGGTTGGCGAAAAAAGCCCCCAGCCTCGGCATAACGCCCCTGTTTCTGGACGACCAAGGCAGGTTGTTAAGGTTGGGGTGGCATAGCCGGATTGAAACCTTCGCCGATCGTCTCGCGGTCGATCTCCAAAGCGTCGCGATAAAATCCCCTCTTGCGCCTTCGGCAAAACCGCCCCCTGCGCCCCAATCGAGACCGGCGAGGGTTGTTGAGTGGATGCATAGACGGATGTATCTCCCCATATCGTCTTTCGTCGATCCCAAAGCTTGGATAAAAATCGCCTCTGCCGGCATAGCGCCCTAAACGGTGCCTAACACCGTCGCGTGACCATTCAATGCGCGGGACAGCGCCGCCGGATTCATCCCCCCGCGCGGGCAAGGGTGACATATCCTGCACCAGCACTTTTCCGCGCGGGGCTAATCCCCGCGGCGTTCCGTGGAAATGGTTCGCCCTATGCAACGCCTTCCAGCGTCGGCGTCAGCTGTGCTGCGCGGGGTGTAATGTGCGGCGTCGGGCCCCAGCGGGATTTCGGTCTCGGGCGATCTCGGCACGCCAAAGGCTGCGCGGGGCGGCGGTCTGGATTTTCCAGGACGATGCTGCTCTCCACCTCGGCGAGACAGCGCATCGTTCAATGAGAAATCCAGCCGGTCCCATTTGGGGGGCCCGGTTTCTCGGCGGCACGCAGACGGTCCGCGCCGATCTGGCTGCCTCCCGCTCCAGCCAGTGGTTTTCAGATCTGCGATCTCGGCCAGAGGCCGCTTTCAATGCCGGGTCCGGGTCGGCAATCTTGGCGTTCCAGCTCATCCACCCTGGCGGCCGCAGGATCACCGCCCTCGGCGGGTATCGGCACTTGGCCAATTCGCCAGGCAGGTCTGGGTTCATTTCGCGCCGGATTTGCAGGAAATCAGGAACGTCAATTGCCCCTTGGATTGCGGGCGGCAGGGTTTACGATTTCAACCCGCTCCGGCTTGCGCAGTGCCGCGCCATGGCGCGGAAGGGTTTGAAAAGCTGATTTCAGTGATGGTCAGGGCGCGGCCAGCGACGACAGTGCCACAACAGGCTCTGTCAGAAACCACCAGAGAACAGAATTCCCGCATCCGTCGACCCCTTACATCACACTCACCTCACCTACACAGCTTCAACGGGTGGGCAAGCCGCGCCTTCCTCCCCCGAAAGCCCCGTAAGGGCGACCGAGGGGCTGAGTTCAGCGCACCTTCAACGTAGCAAAGCCCGATCATCTCGCCAGAATAAGCGAGGATGATCCAGAAAGCGGATTCACGATGGTGGATTCCGCCCAGCTTTTTTCTCGTTAGTTGGTGGTGGATCGGGGCATCAGGGAGACGCGTTTGGCCGGTGCGCTTGAAATAAAGCACCTGAATGATCACGCTCAGCGCCCGACCACGAAACAGGACCGCCGACGATGGGCCAGCACGATCTCGTGCTTGGTGGACACCGCAATCGCCCCGCAATGCGCCCGCCAAGTGCCATGATTTCGGTATCGCCCTATGAACACCGCCGCAGGTGGCGCCATTATACCACAGGGAAACCCAGCCGCCGCGAGGCAGCCCGGCCGACGAAACACCAAAATCTTCCCGCCGTACCGGCGCACGTATGCACCAGTCCAGAATTCGGTGGAAATCGGACACGCCCCACCGCATAGGCGATCACGCCAAAGGGTCCGCGCTTGCAATCATCACCGCATGATCGCCAGACCGTCCAGACCATCCGCAAGGTTTCACGGCATGGCCCGCCCACAATCACGATCATCGAAAAGGCACGAACAGGAAAGCCCAGATTTAGCAGGGGCTTTCCTTTGAACACCGGGATAAGGCCAGTTTGTTGGTCAAAGCTTCGGCGGTGGTATTGCGCGGCCCAATAGGCGGCGTGCAAGCCACCAGCAGGCCAACCCCATTACGGACCTTGCCGGACACGCCCTTGGTATTCTGTTTAGGACTTTGGCGTAATCATCGGCCAAAACCGATGGCGGCAAAGGGAAATGTCACGACAACTACGATCCAGACAAAGGGATGTCAAGACGCGCCCATAACAGGGTCGCGTCAACAGCGCGCCCACAATCAACGCAGCCCGCCCATGGGTGGGCGTGGCCCGGCCTTGACGAAATGCCCGCAGGGGCCTCATCACGGATCGGCTTGCCCTTGGCCCGCGCTTTCGCAGCACGTTGATCAGGGGCTGGCCGAAAAAGAAACCCGAAAATCAGGGCCGTCAGAAACGCCCGCCCGCGCGGAAGGTGATATAGTCGGAAACAGGTTGAAAAAAAAGTGCACCATCCGACAGCGCGGTTAACCAATACAGGCATTATTCTGTCCCTTTGTCAGATGAGCGCTGGGATGGCCCAGTTGCGCAGCGCGTCAATACCCGTGATGTATCTCTATCCTATTGACCAAAAAGCGATGTCACCCGCATCCACCAGACGGTGGCCGCGCGCTCTGCGCCAATGCATCGGCAGTCTCGGCCCATGTCGCCGCGTCTGGCCTCTGGCCAAAAGCTTGGCCACAGATGCCGCATCTTGTCCGGCGCATACATCCAGCGCCTCATGCTGACAATACGCTGTAGGGCTGCCAAATCTGAATGTGAGTTGCGAACTCCTCAGGGCCAAGTTCCAGCATATCCCCGAGAACCGCTATACTCAGGCGGGCCCTCCATGCTCTGGGTCCCCAGGCCCGTCACGCGGCTGTGCGACGGCCAAAACCTCAAGCGAGGCTCCATCCTAAGTGGGATGCGTGAAGCGGTCATCATCATGATCGTAATGTACAGGATTGGTGCTGGAGCTCCGGATCTCGAGCAGGAAAACGTTCCGCGTTGCCACGACCCCGTCAGGGGGTTGCCAGTTCCTGCCCAGATCATTGGCTCGCCGAAACGGATTGAGTGCAGCTGTCGATGGGCCACCGCCGCACCGCCCCATCGATTGACCCGAAATGACGCCCCGGTGCATGGACCTTGAACGGATCGGCCGCCGCCATGCCCGCCCCTTAGCACCACCGTGTTAGTCTTTATCGCACAGTGTGACACGGGGTCACACGGTGATTGGGAAGCGCGGGCCTTTGTCCCGAACGTGGATTGGTACGGACGCAGTAGTGCGGCGGCCAGTCCCAGCAGGGTATTCGCGTTGTCCTCCAGATTCGCCGTTTCAGCACCGCCACACCGCCCGCCTCCAGACCGGCGGTCATGATGGCCGCTTTTTTCCTGCGCGATCGCCGGCCGGATTCTCGAACGGCTCGCGAAGATGCGCGCGCGACGGGTGTGATCTTCGCCATCATGGGGGCCGTGTCATCTGTGCCAGCGTTGCGCGATTCTCGCCGGGATTGCTCATTTCCGATCTCGACTCACCGTGACAAAGTTCGGTATTGCGCACGTGCATCCGCGCCTTATTATGTTATGAGGATGTATCGCCCCCGTTGTAGGATGTGTAACTGGCTCTCGGCCGCTATGGTGCGCGCCCTGTCCTGGACAGCAACGCAGCCGCCAGGCATTTCCTTGGTCGAGGTCTTACCGACCGATCCGGTTACCCGCGATCATACGCGGGCCTGTGTGCGCGGCGCGGCAGCGCGGCCTCAGATCTCCAGCGCGCGAAGCACATCCGGCACGATCAGAAGCGGCGTATCTCAGCCACACATCGTGGGCGTATGCGTCACTCAAATGCACGCCGCCCTCTCTTGGACAAGCGCTTGCGCCACAAAAATTCATGCCCGTTCCGACGCGCGGAGCCTGCAGCCGCCACAAAAAAGCAGCACATCACCGGCTGCCGATCTAGTCCCTCTGCAGCGTCTGTACGATGGATACGCTCGCTTCGCGTGTTCAAGTCGCAGGTGGAACCTGCCAAGCCGTGCCGCGTCGGACGGCCCCCCCCCCACGCGTCAACGCATCCTTGGCGTCGCTCCACAGGGTCAGTTGCCAGACCTCCACTCCAGTGCAGCCACCGCAACGCTGGCCGTTCGACATCTCGTTCAAAGCTAACACCATATCGCCCAGCCTACGGGTTTGGCGCCCGTCTCGTGCCCCTTGCGCTTGCGACTCAGGGCAGCGCATTCGCCCGGAGGTCCAAGCGCATCGGACACGCGACCTAGCGCCAGTACGCGACTCGACCTCTCGGCCCTGGTCACCCACCTCGCGCACTAATTGCCACAAAGCGTGCTATTTCCGCTCGCGTGGCGAATATCCAGAAAGTCACAGCAGCACGGATCGCGGCAGATCTTCCCGAGCGCGGGGTCATCCCGTCACGATCACCTCTATCGGGCCCCGTTGTCCGCCGGTCCGCCTGCCCCATCAGGGGGCCGCTGCGGTCGTGCTCACGGTCGCGGCCCGCGCCGACAATCGCCACCACCGCCCCATCACATGTGGCGCATCGCCTTGAGGGGCCGTCGCCACGGCGTCGGCGTATGGCGTAAATCGACAAAGGACCGCCGCCCCGTTGTCGCGGTTTGGCGGCAAACTGCATTCCGTCCACCGCACCGTGCTCAGAATGCGCAATGTCTCGGAACACGCTCGTCAGGTCGGCCCGCAAGCGATCACAAGCCCCCAGCCGCAAGCACGTTTCGGCCTGAAACCCCGCCGATCAGGGCAGCTTGGCGCCTTATTAGCTGTTGCCACGAGACCGGGCACCAGCACCGTCTGTCCGGTTTGCGTCAAAGCGCTGCGACAGAAGTTGCAAATCGCCCCTTCGCGGCGTCTTCCGACGCTGATCACCTCTTTGGCCGCGGTGCGGGCGATGGCCCTAAGCCTATATCCATTACCGCGAACTGTCATCGACATGATCACCGCCGTGCCGTCCATGGCAGGACGCGCGCGGAAAAGGTCCCGCTGGCGTCAGAAGTATTCTTTAAATCAGCGGGTAAATCCAGGATGTCCTGCGTCAGGTTTGGTAAATCCGGCGCCATTAACTGCACCCCGTCAAGCGGCGCTGCGCCAGTCCGTGCTTGACCGCCTCCATCGCCCATGCGGTCACGCCCGCTGCTGCCGGCATCGCCAGCACGCCGGTGCAGGGGTGATCGGCTCGGGCGTGCGTGTGATGCAGCGGAGTGTGATAAGGCCCCTTCCACACCCCATGTGGTGCCAGATGATCGCGGGCAGGCCAGCTCCTCCCAGATCGGCCGGAGTGAAGGTGGCCACGGATTGTTTTGCGCATTGGTGCCCGTCACCGCCACCTATCGTGGCAGCTTGCGCGCCGAACGCCACAGGGCGGCCGCCATTAGGCAAAGAGGTTGCCAAATGTGCTGCGCGTTCTTTCCGCCACGATGAGGGCGGCGTTCGACTGCGGCCAGTTTCCGCCGCCGCAATCGCGCACCTGCCGCAGTCGGTCAGGGATCGCGTGCGCGCCCATCCGCAAGGCGTTACTGGATTAATTCGCCGCCATTGCATCCTTGGTGCCCGGAAGGGCTGCAAACAAATAGCCGTCTCTTGACCTGCCGGCTGTCCACGGCCCAGCCCCGTGATCTGCGCCTCGCGTCCCGATTTGGCGCGTCAGGCCAAGCTGCGCCAAAGTTTTTGCCTGCCCCCAAACGATGCCCCCTATGCGTCCGTCTGTCAATTTGATGTGCAGCGTGTCATACCAGTCAGTTCGGCCGGTTCAACTCGGGTCTGAGGGCCAGCAGCGGTTGCAACGCGGACGGAATCACCTTCGGCCGCGACCAGGAACAGCCGTTCCAAGGCCTGCCGTCGGCCGCTGTTTCGAGCCAGGTTTCCACCGCTTCGTCCAGTGTGACAATCAGCACATATTTTGGATGATGCGATGTGGAAAGGACCGGCGGCGAATGTCGCCAGAACCTTCTCTTTTTCATAGCGGCGCCCGTTCGATGCGCGGCTTGTCGGCGCTTGCCCGGTCTTGCCACCCAACGGCGCATTAGCCCGGCACATCGCCAAAAGCTGGCCGTGCCGCTGGACTGACCTCAGACGCAGCATCCCTGCGTATACTGTTCGAGGGTCTTTTCCGAGATGACGCCGCGCCTCCGATGCGGCCCGTTTTGCCGCATCAGGCGTTCGGTTTCAATCTTTTGTGCCGCCATTGACCATCGTGGCATTAGGCGCCGCCAGATGCAGCGGGGTCGCGGACAGGCCGGTGCCGCCGGTAGGGGAAATTGTCATCGTGGGGGACAGATTGCCGACCAGCGGGCATTACAAGGGTTCGCGCGCACTAAAGAGCGCTGCAAGCTCTGTCCCCGCAACGTCCGTGTACCCTAGAATACCAATACAGTAATATACAGCGGATATGTACGTGGGTGGTTACTTATTCAGGATTCTTAGCACTCAGCAGCGCACATAAAAGCTAATAGGAGTTCCGTGCTTTTCATCTAATAAATATTACTCGTCGGCCTGCCGAAGCGTTTCTGATAGAAAGGCGCACGCTAATACCACTATAAACGCGAATATACCATCTCAATGCTCACTCAAAAAAATCGATGCCGACGTTGGTACGGGACTTTCATTAGAGATCTCACCCTCTCAGGAAATCACTTCTGTCTAAGTTCCGAACTCCTGATTTAATTGCGCGGCAAATCCGAGATACATGTGCCTGCACAACCCATGTCAATGAGGGATAGAATATTGGTAAGGTCTTTTGTCAGGGAAGAATATATATAATCTTTGTCCTGAATCCCCAATGTGCATGAGGTCGATCCGGTTTTGATGACCATGCCCATTTGAGCCTGCGTGTGCGATGGGGAATATTCTTTGAAGGTTTTGATCCCAGCTCATTTAAACACCCTTGCGACACTCGGAATCTTCCAATTCTGCAATCAGTGTGTGACTGGCACAATCTCGAGCTGCCATGTTAGCTAAGCGAGCTCCTCCTTTTCTGTTGTTTGCGACCAAAGTGTCTGGTCTGGTCGTAATGCCCTGTGTGCGCTGAATAACCATTAGGCCTGTAGCTAGTAACTCGCACCAGAGTGACGCGATTCACCCGAGATGACCTTCGCCCGTGTGCACATCCATCAAAACCGCGCGCGGCGCCTTGGCGTTTCAAGCGCAAACGACACAAATGCCGCCCAACCAAGCCACGTCCATTCTATACACACGAAGTTGTGACGCGGCCTGAGGTATGGTCAGATCAGCGACCAATTTGCACGGCTCGCGCCGCGGGGCCGGGATCGCTCAATTTGCGCGTCGAATGTCTGCTCGAACTCCCGCCACACCGATGGACCTCGGCGGCATGCCAACACCCTCGCGGCCAAAACCCTTGCACCGCCAGCACATGGGCGGCCCAGCGTGCCGTTGGGGTAAAGCCGCCATGTCGCGTGGTCGAATAACAGCCCCGGATCGCGATTAATCATGCACGGCCTGCTTTCGCCTCAGGGCTCAGGCGGCGCTTGATCCCACAGGGAATTTGCGCGTACAGGTAAAGGTCGCGCCACCAGATCTCGCGGTCAAGATCGGGAAAAAATTCCGCGCCAGTTCGGTCGCTGCCTGTTTCGGGATCAACCATCATATGTGGCTGGGCATAAAAGCGAAGGAATGTCTCGAGGTTGGTCGCCAGAACGCGGCCCTGCCGCGTCGGACGTTATCGGGCGCGCAATGCCTGATTCGGCCCCCGCCGCCACTGGCGCGCGGGCTCGGACGGCTCGGCGCGGCCAAAAGCCCAATTTGCGCGCCGCCACCATTGTGGGAAGGCACCAAAACGAACAGCACCCCCAGCACCAGCAACCGCCCCTCCGGGCGCGGCTGGCGGGCGCCGGCGCCATCTCCTCGTGGCGGCAGGCGCAGGTTCTCGCGCTCGATCGCGTCGGATGATCCCCTTTGGCGGGCTTCCAGCACACGGTGCCAGCGGCGTGTGGCGTGCTGATCAGTGGGACGACCTCCCAAATTCAGAGACTTCGATTCGGGTCAGTGATCGTGCAACAACTCTTCTATCCTCAAGCGGAATAGCCACCTGATTCGATGCGGCCAAAACTGCTTCCGGCGCCATCGGCATCAGGCCAAGGCCTGTCGAAATTCTAGATCGGCAGAATCCGGACCGCAAAACTGCGCCGGAGTTCGCGGTTGCTAAAGATTAGACCCATTCTGCACGGCAACACGGACAGAGAGCGCGGGGATGCACGATGTCCGCTCTTGCAACCGTTCGGGTGACATTCAGTGCCTTGTCTGGTGCGATAGTTTTCGCGGTAAAGCCAGAAGGCCAGGCCCCGATTGACGGCACAAGCGTCAAACACGAACAGAACGGAACGCATCTCCAGAACTCTCCCTTGATGTTCGGCATGCCCAGCCCGGACATGTCAGTGGGGCCGCAGGCGCATTCAGTCCGGATGGCACACGCAAGCTTGGCGCTGCGCGGCGCGCGGGTTTCGTTCCAGCTCCTGATCGTTCAGGACCGTGGCCTGCGGCGGGTGTTGGCTCGCAAATTGCGGTCCCGTCTCATTCATTCAAGCGGTCGGTCATAGCAGAGTTGGCGCGCCTGCCGTACCGCTGCGGTCCTGCAAGAAAAGCGTTCGGGTGACCCCATGCGATCCTCGACGGCATTAGGTCACGACCGCCAGCTTGCCACCTTGAGCACGTTTCTGGCAGACCGGCCAGCCCTTCGGTCCAGTTCTTTATAGTTCGTCATTCACAGCGATGCGCGAGCGCCTGATAAGCTGCGGGTTGCGGGATTTGCGATCTTGCCCGGCTTGCATAGAGACTCGCAGAGATATATTTCGATTTCCGGCCAGTATAGACAATGTCGTTGGTGTCCGGGTTCCGGGTGCGCCCCTTGATTATGGTTCCCCTCCCGCGCAAAATACAGAGCCGGCTGGCGCGCTCTTCGCACAAATGCACAGGAATATCGAGCTTGATCACGTTCCTTCGTCCGGCCTGGTATCTGACGATCATGTCGCGAGGCGAGAGGCGCGTCCGGACTGCGCGTGTGCCGCGTATCAACACGGCGGCCCATCGCGCGATGAACGAAAGCCGCGTTCCAGATCAAAGCTGCATCGTGACGACACACCCAGATCCGAACTCGATTCTCGCGCCGTCCAGATCCTGCGGCGTATTGGTTCCATCTTGGGAAAACACGGCCCTCGACCATCTCTGATCCGCGTCGCCATATGGTCCGGCCCAGTCTTTCGCCAGATCGAAGGGCCAACGGACACGATCAACAGCGATCACACGGCGGCCCCTGCCTCCAGCAATCCACGGGTATAGCCGCCCCGCCGAATGTGCCATCAGCAAGACACCCGTGAACAGGGCAGGCCACAGCCTACAGAACCGGAACATAGAGAGAGAAGAGGCCCATCAGCATGGAGAGAATCCGTAGTGGATACGGGCGAGCACTCGGCAGCACATGGCTAAGTCAGGTCCACTTTTCGCATTATCCCCAGATAGCATGAGCGGGTTCGAATCCTCGGGTAACTCGTCCAGCCATTGCCTCGGCACGGTGACAGTTCCTATGCGGGTTTCATATGTCTCGTAGGCTTCCAAAATCTGGAAATCGTGTCACCGGCGGCGATAAGAACGCGCTCGTCATCAAGCTCAAGTTCTTGGCGCGGCAGTCTTGGGCGCAGAACGATGCGGTCCGGTCTTCGTCCCACCGTTGGTGGGATAGGGACTTGCCCCGTGGAACATCCTCCGCTCCAGCATCTTGCGCCTGCATCCCGCCACGCTGCAAGGCGCGATTTCTTGGTATCAACTTCTCGCGGCAATTTGGCCTCCTATCGAGTTTGTAAGCATTCAAGGATACTTACGGCGGTGGTCGGCCGTAGTTACGATCCACATAGCCGAGTTCAGACCTTCTCGGTCCAAGTTCTGCGGTCGCCAGCCTCAAGCACACGACCCGATACAGAAAGCCGGGATAGGACACCCGCCCCTTACCGTCTACCTTGTGACTGGCTTCTCGCTGCGTGAACCTGCGGAAACCAACTTTCCCGTGATCCTCTACCTGTTCCCCCCGGAAAAATTGTCTTGGAATGGAAAACGGCGGATTGAGCTGGCTGCCACTGCCCAATCCGCCGCCCTCGTCCCGCTGAGGCGGGGTGTCGACCTGCGCGCCACCTGGGGATGTTCTGCTCGCCCGCGCCGGATCTCTTAGTTCGATGATAGCGGCTGGGTGCCTGTTATGAAGCTTGACTTGGGGATTTTGCGGGGTCTTGGGTGCCCCTTAGGTTTCCCGTTCTCAATCGTGTAATCATGAGATAGTATGGGATTTTCATGGTACGCAACTAAATTGTGAGCCATGAAAACCCCGGAAAATACCCTCATAACTGACCATCGGAAATCAGAGATAGGGCTGATATACAAGGGGGGGAAAATATAAAAACCCCCCCCCCAACCAAAAAAGGGGAGTGGTTTTTTTCTTTTTTTTGGCCCAACCGTAGGGTTTAGTTAGCAATTGAAATATTTGTTCACTTATCTGCTTTATTTATGAGCTAGTAGTGGAGCGATCTTGAAAAATACTTCCGCTATGAATGCCCAATCACTCTCTAATCATCACACAGGCAAAAGAGATCATCCTGCAACCTGAGCGCAGGCGTACACCCGTACAGTATCATCAAAATCAGCCTTTGAACCTTTGAGCTTCAAACCCAAAACCTGCGGAATCGCGAAACAAAGCTGATTCGCCGCCGCACTTACTGTCCCGCGCCCGATCTGCGCGACTGTTTGAAAGAGCGCAGACCCATTCAATCTCCCATCTTCACGTGACACGCGGCCCTGCCCGCTTGCAAACCTGTCCGGCGTTCCGGCTCTGGCGCAGGTGTGCCCTTTATACTGTTCCCGCTTCTCCGCAGCTGATGATTGTCGCTATACATCCGGTCATTGAAGGCAGTAAGGCCCACCGCTTGACCATGCGCCTTTCCCCTGACTATGACCCCGGGCGCCTCCGTCGCGGGACTCCCTTATATCTCCGCCACCTGCGCCAAGGACGAGTGATCCATGAACCCTGCCCACCCCGACGATGCAAACCTCTGGGTGATGCGCTGGAGCGGTCGCGGCTATGAGACGCTTGCAGCGTCATGCTCAGCCACGAGATTGATGCGCCCCGACCTGATCAGAGGCCGATCTGCTTGTGTATCCGTCGCAGACCGGATCGGGCAGAACCGTGGGCTTCGGCCTTGCCACTCGCCCCAAAACCGCTTCTGGGACGACATGCGAAGATTGAGACTGCCCCCCCAGAGAGACCCGCCGCGCGCAGTGGCTGCTGCATCATTCGCCAACCGGACACTGCGAGCTGCCTTTGCAGGTCAATCGCTGAATTTCACAAGTGGCTTCTATCAGGATGTAGTGGAATTGCTGTCATGGCGTTCCTAACGAACCTGAGGGGTGGGCGGGTCATGGACTATGCGCGACGAGCGTCGTGCGGCTGGATCGCGGCGCGCCATTATCGTTCGCCTCACGCCGGGCCGTTCTGCAGCGACCATATGTAGCGCACCGCTCTATACGCATCTGGCAAATAATCCTAGACGCCGGTCAGACGGA
>Ga0163217_1084552_pt1 | contig 12531 bp, 12 predicted proteins | sample SynspAceP_FD_185933 | JGI IMG/M metagenome (GOLD analysis project Ga0163217, IMG submission 185933) | Saline lake microbial communities from Ace Lake in Antarctica - Synechococcus sp. Ace-P (PacBio error correction) | ecosystem: Environmental > Aquatic > Non-marine Saline and Alkaline > Saline ... | reverse complement strand
TACCCATTATGTAGTTGGGTCTTGAAGACCAAGCCCAATAGTTTAGGAGGGAAATTTGAGCATTATTGTGCTAGAAAGTTGAAACGTGCACGCGATGCGGAAAAAGTAGGCATTGATTTTAACCGACGCTGGAAAGACAGGACATCGCAAAAAAATGAATGTGCCTGCGCACAAGAAGTGCGGGGTGAACGCCATGTTACATCAATGAATTGACGTCAACCGTTGAAGTGCGGTGTCGGTAGCTATCCCATATGGGTTACAGCTGATCTGCTGGGTTGTCGACCGCTGGTGCACCGATGGTGATTTTATTGGCTTCAACTGATTAGATCCGTTATCGGTACGCCATGCGCGAAAAAGTGCCGCGTGATACACAATACATTCCAAACCTTATGAAAACCTTGATTTTGTGTTCAAAGCGCCAACATCGTGTACGATCACATTGAGTTCCTGATGATCGACATTAGAAAACGCGTCGAAATTTCAGGCTGAAACGGATCGACTAAGCCCCAAAATCAAAGCGGGCGTTGTGCTTGAGGAAGATATAAGCTAAGATTGTGCTCGCAGTGCCGCTTAAAAGCGCTCCAATCGCAAATGATGATATGAGTATTTTGCCAAAAATGGGCTTGGAAGATGTTACCAGCTCGTTTGCCTGAAATACGAAAATGAAAAACTACAGGTGGGTGATTTAGCCAATTACCTTTTATCCTCAAGCACGAATGGTTGGTATACCAGCAATCGTAATAGATTTTACCGGAACTGGTATGAAGAGGAAATTAAGTATTTATGCCTTTGTTCTCTTCGATGATGACAGAATTAGGTATTGGTGAAGAAGACTATTAACCGTTCAGAGCGTCAGCTCAGTTTATGATGGTTTGTTTGGGCGCCTTCCAATTCCATTTCGTGCCACCATTGAAGACCGACAAGCGGCTTAATGGTTTATTTTATTTTTCATCTAAAGCGTTAGTTACCAAATGGTTCAGAGCTATGAGTGAATTGCTTAAAGACCCACCAGCTGAATGTTCGTTTGATGAAAGCAAGTCGAGTCAAAGAGCTGGTTTGCTCAGCCGTCGTTGCTCGCCGTGAGCAACGATCCACAGGGCAAGGTCATGCGCTGCGATGACTGCGGCAGCGAGTGCGCTTTCTGGGTTAGCGGCGCCAACAAGAAAAATTGCGGCGGAATGTCCGGTATTTCGTGCGGCAATTGCCTCTAGATATCTCTATATATTGCTGATGCAGCCCACCGGTTTGATCGTGTGTGGCAATTTTAAGCGCTACATGAAGTATTGGCTGGCAATAAACAGCCTTCTGTTGGTAGTGAACCCCAGCATGAGGCGAGTATATGAGCGATCTATTCTGTTTTCGCCAGACTTGCCCAATGGCTATTATATAACGAAATTCGTAGTGCCTGTGGATGCTAAAGTTTGAATATGCTTGTTAACATCTACTCACCGAATCTCATGTTAAAAGCGTTTCGCACTGCCATGTGGGGATCATCCTGATGTTTGCAGCGTTGACTGTATTGGTGGTTTTTCTGCCGTAATGCTTTTTGCATCGATGATTTCGAGAGCAAGGTGGTGCTTACGGTGGCTGCGTGCGAGTTTTTGGATGGTAGTAACAGTGCTTTCGCTTTTTACTCTTTTAGGTCGTGAACCCGCCCGTTTGACGAACCCTGTCGGACTTTTGATGCCTTCGATTGAGTGGATGCAGAATGAGACGCGACACAGAAGAAGCGCTCCCCCCCCATTGAAGAGGGCTATTCTTGTGTGATTGGCTCTATGGACAAACCTGGATCGCCCGCTGGTGAAGCGCAAGTACTTTTATGTCATTTACATGGTTCGTAGTTTGGCGTACGAGAAAGCGTTCCGCAGCCAAATATTAAGGGGGGGGGGCCCCCGTGACCATTGCCTCAATTGAAGCAAGTGACTGAAGACGTTATTTTAACCAAAAGAATGAAAACACCGCCGTTGTGTAAATCCACGTTGGCAAAACGTGCGGGAATTAGAAGCATTGAGGGTTTTGATATTCAGGCCTTATAATTTTGGCATTTTATTTAATAAATTACAAAGGCAAGTTTTTACTGACGGAAAATTAAATGGATCAGTTTCACGATATTACGCCCCTACAACGACGATGAGGTCCGCCGAGGTGCTGCATAACTTGGTTGAAACAGCCAGACTGTGTTAATACTATTATTGGCTTTCGATTTGCCCAATGGCCCAAGTTTTAAGGTGGGCCGTGGTATTTGGTGTTAAGTTGCTCTAAAGCGCCAAATTTCTAAGATTACTAATATTCACGATTTTCAGTCGATTGTTGCGAACTATATGGCAGGCGGATGAATCAAGACACGACCTCTAACGTAGAATTATCGCAAGGGCATTGAAAAATTAGATAAAAAAAACGCGGCTATTTGTTTCCTATCAAATCTATAGGATTCGCCAATGGTCCCGCCTTCTGTAAAACTTGGATTGTATTTTAGGCTGGTTTAAATAGGTACGATATTGCGACGGTGATAACCTCTGCGCCGTCCTTTTGTGTCGCGATCTTATGCGCTTAAATAAGAGTTTTTCTGAAGCGTTCTGCCAATGGATTCGCGAAAAGATGCGGCTTTTAGGGCAGCGATCGGGCTATATTACTTATTCTTTAATGCAGACCAATGCAATATTTGATTGCTCAAAAAGAGGACGAGCAAAAGATGGCTTGGATCAAACAGATCCTGCGATCCATTAAAAAATGTTTTACATGAGCCAGAAAAAAGAGAAAAAAACCGTTTGCTGAAGCCATGGCGAAACTTGAAAAATTGTTCCGGTTTCTATTTCCTATGAATACGACCCGTGTTGCTTTGATAAGGGCGAATGGTACATCAGAAGACGACCACTGGCAATTATGAAAAAGCAGAGTTTGAAGACATTTAGACAGTATTAAAAGAACGGGATCGTCGGTCAGAAAGGTAAGGTTGTTGTGACCTTTCGGGTGATGTTATTAAAGATGGCTTTGAAACGCCAGAAGAATTTGTCTGCCGAGGTAGATCGCCAGATTATTACGGCATTATTGCCGACCAATCTACGAATAAGCGGCGTTAGCATTGCAGAAGGAGAGGTCTTCGACAGACAGTGCTTTTCAAGCTACCTAGAGCGTTGCTCCAGAGAATCTGAGAGAAACCGTGCTGCAATGTATTGCTAATCCAGAAAAGCAGCAGCAACAAATATCTGAATAAGCAATCGTAGGGAGTAGAGTGTCAATGGCGTATGGAGTCATTAAAGTCTGTGGGTGGGCTCAATAATCTTTTTTGTTATTATGCTGATCTCAACCATTTTGTTTGGTGCGCTTGCACCTTTGCGACAGTTGCTGTTGCGAAGGCTTGGGTTCGTCAGCCATTACTTAATCTGCCACAATAAAGGCTTGCTGTTTGTCTTTCGCATTTGTGTGTGGTGAAAGTCGAGATCATTGGTCTCGAGCATATTAATAAAAAATCGTCCATTCGTATTGGTGGCAACCCATCAAAGTGAATGGAGACGTTATGTGTTACAAGTTTGATGCACCCGGTTCGACAGTAACTAAAAAAAGAGCTGCTTTCGTGCCTTCTTGGATGGGGGTTGCGTAATGTTCAACCGATTGCCGATTGATCAGGTCTCAGACGAACCAACGCGCTCAAGCAGATTTGATTGTCAGGGGAAAGAGACGTTTAGAAGATGACGTTCTGTTTTGAATTTTTTTTCCTGAGGCACCAGAATAGCGCCGAATGAAGAGGCAAGCCTTTTAATAAGGCGCTGCGATGTTAGCGACGTTCTGCTAATGTGGCCAATATTGCCTGTGTGACAATGCCGTATGTCTGGGCCTGGTAAGCGAGTGGCGTAAGTTTCGCGGGTTCGATTCGGGGTTTTATCGCCCTATTATTGAATCTGAAAGCGCGAAAAAACATCTCAGCGCCACGACGAAAATGGATGCTTTGGATGCGTACTGAGATGGCCAAAAACTTCCAAAAAGGAAATGATTTCACTTTTTAGTCATTAAAAGATTCAGAGTCAGGTTTATTAGAAACAAAAAAAAAAGCCGCATCAATGAATGGCGGCTTTTTTGTGAGCGTAAATTCCCATGCTTGGTATTTTTTGAATACCAAGCTGGCGTTGTGTACAGCCAAAACCAAAGCTGTTAGACATAACCAGATTTAGGTCTGCATTGTCTTACGAGTCCATCAACAAACAGGAATGTTGCCAGCCGCTGATCAAGTTATCTAGGGTTTGCAGAAGCTGCCGATGAATTTGTTTCTTCCATCATTAGCAAGCCAATAAATAGGCTTCATGAACGCCTGCCGCACCTAGAGAGTGACCTGACAAGGATTTAGCTGAGCTAATCAATGGAAATTTTGTCACCAAAGCGTTCGTTAACCGCTTGAAGCTCGTTTCATGTCGCCAGCAGGCAGTACTCTACCTATGGAGTATTGATGTAGTCAATATCACCATCAATTGTGCTCATTGCCATCTGCCTACAACGTACTGCGCCTTCACCAAGATGGCGCTTACCATGTCGTAGCCATCAGACTTTTCGCCCATAACCCACCAACTCAGCGTAGATTTTTCGCGCCCGTGCTTTAGCGTGCCTCATAGCTCTCAATAAACGAGCATTGCCCGCCACCGCCAGCGATAACAAAAGCCATCCACGGTTTGCCATGCGTAAGCGCGAGACGCTTTTTCTGGTGTTTTCTTCTTATATTTAAAGATAGAGCCCCATAGCGTCAAACATACAAGTCTGAGCCCCAGCTTTCTTCTTCGCCGCCTGCAGCAAGAACAATGTCTTGCCTTGCCACAGTGGATTAATTCCATGCATAACCAATACAGTGCGGCCACTGGTCGAACAGGCAGAAGTGATTGAATAGTTAACGCCTTGATTTTTAAAGTGTTCGCCTAAACAAGCGGAAACCGTACTTCCCATTGTCTGAGGTACCACGCGTATGGGACCGACGCGTTTAACGCCTTTTTCGCGCTTAATGTATCGGCAGAGTCAACTAGGTTTGAGCAGATGCACCGCCAGAACCAGCCATAAGCCTGTACGACGTTAGATTTACTTGGTCTTCTTCAGCCTGAATCTATAATCGCTGTTGCATAGATACATAAGCATAAGTCGCAGCATCAGCCATGAAGCGGCGAATCTTACGATCAATATTACTTGCATCTAAGTCAATACGACCACAAACATGGCTAGGAAAAACCGTATTCGTTTGTAACTTCCAGCAAACGAATGCCAGATGGCCTTCGCGCCAAGGAATCAGAACGCTCTCTTTGTCTGACCTAGGCAACTGACAATACCAAGACTGTTTACTACTACACGACGCATAAAATGTGCCTCTTTTCATTCTAATCTTTAGAATTATCAGATTGAAAGGAATAAGCCTACCACGTCAAATCTTTGCTGTGTAAAATTTCACCGACCATCAACGGATTACGCTTTCCATCTGCCAATTACCCAAAACCAACTTGCGTTCAATGACGCGCTTTAAGTTGGATATTGGGAAAAATTACTTTTTTGGCGGTTGCAGGATTTGGCCTGCTAAATTTCACTTCGCCGGAACCAAAGTGCGCGGACCGCGACCTTTATTGCCTTTTCCAGCCTAGAAAAATTCCGACCAAGCTGCCACATAGCGTCTAACAAGGCAACCAGCATAACTGGGTCCGCCAGCGGGATAGTGACATTGCAAAGAACCAAAGATCAGGGTTTATGGTCTAGCTCAGCATAATTTCGCCTTTGCCATGTTCCCGCCATCAGTCGAGATATGTGTGGTATGCGATCCATCATTAGCATATTCTGCCCAGGAAGTTGGGCATTGCCTGCACCAAACATTTCTCCGTGGCGCATTTTAATATGTTGCGTCTTTTCAAAAGATGAAGCTTGTAGTCATATTAGTTCCTAATCCACATAACCGATGACTCAAAATGTCAGGTAGGATTCATTGTGTCCAGTTGCAGTATAAAATCTAGCTGGATTATAAATCGGTTTAACCTTATATGAATGTTTGAACGCGAAAAAAAACCGGAATTACCTGAATAAAAAATTGATCATTATTATGTTAATTCTTAGCATTTAGGGAAGATTTAGAGGGTTTGAGAGTGTTTTTTATTACCATTCCGTTTATTTTTTCTGTTAGGATATTATGCTTTGCGTAATATCTACTTGGTTGAGAGCCCTTATGAGAGTGAAAAAAAATACAAATCTAGCCGTATGCAGCATCTCAAGTAGGCCAGTGGTCATATTCAGGGATACCGAGTCAGATGAGAAAAATCAAGCCGACCATTCATTTCCTTCATGTAATGGTTTTCGGTAAAGACATACCAGCATTTTTTTGGAAAAACTCGATGCGGGCTATAATTTTGATTATGCCAGGATGCGGCGCGGTCATGGCTGAATCAACGTCTGGTGAGCGGTTTGTCGGTTGGAATGTGACGGCCTCTCGTTTTTTACGGAATCACATTGATGTGCAGCAGCAATGCTCGCCTAACACGGAACTTGAATTTGGTCTTGGTCATAGTTTGGTGGTTGATATGACGGCTTTGAGGGAGCGAGAAGACGCCTGTCTCTTTGTGATCGTCTGGATCCCGCACTTTTTCCTCCTCGACTATTGTGGATGATGCGAGTGTAAAACACAGGCTTGAAAAGTTCAGATACCCCTTGGTTAAGCGGCAGAGCTCGCTCGCGTCTCCGTACTCAATGGGAAAGCTTCTCTCAGGTAAAAAACAGTTTTAGAAAGGGGAACGTTTAAAGGTTGGGAAGAGCCTGTCTAGACGATTATATTAGCTTGCATCGATTAAGCGAGATGAAAAAAGGCCACTATCAACTTGGGGTGCCCGCCAATGGATGGAAGCCCATATTCTCAAGCTACCAAAGAGACTTTGGAAGGCAATCGGCTAATATTCTGTGCCGACCACTATTATTCAGGGCAAAGACACCTTTGATTACTTTAAGGAGGCTTATCAGTTGCGCAAAGCGTAACCCAAATGGATCCATGCTCTGTTGAGTCGGAGGAGGGCCATTGGTTTTATGCTAGGCAGCGATTACTACTATGGCGGTGATGCTGTGATCAATGTGTTGAAAAGGGGAGAAATAAACCAAACACATTTGATGTGTCTGTGTTTGGTTTTTAATGGGAATTAGTACGCGCCCTTTACTGATGCATTTGCTAAGGCAATGAAGTTGCCGTTTTGTTATTCAGACTCTGGGTAGCGAACGATAACAATGATTGCTAAATTCCGCCTTGTGCTCTTGTGCTTTTTTGCTGCGTGTATTCAATCGCCACCACAGTTTTGCACTCATTAATAATGTTTCCTAGCCTGCTCTAGTCCACCGGCTGTGAGTAATGGCTTGCCTTACTCGCCTTCAACTGCGTCTTTCTCCACGCGGTATTTCATTGTATAGATTAACGGTAAAGTGGGTTGCCTTCAGCAAGATCATCGCCAACACTTTTTGCCCATTTCTTCCGCTCGTGCTGCGTGTTAATCCATGACGTCACAATGAGCTGCGAAGGCGCGTGCCAACATACATTGCCGTATTGTCGTAACGCTCTTGAAATTTCAGTCTACTTGCATCCGCGATGACGGCGCCGCAAGTGCTGCCGCCTTCAAACAGTTTGGCTTTTTGCTACTGCAATAAACCTTTAGGTAGCCTTTCTTTCTGGATGTTGTCTGGTCGCCGCAGTTTATGAGTTGTTGAACTTCGCCCTCGGCCAATGATGATTGGTGGTTTTTGCTAAAATTACTCATGCATCGCCATGTAGCCAACATTCGACCATGATTTGAAAGGCGCAGAATACAGGAAGTCGCCAACCAAGCACGCTCGCGTGCAATTGCCCCACTCTTCATTAGCGGTTTTTTGCCACGGCGCATGTCGGATTCATCGACACATCATCATTTTTTTTTTTTTGGTTTTTTTTTTTGTTGTTTTTAAGCAAGTAGAAGTATGGATGAACTCTATAATCGTTGCCATTTGAATAGCTTGATTAGTTTGGTTGTATCGAGTTCTGCGTGGCTCTTGCCGCCAATAATACCAATAGTGGCCGCCAAGTCGCTTCACCAGTTGCTATGATGTAGTAGCCGATCTGTTTTCTATTAAAGGGATGTCACTACTAAGTTGTGACACAATATACTCGTTCACTTTTGGCCAATTTCAGTGGCCACCAAACGTTCATGTATTTGTATAGGTTGCATGCAATTTCCACGAAGCTAAATAGCTCACGCTGATCAGCAAGTGTGCCTCATGCTAGGTTAAGGCTGCGCTTGTGTCAGGGTTCAACCTAAAATGCGAAAAAATGTATAAAGACATTGCTTTTAGCTTGTATTGAGTTGTGTGATTTTGTACAATCTCGCGAGTCCGATTTATCCACAATTTTGCCTCCTATCATAGTTAGTAATTTTGTTGTCCAACTAGGTCAGAAACTTATTGCCCACTAGACGTAGGTCAAATTCAATTTCAGTAGCCGGATAAATCTCTATTGGAGATAAACATGTTTGCCCAGCTGATCAAAATGCGGTAAATTCAAACCGTTGTAGAAGAAGCCAAACCCTTAAGTTGAAGAAATTAGGCTATTGAAGAAGGTGGCGTGTTTCAATTCGACTGACATTCTTCTTGATGCGAATGGCGACGACATTTAAAGTTGGTGCACCAGGTTGTAGAAGGCGCTAAAGTAACGGCTGAGGTTGTTGCTCATGCCGTTCGCGGAGACAAAGTGAAAAATTTTGAAATTTCCGTCGTCGTTGTAAGCATTCTATGAAGCGTAGGGGTCATCGTCAGTGTTCACGGAAGTGAAAATAAACTGGTATTAACTAAGCCGCTAACTAGGGTTATTTCAAATTTAAGGAGTAAGTCATGCTCATATAAAAAGCGGTGTGGTTAGTACTCGTAAACGGTCGCGATTCCGAGTCGAAACGATTAGGTTGTCAAACGTTTTGTGTGGTCAAGTTGTGATCCCGGTGAACATTTCTTGTTCGTCAGCGTGGAGGTACTCAGTCTCCACCCTGGTGTTCGGTGTTTCAAATTGGTAAAGATCACACTTGTTCGCTTGTGTTGAAGGCCAAGTGAAGAGAAACGTTTTGAAGTGAAAGGTAAGTTGAAGCGTCGTACAGTTTCTGTCGGTAGCCTGCTTAATCAGCTTACTAAAAACTTAAAAAAAAGCTCCCGACGCGGGGCTTTTTTTTTGGAAGAATTCTATTAATCAGAGTTGTTGATTCTGATAATCCACGAAGAGGTTGTATCGCCTTGAAATTTGTTTGATGAACGGTATCTATGTAAGAGCGGGTAAGGGTGTAATGGTTGTTTGAGCTTTTGGCGCGAAAAATTACGTCGCTAAAGGCCTGGTCCTGATGGTGGTGATGGCGGTAATGCGGGGCCCATGTGTTGTGCTGGATGGCGATTGAAGCCTTAAACCACTCTGATCGATTTCGTTTTACGAAAAAATACATTGGCTGAGATGGAGAACGGGTCAAGGCCAAGAATGACGGGTTCGAAAGGGCCGGACTTAGATTAAAGTGCCTGCTTGGAAACGACCGTAATCGATGACGATACGGGCGAGACCGCCTGTGGGGATCTTGTCGTGACGGTCAAACGTTAAAGTGGCTCAAGTGGATCATTCAGGTTGGGGAATACTCGATTTAAATCAAGTACTAACCGTGCGCCAAGACAGACGACGAAAAGGTACGGTAGGTGAAGAGCGTACATTGAAGCTAGAGATGAAAGTCTTGGCGGATGTGGGTTTTTAGGTCTTCCTAATGCAGGTAAATCAACCTTTATTCGTGCGGTTTCTTCTTCCAAGCCAAAAGTCATGCTTGATTATCCTTTTTACAACCTTGGTGCCGAATCTTCGTGTGCGTAAAAGTGAAGAAGCACAGAGCTTTGTAATTCAAGCCGATATTCCTGGAATTATTTGAGGGGCGTCTGAGGTGCGGGTATTTGGATATTTCGATCCTTGAAGCACTTGCTTACGTAACCGTATCTTGCCTACAACAATTGTCGACTGGCGCCTTGGGACGAAAATTACACCTGCAGAAGCGGCGTGATTGCCGTCAATGAATTGCATCAGTTAAGCCCTGCTTTGCAGAGCGGGATCGTTGTTGCGTATTGAATAAAAACCGATATGTGCCAGAAAAGACGAATTGGCAGTGAGCCTGTAAAAGTGTGACGGAGCGCCTGGGCTCGGAAGTAAGGCTTTACCGAATTTCTGCAATTTCTGGTGATGGCCTACAGAAGTTCTTGTCTGGATCTGATGACGGCTGGATGAAACAGCTGAGAGTTGTTGCTGAGAGTGCTGAAGCGCGTGAAAAAGCACAAAGCAATGCCGTACGTTGATCGATGTAAGAGGCGTCGAATCCGTATTATGTCATTACGTGAGAAGCGTCTAAGCAGTTATAAGCGCCTGTGACGATGATTGACCTTTGATGAAGATGATTACGATGATCGAAGTGGAATACGTTAGCTAATCTGTTTTGGTGGGAAGCGGTAGTATCATGGAAAATGCGAGAAAAAATTGCTAAGGCAAAGGCGGGTTTTTAATTTTGTTTTTTTTTTTTTTTCGTTCGTTTTAAGAAATAGGCCCCAGTTTTTTGGCTTATGACAAACGATGGTCAAAAGGTTGGATGTTGCCTTCGAATTGTCTTTGGGTTGATCAAATGCCTCAGTTGCCGGGCGCAAGGAAAGGAAGTTGTTTTAGTTCTCTTCTGGTTCTATTGCGGCTTGGTATGAGCGCCTTGGTTTTCTTTCGACCCCACGCAGATAAATGAGCTGCAGGCCGCTGCGCTTGTTGCGTCAGATTGAAGCTAGTCGGCGCGTCTATGAGTCACATTTGAGGAAACATGGCTTGTGCACGGCGCAAAGTTTTCTACTGACGCATGATGAATCTATCTAATCGTCGACTTATTTAAACGCTCGCTCTTCGTTGAGAACGCTGCTTGGTTTCGGTGTTGTACCTATTATTAATGAAAACGGATACGGTTGTAACCGAGAAATTCGTTTTGGGTGACAGTTGATACGTTGGGGGCTCTGGTGGCCAATTTTAGTCGAAAGCCAGATGGGTTAATTATTTGACAGATTCAGCAGGGCTATTGACAAAAACCGCGTGATCATAAAGATTGCCAACATTGATATCTTATATTCAGCATCGGATGACCGTTTAGAGTCTATGGCGAGTTGGTGGTGCTGGCGTTTTGGGGAGCGGTGGCCCATGTTGACTAAGGGTGCGTGCGGCTCGTCTAGCTGCGCGCTCAGGTGCAGGATACTTGATAGCCTCAGGTCTTTGAAGAAAAATGTTCATTGTTCGGGTGGCGGGCTGCGTTGAATGTTAGGGGTCTTGGTTTGCAGCCAGCAGCACGTTCGAGGTCGCTGCCGCGTAAAGCCCAGTGGTTGGCGGGTTCATCTGAATGAGTCGTGGTTGCTTGGTTTGGATGACGGAGCGGTAAAGGCGTTGCGAAAGAAGGAACGAGCTTATTACCTGTTGGTGTCAAAAGATGCCCAGGGCACCTTTTCCCGCGTCGAGATATGGTTATTTTTGTGTTGATGAGCGAGTGGTTTAGTTGCACGTGGTTTGGTGAATTTTTACAGTGTCGATGGAAACGCTTAAGTGGCTTGAGTAAGGCATTTCTCGTCTAGTATTTGGTGATATTTTTGGGTTACAAGGGTGAACCTTGAATAATTCATCCGCGATGTTTTGGCTTATTATTGAAAGGTTGACGTTATCATGGCCAAAGCTGGGAAAGGTGGTGTTTAGATCGAGTATTGAGTGCTTTAAAAGTTATTCATCACAGGGGTTTGCAGCGCCCAGTGAAACCACAAAGCGGCTTTCGTCAAGAGAGTGTGTTTGTTCTTGAATTTCTTGCCCTTTGCTATTTCTTGGCTTGGCGACAGTGGGGCCTGGAAGCGAGCTTACTTATTTTTTCCTGTTGGCATGTGCTGATTGTTGAAACATTGAATTCGAGTGTTTGAAGCGGTTGTTGATAGAAAATGTAGTCATGAGCATCATGGAGGCTTTCTGGGCGAGCAAAAGATTTAGGTTCTCTGCCAGCTTGTTATGTTTTGACGTTGGTTTTTTTGCGGCGGTGTGTGCTGGTATTTTTCTATTTTAGCTAGTTTTTTTAGATGGCGGTTTACGATGAAAAGATTATAAAAAAAAAACCGGCATGTGCGGTTTTTTTTTATAGGTTATTAAGGCCGTGCTTTTGATTTTAGCACTCAAGCGGGCTTCTTTATGGCGAGCTGCTTGTTTTTTATGATATAGGCCTTTATTTTTTTTTTTTTTTTTTTTTTTTTTTTTCAAGGGCCTTTGTCTAGCTTTTGGAAGTTTGCTAGAACGTAAGCTGCTTGTTGCGTTTCAGCTTGATTGCCTGCCTTTCGATAAGCCGCATCTGTTTACTTTTTCAAGTATTGTATAACGAAACCATTGAACGAAGGCTTACCATTTGTTGAGCGCGGGCTTTTTTAAAACAAGCTTGGCGCGCGCGTTTTTTTTTGGAACCGGCGGGAAAAATTTTGCGCGGCATCTTTCTTTTTTCTTCCGTGGTG
>Ga0163217_1030423_pt1 | contig 12531 bp, 14 predicted proteins | sample SynspAceP_FD_185933 | JGI IMG/M metagenome (GOLD analysis project Ga0163217, IMG submission 185933) | Saline lake microbial communities from Ace Lake in Antarctica - Synechococcus sp. Ace-P (PacBio error correction) | ecosystem: Environmental > Aquatic > Non-marine Saline and Alkaline > Saline ... | reverse complement strand
CACAGAGGCAATTAGCCCCGCCCGGCAAGGTGTGATCAGCCGCCGTTCGCCCCCTCCTCGAGCTTATGGCGACAGGTAGCGCACCATTAGACGCTCGACACGTTGCGTTGCTGACTCGGCAGCGAACACCCGGCCCTGCCTTCGTGTCGCGTTCGAGAGGGTCACCCCTCGAGAGGTCTTTCCATGTGCGTGCGCCCCGCAAACAAGCTGGCTGCGGCTGCCCCATGTGGCCAACCCGAGCAGGCTACACGCATTCCCGCGGTTCTCAGCCGGGAGAAGGCCCATCTCAGCCCGCCCGACGGCATTGGATAACGGCCCCCTGAATCCTTCTGGGGGCCTGCCGCGGCAAGCAGCCCGTGCGCAAGCTGGAAAGCCTCGCCTGTTAACCTCATCGCCCCACGAGGTGGACCCCTAGAACCGTCCTGCCGGCTACGCCGTCGTGGCTAGTGAGCAGCAAGGGTCTTGCACTGGCATGCTCCCCACCTGGCGGCCTGACCATGCGAGGATGTCGCTCCCTCTTCCGCGCTTCGACCGTCATTGAAACCGACAGCATTACGAGGGCCGCTCTCAGCATGCTGCAGCGCCGGCCAGACTTCTAGGGCTACTCTCGCTGGCATCCAGCGACCTGCTTGTGCGGGCTGAAGCCTCGCATTGCTGCGCTCTGCGCCACTCAGGTCGCCCCTGCGCGGCCAGCAGCAACTCCAGTGCCGATCTCCGGGTTGATACCGGCTCGGTGCGCGAGTGCCGCGTGGCTTGGGACCCCGTGCGCAGGCAACGTGCTCATGCAGCGCTCAGCTCGCGACGAGTACCCAATTGTGCAATGTTGCTGATGCGCCCATGAGCGAAGCTCGCCGGACCGTGTGAAACGACGCGAAGCGCTGTGGGACCCCCAAGCAGGACGCCCGCGAGCTAACGTTGGTCGACGGTCTATGTGGCGCTACCTGCGCAAAAAGCTCGAGGAGGGCGGCGAACGGCGGCTGATCCACACCTTCGCGGGCGGGGCATTGACCTCTGTAGCGCCACGCCTCCAAGCGGCGCCATACCATGACCTTGGCGCCCGTCTCGCCCTTGCAGTCACTGGATTCGCGGCGCTGGACTGGCTTGTCGGTTTACTGGGGATGTTCAGCGCTGTCCAGAGTCAGGTTGGCTCGATCCCGCAGCAAGCGGACGACCCGCGCACCCCCCCAGTTCTGCGATCGAGCCCAGTGGTGCTTGAAGCGGAGGCCAGCCCCTTTATCCAGCTGGAGGTGCCGGCGAACCCCGCCAGTTCGCCTGGGACTGATGCAACGCCCGGCCTGGCGCGCTGCGCGGCAGTGTTCGCTTCGACCCGAGCGCCGCTGCAGCTTTCTGGATGCACGCACCCAGCGTTCCGCTCGACCCTGATCTTCTGGCCGGCCGGGTCATCGCCATCGAGCGCCACCTCCCTCCCCGCTTTGCCTGCCCCAGCTATCGCTACTCCGGGCCCCCGACGGCGTATATGCGAACTTGATGGGGCTGAGGCGGCCCGTGGGAACTCAGGGCCGGGAAGCCCGGTGCTGATCCGCTGGAACGGCGCCCCTCTAGCCCAGCCCGTATGAGCGGCGACAGCTGGGTCCATCCCAGGGATGCCCCGCCGCCAGCCTGGTGCTGCTCACCTGCCACCTGCAGACCGGCCGCTCCAGCAGGGCGCAAGTCGGCCAGGGCTCACGTCGCCATGGCACCACCACCACCCAGCGGGCGGAGCGCTCAACACGGCCTGCAGCAACGGGCCCGCTGCGACCGCCTCCAACCATCAACACCGGTCGGGTCAGCAGGGGAGGGGTGTCACAGCCCGGCTCCCACCAGCTCCAGGGGCCTTCGCCCTCGAGCAAACCCCCCCCTGCACGGATGCACGTCCCAGTCGCTGGGCATTGGGCGGTGATCAGGCGGCGAACCGGGGCCGGGGGGCGCCGCTCCACGCCAAAAGAAGCCCAGTTCGGCCGCAGCCGCAGGGCCTCCAGACCGATCGAGCCCACCCCGGCGCCCAGTCAGAGCACGCCACGTCAGGGCAACTCCCAGATCGCCAAACAGCTAACTCGCACCTCCCGTTTGGTTCATCAGGCCAGGGGATCGGGGTATGCTTGCAGCCAAGAGGGCCGTCTCGAGGCCGAACAGCGGCAGCTCCCCGGATCGGGACGGGGCGGGAGGTCTCGGCGGATCAAGACCACCAGATGCAGCGGTTCGAGATCGGCGGTGAAAGGGACCGACTCCGCCCCCAGGCGCCAGACCCTCTCGTCGGATGCAGAGCCGTTCGACAAAGCCAGACGCATAGGCCGCTTCCAAGCCGGGAAGCCCGCAGAATTCGGCGCACCTCCTCGGCACCGCCCCGGCCCGGATCGGTTGAGCACCGCCAGGCGCTGGCCGCTGCTGCCAGCCCTGCGGGCCCAGGGGTTCGCGGCTCGCCGGCCCGTGCAGGCCTGATCCAGCTCGCGTCCCTGCAGGGCCGCCGATTCGCAGCGACGCCAGCTTTGCAGGGCTGGAAGGTGCAGGATGAAAACGAAGCTGCTCTGACTGGTCTGGCTTGCAACAGCAGCCGACCGATGCCGAACCAGAGCGGATCGCACCGCTGGCCAGCAGACCACAGATGCCCGACCAGCAGCCAGGGAGGCTCGCAGGCACCGGGATCAGCTGATCGGGCCTGTCGCTGCGTGGCAGCTCGCCTGGCAACTCCCCAGACCGCTCAGAGGCCGGGAGGTGCACGCCAACAGCTGGGCCCTGTAGCACCAGGGCCCCAGGGGCCTGGGCAGAGAGGACTCAGGCCGCGGCATCGGTTGACCGATTTCACATCAAGCCTTGCGTCGTTGGTTCATGAGATTTCCAGGTCCCCTCGCATGATGCCGGCAGATCTGCTTGCCGCGCCGATTCCTTCCCTGGCAGTCCCGACCGCGGCAGCGCATCATGAACTGGTGCTGGCCCTGGTGGCGCGTCAGGGGGAGCTGGGAGCTTCTGCCGACGACGGGGTGGTGGCGTGGCGTCGAGGGTGACCGGCTCTGGCTGGAGCGCAACCGGCCGCGTGGTGCTGCGCTATCAGGGCCCTGGTGCGGTTCGGCCATCACCCTTTGATGCCCTGATCGATCAGGACTGACCGCAACCATAAGACGCAACCAAGAGCCGCTTGGGCCAACCTGTTCTTATCAGTTCTGACAAGCTGACTCCACTCCTGGCTCGATGGCGGCTTCGGTTCTTACCGCCTTCTCGAAACTGTTGCCGGCCGCCGGCTCCAGCCAGCCCTATCAGGCACCGCGGCCAGTTCAGCGGCCGTCGGCCCTGGGCGGGAGGCGCCTTACACCGTCCGGTCTACGCCAGCAACCTGGAACGGCCCCAACCACGGCATCGCCCCTGTTGGTTTCGGCGCCGGTTGCTCGCCCGTGCCCGATGCCAGGCAAAACCTCTGGCATCTCGATTGGCGCTGAACACTGGTTCGGAGTTCTGCCGAATGCCAGTTCCCCCTGTCGAAAACGACGGGCACCACCAGCCGCGCCCACGCCCTGGCCCACCGCCCCAGCAGACGTGACGATTTCCCTCCGCTGTTTCAGCAGAGAGCAGGCGAGCCACGCCCTGGCGCCTGGCAGTGCATACCCGCCAGCACCCCTGAGCGAGCACCGGCACCTATGCCGCCCCGCTCCCCCTGAGCTGGTCGAACACGTGGTTCAAAGCGTCGGTGCGCTGTTGAGCGTTCAGTACCAGATCCTGCCGGGTGATACCAGCGCAGCAGCTACCCGGTTGGCCGGTTTCCGTTGGCGTTGGCCAATCCCACCGGAACGCGCCCCTGGACCTGTCGCTGACTGCTGAGCTGCGCAACACGCTGGGCGGTTGCACCACCACCGATCCCTCCGCCTCGTCCACTCCGCGATGACGGCAGCCGGAGCACACCTACCTGCCGGCGATTCGGCCGCGGCAGGTCCAGCGCAAACCATTGACGTTGATACAGGCGCCCTGCCAGGGTGTTTAGCTTCTGGAGGGCGGCGCAGGCCAGCCGTTGGCGGAGGGCGAAGGCCAGTGGTGTCTCGGTGCCCCCGACCTGCCGGGAGTGGAGGTGCTGCGCTGCAGGCCGCTGGGATCCCGTGCGATGGCCGCCGAAATCTGGAGAGCCTTTCGCCCGCGATGGCTCGATTCCAGCCAGCGACAAACGGACCGGCGCAGCACCGCAAGGACGCGAGCAGGCCAGCGCGGCGCTGGCCCTGCCTTCCGGCTGGAAGCCGGGCGCTGAGATCGAATTGCCGCTGGTGATCAGCTGGGACCTGCCGTCACGGCCTTCGCCCACCGGCCAGGGGGCCCTGACGCGCTACACGACCACTTCGGCCGCCGGGTGGCGACAACGCCGTGCGATCGCCACCGAGCCTTAAGCCACTGGCCAGCTGCGCCAGCAGATCGAACGCCTGCAGCAACGGATGACTGGAAGCGCAGCGACCTTGCCAGAGCCCTGGCGCATGGGCCCTCTTCAACGAGCTCTACGAACCTCGCCAGCGGCGGCAGCCTCTGGACCGCCGCGGTCCGGAGGGGATCCGGTGGGTCGCTCGGCGTGCTCGAGCTGCTCGATCGCCTGTACGGAAAAGCTCGACGTGCGCCTCTATGGCTCCTTTGCCCTGCTGCCAGCTCTGGCCCTGAACTCGGACAGGCAGATGCTGGCAAGACTTTGGCGCCGCGCCATCCCGCCGGCGATGCCACCCCCGACCATCGGCTGGATATTTCACCCGGGCAAGGGCGGGTGGAGGCGCCCCGCAAGCTGGCTGGTGCCACCCCACCACGACCTCGGCGCCCGAAATTTGAGGCGTCCCTTCGGATGCCCACAACTACACCGCCTACCAGGACTGCAAACCTCTTGAAAGACCTGGCCTCCGATTTCGTGCTGAGGTTGTGGCGCAGCCTTCAAGCTGGCGCCTGGCGGGCGAAGACCTGCGTTTCCTTGTCGAATTGCTGCCGCTTGCCGTCGAAGCCCTGCGCTACCTCAGCATTTGATGCCAACACGACGGCCTTCCGACAACGGCGCGCCCCGGAACCAGACCTCGACGACTGCCACTGCAGGGGGTGAGTGAGCCTACTTGCGCGCCCTCTGGAATCGCGGCGCTGGAGGCGGCCTGGCGATGCAAACGAGTCTGCAGCTGGAGCTGGGCCGTCGACACCGGAGACGTGCAACGGGAGTTCGGCGGTTGCTGGAGCAATCGGCGCCAACTCGATGCCCTGCTTCTGCGAACGGGGATCACTCACGGATCGATGCCGAGGAGCCGGCACGCCGAGTGGTGATTGCCGACCAGCTCTGTGGTGATTTTACGCCCGTCTGTTGGCCTGCCGCCGGTGGGCCGAGGAGCGCCTCCCGTATCCTGCTATCGTCGCCATTCGCGAGAGCCTGCTTTGAGCGCTTCGAGGCGGCCGGTGGGGATGGGCCAACGGCCTGCGCCGCGACGGCACGCGCTGATCCGGGCGGCACCCTCCACTTGAGTGATGGACCGCATCAACTTCTGGCATTGCCGCCTATTAACGCACTGATGGGCGAACGGACACCGCCCTGGCGGTCAGCAGCAGCCGCGGTGGTTGAACAGGTATGGCGGCCGGGCCTGCAGTTCCGTACTCCCAGGCGATCACGCGACGGACCTTTCCGCGCCTTGCCACTACCTGCGGGCGAATGCGATCTGGGCCCTTGCCACGGCCACACGACTGGCAGCGATCCCGGCGCCGCGGGGAACCATGAGCAGAGAAAAGCCTGACCTGCCAATCCAGGGAACACTGGAAATCCAGGGTCGGATAGTGCCCGTGCTTGCGTCCCTGATCCTGATGCTCGCCCTGTTGCTGTCGTTTGCTGCCTGGGGGTCGCTCCCAACGCGGTATGGCGGCCTCTGCCCCCTGGCCCAGCGCACGCCCAACCCGATGCCAACGCTCGCCGGGCTGCGCAGGCCTTGAAGGCCTGCGTTTGACTCGACGACTCAGAGCTAGGCAGCTGGTGGCTTACGCGAGGGCCCACTGAGGGGGGCGTTGCGTCTGCGCCTGGTGGGCTGTCCGCAGGCAAATGCGCTTGAGCACCCCACCCAGCTGACAGGTGCGCTCGGGCCCCTTCAGCTGGAGCTTGGACGACCTCACCTGGAGAATTCCCAGGCTGGCGGTGATGGCCGCTCGGCCGCGGCGGAATTCGATCTTGAGCCATTGCTGGCGGATCTTCCCAGACCGGCCGCCCTGCGCTTGAAAGCTCCACAGGTGCCATTAACGAGCTGGCGGTGCCCCCCTATGTGGTCAAGGAATTATGCGCATTGATGGCGTTCCAAGCTGTAGTTCCCGTCTGCTTGAAACGTCTGAACGCTCATGGGCGGGCCTGTGAAGACACGTAGCCGGTGGTTTCTCCCACGGGTTTTTCATTGGGCTGAGCTTGGTGTGCCATACGTGATACGAGCGCGATGAGCAACGGGTGTGCCGTCTGGCAGCGCTGGTGGACGCCGCCCTGCAGCTGCCGCGCTCGCGAAGCGCACCAGCCCCAATCCGCGGGTGGGTTGCGGTGGTTGCTGAGCCGCCGATGCCGCTGGTGGGAAGGCTTCACGCCAGAGCGGTGCGCCCACGCCGAGGGGGTGCCCTGGTCGCAAGGCGGTTGTGAACGCGCCTGCGGGGCACCTTGGTGGATGAGCCCTGGAGCCCTTGCCTGCCACCACGGGCCGCACCCCCCCTGCAGTGAGGCGGTGATCGCCGCTCGGATTCATGCCGGGTGGTGGTGCAATGGCCGATCTGATCCCGGATGGCCGCGCAGGCCTCGCCCAATTGCGAGGCCCTGGGAATTTGAGGTGAATGAGGCGGTTTCCGGCCAGAGCGAAGCGCTTGCGGCTGAACGCGGCATTCTGCCAACCGGGTGCGCAGACGCCCGCCCCCTGGCTGCTTCACAGTGGCGCATGAGTGTGGAATGGACGCACGCCCTCCCCAAGGCCACAGCCAATGGAATCAGTGCCCGAGGCGCGCCAGTGGATTCACCGGCTGCGCGCCGGCTGGATCGGTGATCTCGGCGGCGGCACGTGCCGCGCCGATTGACCCCTGCGCACCCAGCCGTGGCCGGCGTCGCCCGAGCCGCTGCGCGGTCGGTTGCTAGCGCCAGCTGGATCTTCCCCCCGCGCACAGCTCTGTTGGACCAGGACTGGGCCCCACCTGTGGCCCACGGCCTGCTGCGAACCCAGCCAGCGCCCGCCGGTTTCTTTCAGGGGCCGGGGGCTGGAGTGCCTGGAGCTCGAAGCCTGTGAACCGGCTTCCTGATGGGCCCTGGCCTGCGCGTTTGCAACGGGGCCTGGAATGCGGGCCGACTTCGGCGCCGCCCTGGCCCAGGGATCGTTCAGCGCACTGGTCGTTGCGTGCCGATGGCCCCGCGGCTGTCTGGGCGGGAGTCGCCGCGAACCCCCTGGAGACCTGGGCCTGACGACGTCAACGCCGCGCCCGCTGCGAGGACTCGGCCTCGGCGGGCTCGGTCAACGCTCGAGCTTGTGGCGCCATCAGGGCGAACGGCAGTCATGCCCGTGACCAACTGGCCCCATCGCTCTGGGCCCCACCCACTTCACCGAAAAACCCTTTTTTTTTTTCTTTGAATGACGTTCTGCCTTTCCGATCTACAGATTCGATCCTCGGTCCTGCTGTCGCCGGCGGGCGTCTGGTTATGCTGGAGTGCACTGCCGCCGTTTCTCGCCGGGTTCACTGGCGCGGGCCCTGCTGTGCGCAGGCCAGTCAAGTCTTTGCCACCTTTGTCGCGCCAGTTTCATATTGGCTGGCAGGCCTGCTGCCGCCACGCAACTGCGACACCCTCAATGAGCGCAGCCTGCGCGACACCTGGATTCCGCATCGCCTTGATCTGGAACGTGCTGCGCTGCAAATCGAGCTGTGCGCAAGGCTGACGCTTTTCCGCCAGCTCCTGCCCACCCTGCCCAGCAGGGATCGCCTGTTTCTCTTCGACGTGACGACAAGTGGATCGAACGTTTGGTGTTCGTGCTGATCACCTGCGCGACCTCCGGTTGCTGGGGCGTCCTTAACGTGTTGCCACGCACGTGGCTTCGAGCGGCCGCCATCGGTTTCGGCCGCCAAAACGATGTGGAGAACCTGCTCAGCGCGCAGGTAGCCCTTACATCAATCGACCGTTCGTGTGGGTACATTGATCCAGATTCCCGCCGACTCACTGATCGGTGAAAATAGTCGAGCAGATCGGTGGTTTCTATACACGCCTGCGCGACTGACGCCAGCCCTTGGTCATTCCCAACGGTGTGTTCACGACCAGCCCGTGATCAACAACGCCGCTTGACAGCGCCGTATCTGGGAATCGAATTCGGGTCTGCGCTTTGAGGAATCACCAGCGATCCAACGGTATCGCCGATCTTGAAGCCGCCTTACCGAAGGGTCGGATGATTGCGGATGCCGCTATGTGTCCATTTCGTGAGCTTACGGCCCCGCGAGCCGATCTTGCGCTGCTCTGCTTCTCATTCAGCGGCGACATCATGAATGCCTGGGACCTGCAACAGCGGCTGTGCTGCAGATGGTCATGTGGTTCAGGGCCCACAATGCCGCCTCCCTTACCCCACCCGCACTGTTATGAAGCCTGCGCCGCTGCGGCGAGAGCCACACTCCGATCCTCTGTCTGGGCCTGATTCCATAGGTCCAGGACTCAGTGCATCGGCAGCATGTTCCGTAGCCTTTGAACGAGACGTTAAGAGGCGTTGCCAGGCCCCTTCCATGCTTTGACCGACTCTCCCAGCGATTCCCCATCGTTTCAAAGGAACATCCAGGGTCTGTCGACGGGCCTGATTTTGCCCTTTCTGAGCGGGCAGCTATCCTGGTTACGGGGTCTGGGCGGCATTGACGTGCTCTGGTTCTTCCGGTCGCGCAGGCTCCGGCCCGATGTCGTGGCGCCAGCTTGTGCCGGCGCTCGCCGTCGTATTGGCTCTGACTCTCGGCTCACCCAGGACGCAGATCTGCCGCTGCGGCCGTACGCTTCGCGGTGGGTGTTGCTCAGCCTTCTGGCGCCCGCTATCTCCACTGGCGCCTGTCAGCACCCTCAAACCTGGCTACCCCTGAAGCACAAGCCTTGAGCCTGTGATGTGGCCCGCCGAGCTGGCGCTGCTGCAACGGCTTCTGAAGCTCTGCTCAACTGGGTCACAGCCGCGATTTAGGCCGAAGCAGGCTGGCTGCCGCCGGGGCCCCTGACCTCGGCCGGCAGATCAGCGCGACCCAGCCAGGGTGCCTGCCGTGATGTGTGGTTGGCCCAGCTACGTCGAACGCTGATTGATTCGAAGCGCTGCTTGCGCGCTGCCTGCCTCGACTATCGCTCTTCGCGTCTGGTTGGCTGGATGACAGTGTGCGGCCGCATCTACAGGAGCTGTGCAAGCAGCTGGGCAGCCGCTATCTTCACCCGTGGCTTCACCCAGCACGCCAAGCGGCAACTCAACCATGCGCTGCGCAGTGCAGGGCGATCGGATCGCGGTGTTCGATGCAGTGGTGCCTCAGCAGGAATTCTTGCGGCGCAGCGTAGCCTGTTCAGCGACCGAGGGTGGGCTTCTCCCAGGACCCCCCAGACTACATGTGCATCCGGATGCTCGAAACCTGCGCCTCGAGCGCTGGCTGATGCCGGATGAGGAGAACTTCTACGCGGGTCGGCCCCACCCCCAATCGGTGGGCGCCGTGTCTGCGCGCACCTCCTTTCTGATGGCGTCGCTCGGCGTGCTTGCAGGTGGGATTCGGAAACCGGACCTCGTCGGAGATCTGGCCACCGGCAATCCGTTTGGCCCCGCCGGTACCGCAATCTCTCATCTCAATGAAAAGCTGAAGCGCTGCCTCTCCCCACTTGTCGATCTGGGGCCATGGCTCCGGCAGCGCGGTCAGCTGGTCAGCGGCACTCGGCAATCCTGCGCACCGTTGCAACCCCCTCCGGATCCCGTGGCTGAGCCTGTGGCAGCGGATCGCCATCTTGCCGAATCCTGCACTGTTCACCGTTGATTCCCCAACTGCTGCTGTGCTGATGCCCGCCGCCTCGGCCTGCTGGGGGTGGACCGTTTCTTATGGTGGTGGACTCCGGGCTTGCTCGAGGGCCCTGCCCTTTTTTCTCAGCCAATGCTGTGTGGTTGGTTCTCTCAGCCGCGGTTGCTCGCTCGCCCCTGCTGCCGAGCTCCTACCGCTGGATTTTCTGTTCCCATCTCACGGCGGTGCTCTCCCCCTGTGGGCTGTCCGAAAGTTCGGGCTCCCAACGATTCACCGCCAACGCACTGGCTGCCGGCGTTGTTTTCTCCCCCTGCTGGTTCTGCTTGCCCTGCAGCTGCTCTCATGCTCCATCTGATCCTCGGGCCAAGGCGCGCTGCCCGACGCCCTGACCAGGCGGCCAGCAAGCGGCAGCCACCCAGGGCTCGGTCTCGTAATGGGCTTCGACAGCGTCGCACCTGAGCGTCCCTTTCGAGCCGGCTGGGATCGCCCCCAGCGAAGGCCACTCCCTGGTCGCGATCTCCGGTTCGCCTCAGTTGCTGTGCCTCGGGTCCACTGGCTGCTCAGGCCGCCTGATGGCGAATCAGCGAAACCGGACTTGAGTTGCTGTGGGGCCAGCGGGCACTATGCTGGACTGCGGGGGATGCTCGAAGGCGCCCCGGCTGCATGGAATGGCCAGGCCCCTGCCGTTCCTGCTGCGGTGCGCATTCGCACGCACCGCAAGCGGGCCAACAGCCGGCCTGCGCGTCAGTTGCGACTGATACCTTGACGCCGCGCAAAGCGAGAAGCGATCCAGTCTCTGCGTCTACCGAGCTTAGCCAGTTGGCCAACGGTCAGGCGCCCTTTCGAGCCCCTGGCCTTGCTTAGCCGTTGTATCGCCTGCTTGCAGCGATGCGGCGCAGTTGGTTTCAGCGCAGCCTGAGTGCCTTGACATCCAGTCGATAACCCCTGAAACAAGGGACCGTTGACCAAGCCGCTCGTAGGCTCAAGCAACGTCGTTTTAGGCACCGGCAAGCGCACGAGAATGAAAACTTGCTGCCAAGTCCATGAAAGCAGTTGAACGGATGCCTGTTCGCACCAAAGTGACACTCGTTCAAGGGGATGCAATGCCTACTTCCCGCCGAGTCCTCCAACTCAGCCATGTTCCCCTCCAGTCACGCACGGTTGGCGGCTGAAAGTGAAGCCCACTTTACGACGTGGTGGTCGGCGATAGGTTTCAACCCACGCCGCCTGGTTCTATCCCAACCCAAGCGGCGCCGCCGAGATCTAAGGGGTCGTGTGGGCTTTCTGGAAGGCTTCAGGTTTCGTTGAAGCGGGTCTCGGTTGTTTCGCCCAGAGTTTGGCTTCTTGATGATGGGATGCGATTACAGCGATTGATTTCGAGCAGAATCAGTTCGTCTCTGGGGTGGCTGCTGCCGGTGGTGAGTAGTGTCATTGAATGTTTGGATTGTTGGTCGGTTCGGTCCGTAGGTGAAGTCGCTGGTTACGCTGACCAACTGACCGATCATTCCAGCGATTTGGATGGCTAAAGGACGCAAGGCAGTCGGGCAACCGTTCGTCCGATGAACAGCGCGAAGAAAATCACCACAGGGTTTGATGTCAAGGCTTTCCCCATCACTTTCGGGGAATCAGATGTCCTGGATCTGATTTGCAGAACAATCGAAATCCACCACCACGAAAGTGCCTGTCCACGCCCTTGGGTGAGCGAAACAGACTATGATTATGATCATCTCAAAGGTGGCCCGATGCCCGGATCGCAATCAGCACTCCAAGGTGATTGATCGCCAGAACCAAAGGAGAATTTCACGGCCTAAATAACTGATGAAGGCGACGAAGCTTGGAATTAGAGAAACACACCAGAATCATTGCCCCGCAAAATCCAAGACGATTTCTTCATGCACACTGTGATCAAGTGTTGGCTGATCTATGGCGGGCACCAGCGTGAGCGAGCGAAATCCAGAGACGGCCATCATCACAGCATTGTAAAGCTGATCACCGGCAGAAGAATAGTGTCCAATTTACATTTGAAAGCCCGCGATGATAACCGAAAGCCCGTCTCCAAAGCTGCTGCGCAACACCGACAGGATTGAGTCCAGATGATCTGATTCAGCGTTTCAGTAAAGGCAGATCGGAATCTCGTAATTTGCTTAGCTTAGAACGTCCGTAGCAGTGCATGCCCTGGTTGACGACCTGAACCCCGAAGGGATCGCAATAAAGCCCAGAAGCAACGCTAGCAACAGCCAGCTGGACGCCACGGATGGCCAGCCATCTGGGCATGTTTTGCTTTAAATAGCGAACCGAAAAGTCCATTCATTATAGCGAGAATTCGCCGCGACATTAAACTTCGCCAGAACGTTGTTGTAGAAGTTTTTAGGAAATTTGCTAAGATTTCCGGCGTCCCCCGATAACCGCTGGCAAAACAACAGAAGAAACCTTCAATTAAAAAGTGTCGGAACGGCATGGATGCCAGTCGGTCTATAGCTGTGCGTGCAGGCGGATGAGGGATGGGCCACTGGACAGCGTGCGTCGCATAGAGCTTCGACCGGGAAAAACCAGGTGAGCAATGCTGTGGTCAGCAAATCTGAAGCGCCG
>Ga0163217_1023708_pt1 | contig 12532 bp, 19 predicted proteins | sample SynspAceP_FD_185933 | JGI IMG/M metagenome (GOLD analysis project Ga0163217, IMG submission 185933) | Saline lake microbial communities from Ace Lake in Antarctica - Synechococcus sp. Ace-P (PacBio error correction) | ecosystem: Environmental > Aquatic > Non-marine Saline and Alkaline > Saline ... | reverse complement strand
ACCCTGATGGGGCGCGGCAGCATCCCCGCAAGGCACAGACGCTGATCGATTGCCGTATACGAGGCTGTCCACGCCGGACAGGGGACGATGTGCCAACACCCTGTGCGCTATTACCTCACTGGGTGCTGCGTGACCGTACTGCTGATTGCCGGACGCCTTGGCGCCCGACGTTATCGCCAATCGCTTGACGAGCCTGCACGTGCTGCTTGATCTCGACATTTGCTAAACCTGAGCCCGCGGCAAGCGTAATCTTCCAGCTCCAGCTGGGCTTCCAGGACGACCAGTCAGCGAGTGGGTCGTGCTTGGGCCGTCCGGTTCAGGCAAGAGCCTGTTGCTGAAAGCCATCGCTGGGATTGATTAACGGCCTGATTCGCGGGCATATCCGCCTGGATGGCACGCCCCGTTCGAATGCGACGCGAAGATCAACCTTGGCGCCACGCAGCGCAAGATGCCTACCTTGTTTCAGGACTACGCGCTGTTCCGCACCTGAGCGTGCGACCAGACATCGGTTTCGCCTGACGCATGGCCTGTTCAATCCCCGCTCAAGCAGCACAACGACACGTGGAAAGCACTGGCTGGGAAACATTCGACCTCCAAAACCGGTCGGCAGCCAGCTGCCCGAAAATCTGTCCGGCGGCCAACGCCAGCGCACCGCGCTTGCAGAGCACTGGTCGCGAAACCGAACGCTTGTTGCTGGAGACCCTTTCTCTGGCCGCTGGATCCGCGCTTGCGCAGCCACATGCGGCCGCGAACTGATGAGCTGCAACGCGCATGCAGGTGCCCATGCTGCTGATCACCCATGATTCAGGAGGACGCGAGGTATTGGTCGTGATCGAGGTGGTGACATGCGTTGATGGCCGCATCGAAACCTTGGAAACGGGAGTTGATCCGAGTATGCCTTGTGACAATCCGGAAACGATACATCAATGGAGAAAAAAGGATCGGGGCCACGAGCTGCCACGCTCGCGTCTGGCTCACTGTCGATGGCGAAGCGGTTTCGGCGGCGAGCAACGTATCGCCCTGCTCGCCAGGATCGCGAAATGCGGATCCATCACCCAGGCTTGCCCAAGGCTATCGGAATGAGCTACAAGGCTGCGTGGGATTTGCCAATCGACGCCATGAACAAATCGTGGCCGGCGAGCCGCTGGTGGAGCGTGTAGCCGGCGGCAAGGGCGGTGGTTGGTTCCACCGCCTGACCCGACCGGCGAGCAACTGGTGGAAATTTTCGCCATGATAGAGCGGGCACCTGCGTTTCGATCGAGCAACTGAGCCGGCAAGGCCACAGCAATTGCGATGACTACTCCTGATCCGCAGGATGGGCATGAAGACCAGCGCACGCAATCCAGTTCCACGCAATGTGGCCCGGGTGAAAAACGGGGGCAGTCAATGATTGAAATCGAGCTGGGAAAATTGGCCGGCGGGCAAAGGAAAATTGTCCGCCATCGTCACCTGAAAGCACCACGGAAACTTGGCCTTGCAGCCCGGCGCCGAGGCCTTGGCCGTGCGATCAAGTCGTCCGTCAGTGATCCTCGTCAGCGGATTGACGACGCGCGACGCTTTTCTGCGCGCAACCGCCTGACAGGGCGTCCTTTCACGAGTACACCCCGGCGCGGTGTAAACACCTAGTGTACTGGAGCTGTCTGGGCGGCGCTGCGCTGGCCGCCATCATCACCAACGAAAGCTGTCACACGCTTGGCCGCAGAGGTAAGACCACACGGCGATCTTCCAAGCTCCAGCGTGATGTCGGCGTGCCGCTCTAGAAAGGCCAGACCGCACCCCCACCGTCAGGTTGCGCCCGGCAGCAAACACGTCACCTTGATGAAGGGACGTGTGCTGGCGAGCTTTTCGTCCAGCAGGTTGTTGCCCTTTGGGGAAAAAGATTAAAAGATCAGTAGCGCTCTTGCTTCAGCGGAACCGGTATAAGGCTGAGCGCCGCGCCGAGCATGTTGTAGCCGCCGGTTTCCGTCTTCGTAATCGGCCAGATCGTCATGACGCTGCACTTCCCGGGTAGAACTCAGCTGCCCATTGAGCGCGGGCGTGAAAACTTCTTGATCAAAGGCGTACGCCCAGACGGTCTGCCGGAATACGCGGCAGGTCGCACCGCCGTCACGCAGTTTGCCGCGCACATGGATCGCCGACAGCGTTAAAGGGCGTTTGCATCGTGGCCTGGAAGCGGACTTCACCCTCTGCGCGCGTGAAGTACGCGTACCTGCTGGCGATAACCTTTACTTCACGATAAGCCACCAGCCGATGTCGCGCCCGTGATCGGCGGCCGAAGAATGAAAGTCATCCACCTGATTGCGGAAACAGGCTGAAGCTGAAGTGGTTGCGTCCGGCGAACTTGCGCAGGTCAGCTCGGGCATTGTGGGAACGTTTCCTCGTCCAGCTCGATATTGCCCAAACTCAACGCGTACGACTCGCCGCATGCGGGCCGTAGGCATAGAGCTTCTTTCTGCAGTGGGCAGGCGCTTGGGAGCGCGACAGCCGCAGAAACCCAGCGAGTACGCCGGCGCAAAGGCCAGACTGCACCGGCAGATACCGAGGTTCCCTTTGAATCCGGTGTTTGCGCTTGACCGTCGGCCGTCGTTCCTGCCATTCGTGGCGTTAATTCCCAATCTCGTACCGCCAGGCGCCTTCGGTGTATTCCTCCAAGCAGAAACACACCATTGGTGCGCGTCCAGTTGGTCGCGGTACATAGGCGCTCTTCACCGGCAGCTTCGAAGTCACGGCGCAAGGTTTTGCGCCCCACCACGCCACGCCAACCAAAACAATGGCTGATGAGTCAGGCTCCAGCGTGCACAGTGCGTGTGTTATCGAAAACCGGGTACCCACTTCGCCGCCTTCGATTCCATCTTGCTGTAGTTGCTGTGACCAAACACGAGGCGTGCCACTCGAGCCGGAAGCGGGGTCGCCCCAGCTCACGCGAAGGTCCCAAGGCGCTTCTGCTGCATGATCGATATAAGCAAATGCGCACCATGTCTTTCATTTCATGTCATGGCTGTCGGCATGCTCGTCGGCCAAGCAGCCCGTAGCGATTGTTCTGCTCCGTGTAGGCCCGCGCCGAAGATAACGCGCTCGCCAATGAAACTGGCGCCCAGGTAAGCTGTCAGGTGTCGTTGTAGAAGCCTTCCTGCCGTTGGAGAAGGAATCTCGTACTCGCGGCCTGACGCTGGCGCCCTCGGCACGCACCGGCAAAATTACCGCTGCCGGCTCGGAAGCCAAATACAACGGCGCTTCATTGGGCGACCGCTGTTGGCACGCAGCTCCAGCTCGCCTTCATAGCCTTTCTCAGGTACGTGGTCGGCACCTTGCCGGTCAATGACATTGACCACGCCTCCAATGGCTCGCCGCCATTACAGCAGGGTCGCCGGCCCTTTCAGCAATTCGAATTCGTTCGCCAGCAACGGCTCGCTGACCACCCGCATGATCCGGGGCTGATGGTAGAGGCGTCGAGGCAGCTCCACGCCGTCGCTTCAGCCCTTTCACCCGCGCCCCATCGAGGCACGAATGACCGGCCTCTCGACACCGGCACCGAAACTGCTGGAGTGCACGCCAGGCAGGCCTTGCAGCGTTTCCCCCAGGTCGCCGGCTCGGCGAATCACCCAGCTCCTGCCCTTTCCATGACGGCCACCGCAATCGTCATCTCATGGCTTTGCTTGCCAAGACCGCTGGCGCTGACGGACCACGGAATCAAGTTCGACCGGGATCAGCGGCCCAAGGCAGCCGGAACACAGCCAGGCTGACAGCCCAGCAAGGGGTGACTTTCAGTTTCATGTGATTCTCCAAAGGAAAATGACAAACTGCTTGCAAAGGCAACCATGCAAGGCAGCCATGCAGGCAGCGGAGAATCTATCATTTATATTCGTAACGTTTAAATATTTTAAGCAAAACCATTTTTGCCCACGCTGGAGTATGGAAGTATCAGAACAGGTTTGCGTGGAATCGTCAAACAAAAAGCGGCCAAGGTTCCCGACAGGAACCCCTTGCCGTAATTCAGACCGAGCTTTAAAACTCCGGCCTGATCGGCATGTAGCCGTGGGATCAACCGCACGATATTCCGCATCAGCCGTCTCGAAAGGCGCTGCTGGATACTGGCGGGCAGGCTCCTTACCCATAGGCTGACGACGTAGATGCGACCGCTGGCGAAAAGGAAACCGGGAATGAATTTCCGTACAGACCCGAACCAAATGAATTCTTTCCAGACAACTACGGTAATTCGCCCTACCAGCATGCCACCAGCGCGCCGTGCGGGTCATGCGTTCCACAGCAGCGAGATCAGCACAACCGGGCCCGAAAGGCTGCGCCAAAACCGGCCAGGCATAGGACAACCATCCCAGCACCTGCTTCAGATGGAGGCAATCCGATGCAATCAGTGCAATCAGCAGCACCATGCCGCGGCCAACCCAGACCAAGCTTCAACTGGGAAGCACTCTTGCGCAGGAAGGCCTTGTAGAATCTGCGTAAGGGCGCTGGAATGACCAGCAGCTTGGGCCACTGAGCGTGCGCATCACGCGCAGCAAGAACGCCCGAAAGAATTCACCCCGCGGACCCATGGATTGAAGAGGATTTTCACCAGTTCCAGAAATACCCGCTCTCCATTGTCCCTGACCGACCGGCGCAGCTCGGGATGGTCCGCAAAATAGCAATGCCGAGAAAGGCCCTACGGCCACCGCGCTGCCAGGGGTCAGGGACATCCAGTCATGCCGATACGGCGGGCGTTGGGAATGGTCTGAACCGAATCAGGCCGCCATGAAGCGCACCAGGATATGCGGCTGGGCCGAAGTACCCAAGCCCCCAGGCCAGCAGCGAATTGATTTCGCAACGGAAGGACAAGCGCGGAACATGTCGAGTTGCCGGGTTCTTGCGACTCGATGGTGGCCACCACGGTACTTCATGTCGCCCAACGCGAGAATCACGAATAGCGGCGTAATCGCACGCAAAGATCATAGCGTAGCCTGGTTTACGGTTCGGTCCCTTCACGGCCAGAAAGCCACGATGAATACATAGAGAATGGTCGCCGCCGCGGACCCAGAAGCCCGTGCCGTATGTCCATGACCGAAGGTCGATTCAAACAGGCGCGCCACCCCGCCACCACACCCGAGGCGCAGTAAGATGGGTGAAGGAACACCAGGATCACCAGTGCCGAAAAAAAATCCGCAGCAGACGCTGTTGTCTTCGAAGCGGTGCGAGAAATAATCGGCAGGGTCAGCCGCGTTGTTTGATTGTGTTCGTATGCACCCGCAGGCGACCGGCCAACAAACAGCCAGTTCAACCAGGCGCCCGACGATCAAGCGAGTGGCAATCCAGCTTTCCGACAGGCCCGCGATAAAATCGCACCGGGCAAGCCCCATCAGCAGCCAGCCGCTCATGTCCGAGGCGCAGCCGATTTAATGCCGTGACGAAACTGCACGAGACTGCGACCGCCCAGAATATAGTCATCGAAAGTTTCGGGTGGCGCGATAGCGATGAAGCCGATGAGAATCATCGCCGCAATATAGATCACGAAGTGATCAGGGTCGGGTTGCTCATGTCATTGAGGGGTTTCCTATGTGTGCCCCGGGCATCACGCATTTTTTCCCCCCCCCCCAAAAAAAAACTGGGCCCCCCAAAATTTGGGGCGCAAAAACCCTGCAACGAATATCAGATTGCAAGCCGCTTGAAAAAACCACCTGTGTTGTTCAGCGGCCTGCCTGCAAAGCATAGGCGCCTCGACGCTTTCTCGCCGTTTAGCCTTGAGTTGAGCCATCACCTGCGCAAACGGAAGGCCTGGAGATCGAGCAGTCGCGGGTCCCGCGAGCAAGCTGGGCGGATGATCCTGCGCATCAGGGAAACACCATCAGCGGCAAGATCGCGAAGATGGTCTTCGAGCAATTGGGCTGCAGGACGAAGTTCGGCCGACGAGATCATCGAGAAGAATGACTCAAGCAGGTCAACCGACTCGGGGCGCCATCGAAGCGATGCTCGACGAGGTACTGGCCGCCAATGCCGAGCAGGTCGAAACAGTACGAGCCAGCGACTGAGGCAAGCGCGCAAGGATGTTCGGTTTTCTCGTCGACAGGGCGAGTGAAGGGCCTCGAAGCAAAGGCCAACCCTGGGCCAGGTGAACCAACTCTGAAAGCAGAAACTCGAAGGCTAAGCGCAGCCGCGCAACAGCCGAGCATGTTCGGCCTGGTGCGCGGCTGCCGAATTAAATTGCGTTGATGCCTCAATTAACCGGTTGCCACACTTTTGTGGGAGCGAACTTGCCCGGCGAGCTTTTTGGCGTTGGATTCGTCTGGTGGGGGTGTGGCACAAAAAAGCAGAGCTCGCGGACAAGTTCGCTCCACCGTGAGGGCCTCGTGTTTTCGTGATCAACCACAGTGAAGGACACCCCCATGCAACCTGGAACATGGCACTTTGGTCCCGGCTTCTGCTGTTGCCCTGCTCGTTTCCGGCTGCGCCGAGGCGTTTGTACGCTGCCCCTGCAACACAGCCCTGACTACCAGCGCTTACCCGCAGGACAAGAGAGGTCGCTTCAGCCACAAGGCAAAGCCTCGTTTCTATGCCCGCATGCGACCGATGGCCAAACGCCACTGCAACGCGAGACCACGACCAGAACGCCATGGTGGCGGCCCACCGCTCCCTGGCATTCGGCACGCAGGGTCAAGGACCCAACGTGCGCAAACGGCAAGCAGGTAACCGTTGGCGTATCAATGACCGCGGCCCTTCGTGCGCGGACGCATCCATCCGACCTCTCACGCGGGACGCCGAACGATCGCATGATCGATCAGGGGGATTTGCCCCGCGCGTACGCATCGAAAACACTCGAAGATTGACCAGGCACTGACCTTTGTCTATCTGATTGCAGGCCTGTATTGCTCGTCCTCGGTTGCGAGAGGTGGTACGCGGGCGCGTAAAACTGGCCAGAGGCCTGGGCATAGTCCGCCCTCGTGATTTTTCGCCTGACCGTCGTTCGCTTCGGCACCAGCCCGCGCCGGGAAATGCGGTCAGCGTTCAGCATCTTGAGCGGCAGCGGGCGATATTGCGGTCGCAAATGTGATCGGCGAGCACACGCAAATATCCGCTGATTCTCCGGTCTTCCGCGCTAGGGCCCTCTGGTGGTTCTCCGACAGCTGGTGGCGCGGAAGTGCGGTCATTGCTGGCCTGCCGGCGTGCTGGGCCTTTTTTACTGCAAGGAAATGGCAGTATCAGTCGACTGGACGGCTTGCATTCTGCTGGCTTTCCTGCTGCTCGATACGGTGTTCCTGGTATCCGCCAGCAAGCGAGGCCGTTCCGACGAGCGCAATCAGATGTACGACGAAACCAAACCAAAACCACTGGTAGCTGGCTCACCCAGCTTCCTGATAGCGCTGGGGCTTGCTTGCTGGTGCGGCTCGCATTGCTTATCGAAGGCGCCAGTATCCCTGGCGCGCGCACTCGGCCTGTTCTGAGCTGGTGATCGGTCTCACCGTGGTGGCAGTCGGGTACATCCAGCCGAACTGGCGACCTCTCTGATGGCCGTTTTATCGCGCGCGAGCGTGATATTGCCGTGGGCAATGTAGTGGGCAGCTGCATTTTCAAATCTTGCTTTGCTGGTGCTGGGTGCCGGGCGCTGTGGTCACGATGAAGGTTATCGGAATTTCGGCCCCAACGCACTCGCTTTCGATTTTCCGGTCATGCTGGCCGTCTTTGGTGCATGTTTTGCCGATTTTCTTCTCAGGCTAGCCGAATTCAATCGCTTGGGGAAGCGCGATGTGTTCGTTAGGCTAATTTACATGGCCTACACGCTCTAACTTGATCATTTCTCAGGCCGGCCTGCCGGCAATTCGAACTGCTGCGCCCCAATGACCTGGTAACGTATTTCCCTTTGACTTGCGCATTACGGTTTTCGGTGATCTTCCTGCGCGCCTGGAAACACCAAGCGCTGATTACCCCCCCTTTTCTGGAGCCTGTTTCCTGATGTTAACGTAATGACATTAGTCTATCTTGATTTGCCGGCCTTGGTTGCTGCTTGTTGCCGGCGCCGAAAAGAGTTTACTGTTCGCGGCGCGGCCAAACTGGCAGCACCAATTGCGCATTCCGCCCCTGGTCATCGGCCTGCACCGTGGTCGCTTCGGCACCAGGCACCGGAAACCGCTTGTCAGCGTGCAGGCGCGCGCTATCAACGGCAGTGGCGACCTGGCCTCGCAACGTAAATCGGCAGCAAACATTTGCCAACGTGCTGTTATCTCGGCCTGACAAGCCCTGGTTGCACCGTGATGTCTCCCGGCAACTGATTGCGTCTCGACGTGCCCATCATGGATCGGGCGCCAGCCTGGTCACGCTATTGCCCTTGCTGGGACGGTCGCCTGAGGCGGCCTCGAACGGTGGCCTGCTGTTTGCCGCCGTCGTGGCCTATAGCTTCTTTGCTGGTCATCAGCAATCCGTCGCGAAAAAGTGCCGAGGCTGTATGAACGAGTTTGCCAAGAGTTTCGGACTGGACGAGCCCGCCAAAACCTGATGCCGGGACTTATCCAAGCAGGCCTGGTAATCGCCGGTCTGGTGCTGCTGGTGCTGGGCTCGAACTTCCTGGTCGAGGGGGCCGTGAGCTGGCTTCGCGGCCACTGGGACCTGTCGGAACTGGTAATCGGCCGACGGTAATCGCCCATCGCACTTCGCTGCCGGAGCTCGCAACCTCGATTCTCGCCGCCATACGAGCGGGAAGCGCGACATTGCAGTGGGGCAATATTCGTTGGGCAGCAAACATTTTCAAACCATGCTCTGGTTATCTGGGCCTTGCCTCGTCTAATCGCACAGCAATTGCCGTCTCGGAACGCGCTGGCCTTTCGGATTTCCCGGTTGATTGATTGCTGTCGCCGTGGCCTGCCTGCGAATCTTCTCGCCCGGCGTATACCATCAATCGCTGGAAGGCCTGCGTTTATCGCCTAATTACATTCGCCTACCACGCTCTATCTGGTGATGAGCAGCACCGGACGACCCCTGTTGCCGAAACCTTCGGCACCGCGATACGCGCTATGCCCTTCCGCTGACCGCCATACCCTGATCCGTCATCGCCGTGTTCGTGCCTGGAAAAGGCAATAGGGCGGCCGCGCCACAGGCTGCAAGCCAGGGGGCTTGCGCCTGTGCCCTTCGCGCTATTCCAAGCCACTTAGTAACAAAAGCCCGGCATTGATGGTGAGCGCCGACGACAACGTGTAATCACAAATGATGACGCCGCCAGTCGAAGTTTAGTTTAGCTGCACCGTGCCATGACGAAAAGCTGGCGGCTGCCGTGGGGCTGGCAAGTTAGAGGAAAAGGGATTACCCAGGTCTGCGCCTCGGAGAGCCGCCGGAAGCGAGTTCTGCCGTGAACGTTGGCCAGCAGCGGTAATAGCCAGAGCATCTTCATCAGGCGTGCGCTGAGTTGCGCCGTACTGCTGCTTTCATTTGGCGAGCGCGTTCAGCGACAGGGTGCCGACGAGTGCGATCAGCGCCAGGGGCAGCCTCAGCTGGGGGCAAATATCCTGCTGAAGTCAGCAGGCCACTCCGGCCAACTATATCTCCATAGCCCAAAGGAATGCTGCCGCGACCCCGATATCAGTGGATTACGCAGAATGCTCAGCACACCGAGCTCAAACTCGTGTCCGCTGGCTGTAATGGCCAGCACCACCACCGAGAGCGTGTTGTAGATAATACGAGCTCCAGCCCCTGCCGAGCACGCTGCCCAGCGACAAAGCCGTAGTCCACCGTACAGGCTGCCCGCAAGCGCCAGGCCGACGATACCGTGTTGCCGCGAAAAGGCGCCCATGCACATACACGCCACGATCAGCCTGCGGACCAACGCCTGATGCAGACGCCCAGGCCCCAGGCGAGCAGGAAGTGGCGATGGTTGGCCAGTACCAAAGTAAAGGATCACGCCGGCTGCAAAATGGCAGTAAGGCAAGATCAGCCTGAAGGATCGAAAGAAACAACAGGCGTCGCAGGCTTCCCTTGAATTACCAGCGTCGAGGCGCTCTGCCGATAAGGCCTGATCGATCCAGCCAATGCGCTGAGCACGACGCCAAGGGAAACAGCATCGCAAAACTGGAGCGGTAACGCCAGCGTCTGAACGGACAAGGTGGAAGACATGGTAGGCTCGGAGAGTGGGAGACTGAGGGCACTTGTCGATCGTTGAAGCCTAGTTCCGACTGTGCAACAGCTACGGAGTCCCGCTTTTTGCAAGGTCGGATTAGCCGAAGGCTTTAATCCGACGATTCGGAAGGCAGCCCGGACTGCAGGCTATCCGTCTTACAGGGCGTTTCTGCATTTGCGCTCTGCAGGGTACGTCCGATGGCATGCCCAGCGCGCGGGCGGTGGCGGAGATATTGCGTCGTGCTCCACCAGCACACGCTGGATGTGTTCCCACTGCAGGCGGGTCCAACCGACATTCGGGTTCTCCGGAACCAGCGTATCCAGGTCAGCGTGCCTGGAAAGTAGCGCAGCGAGCACGGTCATCGGCATCGGCGGCTTGCACAGGTAGTTGCAGGCCACCACGCTTGAGGCTTCGACGGCCGTGGCCCAATGCTCGAATAACCCGGTCAGGATCAGCACCTTCATCTCCGAGGTCGCAGTTCGAGCAGCTTGGGCAGCAATTACAAGCCCCGAGTCGCGCCTTCCATCTTCAGTCCAGCACCGCGTAATCGGGCGCTCCGCGGGCCATCTCCAGGCCTTCCTCTGCCTGAAACGGCGATTGCTGACGTCAACCCAACGGACGAGCTCATGCGCGCGCCATGGACACGGGTAAAGGTCGGATCATCATTCCACCAGCACAGGTGGGCTGATCTTCGCCGTGTGCCTTGCAAACTCTTCGGCGTCATCTATGCATTCCTCGCAATTGGGTCACGTCAGTGATTCAGGCCCCGTACCGAGCGTTGCGGCAGTCTCATTCGGTCGGGCGCCGCCATCTGTGTTCATGATTGTAGAGTTTCACAGTCCCGCCGGCACGTGTCACGGCCGCCTGACTTGAGAAATAGTCCCAGACAAACCCCTTGCCCTTGGGGTAATGAAGGGTCTGCCGATTTGCTCTGCACTATGCGGCCAGCGGCACGCCAGCCGCCATGGTTCTCGAATGGTCAGCTTGATCCATTTGCGCGTCCAGCCCAGTCGAATATCCAAATCGTCCGCGGCTGGCATCGGTGGCGTTATTCAACAGATTGAGCAGCGACTGCCCCAGGTCCGCCGGGGCATCAGCCGTGGCTGGCTGCCCTTGCCCAGCCACTGAAAACGATAGGTCGCCTCCGGTCGCAATCAGGGTGCAGCGCTGCATCCACGACCTCCAACCCATTCACGTGCATTCTGCTCGACGATAGCCTGCGACGCAATCCCGCCTCGGCCGCGCGCACCAGCTTGTCGCAGGCTTCTCCTTGCCACAGCTGAAACGGGGATTGCAAGCAGTGCAAGGTCTTCATTTAAGGGGCTGCGGGCTGCTGGTATTCCTGGCGCAGCTCCCTTGAGCAGCACACTCATATGTCGCCAGCGGCGTTTGCCCAAGCTCATGCGCGGCCCGGCAGCCTGAGTCGCCACGCCAACAGTTGCCTGGTCAACGCATGCTTTCCCGCGGGCCGCTGGGGCCCTGTAATTTTGCTCCTGGCACGCCTTAACTGCTCGGCCATTGCGTGCGACGAAAAAAGGTATCAGTCCAGCGGCCACGCAAAGCTTAGCCCACATGCCATAGACCAAGGCAGCCGTGGTGCGATCGACCGGCGGCACGATAATTGGGTCATACCCAGGCCAGGCATCAGGCGTATAGCCGGCCAGCGCCAGCCTGAAGAGGACAATCGAGTACAAAAAAACCACGGCAAGGTCGCCGCAACGATGTGTCCAGCGGGTACCAGGTAATAAGATACCAAAACGGATGGGCGAGCCGCCGAGTAATACAAGCAGGCACTGTGAATTCAGCAGTCGGTCGCCAGATGGAAGAATATTTTCCCTGCTCGGTTACCGGGGCCAGGGGCCACGCAGCGCGCAGCGGCGTGACTAGGCAGATTCCACCACCAGGAAACCGCCAGCGTCACCCCAAGATGCAGGGCCACGGCAGCACAAAAACAAGCTGCGTTTCGTGGCATAGGCAAGGCCGACCGCGCCTGCTTGGGCGGCAAAAGAACAAGCAATGCGGATCAAGGGGAGCCAGACGAAGATTCTTGCCGGCTTGGGCCGACAAAAACAGCTGAACGGATGCGTACATGGGATCTCCAATCGGATTCGCGGAGTATAACCAAGCGCCCCGAAAAGGCACCCTGTCGCGGCCAATGAGGACGCAATGGAAAAATCTGGCGGCAAACCCCTTCTCAACGGGATAAAAGTCAGGTGCCGCCCAACTGTTGCCCCCTTTGTCCCAAGGAGTCAATCAGTGTCTGCCTCTTTTGTTTTCCGTCCCAGGTTTCACCTTGGTAATTTGCCTGCCTGGGCCCTGCCTCCCGGCCAATCGCGGGGGACGATCAAGCCGCCTTTAAACAAACCAGATTATCCCTGCGCGGCCCGGGAAAACCACCAAAGCCGGAAAATGGGGCCCCCCACGATCCTCTCCTGTCTTTGT
>Ga0163217_1077541_pt1 | contig 12533 bp, 8 predicted proteins | sample SynspAceP_FD_185933 | JGI IMG/M metagenome (GOLD analysis project Ga0163217, IMG submission 185933) | Saline lake microbial communities from Ace Lake in Antarctica - Synechococcus sp. Ace-P (PacBio error correction) | ecosystem: Environmental > Aquatic > Non-marine Saline and Alkaline > Saline ... | reverse complement strand
ACCCTCGCTTCAAAAACAACTTTTGGCAAAAACGATCTCCGCCGCCATCTGTGAATTGTGGACTTTAACCTATAGCATAATCTAAATTCAAATTATCACCAATGGCATATTGAATTTCCTCCTTAAAAGATGTTTTACAAATAAATCTTCAGAAAAAACTTTCCATCTGTATTGGACCGCCACGTATAAAATGCACGACCACATCAAATTCATATGTACCATGCTATCGGATGAAAATCACCGTTCTGTCCTCCTTATAAGAAGATTCATCTAATGTCATTAATACATTTATATCTGGATGATGTTTTTATATTATACAACTATACTGTTCTATTCCAAAACACTATCTTGTAAAAATTTAGTCGCTAATGAAAATTTTTATCCTTAATGATTAAAAATCAGCATTAGGCGTACACTTGGATGACTTAAAAAAACTGACTGCACCAGCCAAATCATTTTATACCATCCCAATCGTACTTCCAGTGTCTGCTGCGGCATGTACCCCAACATAACTCACCGCTTGAAATATAACGCTCAAACGCGGCCTCTTGAAATTGGTCAAAGTTACATACAGTCTCGCTCACTCATAAAGATATAGCAGATACTGGGGTTTAAGGATTTCATCAGTAAAATAGTTTCTGCATTCTTGGTCGTATTCTATCGGCAAAAACCGTTTTTTCTGGACCTAATTTTTGAATAGCCGCTATTCTGTGAATGGAAGCGTGTTTAAACCATGGTTTTGAATAGACCAAAACCTTGGTTCCCCATCACGTTTATTTGCCACCACATGAGACAGATAGTACAGGTTGCAAACCCAAAAGCCAGCACCATTTTAAATTCTTCATACGTTAAAATGTTGCTTGATTAGTTGATTTAAGATTAATTAAAATAGTGTTGAATTCTTTATAAACCAATAGATTACCTATGAAAACCATTTATTTTTATGAAAATTTATCTACAAATAATGAATTAAGACAAAATTACCAGAGTTATTATTCAGAATGACATAGATTTAAGCATGGTTACATTAATAATCATTCTAACTATAATGGTTATCTATTCTCATTTTCTACACTGTAGACACGAAAATGATAGGTATGAGCGATGGGAGAAGCTGTGACGCTGTTGCCCTTTGTAATGATGGATTGACCAGGTTTACGGTTACAAAGTTTAGGAGATGGCAAGAGACAGCCAATATTTTTCCGCGAAAAACCAAAAAGTTTGGAGTAAGGTTAATTAAAAATCATTATAAAAAAAATTTGAAGACGAAGACTTATTGCATGCCTACCGGGGATTTAGCAGTCAATTAAAATCGCCAAGGAAATGCTCTGGGACTTCACTAGATAAATGTTGAAATGGGAGTTATACCCGAAGATTTACAAGGCGCCAATTTAATTAAGAACCCCAAAGCATTCGAGAACTATTCTAATTTTACGATGGTCAATGTAAGAGTTATCTATACTGGCTACCAAAGCTAAAAGAGAGAAACCGTGACTTAAAACGAAATGTCGAAATCATTGGGGTGTGTGTGTGTGTGGAGGCGGTCGATAAAATAGAAAATAAATTGCTTAAATCCCACTACCGTATTTACTTAATTGTTAATTAGCCTTATTTTTAACATTCCATTTTGTGGTGTACCAGGCCAACGTGTTTCCGTTATTGATATTTCCCGAAGATGTCTTTATTAATGTCTTAATTACCTAAGGAACATCAGTTCCTGGACTTATTTGATACGGTAGGCTTTGCCTTCTATAATGCTTAACCGTTTAAAACACAATTTATACACCAACATGTTACAATAGCCTTTACGGTCTGCGGACTTTTGGCAAAATTGCTTTTATACTAAACAACGTGTGTGTGTGTGTGTGTGTGTATTTTTTTCTTGTTTTAAAATCGGTTCTCGATGCTGCAAGATGGTAGAATTGCGCGATTAAAGAATACAACCATACATACTGGTCGTTACTTTTGACTCTATTTCAGATTTCATACTTAATCGGATTTTCATACTTTCTATTTTTGGTTATATCACCAATAGCGTTCTTAGCATTGCTAGCTTTTGTTTGGACTAGACATTTACAATACCACCTCTTACCAATTATTACTATGTAATTTTAGAAATAGACATAATGGCGATACCACAGGTTTGGTTAGAGTATTGAGAATAAAACTCCCACAGCCCTAAGAGGTGAAAATCAACAAACCGTCGACATAACTTGTACCGCACATTCTATTTCATTTTTGCTATGGCCCATTATCGTATTATTTTATGGTCTAGATAAGAATGCCATAAAGGGTAATTTTACCAATTGGCTTATGACCGCAGTCTCTCAACATTTGGTCTAGGCTTTCAATTACCTGCTAATCGCGACTCTTTATTAGTCTAGGCTTTTAAAGCTATTATAATTCCTTTTTTGTATAGGGTATAGTCTACTAATTTTGTATTATCGCTTTGATAGACAATTATGAATACATAAATTATTTTACTTTCTACTTAACCAATCAACATGCCAAGCTCAATTAAAATCAAACAATCAGATATAAGATGTTTTGCTTTGCGACTTGTTTTTCCTGCTTCATTCAGACCGATGTGTATTATGATGTCGCGATTAAGAACGTAAACATCATTAATTAGGAAACTGGGACAAATAGATGCATCGATATTTACTTAAAAGATGGTCCATTTTGCTCGTATAGAAGCAGCTTTTGGGAAAATTCAAAAAGCAAAAGCAAACCAAACAACGATGGTTCAGGTTAAATATGCTTTTATCAGGTTTTTGGGATAATTCATGTGCATTTAGAGGGTGGTGGATTTTCTATTATAGAAGCGAACAAAAATTTTCTAATTTTACATAGCAAGGTATTACATCAGTTCGCGATGAGGTGTTGATTTAACATATCTGTAATGGAATGTGAAAAACAGCAATTGCAATAAAAAATTAACAGGATCCTTCGATCTTCAACCTCTGGACCTAAATAGATGGCCCTGGGCCACTTGGGTGGGTTCATTTAAGAAGTTGAAAAAATGATGAAGAACATCAATAAAAGCATTAGATTCCTTACAGCTATACTGTTAGATTTTGTAAAACTGTATGGATTACAAATTTTCTGAACAATTACCTGAAGACCATTCAAGAAGCAGAGAAGAGAACCTTATTACTTCTGGGCATATGCCTTTAGGTTGAGCTTTGATGCTACATTTGATCAGGTATAAATGCATTGAGATTTATACTATTATTATGAAGGGTGTTCTTCTATGAAAAAAATAACTGAACGTTAATTAAAAAGGAAATAAGGCTTATGGATGCATTGCCCTGTTACAATCCTTCTTATTCTGATTTCTACTGCAATGAGACCCTTCACGAAGCTTAAAACGATAATGTCTTTGTTGTACCTACGTTACACTTGGTGGTGTATTGAGCTATTTAGATGAAGTAGACCATTCAAAAGGACACTATTTAACAGTTTATGTCTCCTGGTATTCAAAAACATTATCAAGGTAGAATTGACGCGTGAAAAATGCATTCAAAAACAAGGTAACTGACGTTAAGGCTTTAGGACAAATTTTTGGGCAGGCTCGCATTTAAATTAAAATAATAACGGAGTTTCACTCTGGCGGGTTCAGATAGTGGTGCGTATATATAACAGCTTTAATACCCTGGTATATATCTTTACATAAGAATTAGAAAGCTTATGGTTGCTATTCGGCATTTCGGCCTTTAGAGCCTACGAGCTTCTGCTTACAAATGGAGCTAAGTTTTTTAAAAAAAGAGCGATGATTAGGTACAATATCAAGGTAAAATAGCGATATCGTATTACTTAACAGCAATCCATAGAGATATTAAGCAAACCAAAAAATATATTCATTTTTTGGTGCTAAACCAAAATGATGTTTATCTATACGAAACATCACTGAAAACTTATTGAAACCAATCGCTAATCACAAAAATAAAATAGTCATGAGAAACACTATTCTATCTTTTTCTAACACTACTATTTTTTTACCTCCTTGCACCGAATCAAAGTTATTATGAAAAACGGTATGCTTTATTTTTAACATTACCATAATAGATGAGAAACAGGTAAACTATTAGAAGAAAACCGAAACGTTAATCATCGATTTGGAAGGATTAAGGTATCACATTGATAACTTAATACTTAATAAACTTTGAATACGCTGATAGATGGCACAGAAAATTCTTATGCCGAGTATTGCAGAAACTGCCGCCATATTCCGCCGCCCACTACCTTCCCAGAGCGAATTGAAGAAACCCTTTCTTACCTTTCAAAATGGTGTTACGACATACTAGGAATGTTGGGAGGACCCATTGCATCTCGATTTAGAAAACAAAGCTCATGAGGAACATTGTTAAGCCCAAGAATTTATGTTTCCAAGTCCATCATTTAATAGGTAATTGGGCCGTAAAAACTAAAGAAGAAGCAGTTGTGAAAGTAACCCAATTCAAAAAGACGGGTATGACTTTCTTAAAATACACCCAGGTATAACAAGAGATGTTTTGATCAGGCTGTTGAAAACAGGCGAACAGTTGGTATACTTTGCTTGGCACGTGCCTGTCGATGTAGGTGTTCGTCACGGCCCTTGAGGAGCAATTATGCCTCCATTCGATCATGTTAACGGTTTCCTTGAAGGTTTAGTGCCCACATCAGCTTAATGTAAAAGCCGATGAAAAATGGCTTCTTTGGGATAATGCTTTACCCTCTGGGCAGACACTACTAAATATTGAATGAACTAGTTGCTCTTTGCAAAAAAACATAAGGTTTTGGATCGTACCCACACAAAGCCTTTTTGAAGATGGGTTCGCTCCAATAAAACCGCCGATGAATACTGAAATCAACAGAAATGAAGATATGCAAAATCTACATGGAGAAGAGAAATGAAGACTACCAAATGAAACTTCCATGCAAGATGAGATGAAGTTTCAGCGAATAAACCCAATGGCAACATTTGAGCGAAATTCGTAAACAACTTATTAAAAATTACAGGATAATGGCCACGGAATATGCTTGGCGCTCGATTGCACCACAACTTTTTAATGTACTGGATTCTCGATTTCGGCATGAGGTTAAAGGAATGCAAAATGCAGGGCCTTACAGTTTAGAAATTATTCAGCCGGAACTATTAAATCCTGCAAAAGTACTTTGAAGCTTTGGATGAATTCGGGCAAGTAAAAGAGGGCTATCAGCAGATTTATCTCTTCTTGAAAAAGAATCCTTAGGAAGATCTTAAAGCCCTGCAACATATTAATGGTGTATTCGCTAAAGGACATGGATTTCAAAAACTGCGATTGAAAAAAACTAATACGTATTTGCGGAAAACGCAAGCCTAAAACTTAAAATCTTATGAAATCACATTTATTCCTTGATACTTTTCACTTTACAAGTCTATTTTCTGCTCAAACACTCTATAAAACCAGACCGAGTTTTCGATGGTACTGAATTAAATGAAAATTGGGTCGTTCTGGATAGAGGGAAACTTTGATTCTTACACTGGAAATCTTCAATGGGATTAAAAAAAACCAAAGAATACAACTGAAAATTGAAATTTAACCGGCACTACCCTAATGCTGGCATTCATTGAAGTGACATTTACAGTGACTTTTACATCCTACAATGAAAACGGATTGGAATACCCAAGTGCTCAAAGAATTTCACCCGTTGAAAGTTGCCTTATAAGAGGAACGGAATCACGTTAAAAAATTCACTTATGGCGGGAGTAACGACCATGGCGAGATTTAGGTAGCAGAGGGTGGCAGGTTTTAACCGATGCTATATTTTAAAAAAAGACATGGATGATGGTATCATCCATTGGACCACGTCTTTTGGTCGCGACCAGACTATTGTGCAACAGGTGCATACGGACCAAAAGTGTTTTCATGATGGCCGTAACCGTAACCCTATGGGTGCAGAGCTGCTAGCGGAGTTGACAAATGTATTGAAACTGTGCGTAGACAAATGAGGTAACGGAGCTGACTTAATAAAATTTATATGCCGATTACCGTGGGAACACCCGGTTGCAGATTCTCAACCTTACTTTTTTACAGGAAGAAATTGATGCTATGGTCCGCCACCTGCAAAAAGTGCAGGAAAATATGTGGTTGCACATGGCCGGTACCAGAAGGCATTGAAAAGGAGCTATACAAGGTGGTGTTGAACCATTCGCAACCTATGTGACGGATGGTACGCTACGGAAATTTAAGATGATGAAAAAAAGGAATAGGCTTATGCCCTGTACCCCTTGCCGCTGGCTTGATTTGCCATTACACAATACCGACGGTGGGGAAACAAAGGCTACAGTCCAGACCTGAACGAATTCAACACAAGATCATTAAATGGCCTTAGAGTCTGGTGTACAAATTGTCTTTTTTGGTGCGTGATGTTGCGGGTGTTTCCACATGGCGAGAACCTACCTCGAAATGGAAACTCAATGGTCGATTAGGAATGAAGCCTTTAGCTGTATTAAAATCAAGCCACATCTAATAACGCCAAAATGTTTCATTTAAATACAACTAGGGAGCTAAAATAGGGCTTCTTAAGCCGATATTATAGCCATTAAAGGAAAATCCTGCTAAGATATTCACTACTGTAAAAAATGTTTCTTTTGTAATGAAATTATGGTTGATTTATATAAGAGTAGTTTAATCGATGACGGTGATTAAAAATTCTTGAAGTAATGCATCAATTTTAATTGCTTTTTCCTGATTTTAGTGCACTTGAAATAATGAAAGTAATAAAAGAATTTTCGAATTTAATCCGCTGAAGCAAACCTCTATAGCCCGATTCTGGATTAGGAGAAACAATACAAAATGAAAAATGGGCCACTGATACATTCCTGATTACGAGTGCAATTTGAAGATAATAGACGATGGATTCCAATTCTTCAACCGAGTCCGATAGCAAGATTACAAAATAGCAGAAAAATATAAGTGCAATGAAGCTGCTGGCATTTAGAAAGTTGTGCGGCACTTGAATCTATAAATGTAGTTGGGCATCCAGCATTCACACGGAAAAGTCTACCTCGTGACAGTACCTATAACCAATAGGAATAATCCACAAGACTAAAAAATCCGGCTATTATCAGTTTTGATTCAGGAGATATTTGGGAGCAGTGATTGCATAAAAGCAGCAATAAGTATTCCACTTGGCACATATCCGAAGTATTGTTAAATACCATCCAATATTCAGTATTAGAGCAAATGATTCACTCTATAATACTGACTTAATTAACACTATAATCATCGATTAATTTAACGGGTCAACAATTGGCAGCAATTGCAAATAACTTACTCTAGAATGCCAATATAGGCTATTAACTTATTGCTCATTTTAATAGATTGGTTGGTTTTTATGTCTTTCTGCCGATTGAGCAATTTGAAATGTACCAATACTTAAATTTTCAAAACAAGAAATTGCATCTACATTGAATTCTGATTGAGCGGTTTTCTTTATATTTAGGTTCCTATATTTTTTTGGCTTCTTAAAACTTTATTAAATGAAACCGGCATAATTACCTTGTTCTTTTCTTGGTGGGTTTTAATTAGCTCGTTTTTTGGTCTACTAGGCCTTTTTTTCAAATCCACCACCACAATTTCGGACTAAACATTTTGAAGAATGTTTTCACACAATTCTGCACAAAATGTGCATTCGTACGTTACAAATCATAGCTTCTAAACTATCATTCGGTAAGCCCGTCGCAATTTTCGGCAATGGCTGTCGTATGTTCTAACATTTCGCTAAAATTTTTTTTCAAAACCCTATACTGAACCATTCACTACCAATAACTCATCTCTTTTTCGTATTGCGCTCATTTCATATCCTCGATTGGATGAAAATACTTTTGCATACGTCGGTAGTTCATTCTCACTAAAAATATAGTTAGCACAAAGTTTTACCAGCTGCCATGCGCTCATTGTACCATAACCCGGCAAGAGCACCCCGACTACAAAATACAACATCTATTCTGCTATTTCCAATTAAGGGGCCAATTTTCGTTAGTTCTAGTATAAATTACCCAGCATTTTCTATTAAGGGTGGGAATATTATTTTCATTACAGGAAAAAGTTCTGGAAATAAAACGACTTTTAGCGCCTTTTAGGGACTACTTGATGGAAAAAATCGAAATTTTGTGTTTCCCATGCGGGATTCCGTTTTGAAAATCCAACCTAGTTTAATACCTTCTGTTCAGGGCTTTATGTGCAAGCCCCCCCGGAAAGATTTATTCAGTAACCACTGTATTTTTTTTATTCGGAAGCGAAAAAAATTCTTTTTCTTATTGTTGACAATTTAAAATTGAGTGTCTCATAAATGGTAAAAGGCAATGTTCTTAGGATGATATATTAGGGTCTGGGAATTATAAATTTTCTTTTGCAAATGTATTTGATATCGAAAATTGAAAACCCAAACATTTTAAGCAATCGTATTAGAAAAAAGGGCCAGTAGCAATTACGACCTTATCTACATCAATAGATTCTTTGAAATCTGCATTACTTTAAAAATTTTGAATCTTTTTTCTCCATATTTCAAAATTCGACCTTTCCACTTGACAAGTCCCATTTTCTTAGCTTCACGAAAGCAACAAGTTTCCTAAATCATAGACATCTATTTTGCCGCAATTCTAATTTTTAACTACTTCTTATTTTTTTATCTAGGTAAGGAAAAATTTGCTTCTGGATTACCTGCGGCTTGTATTTCCTTTCTAAATAGTCAGCAGAACCGTTTTATTACCTGAACCAAAAAATGGGTATTATCAGCATCATTGACTAATAAAATATATATCCAGAATTTTTCATTTCGAAAGAAATCATCACCCAAATTCTGCCCTTAATTTCTTTCATTAATTGAATACTATCACCAAACAAATTGACGCATGTTTTTCAGGCCAGTTAGTCCCTGAAATTTTCACCAGGACTCTGCCTCGTTGTAAATGATTAAAGGGCTGATTTTTTATACAATCAAATAAACTATTACAATCCTTCTTTCTTTTAATAAAAAGTAAGCGGTCGCTTACCCAGCAATTACCGGCACCAACAGATTGCAATTTTGGATATTATTTGCGACATTAGATTTCAAAGGTTTTATAAAGGTGAGATAGTAACTCTACGTACATTTGCCTTCGTTACTCTCCCCCACTCTTTTTTCTTAAATCAGACGATAGCCACACTACCCTCAATCATGTCGCCCAACCTGCGTGTTTTATTGAGATACTTAAATCTATTTACTATAAATTTAACTGTTAAAGAAATCCTTTAAACATCCAATACCACTCTGCAAAGGCCAATTTTAAGGGGATTATAGGTATCTATAATTTTTTCACTAAGCCATAAAACAGGTTTTTCTATTTCTGGCTCGAAAAGTACCAAACAGGCCTATTCCAAATGATAAAAACACCTGCATTGATTTCCTATCTAAGGTATTGCGGATTTCGGTAGCATGGGTACTTAATGGTGACTGCGGAAGTATTTAAAAATAAATTCAAACCATTTTGCATTTTACGAATCAATTCGCAGTGTGAATCCAAATATTGATTAAATTAAGACTTAATGGACATTTGAAACCAACAACCATAAACACGCACTCGCGCTCTCACTCGCATTAAAGGAATCCCAAAATATTAAAACGTATAAAAATCACCCAAAGACCTGTTTTGCCGTAATGCTGTACTTAAATTATATTTCTTTTGAAGAATGAATGCACTATATGATTTGCCCAAAAAAACCGGTCTCGATGACTAATCTATGAAACCAATAGTAGCACAAATCTTCAGCAAAAAGCAGTAATAAACCAAGACCACCATGCAAAAAGGTATTTCGAATAAGTGATATAAATTATATAGTAAATAAAACAACGCTAATTGCCTATGCCTTTGGTAAATAACCTTATTGCTACATTTACCAAAACCATAAGAATAGAAGTGCCTGCATCTTTTACGCAATAGTCTTCAGGCTTAATTTTCACCGTTTAAAATGGACCTCAAGGATCACGGTTGCTGCAAAAAAAGGAATTGGCGTAATGAATTAAATTGGGTATTTCGGTATCTGCATCTCAGGATTAAATATTTGCTTCTAATTTACAAAATCTATTCGGTTACAATTAGCCAAACTCTATTGACAAGGTTATTTCTCATTCTGAAATTTTTAACAAATAACCCATAGATGTCTGAGGTCATTGCGGGTTCAATTAATGCCAATGAATTGTCCACTAGGAAGCTGTTTAATAGATTCTACCTTGACCTTCTATCTTCCAAAACCAAAGTTTTGCCGGTTTCACTATTGTATTTCATTAGCCTTCTATAGGCCAAGGAGCCAATAGAAAATAATTATTCAATCGGAGATAGTACTTCCTTGTAACTTGTAGCAAAACATTGCGTGCAATGGCTTGCCCCCGTCATTTTGTTGAATGTCCAATAGTGTTCGGGAAAAAACAGTAAATGTGGCTGCGAATCTTGAGAATTGTAAGACACAAGGATCCGTCATAATTGATGCCATACGAAAAAAGAGGCCAACCGTAATTCTTGCCCTTTTCAATGATGTTGAATTCATCCCTCCTTTTGGTCCGTGTTCAACCCCATAAAGGCTATGAGGTCAACGTATCTAAAACAAAACCTTGAACATCTCAAGACCATAGCTCCAAATGTTGAGGGGTGAAGTAAAAACCTATTTAAAAATCGGATTATCTCCAGGCTATACCTTCCCGTCTTCTTAATAACCTATGAATTTTTCCGGCATCGTCATTGAGTCTAAGTAAATTATTGGGCTTTATATAATTAAATAACATTAAGTATAATTCCTACTATTTAAAACCGGGATTCGTACTCGCGTGGAAAAATTGGGTTTCCAACATTAGAAAAAAAATTGAGTTTCATTCCTTCCCAAAAACTTATTGCGCATGCCGTTACCTGATTAATTAGTATGTCTAGTTAGCAAAAATTGGCTGAAATTCAGTAGCTGCATTATCATGTTACTTTTTTAAGTCTGAAACCTTTGCTAGACCATCTTCACCAATAATTGAAATATTAAACCAACCGTTGGAAGCATAATAGGGTGCAGCAAATGTCCATTAACCCACCATGCATGATAGCAGGGAGACCAGGTTGTTCCAAAAGTGACCCACCTGTGAGGCATACCAAGATATTTTCAGTTTTGTTTCCATTTTTTGAATGTGAAACATTTTACCTTATCTATCGGTGATATAAAATTTCATCTTCTTCCCAATATGCTTATATCCATATGGGTATTACAAATCGGTTGCCCAATAGTATCCATTGTAAAAAGAGTCATCGCTTTAATTGGATATGGTGAATCAGGAACTTTTTACTTTATTGCTTTTGGCAGCCAATTGAAAGCTTAGATAAAAGTATTGCACATAAAATTTTAGTTGTTTTCAAAGTAATTTGAATTTTAATTCTTAAGCTATTTATTTTATCGTTGAAAATTTTGAGGTCGATAAAAAAACTATCTGCCCATCTTAGTAGTATTTGCAACCATAAATATAAAAAGCATCAAAGATACCCCTCAACTAATACCTAGTATGTCCACCACTAAGTTTAATTCTGTTACGAAAGATAGCAATTAACTTACTCATCATATTCATTAGGCTCCAACCCAAATCCCATTATTAACCGTACAAATCTTAAAAACGGCAACCATGCCGTAGGGCATCTTTCTGTTTCTCTTAACTAAATTTTTAGTACCCGCATCAAACCATTTTATAATAATCTCTCCAAGGTCGATCGTGTACAAGAATAGAAAAAAACTCGACCACCGGTTTGGTTACCCAACACGTGAAGCTTGTTTCCTTCGCCTCAGATTTGCCAAAACCAAAGGCACAATTCTTTTGAACCTTGTTGGCGCTTTACTACCACCATCGATTTACCACTCACCAAATCGGTTCCTCAACGGAGTAGAAGTTCTAATTTTTTGTATAAAACTCAATGGCTTTTATTCATAGGTCATCGACTAACTAAACGCTATACGCTGCTATTTGGGTTTGTTTCAAGGGTTTATTTTATTTGATTAGAAGATATCGGATTTAAAAAAAATATGAGTCAGCTTTTAATCTTCAAGGGAAATATTTTGTTTCAAAAGCCATCTCTATTTTTTATATTTCCTGGTTGCCCATTAGTACATATTCCGGCCAAAAAATTGTTTTTAAACCTTTTCGCAAAATTATAAAGGCATTTCTATCGGTCGGTTTGCTCCCCACTTTATCTTCCCATTGCCCGCTCGCAAAAAAAAGTCCCCAAATGTGCTTATATTCCATTTTTTTTTTTAGCGGTCAAATGTTTGTTTTCCCCATTTTTATCCCATTTTTCCAAGCATAAATCTTTGGGAAAAAAACTTTATTTTTAAATGGGGAAATGTTATTCTACCAAACCTTATTCGTTTTTTTCTATTATCGGTTTAAGGGGCCCATTCCAATCAAAATTTCCCGTTTTTATTATCTGGTTTTGTTTTTCCCATTTTTTGGTTAAATTCAGGCATTTGGGGGCTTTCTTTCCAATTTTTTTATTCTCTCTTTTT
>Ga0163217_1052014_pt1 | contig 12534 bp, 19 predicted proteins | sample SynspAceP_FD_185933 | JGI IMG/M metagenome (GOLD analysis project Ga0163217, IMG submission 185933) | Saline lake microbial communities from Ace Lake in Antarctica - Synechococcus sp. Ace-P (PacBio error correction) | ecosystem: Environmental > Aquatic > Non-marine Saline and Alkaline > Saline ... | reverse complement strand
AAATCGTTCACATCCTATTTTCCGATGACCGTCAATAGCGACGAACGCCGGCGGACCTGGATGGATGAAGCCAATCAAAACACCTTCTGGAAATATTATGCCGAAATGAGTGGGAAGAGAATTTCCCGATTCCGGCGCAATATGCAGAACCCGCTGGATGAAATCACGCGCTACATGACGAGCTCAATCAAGTCCGATCATTGACGCAATCTGACTCGGTGCTTGCAATTTGGTCCCCAATGCTTACGCCCAAGCCTGCCGCTGCACTGCATTCGTGCTGCGCGAAACCAGGTTGATTGGGGCGTTGAGCGGATTTGACTTTGCCTTCCGCGAATTATAGCCGTCGCTGGAAGTTCAACGTCCAACGCCAGAGGATTTTCTTCCGAACAATGGAGATTGCCTCCGCTGTCGATCTCGACTGGTTTCGTGGCGCGGCTGGTTTCTTCGGGACTGACTATTGTCGAACATGCGATCACCGATGTTAATCTGGGAATACAAATCGGCACTAACGATCCGGACGTTGAAAATAGCATCGACTGATGAAGACCTTGCAACGATACCTGAAAACATTGTTCAGCGCCGCAACCGTGAGGAAGGTCGGAACGACCACGCGTGATCGGTTCGATGACCTCAATGATTTTTCTACAATGACAATGACAAATCGCAGAAAACTTAATGCGGACCGGAACAAATTTACCAAATTCCTCGACGGGTTCGAGACTGGAAACGCGCCGCCTATGACCGCGCACAGGAAGACGGCAAAATATCTCTACTTCATCGACTTCGAAAAATTAAGGCGGCTTGATCTCACCCCTGCCCCTGACGCTCAACCTTGCATAACGGCGAAACCGGAAGAGGTTATGGTTCCAGCTGAAATCTGGCGACAGGGATAGCCATCCGCGTCACCAAGCTGATTATACGCGATAACCGGAGCGAGAACATGCTGTTGGATGCGGCGCCACCAAACAGCGGGATCCAATTACGCGACAATGGTTCCGCAAACCGTCAGTCTTGATCGGCTGATCGCTTTTATAAGTCGGAACTTCAAAAACGCACCAGGCATGATGGCTGACATGCTCCGCGAGTTAAAGTCGACGACAAGTCTGAGCCCGCGAGGAAGATGGGGGCTTCCCTACCGTTGCAACGCTTCCGAAGGCTCGCCTATGTGGAGCCAGAAACAGCAAAGCCGACGGGACGTTGAAGACGCGCCTGCTGGAGGATGCCGAAACCCCCGCCGCACGCTGCGTTGCAAACGCACGCCGAAGCTCGGCCGTGACGTGACTAGGGCGAACGCTTTTAGGCGGCTTGTGTGTGTCGGCGCGCCTCTGTTTGGGCTAAACCAGCCTGGGCGCACCGGCCTTGCCCGCACGAAACTGACGTCACAATTTCGCCGGAAGGCGACGTGGTCCATCATCCACGTCTATCATTGCAGGACGCACAATCTGCCTTAGTGCTTTCAGGCGGGTCTGGATCGAGCGCCCCTGATCTTTGGCACTGCGTGCTTAGAGCCCAACTCGCACTCTACAACAGAAAGCCAATTTCACCGCTGGCCGTCGGCGGAACGCCTGGTGCGCTCTACCTCATTGCTGCCGAAATCCAGGCCGATAGCGCCTATGTCTTCAAGAACGGCAGATTGGTGACGCGGGGCTCTTGAGTATTGATGCGCGGATTGCTGCGATTCCGCTGCTCAAAGAAACAGAGCAACAGCGTGCAACATTGTCCGGGACGGACGAACCGTCACACTTATTCTCTGGCGACGATGGCCCGAACCGGGTTGCATGATGCGGCCCTGCCCTAGTCGAAGGTCTCCATGGCTTAACTGTTTCACCACCTCAATAAATTCACGCTCACAAGCGATTCTCTGGCTCTTAGAAGAGCTTGAAAACAGGAGTATGAGATTCAGGGGCGTATAAGCGCGATGCAGAAAACAGCCGAAGCGCCCGCTGAACTGAAGGCTATTCAACCCGCTCGAAAAAGGCCCGGTTAATCGAACATAATTGCTATGTCGTCGCTAGACGGGGCCATTATTGTCTACATTCCTCGACGCTTTCGGGACTTGATGCAGACGGCCAATTCGCAAATTCAGCCCAACAGCGGCACGGCAAAACTTATGTCGACTATGTCCACTTCCTGCAATTTCGCAGGAAGGGCTCCGCCATGCTGCCATGCCTCTTGGCAACTCTGATACGGGGGTCTCGGAAGACGCCGCCGCCCCGATCCAGCCAATGATTATGGACGAGATCAAGAAGGTTCTGGATTATTGCGAATATTCGCTGATCCGGAACACCTAGCGTCGCAGGCGACGGAACTCACCGGCGCCGACTCAATATGATCTTCCGCTTGAGGCCGCCAAGGCGCGTGGACGGCTCAAAGGCTATGGAATGCCTGCAAATGAGTTCGCTGCAAAGCGCGTCTGGGACCCGACCGGCCTAAATCGTCGTGCGCTCGAAAAAAGGGCGGCGACTATGATTACGGACCCCACCTCTTGAGTATCCCATTTTCACCTCGCCGCGCCGAACACGCGATAAAGAAGAAGCCCGGACTTTCCTATTCGCGACACGCTTCGTTGCACTGTTGGGCGCGAAAAGGCCGATCATTGGGATCGATTTCGATTTTCTTTGGCACCAACTCAGGCCTGCACGTCTGTGACGAAGCCGAATCTCTGCGACCAACACCGTCGACGGTAAAAGAAGTCCCGGCTGAGGCATTTTGTGCCATCTTACCATTGGTCGGACTTTGGGCAATGATCTTGAGAGACCACACTGGTCGGCGCGGGTACAGAGTTTGTGATTGAGCCTTATGTCCGCTTCAAAGCGAAACGAGGTGAGCAAGCGACCATGTTTTTCTTAGACGCCCAGCGGCAAATGCGGCTTGAGTCAAGTCATTCAAAGACCCCGGACCAACCTACGCGAACCTAAATGGGCCGCTTGGCCTGGTTTTAGATTAGAAAATCATTCCTTCTGGGAAGCGGATAAACTCGGTTTCATCGCCAACGACAGTTGGAAAGCGCTTCATGCAAGCGTTTAGCGGCGGCGCGGATACGTTCGTGGTCGTGAGGAAACGAAATCCATTCATATGGACGTTTTCCTATGTCGCACCGCCGACGACTTGCGAACCGTGTTCGGCCCTGCGCGGTCACTAAAATTGGTCTCCGTCCGAGGATCTGACAGGACAAAAGTCTCCGGACCTCTGGCATCCACATCGGCTACGCCTTCGCACGACATATATCGCCGCTTCTGGAGCCGCAGGCAGAGTGACCAGACGCCCCGGTTCTGGTAAATCGACCTCATAGTAAAGCGTCTCTGAGAAGGTCTTCCACAGGGGAACTTCCAGACCGAAAGCACTCCCCATCATCCACGTGCACTTGGCGCGCCGCCCGGCAGGCGTTCGCCTCTGGAATTGTATCGGCGGGATTTTGGTGATGGAAACTGTGCGCTCGCGCTCTTCTTCAATCGTCTGGCAGGGGCGAGCCAAGTTGCAGGCCATGCAAAACTATAAGCCCTCAGCTCGAAAGCGACGGGCGCGTTCCGTTCGCTGTGAACTATGCCGCTTCCCGGACACCATAGATTGATCGCCCCCGTTCCAAATCGGCGCATCTATTGCCGGAGGGCTATCGCCGGTGCCAGATTTCGCCCTTCAAACAAATAGTCCACGGGTCGCAATGCCAATATCTGGATGGGCCACGTACATCCACCCCTCGCCAGGCGGCATTGTCCACAGGCCGAAATGGTCGAAAAAACACCCAAGGGCCAACCGCAATCGATGACTAATCATCGCAGGGCACGTCTAACGGTAAACCCATCTCCAAGTTCTTTTCCACCTTGCGGTTCAGGGAAGCCTTTGATCGGCGACGTCTTCGGGCCGTAAACATTACTCGAATTAGAGGAAAAAGCTGACCATGCTCAACTGTATTGATTGTTCAACGGCCCCACCCCTCGCCGCGCCCGGATGTTTCCTCGCAGAGAAAGGCATTGAATGTGGAAACGGCTTGAAGTCGATCTCAAGCAACAGCGGAACAACTCAAGCCAGACTTTCTGGCGATCAATCCGCGCCGCCACGGTTCCGGTGCTGTGGTTACCGAAGCCGGGGACACACTCGCGATAATATTTGCGATAGCCGCCTTGTCGAAGCGATCCACCGACGGCCGCCACTCATGGGAAACAACGCCGCTCCGAAAAAGCCCCGCGTCCCTTTGAGTGGATTTTCCGCTTGCACGATGGAAGCCTGATGGCGTTTGCCGAAGTGCTCGGAACAGCTCACCGCATTATGAAAGGCCGCGCCCTGCCCGGCCCCCGCAATCTCGATCAGATCCAGAGCTTGCTGAGCGCGCGCGGAACGGCTTGGCTTGTCTTCGAAGATGTGAAGCGCAGCTTAAAGAGAACGGACTATCTGGCAGGCGACCATTATAGTTTGGCGGACATTTTCGCTGACGATTTGTTTGATACGGGGCGCGATTGGAATCAAAGCCCAAACGGGCGGGACGATCATTCCAGGCCCTGCAAGGCCTATTATTGGGCGCGCATGCGCGAACGACGTCATACAGGTCTTGAGGGTGAGCCTTTAATTTCATGCGTATATGGATAGGCTTTATGACACGCACTTCGACTTTCCTGACGCTATTCCTGTTGCGAGATTGCCGCGACGGTGGTTCAAGGCGATGCGCATTTCAAAAAACCTTGATCGCGAATAAGGAAGACACGTCCCAGTCTTTCACATCACTCATTCGCTAAACGGAAAAACGATCTATACAAAAGCGTTCAACCGCTTCATCGCCGATCCGGAAGGGCCGGAAAAAAACGGTTGAAGATGGCGCCCGCTATCTGCCGCCATCCTGGATTGACCGGGCCATGTTGCGCGCTTATGCCCAAGGCTCATTTGGCTGATGCTTATTGCCACCTTCATGGATCGCGAAGGGCCTGACGGCTCAGGGGCTGTTGATGAATTTGATGAGTTCGCTGCAGAGCTTGATGATACGCGCACACCAGAGTTCAAGGTATAACAATCGCTCTCGCGACAACCCATGGAACATGTTCCATGTCTGGACGGGTTATGGCCGCGATGCGCTCGGCGAGACTTCAGTCCTCGCCTATAGCTACCAACAGACGTCCGGTCTCGGGCATCCAGTGCATCGCCTGATTATGGGTTGCGCTGGAAGTTCAAAACGGCTTTGGGCCCCAAAAGGCGCGCCTGTCATCGCTCGATCGTGAAGCGGCGCGGACGCGGCAAAGCGGCCGAAGAACATCATTGCTTATTGATCTTTATGGACTTGCGCTTCCCTCGCCCGTCGAAAGAGGTTTCGCGAGATGACTGAATGGCAACCGATGACGCGTCTATCCGGAAGTTCACCGGATGATGCTCGCGGCGGGTTCTGATCCGTATGAAGCGGTTGGCGGCGCCATCGTCGATCCGGTCGCCGCTTAGAGGATTGTCCCTCAGGTCAGCTTTTCAATTCCAGTCTTTTGTCGTCGGCCAAGCCGGAGAGCAGTGTTTCTTGGTTCGGCCAACTCAAACCCGTCAAAATTCGAAACCCGACTGACCGTACAGCCGACCAGACAATTGATCGTTCTGTGTTACTGAGAGCGGCGCCGAACCAAACGCCCGCCTTGATCACAACTTGCAGATTATTGCGCCCAACACGTTCAACACGGACGCGCCGCCGGTTCCAGCGAATAGATCGCCAAATCACCGCCCTATAATTGATGCCAAATCTCGCTGCATCAATCCGGTCGAAAGCGCGAAACATCGTCTCCGCACAGGCATATAGAGAATCGCCGTCCCGGCTTGACGTCTCCGGCTGGCGTTTCAACGCGCATCTCTGACCGATTAGGTCTCGCGGTAAAAGCCGCCTTCCGGGTGCGGCTGTAAACTTATGGCAGCTGGATCAGTGGCTTGCGCCGGGTCCTGTCATCCTATCCCCCAAAGAAAAAGCCGCCCAAGCGGACGGCTGTTTTCATCATTCAAATGAAGACTTAGGCCTAACGAGAATGGAAGTCGTCGGACGCTTCTTCTTGCTCGGGGATCAGACCTTCGCATCTGAGCCCGGCTTACGAGGCCAGGTTACGGGCAGCGACGAACGATAACGGCTTCGGCCTGTTCGCGACGGTTTCTCGGACGGCTTTTCGTAATGTTTACCGGGCTTTTCATTTCACGCAGGATGCCTTTCGTTTCTGCAGCTTTTCTTAGGCGCGCGAAAGGGGGCCTGATCAACGTTGTTCTGGCGAGGAGTAAATTTCGACATGTGGTCGGTTTCAACTCTCATTCGATTAAAATTAGCAAAAGCCCCGTGTTGCCGCGGACCTGCGTTCGGCCCAGACATAGTGGCGATCCCGGCATCCGCAAGGTATTTTTGCGGTTGGCAGCGGGGTTTAAAACGCCATTGTCATAGCATGAAACTTACGATAATCCTACGCTTTATACCTTCGACGGTCCAAATTGCAACATACCCGCTATGGCCTGAAGACGGCACCCAATCGTGCTCATTTTTCACGGTTGCCGGAGCTGGCCTATAGTTTGCGGCCACGACCATCCCGCTCTGGCGGGATGCTGGCTTACCGCGTCTTGCTTAGATCTGCTTGCTTTGGGAAGAGCAGCACCCCGCGAGAAGCTTGAGCATTACGGCAGGCCAATCTGATGGTCACCTTCGAAAGCCGTGGCTTTGATCACTATCGCATCGATCAAGCCATTCTCTGTGCGTCATGATTGGGGGCGGCATCATCCTGTGGCACGCGGTTTCGGATGCTTTAAACACCGCTACGATTGTCCGCGATGAGCATCTGCACGCCCCATGTCGGACGCGCGCGGTCGATCCCATGACTATCTTCGAGAAACTGGTTCGGGCCGAAAACATTACTTCATTGAGTTTCGTGACCGCACAGACGCCGTTGAGGCGCCTGTATATTCCGCATCCCGATGCGTTCTTCCGGATGGATTGTTTCCGGACCTCCCCGAACGAGGCTAAACTCACGCCAGAGCTGACGCATCTCCCAAGCGTTTTCGATTCCATCTCAGAGCAGGCGCGCCCGATAATGCGACAATGGTCGTCACGCCAGAGCAACGGGGCCGTCTATTCAGACGCCTATCAGAATACCGGCTTTCGCCCGCATGAACTACTACCGAAACACCCACGGCGAACTGGAGTTGGCGGAAAGGGTTATTCCACCACCATCGACGTCCCGTCGCTGCATGATTAGCCCAGAGGATGATTTTCTTCCTACCGCCCCAGCACGACAAACAGCATGGGTGAAGACCGTGCCGGATCTGACACGAGTAGACAAATGCCCAAACTGCCGGGCATTGGGCGATGTGGGACGCCCTGATGACGCCAATGCAGCCCTGTTTAATCTGGTTAAACCAACGCGGTTTCTAACCTGTCCTCAATCGAAATGAAGACAGGTTAATCCCTACTCCCCACCAAGTTTAGGGGTAAAGCGCTTTCGCGTCGCGGGTCTCGACCTCATTCATGGTCGCGCTCTCATAGAGACGGCCTTCCAATCATGACGTGGGTCAGGGCTTTGCAGCCGTTGGCGATATCGCGCGAGTGCGGTCTGCGTCCATGATAACGAGATTCGGCCAGCTTGCCAGCTTCGATGCTTCCGATGTCCTTAGACAGACCGAGATTGACGCGGCCGGTTCGGTCTGGCCGTTCATCAAGGCTGCAGCGGGCTCATCCGCCGCGCTGGAAGCTTTGCCAATCTCCCACAGACCCCAATGAGCGGCAAGCCCTCCCCCCTTCACGCTGGACCATGCGCGCCCGATTGGCTTGGACAGGCACGCCCGCTTCATCAAACTTTCTTCCAGACCGCGCCGGACGGCGCTGTCAGCATTGTCTTCAATCGGCGCCATTTGGCGGCGAACGGAACGCGGCCTGCAAGATGGCGGGCGGCACATGTTTTGACAGGAAGCGGATGTTTCCAGACATTCCGTCGTCTTGGTAGTAATAATTCCTCTCCGCGAAAAAACGCCCGCCAATAGGTCACAGCTAGGGTCGGCGTGTAAGCGACATTTGTCTGGACTTAAACATCTTGGATGACATTCGTCCATAATATCGAGACCGTAAGGTTATGTTTCGACCAGGACGTATTGCCGTCCTTGAACCAGCGCCCATATCCCATATGATATTGCCGATTCCGCCCTCTGCGACGACGAGAATATCCGCCTCCGAGCAGCCTCAACCACTTGTTGCCTCTGATCGCGGCGCGGCTAGGTTATAGTTCTTTCACCCCCAGGGCGCCTTGTTTGGCAAGGCGGTCAACAGTTCCTTGGCGTCAAGTCAAAAGTTTCGATTGGAGCCATAGAACCCTGGTGCCTTCGCGCCGTAAATCACTTCCACCCGTCGAGAAAATTAACCCGCGGCGCGAGCAGTTTTCCGGCCCGCTGCATTTCAGGCGGCTGGGAAGCATCAGCTCTGGCACTTGAGGCTCGGATCGAAGATCGTACGTGACTCCACAAGGGCCAGTGTTTGCCACCGTTTCCCAGTTCTTGTTGTGGGACCAACCCGGGATACGCCTTGTGGTCCGTTGCCGCATGAGCATCGATGAGCCCGGTGTGACCGTCTTACCCGCTAGATCGACGATTTTAAACGCCTGTCGGTATAGTGACATTTGCGCCCACCGAATTGAATGCGGTCCCCATCAATTAGGATGGTGCCCTGCTCGATTCACCGGGCCGCCATCATCCCTGACATGGTGACAATGCGAACATTTGCGTCAGCGCGACGAGCGCCTCGGTGTTTATCGCCGACATTGGTTCATGCCAATGTCGGTGCCTTGCGTCACGGGTTTGAAGTCATTCATCCGCCAGTTGAGCTCTAGTTGCTGAAAAGAGCGTTAGAGCCGAGAGTCCATGTTCAGTGTGCCGTCAAGCTCCATGCTCAGATAGGTCGCCCCACCTCGCTAACTTTCGTCCACAGGCAGCGCTTTACTGGGCGCGGCCTGCACTGAACTTTCTGAGCCCTGGCAGAACGGCATGACATAAAGTTGAGTTTTCGCGGGAAGGCAACTTTGGCGTCCGTCTGGGCTGACGACATAGGTTTGCGCCCATTTCATTGGGTCACGTGGATACGTTTCCCTCATTGCCCGTTCAGATTCAAACCAACTGGACAGCTGGCTCGTATCGTCAGCATTACGAGTGAAAGAACAGGGCGGCTATTCGAAGCCATCAAAATGCGGGTCAGGACCCAGACTTTGGAAATTACGGCTTGGCATTTTCTCCTCCGCCCACGCGCTTTACATAAAAGCCCCGTGATTGGACGACCATTCTGTGCAACCAGGATTGCCGCCACTGCGCTTTTCATAGGTGACATAAGCCCCCATTAGGAGACAGGCGCGGGCTGCTGATTAATGACCGGGCTCAGTCGGTGATATTCAGCACCTCACCCGTGTTCAATTGAATCCGGTGGATTCGTCTGCCAATGCCGCATCATCCCACGACACAAAGACGACGGAGCGACCATCGCGAGAGAAGGAAGGATGGATGTTCGCGGATATTGTCGAGGAAGTTGTGTCAGGCGGGTCGCCTTCACCCGTGCGCTGATCACGTTGTAAATCTTTTGCCAAGGCTTTCAGCAGCACGGTCCGCCCATCAGGAAGACAAACGTCACGAAACGCGGCATCTTGATGTCCGAACTCCCGCTTCGGAGAGACGTCTGTCGCTGGCCGAAGGCGCGACCGTCGAGGGAAACGGGCGCGTATCATTCACCCGAAATCAAATATGATCGACATTGTCTTCAGCCACGTCGTAGCGGTGCGGATTTTTACCCCGCGCCCAGAAGGAAGATGCTGTTGCTGTCCGGGCTCAATCCATGTTCGGATAGACGCCCGTTGATAGCCCCAAGTTTCCTGGCATACCTGATCAAGGATGATCGAAAGATCATTGCGTTCTTCACCGCTGATAGATCTTTCAGAAAGAGCCGCGGAGCTTCGCGCCGTACCAACCGTACCCGTTTGACATAGGCTAGATATTTGCCGTCCGGGCATGGGCGTCGGTCGGAACGGGCACCGCCGGCTCCGCCAGCCCGCCACGTCCGTCTCCCCCGTTTCCATTGTCGTTGCGCTTAATTCTGGAATAGCTCAGTATTTAGAATTCTTGCGCATATTCGAAGATCGGGCCGGACGTTGATGTTCTGGGACTATTAATAGACGCCCCTTGCCGTCGGCGTGAACATGGGTTCGCCGAGTTCTTTCTTGATTTGCGTTCTGAGGGCCGCTTTGACGAGCTGAACACCGGGACCCACCCTTGGTCGAGTTTAAAGCCAAATCTCGCCAAACACCCGCCGAGCGAGACGTAGTGAAATGCTTTGCGCGCCGCGATGAAATTCGCCGGGACGGGTGCCAGGTCGCATTATTGAGCAGCGAAGGACTCGTCCGTGACCTCTCCATGTCTGAGCCATCCACATCCATTCGTCCAGATATTATCGCGCCCCGCGGTCCGAGGTGAACGCTAGGCGCGATCCGTCCGGCGAGAATCGCGGCTGCATTTCCCACGCCATACCAAAGGAAGCAATATTCCTTCGGCCGTGGCCGCCTGTGACGGGGACTGTGTAAATATCGCCGAGCATGTCGGAACGCGATCGTTTGGACCATCGGGCGACACATCGAGGCTCATCCAGGTGCCTTCGGTACGTCAATTTTTGAATGTCGCGCGTCTTTCCGGGCGGGTGGCCACGTCCCACTTTCAGCCTCTTCCTTATCGTCGCCGTCCTGCGCAGCGGCCGTAGACCGAGCCCGATAGTTGTAGACAGCGCGACTGAGCACAGAAGAAGAAGGACGATATTTCCATGGGACCCCTTATAATGCTTTTCCGGTGGCTAAGCAGGCCATGCGCGCAAGGTCACCGTCTGGGTTTGGACCCTTCGTCAGGAAATTTTGCCCAACAAAAAGCCCCTCTAAAAGGAACGGGCTTCTTAATGCGGAATTGACAGATCGACTTAGAAGCGTTTTGTGACTTCAACGCCATAGATCGAAGGCTCAGTTGATGAAACCCGTGAAGTTATTGAAGTCCACGGCCCCTTCAGCTCTGTTGACGGCAAAGAGGGTTGCGGACATAGGACCAGCGACTTCGAAATTTAAGTCCTTCTGGATATAGGGCCGCCGCGCACAGACCCCACTTCGGTCAGACCATCGCTGGCGAAATTCTGCACTGTTCATACAGGAAAAGAAATTCACCGCGGCTGCGGTGGGCAACATCCCAAAGAGAAAGAACTTCACCATCGTTCTGAGACCGAATACCAAACCGTTGCCGAAGCATTAGCGATATTATTTCGGCGGCTTGCGGCAAACGGGTTGCCGTCAATCAGAGCATTGCCCGTCACGGCATTGACCGGGTCGAGGATCGTGGCAAGGCGCGCCACAGGCACGACTTCCAAGGGACGCATCTGTATTTCCGTATCTGATTTTACTGAAGCCAAGCGTGTTGAAGTTTCGTATAAATCCCAGGCTGGAAATTTTAGCTGGCATCTAAGCTCAATGCCGCTTACCGGCTAACCGCAGCAGCATTAGTAGCTGAGTGAAGTTCCCGGCCCCCCAACAGCTGTCAATTGCTGCGTTATCCGTTTCGAAATAGAAGGCGGTTGCCATTGGAATGTGCCGCGGCCATCCCCAGAAGCGCCGATTTGAGCCCGCATCGATGGGAATCGTTGGTTTCAGTGTCCGCCGTCGTCACAGCATCGCCGAACACGATCCGGCCCTGTACAAGAAAAAGAATGACAGTTCGGGCGCGGAACCCGCGCGAGTAAACGGGTGAACAGATTGAGCGGCTGTCATTTAACCTCATAGTTGAGGGCGAGATCGCCCGTCCACAAAACTGTAAGTTCGTTCCAAAACTGCGTTCGATTGGACTGAGTGCACCGGAATCCCCAATGGTCCCAATTGTGGCGGACGGCCACGAAATCTTTGTTCTCAACGATAGGCGGATTGCCGCCTGTCGCCGTCATTTATCGGCGCTTTGAAATGCGATGCGAGGTAAAGAGCGCAAAAGCCTCTGTATCCTGATCTTGAACGGCGCGACCGTTTTGACGCCACCGCCGAATTAAGCGTGTCGAAAAGGACAGGCTTCTTCAAATCCTCAAGGTTTTCTGATTGAAAGGCAAAAAGCCGGCCCCAGCGTTCACATTGACAGCGGTCTGTGGGCGTCGAAATTATAGCGTAAACTCCTTGCGGGTCCCACTGGCTGTGACCCGTTAATGGTTGTCTTGGCTTGTCGGCTGCAAAAACGGAATGAAACCCGGGGGCCGGATTGGCGGCCGCGGAAAACAGCTTCCAAAAAGCCCGCCATTTCAAACATTCGCCGCGGGCGTTCAAATACCGCACGCTCTCAAACGCTGTTTGATTGGGATGTGAGCCGTTTGCCACGGGCCAAGAGCGCTATTCAAAATCGTCAGACCTGGGCCACCGAAATTTCTCAACATCGAGTAATTTGTCCCTTTTGCGTTTCTTGGAGGGGCCGCTGTGAAAAACCCGGTTCGAAAAATTTTCGGCAACCCAAAAAAAAAAGGGGCCCCGCCCCGTTTTTTTACCCCATTTCTACCCTTTTCTCTTT
>Ga0163217_1059332_pt1 | contig 12535 bp, 13 predicted proteins | sample SynspAceP_FD_185933 | JGI IMG/M metagenome (GOLD analysis project Ga0163217, IMG submission 185933) | Saline lake microbial communities from Ace Lake in Antarctica - Synechococcus sp. Ace-P (PacBio error correction) | ecosystem: Environmental > Aquatic > Non-marine Saline and Alkaline > Saline ... | reverse complement strand
AGGGAAGCGTGCTGTAGATCCCCTGGGGGTCGCAACCTGCCGGTAAAGCCTGGGCACCGTCTCGATGTGTGCGGTTGCAGCACATCCGGCCCCGGCCGCCATCACGGCGGGGCAAGGGCGTCCCAGTTGCCGCGAAATCCGGAACGAGCAGCTCAATGGTGGTGGCCGGGTGAAGCGCGCCCGCGCACCTGCTGGATGCAGGCAACAACTGGCTGGCCCCCCCGTCGTCGAGGTCGTCGGAGTGACCGAGGTGATCACCACATGGCTCAGGCCAGCCGTGCCCACCGCCTCGCCCAGCCGCAGCGGTTACGCCGCAATCAAGCGTGCGCCACGCTCTGTCGAAGTCGATGGTCGCATTAAGGGCAGGGCGGTTGCCAGCCCCGGCCCCGATGATCAAGAAAGGTGGCGGTGCCGCTGGGCGAAGGCATTCACCGAATGTTCGGGCAACTGGCCTCCTGACAGACGGTGTTCAGCCCAGGTCGGTGAGCAGGTCGGCAACGGCCCCATTGCGCTCCGTTGCGGAGCTTGACACGCAGCACTCGGTTTCAGCAAGAAACGCAGGGCCTCCGCAAAGGCGGGTCAAATGTAAGGGGGGAGCGTTGGATTGATCGCCCTAGCTAGTTCCCAACGGGATGTGCGCAAAGCTGGTAAGCGCACTCGTTCGGACGAAGGGGCCGGCAGGTTCGAATCCTTTGTCATTTCCCTATTTGATCAGCCTGCCCAGTTCATGCGCCTGGATAAGCGCGCAGGGGTCCACGATCCGGCCGTCCTGCAGCCGGGTGTGCTGTTTGCGACCCACCAGCACCAGGCTGAGCATCGACCGGTCGTGGGGAGTCGCCGAGCCGGTGCAGGGCTGACCCTGCTCCTCCCTGGCGGACCGCAGTTGGCGGGCCAGCACCACGGGGAATGGCGGTGGTGCGCCCTCGGCCAGCAGCTCCAGGGCCCTGGCAGCTGCCCAGTCGCGGGCCGGCAAGCGAGGTTGTAGAGAGCCACCACAGAAATCGCCCAAGGCCGCAGGCCCGCAGGCGCCTCTCGATCGATGGCCCAGGGCGTGAGCGATCGCTGAGGCTGATCGTGCAGAAGTCGTGCATCAGCGCGCCCCGACCCGAGGCCGCCGCCAAGCTGCAGGCAGAGAGGCCGGGGTTGCACGCTTGAAGCCCGGTCTGCTTTTGCCGTCCTCGCGCTGCAGCCACAGTTCCAGGGCCAGCCCGGACCATGCTAGATTTGCGCGTGCTCCTGAGGAGACCAGGGACACCGTCAGGCCCTGGCTGGGCCAGATCCAGGCCTGGGCACAGCGTTGGCGTTCCTGGTGAGGTTGGCCGTCGCAAGGCCACTGGCTTCGGGTCGCCGCAGCGGCTCAAGCAGGTCGAGATAGAAGCCCGTAGCAACCCGGACCGTGCTGAGGCCAGGCCTGGCGGGCGTCCGGTGAGTGAGCCAGATCGAGGCTGGCCTGGGCCACTGCCATGAGGTGGAGTGCCCCTGGGCGGGGGCCCATTTGGCTGCGGGCCTTGGCGTCGCCAAGTGGCGTGCCCCTGCTCTGGCGCCCCTTCTGGCCCCACGTCCAGGCCAGTGCGGCGCTGGCTAGCCCGCTCGATCCGTTTGTTGACCACGCAGTGAAGGCCTCCGGTCCTGCTGGCGAGCAGGGCTGCGGCCTCGGCGACGCTGGCGGTGGTGCCCATTTCCTTCTCTACAGCCCAGCGATGGGGGGGCTACCGCCACCGGGGCCAGGGCTCTAGGCCCCAAACAGGCGCAAGCGGCCAGCCCTCGCTGCTGCGCCAGGGCCAGAAGGGCCGGTTCATCCCCTTTTGCGATCGAACGCTGAGCCAGCCCGGCCACCGTTGCGGCGCCAGTGGTGCTCGCTGAGGGGCGCTGATCGACAGCCCGTACCAGGCAGTCTGAGGTCGTGATCTCGCTCACAGGCCGATCCCCAGCCATAGCAGGCGGGTGCCAGCGCCAGCCTGGGGCCTGGCAGCGTGGCTGACGTGCAGCGAAAAGGCCCGACTCCAGTTGCGCTTTGGCCCGGCGCCGCCGCGCAGTCCAGCTGCTGCCCGAGGGTCAGGCCGGCCTCCTGCTGGAGCTCAGGCCCCGGCCCCGAGCGCCGCCGCCTTTCATCAAGCCCCATCCCAATCGCCGCCGCCCGCCGCCGCCCCAGTCCCGGCCGAAAGCAATCGAGGCGCCAGGCGACCCGCGGCGCCGCTTGATCCGCTTCAAGCACCGCTTTGCCCCCCCAGCAGGGCGGCCACACCCGCTGGCTGAGGGATTCCGCACCGGCCCGCATGCCCCCCAAGCAGGGGATGGCGAAGCGGACCAGCCGGATCCACCACCACGACGGCGGGGTCCTCGGGCTTTGCCTTGTGAGGAGGGGCGCGATCAGTCGGGTTGATTGCGGCCACGGGCGCCTACCCCACGAACGCGTCCGGCGCTGTCCCAATGCTGGGCCAGAAACTCCAAGCGAAAGCGGGTGCGTGCCGCAGCTGCTTCGCTGCAGCAGGCCGGCCTGCTTCCAGCCGACTCAGAACCACCCACTGGAGCGACTCAGACCCAGACCCAGCAGATGTTTCGCCATCAGCTCAACTGTCATCCGGCCGTCCAGGCCGTCTGCCAGCCGCGTCGGCGGGACGACAGCTTCGTTGGAAAGGACGACGCATCGGTTTTCGGGCGCTGGTCTCCGATTCCTGCCGCTGGGTGGACGCTCTCTGCTTGTTACGGGTTCAAACGTGTTTAGGTCTGGTTGCGGCTGGCGGCTCTTCTGCCGAATCGGAATTGCTGCGTCCGGTTCGCCGGCGTCAGCAACGGTTGGCTCGGGCTTTCGCCGGTTGGCCAGCGGCAAAGCTGTTGCGTTGGGCCCATCGGCTCGGCTTGCCGCCCGGCCAAGGAAATCTGATCGAGCTCAGCGCGAGAGTGCCCCTGAAGCCAGCGGTTGTCGGCTTCCGAGCGAGGTCACCTCTTCGACCGGCTAGTTGTAAGGAGGGCTTGAGGGGTCGCCGAGGCTGTCGAGAAGCTCCCAGTTGCACCTGCATTTGCCGCCTTGGCGGCAAGCCCGTTAGGCCAGACGGTGGTCTGTCGCGATCGACCAGGAAACTGTCGCCGTTCACTGACCCGCAGGCAGCCAGTGCAATTCGTCATCACGCACAGCCTCTGCAGCGGGAGCATCCACCAGCAACCAGTCCGATTCGGGACAGGCTGCTCCTGTACCTGATCAAAAAGGAAAAATTGGCGATGTCATGGCAGAGCACCGCGACGGTAGTTCGCAGGATTGGACCGGCGGCGCGGTGCAATCTGACCTGCCGGAAACCACCAGCTTTATTTCAACCGCCTCAACCCCCAGGGTTGGCGGCATAGAACACTGAGCCGTGGCTGCCGGGCCTGAGTGGGGCCATCGTCAGGTGCCAAGCGCACGGGGGCCAGGCGTCGCTGGCGGATCACTTCAAGCCGCAGAGGGAGGTTCCTGTTGGTCGAGCTGAACCACGAGGTGGGGCCGATCCCGAGGGGGCCTGGTCCCACCAGGGGCCAGTCGTCGATCTCGCAGCTCCAGATCCAGGGGACCTGCGGGGAAGCATCGCGTCGTTGGCGGGCGGAGAGGATCCTCAACCGCGGTGCCGCTCAGCCAGCAGGGCCTGCACCTGCTGAACCGCCAGCGGCGGAGCAACCTCCTGACAGGGCAACCAGCTGGATTGGTTGGGGGAGGGCCACGGTTTGCGTGGAGCGGCCGGACCGCAGATGGCCACACACTCCAGGGCTCGCAGAGGAAGGCACGGTCAGGGGAGAGCCAGCGTCGCTGCCAGACCATCGAAGTCCCAACGAGATTCATTCGGATCACCCTTGAAGGCCCTGTCCCTGGGACCAGTCTGCGCGCCGCTTGCGTGGTTCCCTTGCCTGGCGGGCCTGGCTCTGCTGGCGACTGAAGGCGTTGGAATAGCAAATTTTGAAATAAACAAAAAGAATGGGGCAGGAATTCCTTGCATCGTTGATAGTATCCCTTGGCTAGAGCCCTGTCGCTGACAGGGAGAGCCGCTGGATTGAACCTTGTACTTTCCGCGAGCCTAGGGGCCCGAAACACGCCCTTATACTCTCGCCAGCGCGGTCCCTTCATTGGGAACTTCAGCTCCAGTTGTGGCAGGGCGAATTCTGCGATTAAGCTGGTCCTCTGTCTCCCTGGTTCCATGGCCGCGGCGGCCTGTCTGCCAACGCCAATTGAGACCCACCGGCCAGGCTTCCCGCCGTTGCGCCCGAGGGTGGACCCCCACCTCGATCCCGTCCCTTCGAGGAACGTCTCGATGACCATCAGCCCACCAGAGCCGTGGACAAAGGCGAAGGTCTCCGTCGATCGGAACCCTGCTTTCCTGTCGATTTCCGATGTGCTCGGCAAGCCCGGCCACTCCGATCGCAGGCCTCGCAAAGGTACCCAAAAACACCCACCTGGGTTTGGAAACCTCCACGCGCAAAACGCTCACGATTTCGGACAGGCCACACGAGTGATCTTGAGGAAGTTTCCCGCCAAGATCTTTCAGTGCTCACTTCGGCCACTTGGCCGCATTTTCATCTTGGCTCAGCGGCGCCTTCTATCACGGCTGCCGTTCTCCAACTACACCGGTTGGCTGGACCGATCCCCTGCACGGTCAAGCCCAGTGCCGCAGGTGGTTTGGGCCGATCTTTGGCCAAGAGATTTCTCACGCCCGATGTGGGGCGCCGGTTTCCACGGGCATCCAGATCACCTCAGCGCCTGTTCCATGTTGGAGAGAGGCCTGGGGTTTCACCAATTTGAGTTCCAGTGCTTTGCACGGCAATCGGCGCCTTGGTGATGGCTCGTCTCATGCTCAATTGCCGTGTCTTCCACTATCACAAGGCAGCTCAAAAGCTGGAGTGGTTCCAGAACGTTGAGTCCGTTGCTTCAACCACCATTCTGGGCCGGTCTTCTCGGGATGGGCTCCCTCTTCCTGTGGATGGACAACCTGTTGCATGGTCCCTTGCCCACCCCCAGTTGAATGGATGCCATCGACGCTTGCCCCTCTGTCGTCAAGCAAGGTCATTGCTTCGGTGGCGGACATCCCCCTGCCCCATGAATTCATTTCAATCAGGACCTGATTGCCCAGCTCTCCCAGGCTTTGAAGCAGGGCTTTGCGCCCTTCTTCACGGGACTGGCGCTGCTACAGCGATTTTCCTACCTTCAAAGGTGGATTGAATCCCGTCACTGGCAGCCTCTGATGACAGACATCGCCCATCACACCTGGCGATCGCGTTCCCTGTTCATCATTTGCCGGCCACCAGATAAACCGCTAACCAACTGGGGAATTGGTCACAGGCCTGAAGCGAGATCCTGAAGGCCAGAAGGGTGATCCCCTGCTGTTTCCCCGCCTCCGAAGGGGGCCCACGATGGTCTGTTCGAGTTCATGACCCACCTCTGGCATGCCCAGTGGCCGTGAACCGGCCAGTGCTTGGGTCGCTGACCTATTAGTCCGTGGGCTCATTCACATGTATGCGATGCCTCCCTATTCCCTACATCGGGATCCGATTACCCAACTCAGTTGTCGCTATTCACCCAACCACATGTGGAATTTGTGGCTTCAATCATCGTTGGGGCTGGTGCCCACGCGGCTATCGCACTCATCCGCGATTACGACCCGGCCAACATGTGACAACGTTGCTCGATCGCGTTCTCAAGGCTCGCGATGCCCTGATTCAGCCACCTCCAACTGGGTGTGTTATTCTTCCTGGGCTTCCCACAGCTTCGGGCCTCTACATTCCACAACGGACACCCATTGCGTGCTCTGGGCCGTCTCCCAGGACATTTCCAGTGACTTTCGCCATTCAGCTGCAACTGTTTCGCTCAGTGGATTCAGGCGACTGCATTGCCGCCGCTGCCGGCACCACAAGCGGACCTAACGCGCTCTCCGGGTGTCAGCGAGGTGTTTCAACGGAGCCGTTGTTGCTGTGGGTGGCAATGGTGGCCCGCGGTCCCGATTCCCCCCATGGGAAACGGCCGAACTCATGGTTCCACCAATCCCACGCCTTTCACTATCCACAGTCACCGTCTGATCTTGCTGAAGGGTGGCCTTTACAGCCGCAAGCTCCAGGCCTCATCCCGATAAGGCGAACCTGGGCTTCCGCTTCCCCTGTGACGCCCGGCCGTGGCGGTACCTTGGCCAGGTTCAGCGGGACCACGTGTTCCTGGGTCTGTTTCTGGATGTACCAAAACTCCATCTCGATCCGTGATTTTCCACTTCTAGTTGGAAAATGCCCAGAGCGATGTTGGCGGGAACCGTCAATCCGGATGGGCACTGTTTCAGCACATCGCCAAAAACGGCCAACTTTCGCTCAAAGCCCATCACATCAATGGTTGGCTGCGTGGATTTCTCTGGGCCCAGGCCTTCTCAGGTGATCAACAGCTATGGCTTCAGCGTCCTCGAGTGCGTATGGCCTGATTTTCCTTCGGGTGCTCACTTCGTCTGGCCTTCAGCCTCATGTTTCCCTGGATCAGCGGCCGCGGCTACTGGCAGGAGCTGATTGAGTCCATCCGTCTGGGCCACAAAACCAAGCTGAGGGTTGGCTCAAGCGATTTCAGCCACGGGCGCTGAGCATCATCCAGGGTCCGCCGTTGGCGTTGCCACTTCTCCTGGGGCGTATCGCTACCACCTGGGCGTTTTCCTGGCCCGACTATGTTCGCGGTTCGGTGACCCTCCTCCTTGACCTTTCACATGGCAACCCGAAAATTTCCTTCGTTTAGCCAGGAGTCTGGCCCACATGGAACCCGACAACCCGCGTATTTGGTACGGCATCGCCAACGGGCTCACGACTTCGAGAGCCATGACGGGATGACGGATGGAGAAGGCTTTACCAAAAGCTTCTTTCTCCCACTCACTTCGGTCACCTGGCGATCATCGGCCCTTTCGGGTTTCGGGAAACCTGTTCCAATATCGACCTGGCAGGGCAACTTTTGAGCAGTGGGGTTCGCCGATCCGCTGCACCGTTCCCGTCCCATCCGCTCACGCGAATCTGGGATCCTCACTTCGGCCAAGGGCCATATCACCGCCTTCACCCAGGGCGGGCGGGCAAAACCTCCCCGGTGAACATCGCTTATTCCGGTCTGATACCACTGGTGGTCACGAATCGGCATGACCACCAACGGCCGAGCTTTATCAGGGATCCATTCTCATGGATGATTCCTCTCGGCTTGGGCGCTTTTCGCCGGTGCTTCCACCTTCAGCCCAAGTTCCTGCCTTCCCTGGCCTGTGTTCAAGGAAACGCTGAACCGGCTGAACCACCACCTGGCTGTTTCTGTCGGTTTTCAGCTCCATCGCCTGGACCGGTCACCTTGCGGTCCACGTGGCCATCCCGAGGCCCCGAGGCCAGGCACGGTCGGTTGGGACCAACTTTCCTCAACGTGCTTCCTCACCCAGCCGGTCTGGCTCCGTTCTTCACCGGGCAACTGGGTGGGTCTATGGCCGAAAATCCCGACACTCTCAATCAGCTTCGGAACTTCCGAAGGTTCTGTACAGCGATCCTCACCTTCCTGGGTGGCTTCCAGCCCAGACCGAGCGCTTCTGGCTCACCGATAATCGCCCACCACCACTGGCGATCGGCTGCCTGTTTGTGATCGGCTGTCCCACATGTAATCGCACCAACCTCGGGGATCGGCCATTCGATCCGGAATTCTGGAGGCTCACAAAATCCCCCACCTCCCCTATTTTTTCCCAAAAAGGGGCAAAAAAAACCCAACAACCAAACCCCACCGAGGGTTCACAACAGGCCTGCCGCAGCCCGCTTGGTTTGAGGGCCCCCGGCCCGGGGGGTCCCATTAAGGGCGGGCCCCGCCCGCCCGCGCGGGTGCCCACTTTATGATACGAGATCAACAACTCCTGCACTTCCAGCTTCGGACTTGCCCTTGCTTCGCTCGAGGTGATCCACCAGCACCTGTGGCTCAGCACATTGTATGCGGTTGGCCGTCCTATGTCGTCATCGCCAAGGGACTACACCAACGCAGGCAGCGCTTTACACCCACCACCAGTACATCGCCCATCTTTCCTGATTGGTCCGTTGCCTTTTCGCTCACGGTGCGATCTTCTTCAATCCGTTGATTACGACCCCGAAGCCAAACAAGAACAATGTTCTGGCTCGTGCTCGAGCCACAAGAAGCGATCATCAGCCACCTGAGCTGGTATACCCTGTTCCTCGGTTTCCACAACCTGGGCCTCTACGTCCACAAAACTCTCGATCGTGGTCGTGGCCTTCGTACCCCCGAGAAGCAGATCCTGTTGGAAGCCGGTCTCGCCTCAGTTCGTTCAAGCCTCCAGTGGCAAGTTGCTACTTACGGCATGGATTCTTTCTGTCGAATGCCGACAGCCATTGCCTCCACGGCCTGGCCTAACTACGGCGACTTGTCTGGCTTGCCTGGCTGGATTGTGGAAGCGATCAACTCGGGAACCAAACGATGTGTTTCCTGCAGATCGGCCCTGGTGACTTCCTTGTCCCCACGCCATCGCCCTTGGACTGCACACACCACCACCTTGATTTCCTGGTCAAGGGTGCACTCGACGCCCGGGGGTTCCAAGTTGATGCCGCAAGGAAAGGACTTCGGCTACTCCTTCCCCTTGCGACGGAGCCCCGGCCGTGGCGGCACCTGCGATATCTCAGCCCCTAGGGACGCCTTGTATCTACCTGATCGGTTTCTGGGCCCTCTAATACGTCGGTTGGTCACCTTCTATGGCACTTGATAGCAACCTCGCCATCTGCAGGGCAACGTAGGCTCAGTTCAAACGAAATCAAGCACCTATCTGATGGGCTGGTTCCGCGACTACCTCTGGCTCAACAGCTCCCAAGCTGATCAACGGTTACAACCGTTTTGCGGACGAACAAACCTGGCTGTCTGGGCCTGGGATGTTCCTCTTCGCGTCACCTGGTCTGGGCGGACAGGATTCATGTTCCTGATTCTTCCTGGAGGGCTTCTGGCAGGAATTGATCGAGACCCATCGTCTGGGCGCCAACCAGCGCACACCGCTCGCCAACATGGTTGCCGGCGTGACAAGCCTGGTTGCACTCTCGATCGTTCAAGCCCGTGTGGTTGGTCTGCGCAACTTTTCTCTGCTGGGTTTACACCTCACGTACGGTGCTTCTGGATCGCCATTTTACATCCGGGTAAGTTCGGCTAACGCCTCACTCCCACCTAATTCTCGAGGACGAACCTCAACCATTCCCCCCGGCTTACTGCTGGGGTTTTTTATTGGGAAAAGGATTGCCCGCCTTGCCTGCCTAACTGTCTGTTGCCCGTCTTTCTTGCTGGCTGCCAGGTCCAGGGTTCAGCCTCTTTGTGTATGGCCACAGTTTTCTCTGCCTGGCCCTGCGAGCCCTGCTGGCCCCTACGAGCCGCTGCTCCCTTGGGCAGCAAAACCCACGTATATTCAATGATGTGCTGATCTGTTCGCCCTGTCCCAGAAGTCGGTGATTCGCTCTTGATCTGACGACTGGTTACTGTTCCGATCGCCTTGGGGAGAGCCGCGCTTGGGCCACCATTACCTGCCTTCCAGTAATTTTTCATTTTCCAGAAGACCCCGCACCACGAACAGGGTTGAAGTGCCGTGGCCACCAGCAGGCCGGAGAACACCACAGTGCCGATACTCACCCATGCTGGCAGCGCCGGCACCCGTGGCGAAAAACCAGGGGCAGGAAACCCGCCAGTTGAGTGTGGAGGCTGTCAGCACAATCGGCCCGCAGCGGCCTGATGGCGGCCTCTGTCGAATCGTTCGCGCAGGGCCATCGCTTCCTGCAGACGTTGATTGGCCAAATTCATACGATCAGGATTCCATTCCTTTGGCCGCCAGACTCACACAGTGAACCAAGCATTCCGGAACCTGGGCGTAGATGTCCAGGAAAGATGTCCCCGACCAAGCAGACCTAGGCAACGTCCCAGCAAAGGCCAGAGCGGAACGGTGATCAAGAATGATGATCGGATCGAGGAAACTCTCGTAGAGGGCGGCCAGCACCAGGGAACGTCGTCACGAGGCCAGCACAAAAAAGCTGCTGGGTCTTGCCCGCCCGCCTGACGCTCCTCTCGGGCCAGTCCCACCCATTCAGTCGGTTGGACCGGACTGCCCTCCTGCTCCTGCTTGACCTGCCTCAAGGATGGCGATGGCCTAGGCCTGTTGCATGACGCCGTCCTTGGGCAGGGCCTGCACGGTGATTGACCGTGGACAGGCGACGGCGTTGATTGGAGGTTGGGCCGGGGCTGGAACCAGCCGCGCCACTTCCCCCAGCGCAATCAGGTCACCGCCGCGGCTGCGCACTTTCAAGGCCAGCACGTCTCGCATTGCGCCGCGTCTTCGCCATCAAGCTGGTTGCGACACGACCCGCCGCACCCCGGTCCCTTCAAAGCTGTCGTTCACATAGCGACTGCCAAAGCTGCCCGAAGGGTTGTCGACGACGGTGTCGAGATCGAGGTCGAGGGAGGCCATCCGCAGCCGATCGGTTCAAGCCGCCAGCAAGGGGCGGTCGGCACTGAGCGTGTGCTGACCCGGCTTCAAAGGCGTCGGTGGCTGTTGGCCGCTGCGATGAAGCTCCGTCAACTCGGCCTCGAAGTCGCTGAGATTGAGCCGGCCGCCGCTGATGTCGAGCAGTTCGAGGGCTCCAGGCCCCCCCTCGCTGCTGATCCCCGCACGGGGGGAAGGTGACACTCAGCAGCAACCGTGCCTCGGGATTCTGTTTCCGCGCGATGGCCGCCCCCAGCCGTTGGGGCGATGGCTTCGTTGCTTGTTTTCTTTGGCGTTGCCCCGGGCTGCTCCAGCGGTTGTAGGCGCAGGAAGAAGGATGCCTCTGTTTGGGGCGCTGTCGCCAGGAGCGGGCCGGCGTAGAAGTTGCCGACCGCACCAGCTTTCTTCGGCCACCACCTGCCGGACCTTTCTCCACCACCCGCTCGGTGCTTGCGCAGGAGGCACCACCGGGGAGCCACCCGACGCCGCACCTGGCTGTCGTCTTCTTGGGGGATTTGAAGCCGGTTGGCAGCTGGCCCAAGGCCCCAGCCCGCCAGCACCAGCCCGCGAGTAATCCGAGCAGCACCAGGCGCGGCGCCGAAAAGCTGCGTTCCAAGTGCCTTGCCGTACCAGTGCGCCAGCCGTTCAGCCAGCGTTGGGGGCGCTGGCCAGCAGCCGGGCTCAGCCAATCGGGTTCCTTCCAGCCATGGCGAGCAGCCAGCTGGCAGCCACGGGAGTGAAGTGAGGGCGTTGAGGGTGGAGAAAGAGAATCGTGGCGCAATCGTGATCGCGATCGGTTGGTAAAGCGCCGACACTGCCGGAAATGGCCAGCAACCGGCAGGAAAGACCACCCACCAGCACCCAAGGAGGTGGCGATCACGGCACCCCCCAGTTCCTGCCATGGGCATTGCGGGCGGCCCGCATCGGCGATTCGCCGGGCTTCAGCCGCCGACCAATGTCTTCGCCTGACGACAATGGCGTCATCCACCCACAAGTCCGGTTTAGTGCGGAGCACCATGCGAACAAGAGTGAGCGTGTTTTTGACGAGCTGCCATTGTGAGCCGTAAGACTGTTGCTTTCCAATCAGGGGCAAAACCGGGACCGCCACACGCTGAACAAGGCCAGTCGACTGTTGCCCTCAAGGCCACCAAGGCAGCACGGAGCAGCACGAGCAGCACCGCATCGGCGCAAGCTGTTCCAGGTCAGCTGAATGCTTTCGCGCACCGTATCGGCCACATCGACGATCCGTTGCAGCTCCATGCCTTGGCGGGAAGCTGGTCTCGATCTCGGCGAGGGAGGCAATTGACGGCATTGCTGAACATCAGGGGCATTTTGCTACCGTCCCGCTGTGAAGAAATCAAGCACCGCCACGGTGGATCGCCGCCCAGATTGATTGGCCGTGCTCTCGAAGTCTCGAGATCCAGGCTCACCCGCCCCACCCCTTGAGCAAGCAACACCCACCCGCCGTTGGGGTTTTGGCGACCACCCAGCTCTTCGAGTTTAGGCACGCTGCGCAGCGCCCTTCCATCGCTCCAAACTGGGAAGTGTTTCCTGATTTTCTGGGCTGGGCATTCGCCCCCCCACCTGGCCCAGAGGCCGCCAGCACGTTCTGTTCTGCTCGCGCAGGGCGTCCACCACCATTCGCTGAACTCGTAGCCCACGGTTTCCCAGGAGAGCCTCTGGATCCAGCCATAGACCGGAAGGCCAGCGGGCTGCTGCCGACGACGGCCACCATTGCCGCCCCTGGCACCCGTTAGCAGCGTGTCCGCAGTTTTCATCCAACCCAAGCCGCTCAAGAAAGCGGTTTCGAACAGCCCCTCGGCGCGCTTGAAACTCAAGCACCATTCAGTCAGATCGTCGAGCTGCGCTGACTTGGTACCCCAGCCGCGCGGGACCTGGGGCGGCAGGACACGCGGGTTGGCATGGGAGGCTTCGTTCTGGCGTTGATCTGATTGAGACTTCGGGATTGCCCCCCTCAAACAGGGTCAGGGGTGATTCGAATGCTGGCTTTCGTTTTTGGCATATCGCCGAAAATGACATGGTGCGTGTTTTGAATTTATCGAGTTTTTTCGTTG
>Ga0163217_1019518_pt1 | contig 12535 bp, 16 predicted proteins | sample SynspAceP_FD_185933 | JGI IMG/M metagenome (GOLD analysis project Ga0163217, IMG submission 185933) | Saline lake microbial communities from Ace Lake in Antarctica - Synechococcus sp. Ace-P (PacBio error correction) | ecosystem: Environmental > Aquatic > Non-marine Saline and Alkaline > Saline ... | reverse complement strand
CCGAACACCGCCGAAAGGCCCGGGCCCGCATGACTCCATTGGTATCCTTCGGCCCCAAGCAAATACATGGGTTCGGCGATTCGTGTAGTGATCATCTGTGTCGCCGGTCCCTCGTCCGCGGGCGGTGTTATCGAGCAAGCCGGCCTGGATCGGCCAAGCCCCTTAGGTCAGCGAGGTGTGTCCCAATGTTCTGGATAAGCCGATCCCTGTGTTGATCGGCTTGATGGTGAGCGTAACCACCGCCTACTCTGCAATCGTAAGCATTGGCCATCGTAAAAGTGTTTATAGGCCAATGTCTGCCACGCATTGAGCCACCCCGGACTTTACGCCACGGTGTGGAACTGAGGCTTGCTCTGTATATCACGCCTTGCATAGTAGTCGTGAGGACGTGCGATCCTTGCGCGTGTTTCATCGGAGGTTACCATGCAGACCCATCTTCGGAAGGGCCAACTAGCTCTCAACTCGTGCAAGACAGACAAGCCATCGCCACGTCACACTTCATCTTGCCGTCTTTTCGCCGCGCTCCCATTTGGGGATTCTCCCTCATTGGCGTCCTTTAAGGCCCGCAGCGCTCTCTGGCAGGTGGCCAAACACATTCGTGCCTCGCGAAGGGTGTCGCCCTATTGTCGAAATCCGCGATCGCGCGTGGACCCGCCCGCCAGCATTGGAGCGGCGGCCACCAGGGCCACCGGCGGGGCCGGACCGCAGGATCGGTTGTGTCTTGGCGACAGAGCAGATATGGAATCGGGTGGCGTGTTTCAATAATACCCCCGCTCGGCACTGCCCAGGGTCACCCGCAGGGCGCATATTTTCGCGGCCCTCAGCATCGCGTTGCAGCCCGCTCGCGAAGATAGTGGGAGCGCCAGCTACCGGGGCGGGACGCACAGGCTCGACGAGCGGCAGGGTTCCTGGGGCGGATGCAAGCAAGAACAGGCGGGGCGCTTAGGTACGCCCACCGGATGGGACCCGAGAGCACCACCTGGTGGATGAGTCGCCCCAAGCGCAAGGTTGCAGCCAGTCGACACCAGCTGGCGGGGATACCGCAATCCTGTCATAGAATCTAATTACCATAAGAACCAACTTTTGATTGCTTACTGGCTCTGGATGGCTAATAAAAAATCAAGTTGAATTAATGGGTCATGTGAAATTCCATAGCTTGGTTGCAGGGAGCGTCCAGGAAGGGCAACGGCCGCAGCTGCTGATTCCGCGGTGTCCGCGCCTGGTTTCTGATCGTCTCCTCCTTCCAGATCGGCATCGAGTCCGCAAGGGGTGCAGTTCTCTGGCACAATCGGCCGTGTTCCCAGGCCGCCCCGTTCCACCATCCATGCACTTGCGAATCAGTGGGAGCCGGACGCTCGATGCCAAGGGCAAACAGATTCGGGTGCGGTGCTTCCTGAAAATTCGCCGATCCAGAGCGCATCGGCCGAATCGCGCTGGTGTATCAGCAGCCAGCGTCGGGGCGCCTCTGGCCCCTTTTCCAGCAGGGCGTTGGTGGCCACCGTGGTGCCCAGCCGCACCTCCTCCACCGCCCCTGGCGGCAGCGGCAGGCCAGCGCCACCCCAGCAGCGTGCGCATGGCGGCCACGCCGGGGAGTAATCTAACCGCGGCTTGCTCCCCGGCGTTTTCCGGAGACGCACCTGCGCACCACCAGCTCGCCGCTGGGGGCGCGACCGACCAGATCGGTGAAGGTTGCCGCCCCGGGGGCCTTGTTTATATTTCACCCGATCAATGCCCTGTTCTCAGGAGACCGTAAATTATGGACTGCCACCGCAAAGATGGTTAGTGAAGAAGGAAATTAAATGGAAACGGCGCGGGGAACCGGAGCACACAGCTTTCAGGGAGCTGCTTCAGCTGATAGTGTCTCGATAAACTGTGCAGCGGCAGCTCCAGGTCCTCGTGGCGCGCAAGCAGCTGGATCACCTGCTGCAGGTCGTTCCTTTAGGTTGTGTCTTGCCGGTGACCCGCAGCGCTCTCGCCCTGTGATATGGCCACGGTTTCCCTTCTTGATCTGTTCGACGCACGAACGTATTGTCTGGAGTAGCTTCTTGGCCAGCTCTCTGGCTGGGGCCTCTTGTGCGTCAGTATGTCACCACCTGGCATGCGTTACGCTGAAGCTTGCGCGCCCACCGGCTCGGCGGATTTGAAAAATCGAAGATCTTCATGAGGACAACGCTCTCCGTTTGGTGGCCTTCCTGGCTGCAGTGCACGTCGGTGACCGGCCTCCAGGGTCATGGTCGCTGGCGGTGCGTGATCGTCAGGCTGGCTTACTCCAGCTCGATTTCCTCGGTTTTGGAAGTCCTCTGCAGGTCCGGTAGCGCGTGGGAACCACAACTTTCGACGGCGCCGAACCTGATCTCAATGCGCCCGTTTCACCCAGCCTCCTGTACCTTATTCCGAAATCGAAACCACGTCAAGGAAGTTAAGACTGCGGCCTATGGCAACCTTTGGCCGAGGCGCGGCCTTAGGGGGGCGCCCAGCTAGAAAGAGGGCCTCCGTGACCCTCCCCTGGCAGCGCCCACTCCCGTTCGCGGACCTTTCGCCCAGAATGTCTCCTTTGGGACAGCCGGCGGCAGCTTCCGGGCTCTGGTGGTCGTTGCTGCTCTGTGCTGGTCGGCTCGTAGGTGGGTCTCTCTTCAGCCTGGTTCCGTCGCATTGGGCGCGGCCAAGGCCGATTTCACCCCCGCGATTCTGGCTGCTCCCGCGGGCTCGGAGTGTTCTTAGCGGCTGCCGGTCCTGTGGGCAAGCGGGGCCAGGGTCTGGGTGACCCTCACGAAAACTTGCTTGCCCCGAGCTTCGTTCAGCCTGTGCATGCGCCGGCCTGCCTGCTGGCGCTGCTGGCCGGTGGCGATCGGAAATGCCTGCCGCTGGCGATTGCGGCGGCCCTGGCTGATCCTGTCGGCCATGCGTGTCGCCAATACTATCTGGCGCCTATGTGGGCAATGTGCCGCCCCTGCGCGGGCTCTGCGCGTCTGGTCGGTCTGCTCTGCAGCGCGTGCTCTACGGCGAGGGCTTGAAAGCGGTGGTGGCGGGCTGAAGCTGCTGAAGCCTGGCGGCCTTGGTGCTGGGCCGCTCACCCCTGCTTGCAGTGCTCCGGGCAGGGCGCGTGAGCAGCGAGGCCGGGCTTCCCTGGGGGATCCGACCATCAGCACGCTGGCCGGCCTTTGGCGTTGCTGAGCTCTTCTCCCATGGTGATCCAGGTCGCGGGCCAGCAACAAGCGCAGGGCTTTCGGAGCCTGACGGCTCGAATCGATCAGACGGGCCAGTTCGCCGGCCGCCAGGGCCCGCGGCCTGTGGCAGCATCTCACTGCTGCTTGGCCTGGCTTCGGCATCCGAGTGCAGCTACCGCCTCGGGCCGGCCGTGTTGCGGCATTCACCCTCGGCCCCTCCCGCAGCCCTTCAGAGCGCAGCACCGCCGCGTCGCTTCTCCGCGCTCGGCGCTCATCTTGCATCTTACATCGCCTGCTGAACGCCAGGCGAGGGCATGATGTTCGCCGCAGCGTCCACCCGGGTCACCTTGACCCCCCAGGGATCGGTGCCTGGTCGAGTTCGCGCAGCAGCATTCTCGTTGGACGTCCTTGGCGGGGTGGTGAAGGTCTGGTCGAGGGTCGAGCTTGCCCATCTCGGCCCGGATCTGGGTGAGCACCAGATTACCATCGGGCCGCCCTGCAGATCTTCGACGGCGTAGTGGGCCTTGGCATGCTCCAGCAACTGGCCAATTACACCACCGCATCCACCGTGATCGAGACGTTGTCGCGGGTGATGCACTTCTGGGGGCGATGGTCGAGCACCCGTTTCCTTCAGCGACTTGGTTTGCTGACCACCCGCTCCAGGCCCGGCAGCACGAACGAGAGGCAAGGCTGCAGCTGGCGTCGTATCGGCCCAGCCGCTCCACAGCAGCGAGCGGGCCGCCGCGCGTCAACCTTGGACGCTCTGGCACCGAGGACGGGCGTCACCAGCAGGGCGGGAATCGAAAGCAGACTCCATGCGTGGTGCCCAGTGCGCAGGACAACTCCCTCAATCGAGGAGCCGAACCAGGCTTAGGGACGGCGCGTTCTCGCCCGAGCAGCCAGTTCCTCCAGACTGGATTTCGCCGCCCTGTTTCGATTGAGGCCCTGCCCTGATGATTCCCCCTGATCTGGCTGGTGGGCGGAGGTGGCTGTTGTTGCTGGAATGGATCTTTCCAGCATCGATGGCCTGCTGATCCGCGCTGTCGCGCCCTGTTGCTTCGGCGCTGACGCCCTGTGCCGGGCCTGGCCGCCGGATTTGCAGCTGGCGGGATTCCTGGTCTGTTTCTGGCGGGCACGGCGTTCTGCGCCGTGTCGTTGCGGGTCGCCTCCGCCCGACGCACTCAGCAAGCCCCGGCAGCTGAACGGGCTGAAGTGATCCATCGTCAACCAATTCGGCAAGGGCCGGGTGTCGTGTCACTAAGCCCTAAGCTTGAGCAGGGCCGGCAGCCTGGCTTGCGGGCGATTTGAGGTGGTCGTGCTGCGCCGGGTCGGCACCCGGACTGGAGGTGCTGGCCGCCCCTGAACCTGGATCGGGGTTGATCAATCGAAGAAACCACAGGCTGACCACCTTGCCCATGTCCTCGGCGGTGCGGCAGCTGGAGAGCAGGGTTCGCTGTTCGTGGAAGGCGAGCAGATCAGCTGGTCGGAGCCGGCCGATGATCTCCTGGTTGCAGAGGCTTGTGGCCATCGCAGGGGGCAGTCGTCGTGCTCGGGCTCTCCACGAGGTGGACGCACCTGCTCGAGCTGGCTTCGCGGGATTCGCCTGGCTGGCGATTCGAGGCTCTGGGGCAAGGCAGCACCGTCAGCCGGGCGGGTCGGACGTGAGCCACCCCGCGGATGACCGCCGGCATTCACGCCTGGCAGCCTGAGGTCCACCAGGTTGTGCCCGTTCCTGGGCCAGGGATCGCGCACCAGCTCCACCAGGTGGGATCGACACCACCGGCACGTGACGACTGCCGGAGGATGGGCGATCGGCGCTTGCCCGTGTCCTGAAGAGGGGCCAGCTCCTGGGCGAGGGTTATCCCACCCGGTCCAGCGAGGGCAGATCAAGAAGACCGGGTCAGCCGAGATAGGCAATCGACCGCAAAGAAAAAGCTAGCAGCGCCCGCGAGGCAAGCCCATCGCCGCTTGGCAGGCGCCTCGAGCAGGCGTTTCGAGCGGCAGTGCTCCTCCACCAGACGCATCGCGTAGATGGCCTTGACGGACTCATTGCAGGCGCACATGGCCGAACGCCCGCGTCTCTCGAATCACACTCCCACGGTGAGTGAGGGTGGAAACTGTCGTGGTCCACCTCAACAGCGCGGAAACGTCCAGTTCCTCCGCCCGGCCCGCTGATCAGCGGCGGGCATCGGTTTAACCGGACACCCCGGTAGATCAGGCACTGGGTGGACGCTTCTAAGGCGCCAGGCTGGATTGCCCGGCGTGCGTTCAGCGCCTGGTCGACCCCACGGCCATCTGTTGCTCTGGCGACGTGCGGTAAGAACTCCATCCGGCGGAGTTTGACGTTCCAATCGCCTCGATCCGAGAGCGTTCCCGTCTTCCACCAGCAGAGTCGAGCCGCTACGTTTGGCAACACAGAAACGCTCGTGGCGCCGGATGTGCGGTGTCGTCGACCAGTGTCACTGCGATCCGTGCAGGCGCTGTGGCCGCACCAGCGTATACGCGGAACTGCGCTTGAGCCCATCACCATTCCGAAGCACCGGCAGCCCGCCAAGAACCCGTCTCGAGGTCGCCTTCGGCAACACATTCTCTCGGGACGTTCAATACCCTCGACGTCCCAGAGGGCCTGACCGCGATTAGGCACCCCGACCCCTGCCAGCGGCTACCAAGTTAAGAGAAGAGCGGGGCCTGCTAAATTTGAGACTCAAGGGACTCCCCCCACCCCCCACCCAATACGGACCGTGGCGCGGAGGCGTGGCCCCGGCTTTTTGTTTGCGGCCCATAGTAGTGGGAAACCAAGCACCAACTCGGCACGGACGCTTTCGAAATTGGTCATCTGGGCCAATTGGAGAGCTGAGCCCGGTACAAGCAGGCGCTTTCACTGACGGTGCTAGCCGGCGGTCCAGTGCAAGGTTGAATCCTTCAGCTCGGTCATTTCCTTCAGTAAATGTTAAAAACAGGACCATTTAGGCCTGTGCAGGCTGCCTCTGCTGCAGCTGGGTGATGTGAATAACTCAGATTCCACCTCAGCGAGCGTTCCTCAATTCCGCAGCTCCTCCCCAGCAGTGCCCAGTATTTCAGCTAGGCTTTTCTTCTCCACTGAGATGTCCGACCCCGAGGTCTGCTGGACTAGATATTCCTACCGGGAACAGGCAGTCATACAAATTGGGACGCGGCCCAGGAGCACCCAGTGCGTGCCGGATGAGGCTCAAAAAGACTTGTCAATATAGATCGATTCAAGCGGTCGTGGTCGCCATTCGTCATTGCCCGCTCGGAAGCGACCCAGGCAGAAGGCTTGAGGATAGGCTTGCAGGCCTGGCTTGCCCGAAATTGCGCGAGCGCGGCACGCCCACTAGAGAACGGTGAAGTAGAGTCATATTCGCCGGCGTCACAGAACGATGTCTACAAAGGTGTCTGACCGCCGACCTCCTGCCGAAGGCGTAGGAATAGAGACGAATGATCGCCCAGGACTCGCGGTAAATGCAATGTGCAGTGTTGTGCTGTCTCAATGATAAGGATGCCCATCGTGGTACGCCAAGGGAGTAACCCCAATCTTAGGTGGGGGCCGCTCAGCCGATGGGCAACGGCCACTCACGCAAGGTGGCGTGTTAGTTTCTCCGTGCCTCGGTGTTTCCTGCCCCCTTCAATTCCTCCCTGCGTGACGGATCAAGAACCGTTGGACGCGTCAGTGCGGCCGCTGGTTCTTGGTGTCCAGGCCCTGCTGCGCCGCTTCGATGGCCATAAGGGAGCACGCTGCTGATCTGCATGACCTGATCAGCCCCGTACCAGCCCCCTCTCAGCCCACTCGCGTTGGCGTAGCTCCGATTATGGTCGCCTCGATGTCCCCTGACAGGTTGCGGTTCCAGTCGGTCGCTGCTTTGGGGGGAGGAGCAGAAGCCTGTTGGTGCGCGTTGTCTGCGAGCAGGTCCGGACCACTTTCTGGTTGATTCAACCACGCGTTAATTAGCATTTTAGGTAGGACCGCTAAAGTGCTCCGCGCCAGCTCCCGGTGTAGCAGCGAAGCCTAAGGATTAAGTTGAGAGCGGCGTCCCTCAGCGGCCTGGCGGCTGGTGGAGCGTGTTCCTCTCCCTGCCGGAGCGGCTCACGGCCGGGTGCACCCGGAACCGGGAGCTTGTGGTGAAACACCTCAGAGGCGGAGTCCTGGCTCCGGCCTAGTGAAGCGACTGTAAATGAGATCAGCAAGCGGCTTGCTGCGACAGCTTCTGAGGCCCTACCGGAGACCTCGATTCCTGCAAGAAGCGGCGTCAAACCCCTCTGCCGCATCCGCGCCACGCTGGTGCTAGGGGCCGTTCCGGTTCCGCTCCTCTATCCCTACCGGTCTAAAAGTGATGGGCGCCGCACTTTGTGGACCGGACAGGTGATTGGCCAGTCACGCCGCTCATCGGTCCAGCTGAACATCCCTTTCGACACAAACCAACAGCTCACCGTGATTGCGCTGATGCTTGTTCTGTGGTTGACGCCCCTGCGCCGTAATCGGCTTTCCACTATCGCTTTGATGCAGTCTGGCTATAGAAGTCTGCTGCCGTGGTGATGTGGATCTCGCACCGCCGTCACTGGTGACCCACAATCGTGAGTCTGCTCCCCACTGGGTCAAGATCCCCGCTGCTCGCGTTGTCACGGATCATTTAATGGTGTGAGCCACGGATCCAAAGTCGTGTCAGGCGCAGGGTGCTGTCTCACCGAACCTTGACTGCTCAGAGCAGACTTGATGAACTCTGGTGCAATCCACCGACCAGCCGTACTGCCGGAGCATGCTCGCAGCATCCTCGCACGGGCACTTGTCAAGGTTTGTCCTAGATTCCGACGGAAGCAGTGGACACACGGCGTTTATGGCATCTGATCGTACTCAGAGTTTGCTGTCCGAGACCCTCCCCTGATTCATCTGTATGTTTAGCGGGCACCATTTTAACCTGGCGATAGGCGTATAAGGATGGCGCCTTCAAATCCGGTCTTTGGGGAAGCGATACCGTCATTGTTAATTCCACGCGAAAGTCCTAAAATTCACACTGGTCGCTAAATTTACCGCCCCACGCGAACATTATTGGTATAGTAATCCCTGTTCTGAAGAAATCGTGGCTATTGTCATAAGAGACCAAAGGAGCTGGACTGTGCATTGGTATTCATTGCACCATGTTTCCCTTGCGTCCACATCGGTGGGCGCCCTCGGGAAAAACCCAACACCTGCTTGATTGGAGCAATTCAACGGACTGCTGGAAGAACTGCGTTTGCCTTTTGCGAGAGGCGCGTCAGAGGGAAAGGCTCCATCCCGAACATCTCTCGCAGACGGGTTACCGACTCATGTAGTAGTGACAGGCAAAACCGCACCGGGACGATTCATGGCTCCCATTCAATAAGGAGCATCAAAGCACTGCGATGTGCTGACAACCAAATCCGCATGAGCTGAATTCGCATACGTGTGGCTGCGGATAACCGCGTACCATACCCAGCAAGAGCAAACCTCCTGAAACGTGCAGGGGCTCCGGGCCCAATCCCCGTGTCATATGGCCGCAGTATTCTTGGGCGAATGGTTCTGTGTTTAACTCAGGCTGGCACAGCAAGGTCCCCAATTTTTGAATTGATTCAGGGTTACGATTCATCATTTACCGGATGTTTGCACCTCTGCACATGGCCGAATGACAGGCGTTTTAAATACAAGTCGCTTGCAAACGATTAATCACAGTCATAAACGATCGCGACATAAGCGATTGCAGGCCTTGGTGATTTACTCGATTTTCTCCATGTTATCACTCCCTTTCTATATCCTAAGGGCGGCAAGCTTGGAAGCGCTGGATTTGATATCCTTGGAAGGATTGTCTGGTACAGAGCCGACCAAGCCGGCAGTCAGTGATTCTGTTCTGCCACTCAGGTCTGGGGTTCCGCAACCGCTTCATGGGGTGACGTCGGCCCGCAGGGGCTTTGAGCGAACGAGAATGAACACCACAGCCACTGCAGCAGACCTGGAGGCCAGTGGCACCAGCACCTTGGAACAGGTCGTCCAGTAGATCGAGTGCGCAGAGTATGGAATGAGAGTGGTTTGCGTTGAGCCCTTCGGGAGGCCGCGTTGCTGTTGCAGCCACGGCTACACGCCACGGTGCCGAACACGATGAACGACACGTGAAGCAGGCCTTGGTCACAACCACGCAGTGTTATGAAGGATAAGCTCCCAGGGCGTCACGGCGAAGAGCAGCAGACCTGTGAGCAGGCTCAGCGAGGGCACAGGGGATGAAGCACGGACGGTCAATCGATGGAACTGTGGAGAGATCGGCGATCGCACACCTGTGCGGCAAGGCGCGCTAGGACCTGAGCCGAGCTGCAACAGCACCAGCAGGGCACTGTCCACGGCCCAGGTCCAGGAGATCACCCACTGAGGTTGGGGTGATCCAAAAACCGACCGCGACAGAACGAGGGCTTGCAGAACAGGCTACTTTCAGGAACAGTCGCCAAGCAGCTACCGTAGGCTTGTGGAGGGAACCGCGACCGCCTTCAGCGCTGGGGCGATGGGGGCTTGGAGCGCTCCAAGCTGGCCCCACCAAAGCAGCAGACCCAGGCAGGCGGAAGGGCCTTCATTCAGCAGCCAGAGCAAGCCCATCTGGCCCTGAACTAACGAGCAGCCAGCCGGAGGGGCGCCAGACCTGCGGCATACTGATCGCGAAAAGCACTGCGAGAACAGAGCATCGCCATCGCCGTGGTGGACAACCGGCGTCACCTCACCACGCTTCGCTTGGCGGGCGCGAAGGCGCCTCCAGCGGGCCGCGAGGGGGAACCCTGGGCGGCGATCGCAGCAACCCTGCTGTGCCACCCAGGCTGGGAGAGGGGCCAGCAAGCCATATGCGAAGGCGAATCCACCAGGGCTCAGCCCGAGCCGCACGCCGATCCCGGTAGCGCCGGCCAGCAGCGACCAGGGGCCACGCATGCAGAACAACAGCAAGCTGAGACTGCATGTGCATCAAACAGGGAACGGTGGCTGCTGCGGGCCAGGGGCGCGGAAACCAAGGCCGCCCGCACAGATACGAGCGGCAGCGCTCTGTGCAGCAGAACGGCCATGCGGTGATGGTCAGCACGGTGATTCCCCACAGCGGCAGCAAGACCGGCAACCACCAGTGTTTCCAGCCGATCTCCGCCGTTCGGCCCCGTGGCAGGCCTTGCTGCCGCGGATGGCACACGGCATAACGAGAGCAACAAGGTAATCAGCACCACCACAGACCTGCGCTCCACCAGGTAGAGCCGCGAAAGCCGCTTCGCCACATAGACCAGAGCGGCACGCGCACAACCCCTGATGGCGATCCCCAGGGCATCAGCGGTGCGCACCATGGCTAAGCGCGCTTCGATGGCAGGGCGGGGCAGCTCCAGGGCACGGCCGCTCGATGGCGGAGGCCAGTGATGCCCAAAGACATCCCAGCAGCATTCGGCCGCACACGAAAGGCGCTCGAGCCGGTGGCGCGGTACGGACGGCGTCGGCCAGGCCAGGACACAACGCCGCCAGCGAGCAACCGGTTGGTGGTGTTCAGACCCGGTCGATCAAGGTCCTCAGCAGCCGGCCAGGGTTCCCGGCCGCTGCCGACGCGGCCAGACCCCGGCCCACGGCCGTGGCAGTGAAGGCACTCCTGCGTGAAACACACGGGGGTTTTGAGATAGAGCACGGCCGCCGCCGAAGCTGGCCACCAGGGGATCACACCTCAGTGGGCGCGCAACGGCGCGGGAAACTGGAGAAACCAGCTGGCCGGGCTTGCTCCTGTTGCGATGGTTGTGCGAAAACCGCTGCGATGGCTGCCCCGTCCTGCTTTAGCCGGTGTGCTCGGTGGGGTGGGCAGCCCGGCGATGGCCAGCGCCCAGCAAACGTGCGGATCGATGGCTTCACCCGTTGCCGAATCGACCTGCCGCCAGTGCAGTGCCTGGGTCGAGGTATCCCCGCCGCCATCCGCACGGAACTGGGGGTGTGTGGCTCGTAACTGCTCGATGTGACGCAGTCGCGCCGCGACCTCGATCACCCTGCTGGAACCCGCCCTGCTTGGCGACCCGTGCCCTCGCTCCGCAGCTCTGCAGAGCTGGGGCCGGCGGTAGGTGGCTCGATGACTTCAGCGAACTGCTTTGCCAGACCGGATCAGCCGGCAAGCGGGCGCCCTTGCTGCTGAAGACCCTGCGCGTATCCGCTTGCAGAAGCCCGAGCCGGTACGTGTGGATGTGCTTCAGGCTCGGTACCGACCCAGTCAGCTGACCCTTGGACCTGCGATATAGAGTCTGGGCTTTGGGCGCCGGCTGGCGCAGGGTAACTCGAGCAGGAGACGAAAGGCTGGCGCGAGCATTGCTGGCAGCTGGCCGTTGCCGGTTCATTCGGGGGCCACGGGCGCACGATGCGGTTATCGCCCTTGCAGCGCCCAAACCACGGCCCCCCGCCTCCCGCTTGGCCGGGGCATGGCCTGGTCTGCCATCTGCGCCTGGGTCCATAACCTTATGGTGCGTGGGTCCAGCGCCGTCAAACTCGTTGTCCTGGCAGATCTGGGGGGTCCCAGACATCAGGCAGCGTTCCTGGGGGTGCTCTCTAGATGGCATGGTCTGGCGGCAGGGCGCCGCCCATTTGCGCTGGATGGCCGAAGTTGGGAATCTCTCCCATAGCCGCGCGTGGCGGTGCGCTGCTGGTTAGCCACCCCGGCAGTGATGAATCGAGCGTGCGGAGCTACCGATGGCCTGCGCGGCCGCCACGGGCGCTGGAAAACCTCCGGATTCGAGTGCGCGGCATGTTACAGGCGGTGCTTGGTCCGCCGAAGCCAAGGGTGGACCGGCCGGATGCTGGGAGCAGAATCGTCGTGCTGCATGGACCTCCGTCGGGTGGCTGGATCCGCGCGGCTTGATGCTAGGACAGCGGACGAAGCCGGCGGGCCTGCACACAGCCCGGTCTTGCGAACTCGGGGCCTCTCGAAGGGGTCTTCCCCCTGATAAGTCATCTCCACGGCTGCCTGCACTGCCAGCTGGGCCCACGGGTGCCCCCTGACCGCCACCCGGCGTCCCGACAATTATCCTGCGGCGGGCTCGGAGCGCCTGCAGGGTCGGTGAGGCTGCGGTGTTTCGGCAGCCTGCCTCTGCCGGCACCGCAGGAGACCTGGAGTCCTGAAGGTGCCGTGTGATGGTCGGCGGCAGCTCGAATCTGGTGACGCGCCGGTGACGAACAAGCTCGGGCCGTTCCTGCAGCAGAGCTCGATCCCCGAGCGCCTGGGTGTTTGGTGGAAGGGGCCAGCACAGAGTCACTTCTCACCGGTGCGGATCGAAACAACCGACGGACGCCTTTTGCTCCGCCTCGTGGGGTGCATCGCCTGGTGGGTCGAGGACCCTTCTCAAGGTTCAGGAGCTGT
>Ga0163217_1022617_pt1 | contig 12536 bp, 5 predicted proteins | sample SynspAceP_FD_185933 | JGI IMG/M metagenome (GOLD analysis project Ga0163217, IMG submission 185933) | Saline lake microbial communities from Ace Lake in Antarctica - Synechococcus sp. Ace-P (PacBio error correction) | ecosystem: Environmental > Aquatic > Non-marine Saline and Alkaline > Saline ... | reverse complement strand
AACAACCAATAACCGATGGACGTTTGCAATCAATGGCAGATTACCGGAACTTTGTGGGCTGGCATTTATCAACTGCGGCTTTCACCACTAAAAAACTATTTACTCGCTCACCATTGGTGCGGCCTTTTTATTCCTTTTTGTCACATCCATTGTTTGAATTTAGTTGAAAATGGCGGCCACTTACCACGTTGCCCTTTGCGCTAATTTGCGCCCTATGGTTTTAGCAGTTATCGGGTGGCAGTTAATGCCAGTCAAATACTACTCAAGATTAAAGCCTAGCAGTATTAAAGGATTCAAGAGCACCAAATTCTGCATTTTCCTGTTGGCCAGTGGTCGCCAAATCGGACTATGTGTTCTTCACAGATGGCTTTGCTAGTTACGCGTAACGATAAAATAGAAGTTTATTGGGAGACTACAAAAACTAATATAAATCAATATGAATAAACTTAGATGTACACGATTATTTCTGGTAAGTTGCTGTTACGGGTTTATCGATTAGCCACATGCACTTTCCGCAAACGAAATTGCTGGGCAAGTTTGGTGAACAGTATTGATTGGCTCACCGGACTACACGTTTGCCGGGTGAAATAAGTTTTGCGACACAGCTTATTGCCAGTGCTTTATTTTTTACGCCGATGTGTTTTACGTCAATTTATTAATCGACACGGCACGACCTCGGCCATGTCTATTCTCGGTGCATAAAGGCGCTACCGATGCTCTATTTCAAGCCCGCCCAGCCAACACAATATGTTACTCATGGGCCGGCAAGCGTTTGCATGGACAGAAACTGTCCCCCGCCTGTTTTGCAAGACACCGCGGCAAAGTGCACAAAACAAGACAGTGCTGATTTGATTAATGTTGGCCATGGTTTAAAGGGCGTTCACAACTAATGTTATCACCCACGATTTGCGCCCAACCAGTAGCCGAGGCCACACCATTAGCAGCTTAGGAGAACATTCGCACAGCTAATATCCAAGTGTGTTTTATTCAAAACCCATTTGGAGTGAAAATCATAATGGAAATTGCTTGAGGTAAAGTCGCTTTATTCCAAATCGTAAAACACTATTTTGGATGTATATGATCATTATGGACTGTGTGTTACGCAAAGGCGCTATCTTCGGCCACGGCATTTCACCTTAGAAACCCGAACGAGTGGCAGTGTTTAGCTGAAAAAGGGCGCCAGTATCGCCTTTTTGTCCTACTCAAAATTTTGTTTTTAGGCAGTGGGTTTATTTGATTTAGCCATAGCAGAGCAGCATAACATTCCGGTTATGTTGGCCACTGATGTCGGTGTTTGGCACCAGTTTTAGTATGCTTAGAACTTGGTGAAGCTTATAAGGTTGTCAACTAAGGGGCAATCACTTGATTTCCCTGCACGGCTTATATTTAATGACTCAAGGTGGCAAGCATTAGGCTTAGGCCTGAAACAGCAGATTGGCAACTTAAATCCTGGCACAGATGCTGATTTTGTTATTCATGGCACCCTTGTTTGATTGAACTCCAGCGCCCTGCGCTTTAAACACCATTCACACGCCCCCAAGATTTAATTTTTGCTCTAAGTATTTGTTGGGTTGATGATCGTGCCACGGTTGCCACTTATATTTGCCGGTAAACCAGTATATCAAGCCCCTGTGGCCCTAGATAAAATAAGAAGGAAAAGACCATTGCCTTGGTTTTGATGGATTAGTTTATTTACCGCTGGTTTCACGTCATTGCTGGTGTCGCGGGTTAGGAGCCTCGTTTTATTTCTTATTCTGGCTAACAATAATTTACGCACTCACCTGAATTGGGAAAAAACAAAAAGGAATCAAGGAGATTTATGGGCTGTCACGGGAGGGGCTTTATTGAAGTGCCTAATAACGCCTATGGTCCTGAACAAAATGCCTGAAAAACTGCATGGTTTAAATTGGGGAAGCCTGTACACTACCTGGAAATCAGCGGGCTTTGTTGCTGCTGCGGCTTTAATCTATTACCATGGAGCCACCATTTATTTGTGTGATTGCCAGTTGTAATGGAACTCACACCTGGGTGAAGCCATTGCCCACCCAGTGGTTTGTTAGGGGCTGAATCTTCGGTGGTCTATTTATTTATGAAATTCCGCTTGTCGTAAGATCCTTAGGACGACTTCTCCCGTGTTTTGTGGCGGTAGTTTTTTGGCCCTCATTCACTGTAGCTAGGCTTATTTAGCCTGATCATTGGTTTAGCGGCCGCCGGCGCTTGTATTCATGTGGCGCGCTGATCGGTTACATTATGGCGGCTAATTGTTATTTTTAAAAATTATGCCAGGCGCAACGATTTAATGGTCGCACGCGGCTGGCCAATAAAACGATATTGATCCCGCTTGAGGCAGCAGGCCAAACTGCGCTCCGTGCATATAAACTACTTCACCCTGCCCGTTGCTGTTTATCATGATTCAGTATATCATTACCCAATGACATACCAGCATGCAGCTTAATTGGTTAAATTTTAGTGGGCCATAGCGTGGTATCTGCTTGGATCCGCACTTACTTTAATTTAAAACCAACATTGGTATTAGGTCGTCCTTCAGTGGTTGATCCTGGCGCTTATTGCATTGTGTTGCTGATTGCCTGTGGGTGTCTATGCCGCGCTCAGAGCCGATTAATGGAGCAACCGGACACAACGGTAAGTGCAACGCCCGCACAACAATTAAGTGACGAAACAACAAGCGTGCTTTAACTTACCCATACAAACCCATTGCGCCAATTGTCACTCAAGCTAAGCCCTACCGACGATATTTTTGTGATTAGCCCCTATAGTTATTAATGTTCTTGATGCCTGGCAACAAGTCACAGCGCAGCGCGCCCACTGAATTCTTATCCAACGATACATCAGTCAGGGCAAAAGATAGATGATATCGTTCTGATTCTGCCATATTACGATACGCCGTCCCGCAACCGTCCATGACAGACAGCGCGAGCGAGCTTTACATCTGCTCAACTCCTTAGTTACAAGATGTTCTAGAGTTATAGGAGTGCTTATATAGCCCCCATATCGGTGCGCCCTAATTCTCGATTCAGCGTACAGATTTACTCTTAATGCTTTAAACCACCAACTCTCATCTGACGCTTACATGAGCGTATACAATACTCAGAGACATCAAATATAATAAAGCCTCTGCTCCGGGCGCTTGACTATTTTTTAAGGGCAGTATAACAGAAAAAATAATTTGAACCATAGAAGCCACAGAAGTGCGTCAAAGACAAAAATCAGGTAAAAGAGAGTTATTATTTAGCTTAATGAATAGAGATGGCACTATAATGTGCCAGAAGCGCTTATGCAAAAGTTATATTTCGGATTTTTCCTTAGGGGCAATTTTTGTTCTTAAACCAAAACCATATCAACACTAGCAGAGCCTCAGGTTACAATCTCGATTTCATTTAATTGTGTTAGCAAATTATTATGGTGTTTAGATTAAGTATTGAATATGCTTTGTATATATTTAAACTAATTCACAATCTGTTAATTCAATATTGCTTAGGTATGTTTTCAGGTTTGATACGAGTCGAATGCACAATTGTATCTTCCACTTATTCCCCATCGGTTAATCTTACTGCCCACTTTCCCAACCCAGCCACTGTGAGTTATAGTATCACATTGTAACTAGTTGCCTTATTCCAATAGCTAAACCCATGCAAACTTGTCCGCTGATTTCTAGTTATTAATTACATTGAAATAATTTACGTCTTTTGATATATATATATATATAGCACTGTTGCCTAAATAGGCTGTGCTACCCAATCTCTCACTCGCCTTTCCAATAATGAAAGTCTGTAGTTACCAAATCTTTCATTTTTGCATGATCAAAATGAAGACATAGCTGAAAAAAATCTTCGAACAGGCGTAAAGGATTATCATTTCCAAAGGCGGTTAAACTTACTGTTAATGAATATAAAAAAGTAATAATAGCTTTACATTTATGGCATAGCTTTGAATCTCCATATAAATATAACGCCCGCGTAATGCACGCGAGGCACGAGCGTCGTCTTTGACGCGATTGTTAGAGCCGATACTTCAGTGTTTCTTTAGTTGGATCATGGTGGATTAACAATTACAAATTCAATGCCTTATTGAACCATTAACCCAAAGTCAGTTTCAATTTCGACCTGAAACCCCCAAAAAATGTTTACCTAATGCAGAGCGCCAGTAATGATAGCTTTTCTGGTACTCTTTGAGTGAACTAAACTAACAGGAACAGATTCACCCCATACGCATGGGAGATCTTTTTGTGTTCTCACGTAATCTATCTATTTCAGCTGTTCATTTGTTGGCACATTTCCCAACGATTGGGGTGAACCAAGACTATTACCTTAAATTTTAATAAACTCGAAAAGTGTTTATGGATTCAACATTATTTTCTGGCAATAAAGGATAAACTGACCTACTGACCGGTATCCTAAATAAATTCATTATTTCGCCCACTTAAAAAGTTTGGCAAAATTGATTGTGATCCTGTTCAACTCTCGACGACGAGGCATAAATTTCTAAAGGCTTCTAAACGCCCCAAAACAAGGTATTTTATGAGATGTTTTCAGCGAGTAAAAAATTCCCGTGCACTAGCTTGTTATGGATAACTTAACCACTTAAAAATTCCTTTTTGAACACAGTTGGGTAAAGCTGAGGACCCAGGCTTATTAGCAGCAACTTTAAAGCTGTCTATGGGTAGTTCGGTACTGGTGGTTCCTCAGTTGAAGAGACCGATAACAAGAGTTGAACACCTCATAGGAACTCCAGCACATACTCGAATAGTGTGTGGGTCTAGTAACCCGCCTCTGCAGCAATGCGTGATGTTACTGTTATTTAGTGAACTACATTACGTAAAAAACAGAGCAAAAACATCTACACGTTTCGCAGGTGTGTCGATACTGGGAAAGTTTAATATACATATCGCGCACTGTGTGTGGTGTGTGTGACTTGGGTAGTTCTATTTCACCGTAAACTAATCCGTGAAATCATCAAGCGCCTATCAAAGAGGCTATTAAAAGAAAATTCTAAAAAAACTTGCCACCAATGCGCATTGTCATTAGCTGAATATACGTTCTTGAAATGGCCTACCTTTCTCATAGCGTGTGCTGACAGGCTTATCTTTTGTAATTGCCAATCCTGATTCACATAAAACGTCTCGCTCGGTTTGCCATTGTCAGCGTGCTCCGCAAAACAGATAAGCTACGATGCCAAGTTGATTGCTCATTTATGCCGAAAGCCGTTTTCAAGCCGCCAGTTATCAGCACTAAAGCCTGAAATAAGTAGGATTATTGAGTGATTTAGTTGCCGAGAAATCAATTACTCGCATTGCAAAACAATGGAAAAAAATCGTATTCAGATATACCCAATACATCTCACAATGACCATAAACCGTTCTTAACGCTATTCAAACCAGCAAATAGCTAAGATTGAAGCAAAAATTTACTCTCATTGATTGAAAAAGTTGTCCTGATTACCAAGCTTAAAAACGTTCATCTACAAAGGTATGCCTGGCATCGTAAAATTGCTTGCTGCCATCAATCATTAGCACCTGCCTGAAAGGTTACATCAACAGTAAACAGGCTAGTGCAATTGATTTGGAGGTCGCCCCATTGAACGAGAAAAGTGGTTGCTATAAAGGTGTTCGAAAAAATTCAAGGTGGAAGGCCCCAAATTAGAACAGTTTTAACCATGCTATGATGTCCGCCATTACAATGTACCCGTTTCAAGGACCACGTATCAAGGATCGTTGCCGCTGCGAAAACCTAAAAAGTAGCAATTATTGCCTGTATCAGAAAAGATGATAGTGATATTAAATTCGGATTTTGCTAAGAGTGGAAGTGATGTGGGAAGCTCCAAAGGCTTTAAATTAGCTATGACCGCCAGTAGTCTCTTGTTATATGCGGTTTGCAATTAAAACGCCTAACTTTTTTAGTTTGCTCTTCAAATGTTAGGTATTACAAATAACTTGTCTTCGTCAGGAAAGCAGGAACTCTATATAACGATAGTGGCAATCTAAAATATTGCCCCTAGGCATCCGCTACAATGTCACCAGAGGACATAAAAAAAGATGTACGTATCTCGTGTCTGGAACCCTAAACCACAAATCCCTTGAGACCAAAACCTGTGTACAATACTAATTCTTTTTCGACACTGCCCTTTAAGTGTTTCTTGTACTACAATTCTCCCTTTTTAAAAACAATCACCGCCTTCATATTTCTCGACAAATAATCTCTATCTTCAACCGAGGACAAAACTTTGCCTATAAAAATGTTATCAGAGTCTTTAACCGACTAGTTAATCGGAGGCTGACAAGGAACGGCCCACGCGGAGTTAAGAAAAAAGCCGCAAACAAGTTGTCCCAAATTATCCACTTCATAAGATTTCCATTGTAAGGCATATAAGGCTTTTATAAACTGCGCGCGTTTATTGCGAGGATCCAATGGAGGCCATTTTTTGACCGTAAATGATGTTTAATAACTTGCTTATGTGAATTAACACATGCTATTTTGTTTTGTTGCTCGGCAAGCATTTGAGCTTGTTCTAATTGATTCGCCTCCCATACAGAAATCAAAGCCTCAAAAGTTCTCTTTTCTTGCGGACAGGAATTTGCACGGTGAAGTAGGGAACCCACTCCCATTTCTTTTAGCATTTTGAGTATTGATTTGGCCAAGGCTCTCTTTTCGGTAATGAGTTGATAACCGGTCAATATGTTTTCAGTTTTTCCTGAGCCGAATATTGAAGAATAAGGACAAGCACAAACCTATGTTCCGAACGGGCAAGTTCTACAGGGTATTTGGAATGTTTTATGGCACGTCCCAAATAAAGCCATCTGTGGCGGGCTAAAGGTTACCTGCACTCAGCATAAATAGTAGTAGTTTTACTGCAAACCACTTGCCGAGGGCAATAGTAGACAATTGGATAGCGTTAAAAAACCCCCCCCCTTTTTTTTTTTCATATAACATCCCTTGTTAGAATTATTCTCAACGACAGCTAAAGTGGCAATAACTTGTGCTTTGGCCGGACGGCCAACGAGTATTTGGGTCCTTACGTTGAGCGCCTTGTTATGGTTGCGTACCCTTTAAAGCACCAATTACAAAGTAAGGACACTGAGCAAACAGTGCTGAAACCAAAGCTTGCACTAAAGTGATAATGATACACAACCGCTGACTGTTGATCTGAGCCCATGCCAGAAATGGCTGATGCACTAGAACAGTACCAAAAAAAGCCCAAAAGAATGGCATTAGGCAAGTAAGTAGCCTTTATTTTCGGTGCTTAATAAAGTGAGTTAGTAAAAAGAACAACTGCGTAAGGAAAGCAATTAAAAGCCAACCAATAAGGCTGAAGGGGCTAGTAAAATTATAAAAGAATGGGGCTCATTTTAAAGCTTCCTCTATTTAATTAGGTTTTCCATAATTTCTCCATGGTGTTCATTTTCCTGGAGCACATTAACGCCAAAGAAAACTGACCAAGCCGCCATGTTTTGGTGTCGTTTATGTCTTGCCTTGTTAAAAGCGATTGACCATATTCGATTCTATCATAGAGGTTCCTTTAATGCATGCTTTGCGTAATTCTGTCTTTTAATTTTCATACACCTTATCTGTTTTTAGATCAAGTGGTTTGCCTTTTACGAACCTTATTAAGGCACCATATTCACAAAGTAGATCCCGCCCCCTTAGAATTAAATGTGAAGTTCTCTTGCTATGTAAAATGTAACTAAGTCTTGCCCCTTGTGTGGTGGGTTTTAAAAGCTTAGCTCCAGAAACGTTTATCGCTTTTCGGCTGCTTCCAGCGTGAGCAGTAAAGTTGTTTTCGTTTCATTAATTAGGTTTATCATGAGCTTTTCTTATCATATCTGGAGCGTTCATCAAATATTATCTTTTCTAATTTTAGTTCCTCGGCCTTCTTTTCGGTCTGCCGTAACTCTACCCGTACGTTTGTTTATAAATGACTCTAATAAGGCATTTAGAACAAGAGGATCGTCGCTACTTTATTTTCTAAAAGCGATCAAAAGATGCATTGGCATGTATCAAGATTCATTTTTTATTGTTTCTAGACCGACATATCTTTTGCCTAAATTGGCAGTTTAAGATATGCGTATGGACATACTTTCGTCCATCAGCAAAAACTCTTGTTGTCCACGGGAATTTTACTATTCCAGTTTTCCCCTGGAAACTGGGATTGGTTCAACCTTATTTTCCTTTCAGTGGTCAGTCATTATTTTTTCGCTTAACGCTCTTTTAACAGGCAATAAAAATAGTTGGTTTAAAATAAGCGACGTAGGAAGCAAAACCAACTTTTTTTGCCTTGTTTAACAGCTTGTTATGTTAGCTATAACTCCAATATTTTCAATGTAAACATCATAATTGTTATATTCTTCTCACGTATCTATGAAACGTAGTTTCATAGTTTTCCGTAAAATACCTTATCACCAATTAGATAAAAATCTTATAAGATTTACTAATTTTCTTTACCTTTTGAAGACAGGATTTCCAACTTATTTTAGAGTTTGAATACTCTAGAGCCAAGTAGGCAATGTTAGAGATAAATCCCCTTTCAAATAAATCGTAGGTGCTCCCTGTTTGTATATTAGAATCGTCCATTAGATATAGCAGGTTCTTGTGCTATATCCTCAACAAACCATTTTGTTGTTGGTTCTTCTACAATCGTCTTAGGCTTTTGCTCTACGGGGTATTATCACTTAATGTTATAAAGTTGACCAATTGAATTAATACATCAAGGCCACCAAAAAAACAGTTACTGTAAAACCGGGATACAGTAATTTCATCTTTTAACTCAAATTTACACTCGATTCTCTGATTGCTACATAACGCTTTGCCAGCGGCAAAGGCGAACGTTGTTGGGCTTGCCCGTGAGGTAATTGTCCCAGCCCGCGTTTTTTTTGCGGCGAAACTTAGGCAACTTGTTATTTGCCACAGCGCGTAAAGGGCGTTTATTTAATTGTTGATAACTATCACAGGTACACCGTACTTCTTTTTGAAACGTGACAGTTGGCGGTGATAACACTGACTAATTTGAAGATTTGAAAAACATGTGATGACACAACTTCCATTTAATGGTGTGACTGCTGCCCCACATGCCGAGCATAAAAACATTACCAGTTTGCGTTACCCAATTACCATGGTTGCAACAATGAACAACGAATAAGGCAACTAACGCCCCAAGCAGGGGATTTATGAGTTGTTTTTCAGCGAGTAAAATTTCCCGGCTGGCTTGGCTGTATTTCCCTGGCTGCTTAAAGAACAATAGCGCATCATTTAATACTTCACCCCATTTTGGTGGTTACTAATCGGTTCATCTCGCCAGGACCAAAAACTCATTCATGTAACAGTTTTTGGGAAACCGTATCATGCAGCAAACCTTCAGTCGTTTAACAGTTATGGTTTTTTCTGTGAATAATTAACTGATTTAACTCGCCATTGGGGAATGTCATTGCACCATCTTTAATAAAATTCCGTTTATCCAATGCTCAGCTCATTTAACGATTAATTTTCCTCTGGGCATATTAACGCTCAAAGCAACGGCGCGGCTTTTTGCTCCGTGCCTTTTGCTTGTTATCTGCGGCCGACCTAATGAACTATCGCGGCTTGCCGCCTGCACCTGTTAAACACAAACAACATGATTAAAATATTACCCCACACTGTAAACAACCTTGATTAAACTTGCAACGAAAAAATTGCATGTCATTGGAAACTTGCCCTCTCGCTTGATAAAACTGTGATGGAAGTTGAACGGGTTGTTTCGACTAAAAAAAAACTTGATAGAACGATTCCAAAAAGAGTTACGAGCCAACTAACCTAAGGAAAACTAAAACTTACTACCGATATTAACCAATAAGTTCTGTAAGGCTGAAGCCTATATACGCTTCGGCATAAACTGCGTAGTAAGTTGACGCGTTTTTGCGCTGTTGTTTTTGCAAAAAAAAAAAAAACGCCCTGCTTGCGGAGTCGGTTTTAATGCGTTTGTATATCACGTTATCTAACAGTAAGCTCATTTAAATTTAGCATATTCTCCACAAACTTCTTCAGGAGAACCATTAATAGATGGCTTTAAGAATCTGGAACATTCTTTGGATTTATCATTACGCACTCCTATACTGTTATGCGAGCTTTCTTTTTCTCCTCTGAACGCATTATTTTTATCTTGCACTTGCCATTCGAAAATATTACTATATAAGGTTACTTTTCCGGGTAATACTTTAAAAAGTGATAGATAATTCGATTATTAACAATAATTAGATCATTAAAACTATCGGAGTAGTAATAAGTTTTCAGTTACACCTTTAGCCCCCTTTACCTGGAATTAGGTTTCTTATACATCCATTTATTACAAACTATAATTCATTGATTCAAATTTGAAAACTAATACAATCCCCTCATAAAGTTTGTTCTGGCATCAATATCTTTAGATGCCGGTAAAAGGTTGCTCCACATCCACTAAGATATAAGTGACAATAAACAAGGCTCAAAATTATTGTCATTCATTACTCCTTTGCTGAATTTATTTGCTACACGTTTTAACGCTTTGCCAATGGGCAAATGCGAACGTTGTGGGGCGAGCCCATTTGGTTATTCTGTCCCAGCCCTTTTTTTGCGGCGATTTCGGACAAACTTGTAAATGTTTTACCGCCAATCATATGAAAACCGCTCTTTAACAATACCTGCATACTCTTTTGCGTGGCTTTATGCTCTGAAATTGACTACTTAAGTACCTTTTATAGTCGCTTGACTCCATGATGCCCAGTCACCATTTTTCCAACCGGTCTGGGCTTTGTGCGCACTCAAAGCATTTGGCGAGAAAAACACCTGCAGGCATCAGTGTTTACCTTCAAGGTTCTTTAAGGCAATTGAATCTCGAACTTTCCTGAGCCATTCACTCAGTAAGTTAGATATTGCCTTCTGCGATTTATGTGCTAGTTTTCATAAAACATTAACGCCACGTTTAAATCTTAATCCAAAGACTGTAGAAATGGAATCAATGGAAAACAACAAGACCCCAAATAAAACACCAAAAGACTATTGAAACATAATGTTGGATAAAGACTGATTCCAATTCTTCAAGTTTAAAAAGTTTCTTTTATAAAAGTAAAAAATGTCGATATAAAGCTAATGCCCCCCAACCAGCTCCTAACAACATGCCGATGATGCCAATTACTTGGCCTTAAAACTTATCATCAAACCAATTTTCTACACCAGGGTCACCCCATAAGTGCATTTCGAAATTGAAGCAAAGCTTTTCTGCCAATAACAGAGAGCCAAAACTGAATATATGCGCAATACTTTAAATGTTGTTTAAGAAAGTATCTATACCTATCTAGAGAACACTTTTAAGCTTATGTTGCGTAAAAGGAAACAGACAAATATCAGGGGTATATTAAAGCCAAAAAGATTTAGTAATGAAAATTTATCGATTTCTTGTATTTACCGAACTAGAAAAAAAGGATATCTATCCAAAAATCCATTCAACGTTACGCAATTCCACTAGAGCTTTTTGGAAAATGCAAGGCAATAAAAGCTTGACAGAGCAAAAAAAACTAATGGCCTAACATAGGATAACTTCCAAACGACTCTTTTAATAGTCAGTTATAGACAGAACGTCTGCTTCTATATTGGTTTCTCCGGGGACTTGACAGAGGTGCGTATTGCGTTGCAAAGTTCTCCAACGAACAACCACAGTCCCCATTAGAAACGTTTTCTTACCGTACGACCGAGATCCAGTCTTTCACCAGTCTGGAACTTTAGCGTTCTCCGGTTTATCCACATAATGATTAACGCCCCAATATGCCGACGAAACAATGCGCAGCGAGTTGAGGTCGGAATAATTGGTTGTTATTGCGCAAGACGACACCTTTCACCCTTTGAATATGTAAACTCTCATTCATTGGAATTAAAACATGAAGCTACACCAATTTGGAATCTGTCAACGCACACTATGTCTTTGATAAAAGGTTCAAGGGGCGCGAGCAGTGTATCTCTCCACCAAAACAGATGAAAAACCGGGGTGTTTTATTTTGCGTTATTGGGCATTTCTCATCATAAAGTTGATTTAACGTGTATTTATTTAAATATCACCGGGCCTGCGGAATAAACTTACAACCAACATAACCAAGACCTAATTCCCGCCCCAGTTATCGGAAAAGAAAATGGTAATAAGTCCCAAAGTCCGTAATCAAAAACTTTTGATGGCGAAAATTTCATTTAGTTCATATTGGAAAGTCGATTTTTGGGTGTATTTTGTACCTTCAAAAAAGAAAAAAAAACAAATTTGCTAATGCTTTTTTGCTTTCCCCAATTCCTTCGGAAGGCACAAGCTCTTCAAAAAGGAAAATTCACCATTAGGGCTAGATTTGAAACTTTGCCACTGTCGGCGAAGGCAAAAACTTGTCAAGCAAAGAGCACTCTTCCAAATTAAAACCCCCTATAAGGCCAGAAAACAACCCCAAATTTTTTTGAAATTCAACAGGGACAACCTCCCAATTTTTTTTGCCGCTTTTTATAAAAACCCGCTTTATTCCCTCTCTTTTTTTTTTTTTC
>Ga0163217_1102031_pt1 | contig 12538 bp, 10 predicted proteins | sample SynspAceP_FD_185933 | JGI IMG/M metagenome (GOLD analysis project Ga0163217, IMG submission 185933) | Saline lake microbial communities from Ace Lake in Antarctica - Synechococcus sp. Ace-P (PacBio error correction) | ecosystem: Environmental > Aquatic > Non-marine Saline and Alkaline > Saline ... | reverse complement strand
TGTGGCCGCTGAAGGCGACGCTATGCACCTTGATTCCTTAACTTGTCGAAAAACTGTAAAAGGCTATTGCATAGTCATGAAGAAAGAAAACCCTGGGAAGCGGTAATCCAAGCTAGAAAATGCCTGCGATGGCTGTAACCATCTGATGACATCAATGCAACAGATCCAAGCAGCAGGGAATTCAGCCTCCAAAAAACACTTAGGAGCATCTTTGCATTAAGCGAAAGGCATATCCCGATCTGAAAGCCAATACTAACTTTCTTCAACTTTCAGGACAAGGCTGATGAATAGAAGAAAATCTTGAGCGGGCAGACGCTACTACAATGGGACTGTTCGAGAAAACAATACGTATGCGGGAAAGTTTTCCCTGCTGTACTAGTTGCAGGATGCTTCAATTACCAGCATTTTGACTATTCGAACTGAGCCAGAAGTCGTGAAAATGTTAAAGTGATTTTTTCTTAATTGGAGGTCAAAAGCCTTAAGGTATTGATTGAGGATTGTAGGCATTAGATATAGGTATGAAAAAAATTACTTTTTTTAGTTCTGTTATTTTTTGTGCAGCTAGGCTGGCTATGCGCAAGATTTTCACAGCACTCCTATTCAGTAGACGTTACGATCCATGAGGAAGGTTACTTTGATGTAATGAGAAATCAAGCTCACTTTTTGAAGGTTCCAAACACGGCGACTTTAAGAAGTTATTCAACTCCTATTGATTTGTTGAATGAAGAAAGGCCAAGCAAGAAACCCGTAAGAATCAACTGAGCACATTTGATGTTCAGCCTTAAAGTTGTTGATGCTCCTTCAGGCATTTGGGCAGAAAATGCTCCAAATTAATTCTGCAGATCAAAATCGGGACGCTGATATTACTTTTGGAAGCGTGAAAGGTAGGCAGTACGAAATTCAGGATATAGAGCTTTGAGAATGCTTTTCTCCATTGAGAAAGAGGCGATTTACAATTCTATTTGGAATATCAAGCAAGTGCACTGAATGCGCCTTTACAATAAAATTGATTTTCAAAGTTCATTTGCCAAATGGAGTTACGTTGGATGAGGGAGATTACTGGGTGTGGTATTTCTTGGGAAGCGATTAGGCTTCAACTGTACCCTCCTTAGATTTTCCTTACGAACTTATCCAACGTACTTTTCGGGTCTCAGCAAAAGCTGATGTAGTTTCTTCTGGGCGGTGAAGCGGTGACAGTGCTTTTGAAATGCCCTTGGGAAGTGTCAAAGAATCAAACCTTTTGGCCGTGTGCACAAATTATGGATGGGTAAAATCATTTGGACCTTAGTTTATATTGCATTTTTCATGTGCGATCTGGAAAAGCATGGAAAAGATGATCATGTCACCACTACGACAAGTTACTATCCGCCAAAAGGTATGGATCCGCGCCATGGTGGGTTACTTGATTGCATGATTCTGGTGCATACGGCAGATTGAATCCCTCATGTCCTTTCTTGGGCTTCCAATGGCTACCTTAACTATGAGGAAGATAGAATGAGGAAGGTTGTTTGCAAGGGATGACACTCGGCTCACCAATTGAAAGAAAATGAAGCAGATGCTCCTTTAGGTATTCAACGGTCAGCTTTTCCGATGGACTGTTATTTGCCAGCACAACTTGAAGTGTTTAATTAGTAGCCTTAAGGAGAAATTTTATACCACGGATGGGTACAGCTAGCGGGAAGTCTAAAAAGTCGCCAGCGCAGATTTACTATGTGAATAAAATCTTCGCGAATAAGAATTTCACCAATTTGTCGGATAGTAATTTCTGCATTTTATTCTTACGCCATTATTCTGTTTATTGGGAATAATAGCCGGCAATCGCTGTTGCGATTTCCTTCCTGTTTCTTGATGATTCATGGAGTCAGTTTTTGATTAAAAGAATTAAAGAAGGAACGGCAATCTTATCTGGAAACTCAAAGGTTTCAAACAGTTACAAATTGGCGGGAGGAGAACAAACTCAAAATGCTACTCAAAGGAAGGATCCCTTCCTATTTCTCGAGTCCACTATGAGCTATGTGCCCTTGGCTTTGGAATGTTTGACAAAATGGGCAAAGAAAATTCGATGCGTTGAATGTAGCGCCACCAACTTGTATTATTCTTCTACAGGTAGACTGACTGACCATGAACATTTTTCCCCAAACCTTCAATAATTCGATCAAGTCCACCCTAGCCCACTATGGTGAGTTCCTCCTTCCAGTTCTGGAGGTTCGCGTTGGAGGAGGGTCATCGGCGGTTGGTTTGGCGGTGGCAGGATGGGCGGAAGCTGGCGTAGATTCACAATAGAAAAACCTAAACTCCAATCTTATGAAAAAAGCATCATTCCTAGCAGTCCGCATTTCTTTGTCATTTCCTCAATTAGTAAAATGGACAAATCTTTAGATGGCACAAGTACTTGAGTTAATGTCAAGACGCTGGATAGTACCACTAGAAAACATTATATGCGAGTTGATTTCGGGAGAGAAAGGCAAAGGCAAGAAGACTGGACTTATTAAATATTTATTCCATCAGATGCCAAGTTGATTCCCTCCGGTAAAAACCAAAGCTGGCGTAATCGGAGCTACCTTTTTGACACCAAGAAGCGTATATTTCCAGAGCTGGAAAAATGTTGGTTTGACACCGGATTCTTTGAGGAAGAAAGCCATAGAACAGTGGAACCTTTGGTAATAATCACACAGGTATTCCAGTACCTATAATTCCTATAATAATGAGTCAATGGATACCCCTTTTGCTAGAGGGATTAACACTATTCAATTGCTGAACGATGGCAAAAGGATGGTGGATAATTAATATCTACTGGATGCAGGAATCAGAAGAGAATCCAATTCCTGAGAAAGATTTTGCCGAAGAAATTAAGCTCAAAAAGCTTTCAGGTTTGGCTAAAGATTAGCTGAAGTGAGCTTTTGAAAATGAAAATGACAATTTGCCTAAAATTAATTTGAGCCGACGAGAGAGTAAGAATATTACAACTGAAACTGAATCAATTCGCTTTGACGCAGCCTTTGCTTTCCCTATTTTATTCAAAAGGTTTTTCGACATCATCTGCTGGCCACCAAATCCTCGACAGTATCCCAGTACTTTCATAATAAATCTATCCAAGTATCAAGATGAGTTGCTCATCTTCTTTTAGATTCCTTCCCGCTGAATGGCCTTTTTGCTAAGCCTCGATCCTAAAAAGCGCTTTGAAGCTTTTTCAAGAAGCATTTTCAATCATTTGCTCGGCAGTCTCTCCCTTTGGCATTCAGCAGCGTTATAAGCACTCACCAAATGCTCCGTGGCTTACATTTTTTTCATGTTTCTTGTGAGACTTTATCTAGTCGGTCATTATCGTATGGCTAAAACTGATCCGTGAAATTGCCAAAGGCAAAAAGTCCCGGAATTATTCGCATTCAAAAATGGCGTATGATCAAGACCCCGAAAAGATGGTTTCTACACCCAGCTCGCAAATTTTCCCTTGATTCTGAAATACAGTTAAGATTAAAGTCATTTAAGTAATGAGGTTTCATGGTCCTCAACACTCATTACCACTGCCAACCCCATTTCGGTATGCTTTGTCATCTCCACGCGTCCAAAATCGCACTTGGGTCAGCCATCTTTTTTCGATGAGGAACAGTTTCCTCCCGGTCACGGTCAGATTTTCTCCCACCATGTCTAAGCGAAATGCCCCATTTGATGGTTGCTTCCCGCTTTTCCTTGTCTTGGAATAGCGTCTTGTCGATATGATTCATCCCCCCAAAGAAAGTGAGTGTTTCGATCTAGCTCTAATTTTCCATGTTGGATTAAATCAAGGCTGTCAAACGGTTGCCAGTTCCAATTGAGCTCCAACTCCCGTCGCATTTTTATCGTTGGCGCCAGGTTTTTGGATATGAGCAGAGAAAACCAGACTCTCCATGGGTTAATTTCACTTCCTTTTACATTAGCTACGATCGTAAGTTCTTTCGGATTCATAATTTTGGTTCGATCTTACGGCGTGGACTTCAAAACCTTGTCTTTTGTGAGAGCGGCTTTGAGCCTTTCTTTCGTGGCAAAAGACAGGGCAATCGCCCAATTTCGTTTTTCCTTCCTCGTATTTTCAGGACTTCGAAATTGGATGGAGGTTTGGTTCTTTTCTGGCTGCAAATAAGTCAGGGGATTCATCAAGGTCATTATTCCTAGCGCTCCTTTTTTCAGGATACAGCAGATTGAAGATTTCTGCTAAAGGGACATCGGAGAAAACAATTTTTCCTTTGAAATTCGCTGTCTTCAGAGTTCTTCTTTGGAAAAGGCGATGTAAAAACCAACTTCCAAGCCTTAATTCCTTCGCTCGGGGTGCGAGGAAGAATTGAGTAAAATCATATGGACTGTTTGTGGAAAAAATCCAAAAGCGGCTTTTCTTTCCTGAAATAGTCAAAAACTCGGCATCTACCGGTTCCCAAGTTGGCCGATCCATCCTTCGCCTTCTTCTTATCCGGTAAGTAAATCTTTGGGAATTTAGATTAGGCCTTTTCTTCTAAGATATAGCGCCGCCTTTTCGAGCTGTTTCAAGCAATACCGAAAAAAAATTGTCTCATTTTAAAGCCCGTGTTTCCAGCCACTCGCCAGTATTTCCCACAAAAGCCACGGTCTCGTAAGCTAGGTCTCCCTTTGTAGGTTTTGGCGCCTACCAAATCAAAGTAGGGATGATCGTTGATCTAGGGAGCTTTGGGCAAAAGAAAAGCAAAAGCTCAGAAAAAGGCTACGTAGAGTTAAGGACGGCTTTGCGTTTTCATATAGAAACTTAATCTATCAAGTTAGAATTTTCAACGCTAGATAAACACTTTGGTTATTTCTTTCCAAGTTAAATCTTCCACTTTATAATTTAGATTTATGTACCAGGCATATATTCGTGAGTTGCCAAAGCCAGAAATGCTAGCTGCATTTTTTATATTCGGATTTTTAGTTTTTCCACTCAGCTTCTAATTCGTATCATCAAGCCTAAACGTTTGGTATTTGTTGCCAAAGTAAGGTATAGGTTAGGTTCCATATTGAAGAAATTGGTATTGTAGCATATGGCATCGCCCACCCAATTGTAAGAAGGTCCCATAGCCAAAGATAGTTTAAACCGATTCCTCGTGAATGATTATCATATTTCAATGACGTGCTAACAAAAATCCCAGAGGATGATCTCTACCAACTCATTTTTGAGGTTGACTTCGGGTACTGCCTAGGGGATTGGTATAATGTTGAGATTTGTGTTGAAGGACGGGTTCTTTTTCCAAGGCGGGAATATTAATTCTCATTTAGAGAAATTGGACTCCCCATAAACGACGTTTCCATCGTAAGATTCCACCCAGCACCTACTGATACTGTAATTTTTTGGTTTAACCTGTGCAAAAGAGGATGCCTGAATTAAAAGTTAGCAGGAAAATAGATAAGTAATTGTAGATTGTTTTCAATCTTGAAAGGGTTTAGATTTTTGTTTTTAAGCAATGATTCCCGCCTAATTTACTTTTAAAAAAAAACCTCTTTAGTTTAAATTACTAAAAAAATTGTTAATTCTTAATCGACGGGAACGAGTCAAAGTATAGTTTCTTTCAAAAAAATCTTCGAATGCTTAAGGTGAGGCTTTGACAAGCTCTTAAAACTTTCCAATCCAAATTCTTTCCAATTTTTAAATTTTCCCAATCTCTTTTTTAAAGCCAAACATTCTTCGGTTATTTTCCAGATCATTTCGGCAATTTCCCTGACCTGATTACCTTTGCGCATGGTCAGAACAAAAAATTCTTGATCCTCGATTTCGAGTTCTCAGTTACACCAACTCATCCGCTAGAAGAGTCCGAAGAAAACTGAATGTTTATTCGAAATTCCACCCCTATTAATTAAAGTTCCAGAAATCACTTCGATATCAAAGGAGTAATCCTTTCAGGTTTCCCCTTGCTCTGGCTTCGTGATTGCAGGTTCTCCGGATTTGGACTTATGTTTCGAGGAAAAGCTCCCACTTTTAGGGCGTTTGCTACGCGTTCTCAGTTGCTAGCGCAAAAATATGGAGGAGAAGTATTGGCCATCTGAAATTCGTTGAGTACGGGCCGGCTAACCTTTCCCATTATTGATACGCATTACGGACTTGTTGAAGAAATGAGTCACGCGTGCTCAAGTGTGGATGTTCACATGGAGATACCATCAAGGATTTTACCACGGATAATTTTGAAGTGATTGCGAGTACTTTCGAATGTACGTGTTGCAGCTTTTAAAATAAAAGAGAAAGAAACTTACGGAATACAGTTTCACAGAGGTGACCGCATTCAAGCGAAGGCAAAAATCTCCTTCGGAACTTTTGCGTTAATATCTGTGGATGCGCTCAGGATTGGACTTTCAGACGTAATTTATAGATGCTTCAATAGCAGATTTGAAAGCGAAACATTGGAACTGAATAAAGTGGTGATGGGTCATCTGGAGGGCGTAGATTCTTCCGTTTGCGGCTACCTTGATCCCCACGTGCGATTGGTGACAATTTGATCTGCGTATTTTGTTGATAATGGTTGCTCGTAAAAAATGGAAAATTTGAGAAGTTTAGATTCCTACAAGCATATGGGCTTGAATGCTGCATTGGTGTGGATGCAAAGCAGAAAATTTTTATTGATGCACTTGCAGGCGTGACCGATCCAGAAGCGAGCGAAAAAGCAATGGAAATGCATTATCGAGGTTTTCGACGAGAGAATCAAATAAAATTAGGAAGGAGTTAAAATTGGCTGGACAAAGAAAACGATTCTAACCCAGATGTGCATCGAATCGATCTCTGTAAAAGGCCCTTCTGCCACGATATTCAAATTCTCACCATAAAAATGTGGCGTGGATTGCCGGATTTCATGAAAGTGATCTGTAGGAGGCAATCCGCGCGCCCAATCCCACTCGAGCATAATATCAATTGGTTTCAAGATGACGTATGAGAAGTCCGGTGAGGCAGAAGGGAGCCCTGATAGCGCAGAGAATATCGGGCATATGGAGATTGATCGACCATGTCTAGAGAGGATGATAATCGGGAGGACACCCGATTCCCAGTCCGGGGGCTTGGATCCGTAATATTTGGGAGATGGGTCACCGCCTGAGAAAGTTGAAGACACTTCAGGAAGTGAGATTACAGTTTTATCCAAGGATTAAAAGATCATGGCCTTTACGATACAGGTTTGGCAGGCAGGAGCGATTTTGCTTCCCATCAATATCGGTTGGTGTACTGTAATGGGCGATGAACGTACTTATGAGAAAAGTAGTCGCTTGTGAGAGCTGTCGGATCAGTGGATTGGAATGACTGCCAGATTGATTCATCTACCGTATGAGTTTTTTGGGCAAACATGTTCCAATTGAGATCATTAATCGTGGTAAAATAAGCGGTCGTCAATCGGTGTTAGGACATCTCCTTCCAAGCCAACCTTGCTACGATTCGAGTGGCGAGTAAATTGGGATGTCGGATTTTCGATTATGATTTATAAGAATTAAGAATTTTTAGAACCCGGAAAAGTGATTTTCGGGTTTTTTTTCTTTGAGTTTCAAGTTTTGAATCCATTTTGGGTTCTGAACTTTTGGGTTTGAAAAATATGGGTTAAATTTGTTCTCCCCTGAATCGCCTCTTTTATTCTAAGTTTTATTGAGAAAACTTGTTTTTTTTTTAATTTCCATTGATTTTTTGTTTTTAGGCCTAATCAAGGGCCCAAAGCCAAGTTCCAGCAGATTACCAAGCGCGCAAAAGCGGAGCTTACTGCCGAAAAAGTATTGGGAAGCAATGCAGTTTTAAGGAATTTATAGCAGGAGGATTCGTCTATGGAAATCTTTGCAAAGTATGCTCGGTTACACATGGGGATATCAGCAATCGCAGGCAAAGCAGGCAGCGAAAGCAATTTCATCATTGCAGGCGATCACATTTGGATCTTGGAGCAAGTCTGAAGAGGCAAAATACTGCTCGCTCTGGCGTATTATTCAAAATAATCAAAAAGCAAGGCGCTTCGGATAATCAAAATGATTGATCGCTTGAAGAGTTGAAAACGCTTTCTGCCAAATGTCAGTTATGAATACCTGAGAACTGAAAGCCCGAATTTCATGGTTACAAATCTTCAGGATTCAAATCAATCCGCATGGGTATACAGCTGCAATGAAGTAGTGCGAGAAGGAAAGACTATCCTCTCAGCAACTGAACGCTGCGGCCTACTATGAACTCAAAGGACTGGGAGAGTCGAGTCAAAACAGGTTGCCAATGATGTCTTGGATATCGCAGTTTCATTTTGCCATTTACCAATGGATCAAATGCTCTCTATTTCCAGCTCCGGACTTCGTTTTTGAATTATATCAGGGATGAGTTTGCCCGCAAGCAATTAGCAAGTCAAGGTGTTAAAATCAATATGAAGACCTTCAACTTCCCAGCGTGATTTAGCCCAACTTGCATCGATTAATGGCAGATCCTGTCATTTGGTAAATCAGATGGGTAATTATCGGTCCGATTTATCCTGAAGAAAGCGGATATGGTGTAGTGGGTTGGCGGAAACAAGCAAAATCCCATTTATTATCCCCTTCCAAATCTTGTGAGAAGCGATTTGAGGAATCTGAATTTCAGTTACTTTATTCCGTTTCCTTGCCGTCGCATCTCTGCCGAGGGGAATAATCAAAGGCCTGAAAAAGTCAGAAATGGGGCACTCGGGTGGCTTATTGGTTATTCAAGTAGCTCAGAGATGAAAAGCTTGCTGCAATTTTAAATTTGAAGAAATTGCCAAAGCCAAGGATTTCGATAGTAGAGAGCAAGGTGGTGACTAGCTCAAATGTTTCTGGATTTTTGCAAGGTCTCGGTATTCGACGAGGAATGTCAAATTCATAGTCCTTTAAGACAGATCAGCTAATTCTTCTTACTGACTGATCCAGCTATAGCACAACCTATTCTTTGGATCTGTTAGAGTCTAATAATTGCTCGGTTAACCTACGCTTGTCCTTGATTCATGGCTTACGTTTCAATTTTGGCCCAATTATGCAGATGTTGGAGTTTCTAATTCTATTTCATTTGGCAATAATTGCTGTGGAATTTCGACTCAGAGCCACCGTAAAATTTAAAAAGGATTTTTACGAATTCAACAAGATCCAATCCAAACATGAACCATTACTTAGGATTTGAACTTGTTAATGGGCTGTCTTCCAATATTGTCTTATACGAAAGGATTTGACCTGAGAAGAAAATCTAAACCAGAGTCCGATCAAAAGGGACAACTTTACTTGGGGATTAATTCAAAAAAAAGTAACAATAACCCAATACGTCCTGTTTTCAAAATTAGAAGCAGGTGAATTGAAACCATTAAATTTAATCCATGATTATTTCTTGAAAGGCCAAGCGCCTTTCGAGAAGGCTCAACACTTTTATTCAGGTGCTGAGTGAATTCACCGGTTGTGCATTTCGTGCCGTTGGAGGGATCCCATTATTTAAAAAAAAAGCTGATGGAGCATTTATCTACGATGAGATGATTAAGCGCTTACATCGAACTAATCAAAAACAGCTGGGCGGCCGATGATCCTTTGGTCATAACACCCTTTGATTCGGGAGGCCCCTGTGATCAAAGCCAATGGAAAACGGCACTTCATTCGGGCGCCTACAGCGAGAGAAGTAGAGATCGCTGAGCTCATTGTATCTATTGGTTCCATCAGGGAAAAGGTCAGGTGGTTAAAATTCCGGCACGAAGCTACCATGTTCTGCCATTCGATGTAGCACGTGGCCTAACACCGGGCCGCGATAAGTTATCAAAATGGAAGGTTCACTATCATGGACATGGCAGATTTCATTCTTGATTGCCAGCAGGATCTGGTGCAATGACAAGGGAAATCCTGATTCACCGGGAGTTACTAAAGGAACAGCGAAAGACCCTTCTAGCTCCTTACAATAATTTGGGATGCTATGAGAAATTAGTGGCCCGCTAACAAAGGAGAGGATTGCTGCTATTTGATTTTAGAGCCTTTGTTCCAGGTAATATGGGGCTTTGACTTGCCTATTGCCGGCTATCTTCAAGGTTTGAGAGATATCTGTACACGAGAAGGAATAATTTGATTTTGACCGAGGTTCATGAACTGGGATTCCGGCTTGCAAAAGGTAGCCCAAGAGCTATTTTGGTGGTGACACCCAGATATGGACCACTTTAGCGGTAAAATTATCGGTGGAGTTATGCCGGTTAGGAGCCTATGGTGGCAGAAAAGAGGATTATGGATTTTGTATTCACCAGTTGGGCCAGTATATCAGGGAGGTACCACTTCTGGAAATCAATTGCGATTGCGCAGGATTAGGAATGCTTTCATTACTTAAATTTGATCATCCAGAAGTCTATACTCGTCTTAATGAAATTGGGATGCAACTCTTTCCAGGTGGATTGCTTCAAATTAATCAGAAACTCCGGGGTTAGACTATACGATCAATCCAACTGGGAAGCCATTGTACTCTTTTGTTTTCCACATTCAGAAAATGTCACAGATTTTGAATTTCTGCGGAAATGTCTGATACCGCTTATTTGGAAAATATTTCCAAGCTTATGCTTAGAAGAGGGGTTATATTTGGGACCAAGTCAGTTTTGAGCAGTTTGTTTTCCTTTTCCATCGCCCCTGACAGTGAAATAATCCAACGGATTTTGAACGCACACGAGAAAGTATAAGGATATTAGGATAAAATGTGACACTATGTCGGTAAAAGTATACGGAAATTAAGGATATTGCAATACGATGAAGAAAGGCTTTTGACTTTCTTCAGGAAAAGGGAGTAGTTTTTGAGGTTTTTTTGATTACAAAAAGCAAAAAGCCAACAGCGGATGGTTATTGCAAGGGTTTTTTAGGAAAAAACTGAGTTGAGGAAGCTTGTGTGTAAATATAGCAGGGGACTACTTTCCGAGAAAAATGTCGGACGATCAAAAAGTGGCATTGGAAAAGGAAGGAAACAGCAATTCCATCCTTATTGAGAAACTCAAGATGATCAAAAGACCGTGCATCGTTTACTCGGACAGTTCGATTACTTTGGGATTTCATCCAGTTGGAAATTGCCTTCTAAATCGCCTTTAATAAACCATAGTATCTTGAGGCTAATTTTACGCGTAGCAAAAAAATCCCCTTGTTTCTTAGGTGGAAGGAAAAATTTCTCTATTCCTTGATCCTGAGGCAGGGGTTTTGAGTATATAGACTTTTTCAAGGGATGGATGCCCATCCAATTGAGTTTAAATTTCTCTAAAGTGAGTTCCGTCATTGAGTTGAGATAAAGCAATTTGTCAGATTCTTGGAGTCTTTTAATTTCTCCAAGCCTTTTCCCTTATTCCAGATTTCCATTCAACTTAAAGTGTCGCTTAAGTACCTCAAACCTGAAATAGAATCAATAATAGTTTCAGAGTTTTGGTATCACTCAAATGCTAAGTAAGCGATGTGTCGGAAAATTCCCTTTCAAACATTCCAATCCTCTTCACTAAAAGCCGGGGAAATTCAGCAAGAGACCCGAAGTAAAGAGTTGTCCGCTGAGATTGCCTCCACAAAAAAACCTTTTTCCCGAAGTATAGACAAGGTAAATCTGGAAGAAATCGGTTTCAGATCCGTGATTTGGAAGAATGGATTCTCTTCCTTTCTGAAAAAAGGCTGAACTGCGGTTCTTTACCGCAGCCTGAGCTAAGGTTTTATCATTCGACACCAGTTTCAATCCAAAGCTTAAATCAGCTCATACGCTCTTCTTATTTTTGGCTGTTCGTTTTTCAGTTGGAGGCATATGCTCCTCGTCAGGCATGTGGGAGATTAGCGTGTATAAAGTGCGCTTTCCGCTAAATCACCAAACCTTTTAAACCTTCACCATTTTTCGCCTCCCATGCCATCAGTCCTTGATTGCTTACTCAAGTCTAATTCCCCTTTTCAGGTTTCGGGGATTATGGCATGAGCTGCCAGTTGAATGAGGATTGGTTTGGATGCTCCATCGTAGAAAAGTACTTCCTCCCAAGGAAACTTTCTGTCCAATTGAGGGGTAATTGGGCAACCGTGTTGTTTCTATTGCCAAAAAGTAAGCCAGGTAAAGCCAGGAGGTAATACTTCTAAGACAGTAGGTCTTCGCCATGGGTGATATTCCCCCCTAAACATGACCGGTGAGCAGTGAAAATTAAAAAAATAAGCCGCCTTTTTGAATTTTTCAAAGCGTTGGGTGAGTTCCTCCGTTTTTTTCTAATTGAAAATATTAGTCCTAGGAGAAAGATGACAGGGATCCAGCCCAAGATTCAAATGGATTTGGACTGTCTCCCAAGTGTTAACCCTGCATTGCGTGATATTGGAGCAAAAACCAGGAAAATTGCCCTGAAATCAGACCGACTATGAACCCCACTCTAAAAATGCGATTCGAATTACTTGGTAAAAATGCCAGCTTTGGTCTTGGAAAGGAATAAAGACCAGTAAGATCCCAAAAAGGCAGAATTCCAATGGGTAAAATGGACGATTTAGGGGTTGAAAATCTGCCTAGTTAGCGGTAATTATTTAAAACTCCATTTCGGATCAAGGCCTAAAATTGAATGGAATTTCAAAACTCGCCTTCCACAATTTCCGTCATCTCTCT
>Ga0163217_1058853_pt1 | contig 12538 bp, 6 predicted proteins | sample SynspAceP_FD_185933 | JGI IMG/M metagenome (GOLD analysis project Ga0163217, IMG submission 185933) | Saline lake microbial communities from Ace Lake in Antarctica - Synechococcus sp. Ace-P (PacBio error correction) | ecosystem: Environmental > Aquatic > Non-marine Saline and Alkaline > Saline ... | reverse complement strand
GTACCCCCCGTGAGTTTCTCATCTTCCTCCAAAAACCCATACACCACATTACATTATTACTATTAAAAGATCTCTATGCAAGGATTGTGCAATTCCTTTAGCGCGAAGGATGATTACGTGGTTTTTCCATATATTCATGATTCGAGGGGCAAAAATACGGCTTGTTACTGGGCTTAGCCAATAATAGTCTTGGATCCGACTTGATGAGGGCTGTTGGCAATTTTAACCATTGCAGGGCATTTTTTGGTTGCATAATTTTCTTAACTGGCCCGATCATCCCTGAGAATCAAAGCCATTTTCAGCATTCCATCCGGTGGACTCAAACTTCGGATGATAAAATTAGATTCCGGAAGAAAGCTCTTGAAGTAAGTCAAAACAGCCGCTCCTGCCAGTCTGCTGCTGAAAAAATCTTCCCATGGCAAACCAAAGTGCGATCACAAATTGATAATTCAAAAGCTGCACACTGTGCTGAAACACCTTGGCCAAAGCTTTCTCACTTGGCTTGCCAAGCTATCAATGATGCTTCCAATTAGTCTCCAGGACTTATTGAAGAATTTCTGAAAGCTGAAAAACTCTCGAATCTTCCATCACGGCTTGCAACAAGCTTGGTGCTTGAGCTAGAATACCCACGAGTTGGGCAATTCTAAGACTCGGAAAAATTAGTGGGACGGACTCCAGAAAGGTGCCAATTGTTGCCGTTTCGATAGAATCTTTCCAGGCTGTACTTTTTCTGATAAATTCATATTCTCGAATCAAAAATTGGAGTTAGGTTCATCTGCTGCTCTTGGCAATAAAGCCAGCCTGTCAAACAGAATTGCTTCAGCACCGTGGGTTGATTGCGATGTTTGAGGTATTTTATATGAATCGCTCGGCAAGCTCAAGCATGGAGTTGGTAATGGTTGTCTTAAAACCCAAAAGCGGTTAAAAGCCAACGATAAAGCAGTTTCTTCCCATCCCTTTGGTTTGGTCCAGAGATCTGAAGAATTAATTCCGATTTTTCCTGCCATCGGCTCCACCAAGCTTTTCTCCAAGGTAGGAAAATTCGAACAAATCTCTGGGACATCTTTCACCCTGCGCACAGGGGGCAAGTCAGCTTTAATTAGGCCAACCTTCGCTATAATTTCTCCAAAATTTCAAGAAAAACTTTCCTATTAATTCTAGAGTAGGCCATTGAGTACCAATCATTTACCGATTAGACACCTGATTCATTTTCCCAACCACATGGAGAAACTACAGAAATTGTAAGGCTGGATCACCTCGTGGGCAGCCTGCTTTCCAGTCAGAGGCAATCGGTGTATCTCCAATGACATGAAAGTAATCCCACAATTTCGATCGCAGAAATCCCTGAAATCAGGGACCTTCACTGAGGTTGTGAAATTCCCACTTGAATGATCCGAATGGCCTTCGCCATTTTGTTCCTTGAGTCCTTTTTGTCGAAAGTATTGATACTTCAGACGAGTTGTAAAAATCCTTCTCTAAACACCAAAGCAATTGTAGACTTAAAAGTTTATGAAATATAAAAGAATTAGTTAATATTTAAAGAAAATCTAAAAAGTCAGAGATGGAAAACCCACATAAGTGAATCTCACTTTACAAAGATCCACTGGAAAAATTGCGGGAAGTTGGATAAAAACCTGAAGTTGTTACTCTGCCCTTCAATTCCTTCCGAAAGAATTCCCTAAAAGTAAATTCACTCAAAGGATAGATTGCGGACGAGCTAGAAAATCATGTTTTTACAATTTTAATTTACAAAACCCTCGAAGTTGAGAAACCTTAAAGGTTACTTTGTGCTCTTTGCGAAACCTTCGTGCCCCTGTGGTAAAAACAATTTTGTCAATTCAACCTTCGAGGTCTGTCAGTTTGCATAAAAGCTGAGGTTAGGAATTTAAAAGACTCCAAAAGGTTAACCAAATACTTTTCCAAAAGGACTCTTCATCTCCTCCTGCAAGCTTTTGAGCTTCTATCTCAGCAGCTTGCGCAAAGTTCTTTTCCCGCCGAAGCATAGATAATTCCACGAACTGAGTGACCAAAGTCCACAAGTCGACATCATTCGTATTTGGCGCGTTCAGCGAGACTTTCCACCCCTGTGCTCCTACTCCCGGCACAAAAGAAATGTTCAGGAGCTTATTTTTCGAACTTCCCAATCAATTCACCCCGGGTTAGCACCTCCACATACATCAAAGTTTTCGGGACTTCCCATTCCTGACTTTTTTCTAAAAACTGATTGGTAAAGCGGCTTCACATGAGCGTTCAGAAATCAATGAAATCAGCAGAGCCAGCTTCGAAGTCAAGGCGAGGAGAATCACCCATTTATCTGAAACTCAAAGAAGGCGAAACAGAATCTGCTCCATATAAGGACCACCGTGATCGAATCAAAAATCTCATGGTTTCAAAAAATGCCTTTCATTAAGCTTTGAGAGTATTCCCGATATCGCCCCGCTTGGCATCAGCATATTAATTCAGTTCTGGGAATGATCTCATACTTTTCCGCAAACTTTCCCACCTTCGGGACCTAGCGCTTCAAAGACAGGCAATATTTGGCTTGTAGGGCTTACAGCAAAATTCTGCTTGTCTCTTCTATATTGGGCCTTGCAAAAGCTAAATATCGGATCAGCTCCGGAAAGCAATCGAGTAGGAATCTTATCCAAATCAGGATTCTAAGCCATACACAGAGAAAGGAAGATTTTTGCGGATTGGAGAAAAGCTCGGCTCGGGTCATGATCAGAATTTGTGTTATGCAAAATTAGGGATGAAATAGAATATTGACTCAAACTATGGTCCAATGCTAAGGAAGGTCTCAACGCCTTTACGAAGTTTTATTTAATTCGGCGAGTCCTATTAGCGAAGGTATTTTCGTTTGGTTGGTTTAGGGCTTCAAGCTCTTCAAAATCACATTTACAAAAACTCCGGACCAGTGACGTTCACTGCCTGAAATTCAAGAAAAATATGAGGCGTAAACGCAACAGCGGGAAGTCTCTTCAATCCCTGCATACTATGGCATAGACGGAACACTAAATTCCCGAGCTCCCACTTCCAGCCATGGTCAGAGGCAAACTGCCACAGATAGAGAAAGTAGAAAGACCAATTGATAGCTAGGATATTTTCTGTAACTCCAAAGTCCGAAAAATTTTAAACCAAAGCGCAGACTAAACTGGAAGAGCTGTCTGCCATCGACCAGCCATTTGCTGACAAAAAGGAGGTAGGAAATCAGCAAACAGAATTTTGACCACCCAAAATCAGGAAATCGTCAAGATCAACCTGCGCATCATGCAAGCCCATTCCAGACCTGAGTTTCAAGAAATCTATCTTAACATCTACTAAAGAAAAGTCCCGAAAAAGCAAAAAGGCCAATCGCCACTAAACCACCAAGTCGATCCAAAGCGACTGATTGCACAGCTTTTTCACTGGAGTTTTAAAGTGGCTATTCAAAGATATACTTTTGTAGCCATCCCCGCCGATTCCCCCCTGAAGGAAAAGTTGTAAAACATCCCGATGAGGTTAAAGCTGAGATTGAGTTTTTCGGAAATGTACAGGCTGATTATTTTAAAATATTGATTGAGGCGAAAAGCGGTAACAACTTTACTGACCAAAAAAGTAAACCGCAGGAATCAACCAAAACCATTGAATGGTTTTGACTAATTTCAATAACTGTTCCCGTTTATCAATTTCCGAAAAAAACAAGTAAAGAGCAAACCCTGTCACCCTAGTTTACTTTAGGATTGTTTTTTGAATTTCTTTACAAGGCCTTTGAAAATTGGCTCCACTTCGATTTCTCTTTTCCGCCTCGCTGCTGAACTCAATGCATGAGAACTGCCCGGTCCTCTGCTATTTTTGCCCACTGCCCACTACATTTTGCTCTCCCACAAACACAACTTCAAGTGTAGGTCTTCTATATTTTGAGATTCGGAAGTAAGTTCGCACGATAATCTCAGCAATGTTCTGTAGTGACAAAAAACTGAATTCCCCCAATAAACCAAAATGATCCCAAATCATAATTGACGACCCCGATATCTTCACCCAATATTTCAAGATCAGTAAGTTAAAATTGATTGAAATTCCCAATCAAAAAAACGCCAATCAGGCAATCCCCCAAAAAAGGTGATCGGTCGCTGGAAATTACTTTTGAAAAAAGAGCATTAGGATCAAGTCAGCCAAACATCTTGAAAGTCCGGCTTAGACCATATTTTGTTCGCCATGGATTCGTGGATCGTATGCTTTACGTCCACTTCTGGTCATTCCGAGCTCTTGCTGCTTTGGCGCGATAACCGGGATGATCGTGGCAACTCGCCATAAAGCCCCATTCCCTGGGCAATTTCAGCTTTTACCACTTAAGGTAACGGCCGTAATCGTTCAGGTAAACTTTTTGGTATTTCGAATTACCAGTTTGCGGATTTTGCTAGATTTTTCTCAAGCACAAAAACCATCGTTCCGATTTGCACGGCGGACCTGCTACCCACCAATCACAATCTTCATCAATCGCTTTATTCAGTCATGGCAGATCTGTAGGATTCTTCTGCAAGTCTCCATCCATAGTCGCCGTAAAGTGCCTGCTCAGCCATATTATTTCGCACGCCAATGCGGTGGTCTGTTCCTTAGTTTACGATTAAAAAATATGAGCTTGGTCGCTCATTCGCATATTTTTTCACTCACGTACGGTTCCGTCCGTAGATCATCCTTCAGATCAAAATCACCTCATAATACGTCGTGGCTTTAGCTGCGTAGGTTTGATCTAAAAAGAGTTTGTGTTTCTGTCCTCGTTGTAAACGGGTGATTTACAACGATAGTAGTGGCTGCCCATATGCTGAAATTTGTTAAAAATAGGGCGTTTTACTCCCTGCGCCAAATTAGCGATGAAACTTACCCGCAAGCAGATAAAATTGGGGGACTCTTATCCCTTTCGCCTTATCTTTGACGCATGGTTCTCAAAAAACCCACGAAATCAATCCTTTGCGGTAGTCATGGCGTATTTTACCGTATGGTAAGGACCCTTTGCATTTGAGTTTTCATATGCACTACCCGGATGAAATGTACTCACCGACTGCAAGCAGTGAAAAATGCTTCAAAACGGCGATTATCTTACCAACTTATCAGGGAGTGGGAGAGGCTGCAGCAGTTTAAACACCTATTTTAACTTATTAGGCTGTTTTAGCAGATTCAACTTTTTGGGGTTACACCTTTTGCTTCGCGTCTTTTCTTCTTATTGCCGTGCCGCGGACTGTAGGTCTTACTTATTTTGCTATCCAAACTCTTATTGCCAAAATCGCTCGAAATTGCGGAATTTCAGCCTTGATTTATGGTGCCAATCCAGTATTGATATTTTTCTGCAACCCGCTCTATTCCGGATGTGCTACTTGTTAATTGACGATGACTGCAAGCGCCGTGGGTTTTGGGGTCTGATTCGTTTTGGCAATGGGAAGCGCAAAAAGTATTCTGGATACTCGTATATTAGTTGGCTTTGGCTTTTGAAGTCAAAGGCCTTCCGCTCAGCACTAGGCTTTGGGGATTGGAGTTTACTTTTTAATCCTTGGCAGAGATCCATTGGAAAACGATTCTTTTTTATCCTCGCAATTCTTGCAACATATTTATTGGCTTTTTTTGGTTTGGTTGCCATGTGGAAAATCCATTGCCCTTACCTTTTTGGATGGCTTCCTACACGATTCAAGTGGCACACGTTGTCACTTCCAGATTTTCCTTTTGATACCTCCAAAATGACTTTTAGCATTTCTACTACTGGAATGTAATGTTCTCCCATAGGACTTCTTTGGCTTGAAGAAAAAGCAAAGAGACACTTCAAAAGCTTTGGAATCAAAACCGACCTTTTTCATTTCTTTTCATTAATGGACTTTGAGCCCATTTTGGGGATGGAGCACTGACGAGTTAAAATTTTTGAACGATATCTACTTCCTGCTGGCACCAGTTCATTGCCGTTTGGATCGGGTGGTTTCTTGATTGAGCTAAATTCGAAAATCGAAAAATGGACTTGAAAAATCGCCTTAGAATCTTATTGATTTTAAATTTCACAAATTATCCTTTTTAGTTTTTGGCTGAATTTCAAACATGACTTTTGAACCTGATGGTTCAGATTGCTTTTGGGATTTTGGTACTAACCTATTTTGATTCAACATTTCTTGAGTGAAAAACTCCCCAAAAGCTATTTCTTAATAGTATTTTACTTCTTTTCTTATTTTTGCCTTCTACAGCTACATTTGCAGAATTTCCACTACCCGATTTCAAGGACAGCAGATTTAATCAATCGTAACTGAAAATCAGATCTTTAGAGAATCAACCGATTGCTTTTTCGGCAATCTCCTGTAAGCAGCAAATCAGAATTAGGCTGGCCAAATTATGATTTGATTGATCTACCAAAAGAGGTTGGGAAGAACAGTTAAATCAATTTTTCCAAATTTGATTATCGAGGATAAAACTTCTACAAAAGGTAGACACCTCTCAATACAAATTAATTACCCAAAACGGTGAACTTGGGATTCGAAAGCGATTCCTGACTACTCTTGGCAGCGGGAAGTCTCTTGAGTTTTGAAATTTGCTTTTGGAAAATGGAAAATCTATTTTATGTTGGAGAAAAAATTAACTTAAAAGCATCCGAACGGACCAAGGCGGTATAACCAAAAAGATTTTCAAAACCTTGATCTTTTGCAGTTCTATTGAACACCTCCGAAATGTCACTTCGAAGTTTTCTTCGTAAAGCAGTTGCTCAAATGAGTCACCTCGTCGGGCGAATCTAATTCCAGCTAAACAAAAATTCGCTTTCTGGGACACATTTATACTCCTCTTTCCCTCCCAGAGAGCAAATTGATTTTTCCGAGCCCCTTACATTGATGGTGTAAGTCTGAGGATGATCTTCGAGATAAAAAAGCAAGCTCTAGAGGCCATATGATAAGTTTCTGAAATATAATCGGGCTCATAGCCAAGGCTTCATCTTCCAGGAAGTCAACTTTCTTTTACCCAAGTCGAGGTAGCCAGCAAGTCTTTTAAATGAGCTTGCGCTCAATAGTTTTAGAGTTCAAGTTTTTTAAAGAGAAAACTCAGGAAGAAAAAAAATAGCGGTAGACTTGGCTAAATGACACATTCCTAAATTTTCACTTTTCCCATCTAAACGATTGCCTCTTGGACATCATTTACTCATTGAAGATCGGTAAAGTCCATATGCAAAGCTGGCCATGTGCTTCTTACATCACTGAAATTGTCAAGGACCCAAAACCAAGCCAAGAGAAAAACAATGCAAATGGTAAAGAATAAAAGGTTGTTTTTTGATCCCATAGCCGACTTCAGGCTTTTGGATACAAAAAGAAAAAAAAAAATTTGGGAGTTTAAAAAAATAGAGATCATTACTTAGTTGACCTGCAGATACACACCTAGTCTATCCATCCATTTAGGAAACTGGGAAGCCATCTCTGAGCCTGACACTCACCCAAGCTAAGCAAATGGACGAAGTATTAATCATTTTGCAAATCTCCAGATAAACCTAGGTAAGAAGCCAATGGCACTTAACAACAAAAAAAAAAAAAAAATGAATATTGATTTTGCTCCATGGCGAGTACCAAAGGCAGATAAGCCGAGGACCACCGGAACCTATGACTTCATAATTAACTTCTTGGCCACTTCAAAGCCAATACCTGAAGCTAAACCTTGCTAAGATCCACCAAGACCTTTTTTGCTCGTTCAACCCTCTATACAGCCAAAAAGGCTTTAGTATCCAAAAGAATACTAACTCGGAATTCGTGTCAGGTGAAAAGAGGAGACAAGATCCAAAATGGCATACACCACACAACAAATTGCTTGCCAAGAACCGCTTGTTTTTTTTGCTCTTATGAGGTAATTACATAAATAAGAATACAATCCAAAAAGTACGAGGCCTATAAGGAATTGCATTTATTCTGACCCCCAATCTCAGTGGATGCCAAAAATAGAGGATGCTTTATTTTATTAAAGCGGCGATTAAGAGCGTGGTTTGGAATACTAATGCCATTCATGGATTTTTGAGACCCAAAGCCAATATGAGCCTCTTTTGTAAACAGGGACTTAATCTCAGGCTCAGTGTGAAATCACCTTTGGTCACAGAAATTAAAAGAGCACTCCCCAAAAACAGCCAGGAATAGTAGTTCGTGTTTTCATATTAAAAATCAGCCTAAAAAAAAAAACCTCAGTAGCTGAGGTATTATAACGAACAATGGCAAAAAGTTATTGCCTAGCTAGCACTTAATTTTTCTTTGTACTTCTTTATTTGCCTTCTTCAGACCTTCTACTGCTTTCGTCCGAGCTGCCTTCAAAGGAATCAGATTGGTCTTGGCAAAGAATTGCTTCCGGGAACATTAGCTTTATCTCTACAATCTTTATTGGCCTTAATTGTTCATTTATTCAATTATCTCATAAAAACTTCTCCGTCAATAATTTGATTCATCAAGGTATCCAGTTTGTCAGCTTTTCTTTGGATAAAACGATCAGTTTTCAATCTGCGTACGAAATGAATGGAGTGATCGTGCAGTTTCATATGATTTGCATTTAGTTTGTTTGGAACAATTAATTGTTATGCTTTAGATGTTTGCCTGTTTCGAACACCGCCTTAAGTTTTTCAAGTGAATTTATGGGTACTAGACCTGCGTAGCTGCGCAAAATTTGCATGGATCCCAGGCAATTCTTTGACGGCATTCAGGTTCTGCCCCTTTGTTTAATAAATGCGGTGGCAAATTGTATGTCTTAAAACGTGCGGACTATTGCTAGAAGTCTCGCGCAAAAGATCTAAATAATGCTAACGCTACGGTGATAAATCAGATAGGGTAACTTTGCCTTTCCTTGATTAGCCACAATAAAATAGTCACTTGTGCCGACCATTTGAAACCTTTCCTCAAATACTATTGTATACGAAGGGATATTCCGTTTTAAGGCGATGTAATAGGAGATATTCGTTCTATTTTTTCGCTTTCCTAGCACTCGAAAACTGATCCTTCGATGAGATTAAATGTTCAAGACTTCAATCTACTCAATTATGATTAATTCTGACTCAGTCTGGTATAAAACTCAATTAATCCATTTTTCACGTTGTCTTCAAAAAGTTGCATCATACACAGCTTCCTCTAAACGGAATTATGCGTCGATTTCTTGTACAAAATTCAGGAAAGTCTTTTGGGGTTTAGAGATTTTAACTTATAGTAGAGTCCTTTATTGATCAATCTTGAGCGAGAAAATTTATAGAACGATCGTAGCGTTGCCATTTTCCGATTGACGGTAGTACTACTGAGACCTTCATCGACCAAAGTCTATCACCCAAGCTTGATCCCGTATTTGATTCAGCTCCGAATAGAATCTTTCTCAAAAGAAAGTCAGGCAAATTCTGAAATTGTTCCAAATTCACTGCCTGTAAGCTTGTCAACAGTATGGGAACTAGCTTTCTTCATCATATTCAAGTAGTTGATGGAATGCATTCGATTCATTGTAGTCAGGATTGAGTATCAAAGTAGCGGGAATATTAGTGAAGAAAAGTGAGTTTCCTCACCTTTAGCACAAAAAAAAAGCAGCACTTTTGGTGCTGCTGTTCGATATTTTAAATCAAGACTAATTAACCGTTTGCTTCATTTTGATTTCTGCCTTATATGCTGCCTTGATGGACTTGCGTCTTCTTACGATAGAAGGTTTTTATTAAAGCTTGTCTCTATCTCAGTTCTCTGACGCTCGGTCTTATCGAACTTCTTCTACTAAAACGCTTTAGCGCTTTTTCGATTGTTTCGTTCTCTTTTTACGTTTACAATGATTCATAGTGTTCCACCCCCTTCGATGCAAAAAGTAAGGAAATTATGAAAAGATCGCAGTTATGATAATTAAATTATTCGAATATAGTATTCTTCTTCGGACGGAAGTGAAGGCCCTTATTCGTTTACGGTTAGGAAAAGATCTTGCATAAACTCTTAGTTTAGACCCAATAAGCTGAAACAATTTTTTTTAGACCTTCAAAAAAAAAACGGCGCTCCAGTATTTCAAAATTAATTCTTATTACATGTATTGTAGTTCAAACGAAATTTTATGCTTCACATGCGTCATGACAAGATAAATCAATTAAACAACTTTACACAAACGTTACTGGCGAAAAATGATAGATTCTTACTCTTGCCGTACTAGTATGGTATTGGGGTAGTTTTGCGGTTAGTGCAGCCGGTGAAGGCAAGTCAGTTGATTCGATGTTTTTCGAAAGACCCATACAATTGCTTTCGTTACAGTTTGTACCTCCTGTATATTCTGGGATTGTCTGATGAGGATCAGAGTTGGTAAATTCTGCATGTATTAATTAATCTATTATGAGCAGCGTGCATATTAGAGTTGGCATTATTACGCGTTGATTTCTTGCAAAAAATCAGACGCGGGAATAATGCCTTACCTATTTTATTAAATCTGGAAATTGTGGATTCAATAAAATAGAAGAAAGGATTTTATTTTTTAAATGGTCAGTTTCATGAAAAATTATTGGTGATTAGCCTTCTAGGGTCAGTTCGTAAAAATCTACATCTGTAGCGGTTATCTTACCATGTTCCAAATGAAAACAAAGGAAAAGAATTGCATCGTGGAGATTTTACCCGTGGGGCTCATTTTTACCGTCCTATTTTGATGCTTACTGAGTATCCAATAGTAACTTGCTTGATAAGAGAAGTCAATCAATTTAAAAATTTAAGTTGGAAAAAACAGGAACTTCTTAAAAATCAAACTCCAATTTCAGATTGACAAGAATAAAAATCATTGGGCTCTAAAAATTCCAAAATTACAATCGGTTTTTAAGATAGAATTAGGATCGGCAAATTATTGAGCAAATTGAATCCAAAACCATTATCGGAGAAAGCGGCAAGCTTGATTTATTTATTTTTGATGATTTAGGTCAAATGAAAAGACAAAACCTTTCTTGGGCAATTTCCAGATCAAATAAAGGACGGTTGAGGCCTCCTTACGAGCAATCGACTACCTAAATTTAACATCAATCGTAATCACTTCTATTTCACTTTTGCACACGCTTCAAAAAAATTAATTAAATATGACTGCATTTTGATTTCGGAAACTTCTAAAGAAAATTTCCATTGCTCAAAGTCGGTATTTCAACTATCAACTAAGGGCGCGGAAGAGTATACTCTTTGAAAGAAATGGAAAAAAAATGGAGAACGGAAAAAGTGAATATTCCTTCAAACCATTATTTTAACTCAAATTCCATGAAACAGATAAGTCAATTTTATTTCAACTTGGTTGTACAACCAAGAGAAGACCAAAAAGCATAACCAATTCTCCACATGTTTAGTCTATGACAAGCGAAAAAGGAAACTATGGTCAGAAACCTCCAAACCCGCGTAAATAATTCTTGATAGTTAGGCATGCTCGCTGGCGTGGTCAATGATACGCTTTACTCTTACGAAGGGAAGCACTGATGAAATCGGATAAAAAATACATCAACGTTGCCGTCCCTAAAGCCCATTTGAAGAGTAATTAGTAGAGGAATTCAATAACGTTTTCCCAAAGTTTGAAAATTGGGAAACAGTTTTGCACCCTTTACACCTAAAACCAAAAAACAGTTCCAAACCCGCAAAGAGTTGGAACTTTTTTGATTCTTATTGTTTTATTAGCGGCTACTTTCTCAGCCAAAGCAATACAATCACATTATTCTTTCTTCCAACTACGCGCCGACATCGAACAATCATTCGGTCTGCTTGCCTTCTTGATGGTAAAAAGAAAACTGCCCTTTTGCCAAGTGCGAAACCAAATTGTTGAGACGTTGATTAGTTAAGCGAACCCAGAATGCCTCCACCAAGCTCCTGGGGAAACTCGCTTTCACTCACTTCACCCTGAAATAACTTTCTTGTCTGGTGTTGGACGATTTCTAATTGCATTGGATTTTTTTATCGTTTGGAGACCTCTTTTCTGAAAAAAATCATAAATGGAAGTTCTTCAGTTAAAATATATTAAAAAGTTGTCAGTTTTCGGATTATCAAAAACTGACAACCGAAAACTAACCAATTGATTTATCTAACTTTCAGCTAGCAATTTTCTCTCCCTTAAAGCGATCGCATCTTCGATGCTACACTACCAAGTTGAACGCTGCCTCAGGAAGGTGATCCAATTCCCCATCCCATAATCATGGTTGAATCCTTTGATCGCTATCCTTTGATATCTACCCAAGGGACCAACCTTTTTAAAAAGCCTGTTAAAAAAGCTGCTCAGCTACGAAGAACGGGGCTGAGGACAAGAAAAACGTTTGCACACGTTCTTGCTTCTGTGCACGGGACCTTGCTTATCTTCCTCAAGAAAGTCTTCCATTGCCAAAGATCGCAATTGCAATGATATCCTTGCAATTCTTATGTTAAACTCTTGAAGAATCTCTTCCCACGCGCTGACGGCCACAAACCCGTAAAAATGGGCTCCCCGCCCAAAGAAAATAATCTGGGAGGGAAAAGGAAAATTTTCGGGGAAGGTAGATTTCCAAAGGATCCCCCCGGGCTGGGGATAAGGGGATTAAAATCCCTTTTTTTTTCCCTTCTTTTTCCCCCCTTGG
>Ga0163217_1056280_pt1 | contig 12538 bp, 8 predicted proteins | sample SynspAceP_FD_185933 | JGI IMG/M metagenome (GOLD analysis project Ga0163217, IMG submission 185933) | Saline lake microbial communities from Ace Lake in Antarctica - Synechococcus sp. Ace-P (PacBio error correction) | ecosystem: Environmental > Aquatic > Non-marine Saline and Alkaline > Saline ... | reverse complement strand
AGAAAGGGGCGTGGGGTATTTGACTGAAGCATGTCAGACGCCGACCTCCTTACTCTGTTTTATTGTCATATGACATGAAGTTGAAAAAGCACACCCAGATGTTTTAACATTCTATTGCAGGTTTCTGGACGATGGTCGACGATGACGGAGAATGTCCAAGGCCTACTGTGGATTTCGAGAAACACGGTTATTGTTATGACATCGGATTTAGTTTCTGATTGATTCAAGAATATAAATCAGCGGACCTAGATGAAGAATTCAAATCCAAAAGTGATGAATGGTAGCTAGCAGGAATGCATTCTCGTCAAAGTTTTTTATCGGCATTGTGAAACCGTTGTGTTTCATCTTTGATGAAATCAGCGAGATCAAGGGGATAGGCACGGTGGCAAGTGGACTTCATTTAAACCGACGTTGAGCGAGATGAGCAGTATGTCGTTAGTGTTTAACCGATGCGCCTCTAATTCAGCTGGTTTGAAGTTGGGTAGGATCCCGTTATGGTGCCGACTTTGAGCGAGAGCGATGACAGAAAGGATTAGAGAATCCATTGAGGCAAATGAACGATTATTCTGGTCACTTTGTTCATCGGTAAGACCGGTGATTGTGGCCAGCTGCGAGGGTGACTGGTTTTTGCTAAAAGCCAGTGATGAAATGCTAGGATTAAAAAAAGCTCTAATCTTTCAAAGAGTAGAGTTCTTTATGAGGAAGGAAGTCTATAAGTAAGCTTAGACATTAATCGAGTATACACGATTGAAACCATCGCTAATCTTTTCTTAAGGAAATTGGTTTCTTTGGTTCTAGTTGAACTGATAACCGATTCAAGCTCAGAAGACGGGTATGGGGTGGGTATTATTTGAACGATGTCAGTCATTGAATCATCAAATGGAAGAAGAATACTTTTAGCTCCGGCTTGCCAAAGTGACACCCGTGCTGTAATCGAGTAGATGCGGCTAAGAAAGGCGATTGGGTATTGATTCGTCTCGCTAGACTGCCACTATCCATGTCTAGATGCGAAATGTAACGCCGCTTCATTGTATAGCATAAGATCCCCACGGCATAATAACGTGACTGAATACTAGTGGCTAATGTCTCTGCCGAGGTATTGATTCAAAGTCCATACATCTGTACGCGATTGAATTGTGGGATAGGGGTGTTGACATCAAACTTGCATAGTGTGCAGAGATCCATCGTCACCGTCAAAAATACAGCTTCTGCCTGTTGCGCCAAGAGATTCGCAATGCAGCGCGTGCTTAGCATGTGTGATAGAGTAAAGCAACTTTGTTGATTTTCATAATTACGTCGCTGATAATCGTAGTTGAAAATTTTGTAAATTATAGAGAGGAAGTAAATCAAGTGATAAGGAAAAGGATTGACGTACTTGAAGATTTTTATAATGGATGGGGGTAGACGCATTCGAACCTTAAACGCTGACAGGATCAAACCCTGTTGCCTTACGCTGCTATTACCCATTATGTGGTTTTCTTTCGTGTGGCCATGACTAGTTATCGAACTAGTTGACCATCTTATGATTGATGTGCTCTACCATGAGATAAGTGCAAACTGTATTTTATTAACGTACTATAAAAAACTAGTCGATGGGCTGGGTCGTGTGAGAGGATTCGAACTAGCTGAAGGCTCAAACTGTTTGCCTTTACCCTTGGCTATACCCAATGATCGAATTGTGGTGGCTATATGATAGATTCAACTAGTGACACCATACATTAATGCAGTGAGGTGCTCTTAACCAGCTGAGCTACATTAGCTTTGTCTGTGTGGGGTGAGGATTCGACCTACGCTGACAGATTCGAAACCTGTTCTTACGCTGGTTATACCCAACAGAACTGACACAGCCGCTTACATTAAAATGATTTTACTGCCTCTGTTGGTCGCCGATATTATTCATATATCGAGTGAATGGTCAATGTGTTTACCTAAAATGTATTTTACAATGGTTAACATTAAACGAAAATGCTTACGTTCACCATCTTTCGTATGTTACTTCTTCTTTAGCCCATTTTACGCTTCGTTTATGACCACTTTTCGCAGTTGTATTTGGAATGATCGTAGCTGCCACTTTCGGCGCGATAAAAGCCTTTCTTCAAAAGGTTCTGGGTGGATCACTCCAGCAGGCCTGTGGGCCGGTTTTGTTGCGCCCTGTTTACTTCCATGCAGTACTTCTTTAACCCCTGTAAGTAGGTTCTTGAGCCCTAGCGCAATTATGCCTGCAGAATCCTCGTCCAGTATGGTTTTCCTGCATTTTCATAAGGATCTTTGCATTTTTCTGTCTAGCTCGGTTTTTCTGCTTCAAGCTGGTTGCCATATGACCACCATTGCGCCTTCTGCTTCAGCATTTTCTACTTGATAGGGAGTGGGTTGTTCTCAAAGCATCTTGCAAACGTGCAATGTACAATAGTGGTTTTTGTTGGTCAAAGGTGAAAAGCCGGTCACTTCTTTTCTTTTGATCGTCGACATTTTCATGCCGAACGGGTAGGCCTTTCTCTAAGTGTTTCTTAATGTTACTCTACAGTGCTTTGGGGAATAGCGTCTTTGTTGCCGCTTTTTGCATTTTTTTGTGTGCGAAAAAATTTGTTTATCAATGACTCATTTTCGCCCATAAGTCAATTCTAGAACTTGCATCACTATCAAGTTTGTTGGTTTATCAGTGATTCGGAAACATGGATTGAGTTATCATCTCGATAGCAACGACAGCGGGCCCCCAATCGCGGCCGTTTCGCGATTTTGGCTAGGATTTTGTTACCAAGCCTGGGGTTTCACTTTTGATGCACTTTCAGGCCTGCATATCAAAATTCCATTGTTCGTTGCTAAAACACGCTATGGTGTTTTTCGATGGCGCTGCTAGTGACGTCTAGGCGGGGTCGGGCTGGCAAAACGCCAGCATTTGCTCATTGTGCAGGAATGGGAGTTCTTTGCGCAATGCCGCATTGGTTATGCTATTTAAAAGTTGATTTACCCGACGCGTTTAGGTACAACGAGTGCCGCAATTTAAATACCCTAGTGAAAATATCTTAAATTAATTACGTGGGGGTTCTAGCTTTGAAGCTATGAGTTGTTCATTCGGAATTCGGTTTGCCTTTAACTATGTCATAACATAGCGCAATGATTTCGTCAATGTTTGTTCTGTTTTGCCGAAATCGCAGGTGCTGTTTTTTAAGACAATTGTCGACTTGCTTGCGTGTCTGGATGCCAATACTCTATCTAGACGGCCAATAATACGGCTGTTCGCAAGTTTAGCAAAATAATGTCTTTATTACATCCGTTGGGTGTGACCACCTGCCCACCACCCTTTTTTCATTGTAGCCCGTTACCCGGGGGAAATCGAGCTCATCTGAATAAAAGGCCTTTTCAGGGGGGATTTTATTAAATGACAAACAGCCTGACGGCTTTGCGTATCAGTATAGGTTGGTGATAAGGAGATGGAGAGTTTTCACCAGCTATAGACGTTGCCAAATTGCCGGAAAACTTTTCTCGGGAGCGAAAGAAGCATTGGCTCTGACGAGCCAAGCCTCAATCTGGCGTCATTTGCGGTGTTCGTATTCTTGCTGGAGACACGAGGCTGGTTACCAGCCACTATAATTGAACCTGCACAATACGGCCTTCAGGTATCTAACGTTAGCTTTGCCGAGACGACGATAGGTGGTATGCTCTTCGCTTTCAACAAAAATCAATTCAACGCCTCTGAAGATAACATCAGTAGATAGGTAAATTTTGATCAAGTTGACCTTTGATCACGTTCATACCAATAATTCGGCAGGTTAGCTGTAGGCAACAATTCAGCCAGTTAGATTCATACCGTCAAAGCGACCACTTGGCCTTAACGCCTTCCTTGTGCAGCGTTATGCTTAAAGGAAACGAATTAGTGATTGGCTTGTCTTCTGGAACGCGCTGAAGGGTTCCATGTGATAACAAGCCTGTTGCCGGTCGTTGTAGCGTTTTACACACTTTTTCTGCTTACGCATACAGATACTTCAACTAGACAGTTAGAAACCCTGGCGTAGAAACATTTTAAGAATCTCGTTGTTCTTTAAATAAAAGATTGTGTGCGCTCTTCACCATAGTACGCTGGTACTAGACAGCGTACGAAGGCGGCGCTCGCACCCTTGCCTATTTTTTACAGTGCTACGAAATATAGATAATGACATGTATTTTCTAATAATTAATCCAAGTTTTGTGCAGACTGCGACCCGTTCCGAGCGATAGTTTGGCTTGGACCCAAACTGCATTGATAGATCTTCGTTGCATACACGAGAAAGCTTTCGCCATATGTAGTAATCGACAATTGGTATTGGAGGAATAAGCGCCTTTGTTTTCATGGGATGGTACAGCGACAACTCTCAGACGAATTTGTAATGTTGCGTCAATGCTTGCCTGACAACGTATGAGTGCAGTAGCGTTACTTTTTTTCAGGCACCGTGATCTTTTAGTGCTTTTTGCGGCGGCCCATGTCCCCCCAGTACAACATTGTCATCTGGCATTGTTTTTTCAGCGACATCACAACAATCATATTTGGCTTCGTTAGCGCGGGCGACGTTGTCTATAATGCTAAGCTGCGTCATCAAGCAGTTTTGGCGAAGGCGCGGCGCTCGAACCACCCGCCTTAATCTGTGGGAACAATGTAATGTTTTCATAAACCTGCTTGTAAATCTTCAGGTAAGGCGTTGGTAGACGTTATAACAGGATATCGAAATCTTTGGTTGGTCTGGCATGAAGGTCAACGGTAATACACGGTTGATGCCATCAGTGAATCTATCGCCACGAACTTTCGCTGTCTGTAAATAGGTACGCGGTGAGCGTACCGCGACGATTTCGGCTTAACCAAAATGTAAACGCGTCACTAAGTGTGGCGAATCTCGCGTTTAGGCGTCTGCCATGACGATCAGCTCTATAGATTGTCGATTACTGGCGCGGTGATTGGATATAAAACTTCTTTCGCGGGACATTTCTTGATCTCGACCCGTTAATTCTCCGTCACTAACTTACCTACGGTTGCGTTCCGATAGGAGCTAGGAGAATACACCTGCGAGCGGTTCAGGTTTTGCTTACCGGTTAAAAACCATCAACTTGGCATGTGTATACCTTGTATTTGTGTTAGCGATTGAATAGATGGCCAGGAATTAATGTTTATTTGGAGGCACTATATTTCCCATTTTGTTTTAAATCCACTGGTTAGTGAGTGTGATTTGTGATGTTGTACACCTTGACAAAACCAACTCTGCCATTTTAGTGGTGTAGCAATCTTACTCGCTCAGCGTTCGCGCACATTATCGAATGTAAAAATAGACAAGCCCCGGTCCCAGTTAAATTGGCATCGCATGGTTTTTAAGCCTAAATACGCTTCATTCACTTCAGGGATGGCTTTCTAACACATTCTAACGTAGTTATGGGCACCAGCTTCAAGGCGGTGCGATATTCTGATCGGAGGATGTGTTCTCTTGTCAAATATTTATTCGGTAAAGATTGACGTGTTGAACGTGACAATGGCTTAAGGAGTAAAAAATAGGGTGTATCGTAATAGCTTTTGAAAGCTTCTCTCCAACCTTCGCAAAGGCTGCACAACCATGAACAAAACGCGGAACGTCGCGCCTAATTGACTCCAATCCAGCCAGCTTTCTAAGAAATGACATTCCATAGGTGTTTGAGCCACAAAGTCGTGCGGCATTGGAACTTCCTCGCCGAATTCTCACCATAGTTAATTGTTTTTTTGATCAATATCCCTACGCCAGCGTGAGGGTTTTGCGGTTGAAGGGTAAGCAGTTTCGCGCTTTTTAAGAGGTTTTCTTTGTTGGAGTTGCTCAAAGCGGTGAGATGTGATGTTGTGTATCTCGTAGTAAGCGAAAATCAGCGTGTCGCATAACATAAATTGAAACGTGTTGCAGTCGGTAGCTTCTTTTTCTCGTCAGGCCTGATGTGTAAAAATTATTTATTTTGCAGGAGAAGTATTGCTATGCTTTACTGAATGTCCGTCCATTTGTGATAATACAAGTTTACTTTAAAGGTGGGGTTAGATACTTGTTTTGTGGCAAGATAGGCTCTATGGGTGTAAAGCTTTTTAAGTTACCAGCAGCCACTTGTTTCTATTTGCTTCAGTGGCTGTCTGTCTTGGGATTCGTGCGGCCTGAGGTCGGTATCCGCCAGGCTCGTATCCAATAATAAACCTGCATCTATGGAATTTTCCAACCAACTTTGTTGCAATAGTTATGGCTGGGTCGTTGCCGAGTTATTCAGTGTCATCTGTAAGCATGTGTACAACGCCATCGTGAGATTTATCTACTTGGTTGCGCCTTGACCAAAGCCAACAATATTAGACGAAGTTGTTGATCTTTTTGCAGTTTAAATTTCCAGGAAACTGCGTCTTTCGGTGTGCGTATGGCCAACTCGCAATTGTTCCCATTTTGAAATGCGCCATACACGTGGGTGGTGTTTGATTGGCCCTGTTTGTTGCATACTACAGCACTGATAAGTGCGCAAGTTAAGTAGGCAGAGGGTAGTAGTTCATCATTGGTTTATCTTTCTGTTCAATTTATACACGGTGAAAGTGTTATATATAGTTAAATCATGGCGATGGCGATGTTTTTTCAGCCGCTTTCCATTATCTATTGCTTCTTTTGTAGTGCGTTTTGCCAGAGGATCGCCGTAAGGGCTGCATTGTCGTCGGGTAGAATTGCCAGCTTTTTAAATAAAGAAGATCTCTAACTCCTCCTTTCGTATAGACCCATCCTAAATGTCATATAGCGTCATTTTGTTTCTGCTTCTCTAGCGATTTTATTAGTTCATTGCTTCATCAAATGCGAGCGGTCGGTAGAGCGTGCTGTAGCCAAGTGCATTGAGGTACTGTGGGTTATCTGGGTCTTTTCGGCATTAATTTTGAGTTCGATTCACGTTACTGTCAGTTTCCTACGTTTCAGGAAGAACGCTCTTTTCGATTAGCGCAACGTCGGACTCGTAAGCGATTAAAGCTGATTTAGTACATTCGGTCTGATAATCGTAGTCCTTTTCTCATGAAGTCGGCTGATGCAGCGACCTCTCCGGCATATTTTCTAGGTTAGAGGTACGCATGAGAACATGTCGTTTACGTCGTTTGGCTTTGTCTGCGTTCATAACCATAACGCATCTGGACTTGTGGTGCATTATCGCGTCAAGACGTCACCGTTCATTGTTTCGATGCTTCTGTTTTTTTGTCTAGTGAGAAGTGCAATGCTGTTAAATATTGAATTCGATTGATAGGCAGTTGTTTTTTGGGAGAGATATGGCCTGGTCTCAAGTCCAGTGTTGGTTGTTCGTGCTCTAGTAATCGGTACGAATGAAATTAATGCCGATTTGGTTTTTTCGGGTGTTTTCTAAGTTCGCCTTTGAAATACGTTGCTTGCGCGTGGGTGCTTATTTGCGACAAGAAGTCGATTCAAAGGCGCGTAGTATCGTGAGTTTTGGTGCGCGTTGGACGCTGTCTTTATGTTTATATGCGTCTTCGGGATCCGCCAAGGTTTTTTTTCGATTAAAAAGCCAAAATGAGGTAAAGAGTTCGCTTTTTTCGTGTTAGGCTGGGCAGAAGTTCTTGATGCCATTAATCGCGACAATACTTTCCTGAAAGCAATAAAAGGTGCGCAGTGGCTCAGCTGTACGTATTGATGTGTTTTGGATTAGGAAGAATAGCGCTGCCTATCGCTCTTCTATAGTATTAACTTCGTCGCTGTACGGCACTTCTTCAAGGTAAGCGCAAAAAGAGCGACGTTTGGTCGAATTGCGTTGGTTAGCAGCGTTGAACTTCGTCGAACAATCTCCTTTTGACGAGAACTTGCAGCTTAAGTGAGTAAGCTTTCTCCGACGTTGGGTCAAGGACGCAAATGTACTCTTCTATTATAGGCGGTTTTGTTGAAACGACCCGATGTGTTGCGTCTTCTATCAGTGCAGATTTCGGATTGGCTAGCTAGCTCTATAAAAAAGAGTCAATGTTATCGACCTTCTTTTGTAGCGTGACTCGGCGTTGAGAAGCTCTTGCAATGTTGCTATGAGATACTTTCTGTTCGAGGATTTCTTTGTCAATGGTACGATATCAGGTTGTTGTTGTAGGTGCAGGCGCTTAAGATAAATGCCCCCAAAAGAATTGTAAAGCGCACAACTTTTATGAGCCTTTTTATGTTGTTTTTGTTTATGAGTCTAAAAAACGACATGTTGCTTCTCGGACGTTATTATATACCCTTATGTTCGCTAGCCACTCTTATGTTCAGGCATAACTATAACTTCCCTATTCTTTTATTGATCATATGGGGGTGCCGAAAAAAAGCTAATTCTCGTATAATGTGTTTCTTTATGTAAAGAGTGTGTTGGAGCAGCTGTCTGATCTACTTAAATCTCTCTTTTGAGAGACCTGAATGCGCTAATATTGTAGGTGTAAATCCAACTGCGCGGTTTCGATCGTGAGCTGTGGCGTTTGCTCCTTGAAAAATGATAGATGCTTGTTTCTATTATATCTGAGAAAAAAAATGCCAATGAAGCCTCATAGTGTCCCACTGTATAGAACTGAATTGTATGTCAGTCTAAGATTTCAGTATGGTGACGACGTTATTGCGCCCTATGGCCTTGAAATTCACTGTATTGCTCTGTCGGAATTAAAGCAATATTGCTACACGCACTTAACGATGATGTGTGCGTCACCATTATGCGGGGGTTCGTGGAATTGTTCTTTATTTAGGCGAGCCTCCGAATCTCGGGAGGTAAGTCAGGCTACGCGCTTGCAGAAGGGTCTTGTATTGGTCCTGAACTATGATTCTTATTCAGCGTGCCTTTCTTCGCTAAACGTGTCCGACGATACGGCCATCGTAGAGACCCGGTGTCGATAGCGTTTGTGCGTGAGTTTGGACGGCAAGATAGTTTTGCCGACATTCAGAAAGCCACGCGTTGCTTATTGGTGCAGGGCAGACGATTGAAACTGTGGGCTAGGACACCTTAAAGAAAATGGAATCAAACGAATATATTAGTCGCAACCGAACCTTGCTCGAGCGAGGCATTGGCAAATGAGCTGAAGCGGAAGCTATAAAAGTGTTGGGCGAAATAGGCGCGTAATTACTTATCGCAAGCGGATAGTCATTTTCGTCTACGCCAGCAATACGTTAAGGAAGCATGCTTGAGGTGCTATCGTCGCAGCGTTCGTCATTTCTCCCATGTTATTGATTGATATTGGCTGTGCTCGCGATAATAGAGCGGAAGTCGAGGGTAAACGTGCATACTGTATACGTTAATGATCTTCATTCGTGATTGAAAAGAAATGTCCGCGCAAGGCAAGATGCTGCAAAAAGCGCAGGGATATGGATCGAAGATGGGTTAGTTTTATCGACGGGTAGTCGATCAGAGAAGTCCTCAGATCTTATTCTTACTTCAGGAAATCTGCTGGCGCTTATTAAAATGCAGAACTGGAAAAAGCACTTAAAGCCTTGAGAAGAGGGCAGTTTCCGGGCGGTGCTCATAAGCTGGTCATGGCTAATGATAAACTCATTCCCTCCCCACTCGCCGACGCGGATATTTTGTGATTGCTGGTGCGAATGCAGATCAATGCATTAACATGGCCTCATGTTTAGATTTTATGAAGAAAAGTAATAAAAATTGAAAGATCCATAAAAGTTAAATAGGGAAGTTATGTCTGATCGCTAGATGATTGGCTGTACTGTGAGTGTTGCTGCAAGTCATTATGAATTCAGCTGTTCTGTTCTTATTTCATAAAGAGTACACCACTAAGCCAGTGTTAAGTGTTTATGATTTTTCAACACATTGACGGAAAGTATTGAATCCGAACTCCATTGTGAGGACGCAGACCCCATATTAAGAAATGGTGTTGAAAGATACAAGCAGGACAAGGCAAAAAGAGCGCTTCAGCTGCTTGTGCAAAGTTATTTTTACCAAAGACCCTAACGTTCGAGAAACTTATTTTTATGACTTAGGAGCGGTACTGGTGGCGATGAGCGTCGATTTCTCTGGCGATTTATTCCGATGTATTCACGTAGTTGCAGAGACTCACGCTGGAAGTTGAAATTGTAGCGCAAGTGATGGTGAAACGGTGGTTACAAAAGTCATTGCGCGAATAGAGGGTGAAGGTGATTTATTTCTAACTGAAAGTTGAATCTGTGTACATCGAGTGCAACGATCACCGCGACGGAAATCTCAAGGCAGTATTTCATACCTCTGCTGATTTACTGGTTGCCGTAACCAGATATGGACGAAGTAGACACATATATCAATTAAAGGTATTTAGTATTGATACTTCCGAGCTCAGGCGCGGGTGGTCAGCCGAAACAAAACAATTCGCAAATTCGATCTTATACATTCACGGGTGTGGTGTTGAGGTCAGAAGAGCTTTCAACATAAGAACCTGCTAAAGCTAGTCTTTATTGGCGTCGGTTTGTTAGCTGCAGAAGCAATGATAAAGCGCAGGAACAGTCTGAAGCGCGTTAAATCATTTGGTTTGTATGGTGACCGCTCAACGTATTCGTCTTAATTATCACAGGTCGTGTTAGATCATCGTATTAATTTAACGCTGTATAATTAGATGAAATGTGACAGTGTTGAATTGATGTATTGATTAATTCGTAGTGAATGAGTTCAAGACTGGCAGCTTGCGGCGCTTGCTGGCGACAATTATCCATAATTGGCAATATAGGATAGTAATCATGTATGGTATTATTGAACTATTAAAGGCGCTTCGAGGCGCGCTTACTTTGCTCTGATACGCTCAGTTAGATGCTCGGCTTTTGCTTGGATGTTTTTGGTTGGTATCGAGTCTTATTCTTATATGCGCCAGAAAATAGTTCTGTGACGCCGAATTGAGCGATTCAACTTACTGTTAGTCGTCGGTACTTGTGAACCATGTTATTACTGGGCACAGCATTTTGGAGTTATGAAAGAGTGTCACCTTGTACTTTAATTCCGCGGGGCGATACGGAGCTTTGGTAAGAGGTGGCTCTATCTGTATTGAGTCAATTTAAGCGCATCGCATTCAGATCTTGTACTGAACAGCGCCTTGCAGTGGCACTCGCGGACAGACAGCTCGGCGAATGTAATGGAGTGCGATCCTTGTTGAAGGCGCAGCTTTAGCGTTGGCTAAAGCGCATGCCATTACGAAATCAACTTCGTAATTGTTGAGTTTAGACAGTGTGAGTTTGATGCGTTAAATGGCCGCGAAAAGTTTGATTTAATGTCTCTTCACCCGAATTGCTAGCGGAGCAACTTGTGAAGGGGATGTTGCGCTTTGAGCTAAAAAGGAGGTTGGTGGCGCTGCCATCATGCGGCGACATTGGCCATATCACAATGTGGCACATGGCTTTATGGTATCAAGCGCGTATTTTTGATGTTCGGAACGATGGTTATGATAAGCGGAAGCGATTTCGAGAGCGATTAAACTGGCGGTTTTTCTTCTGTTGAAAGTTGTCCAAGATTTAGGGGCCAACGATCGCGTTAACGATTGGGCAATGATTTGACTAATTAATCGAGTATCAAACAGGTGTTGAAGAACACTAAAGCAGTATTCCTTTCATTGGCTGTGATAGTTACTTATTTTTTGGCTGGCCTTTCAGGCGAAAATAAAACACAAGGGTTGTTTTTTGTCGATTGCTGATTCGTAGCGGATAGCCTGCTAAGATGAAACGCAGTTGATTCTCGTTGCAACGTCTCGCACGTTTTCTACAACGGTATCGGCAATCAAAGCGCGGGCTTTTTTTGACCATAGAAGTATATCACTTTGATGACCGTTTTTTTTTCGTAAGAGAAAAATTCGGCACGGTAATAAGCGGAGAGTAATTTTTTTTCTTGTTAGACTGCTTGAAATTACTCACATTAGAGCCAAGATGACAGTAATTGCCTTCTTGAAGGGTATGTCATTGATTAATCAACAATTGAGTCCAAAAACTGATAGGATTACTTCTTGTCGTTATTTCAGTCTTGTCCCATTCAAGTCGGGTAAGGCTTTGCATCAGATTCAAAGCGGCCTTTATGTTAATCATTACCCAAACCACTTCAGAAATTGCGTTAAAGGATCTTTGGAGGGGCTAATTCATATCGCTTTTTCATTAACGGAATAAGCGTTACTTAAATCCGGTCACTTAGAAAACATCCACCCATAAAGGTGTAAATTTGCTGGCGGCTATTGAGCTGGTTGTGTGTCTTTTGTCATTCTTTGATTAAAACGACAGATCACATTAAAGTTTGCAAAGTTTATCCGCTGTAACTTTTCCATCAATAATTGAGCGATTTATCGGTGCGGTGTGTTTACAATGGTTTTTTATTGTGTTTAATTTGATGTTTGACTAGAGAGTCAATTTCCAGGGCACTCGGCGTAAGCTGGAATGGACTTTCCATTTGTTTAAGGCCTTTTTTGTGATTGTTTAAGGTTCCAGGGGTGCGGGTGTCTTTTTAGGGCTGGTTGGGAGAGATTTTAAAAAAAAAAAAAAAAAACAAAAAAAAAAAAAAAAAAAAAACTTTTCATTAAAAGTTTATTCCAATTGTGCTTGATCATGCGTTCATTTTTCTCTCTTCTTTT
>Ga0163217_1021509_pt1 | contig 12538 bp, 16 predicted proteins | sample SynspAceP_FD_185933 | JGI IMG/M metagenome (GOLD analysis project Ga0163217, IMG submission 185933) | Saline lake microbial communities from Ace Lake in Antarctica - Synechococcus sp. Ace-P (PacBio error correction) | ecosystem: Environmental > Aquatic > Non-marine Saline and Alkaline > Saline ... | reverse complement strand
ACAAGGCCGCTTGCTCGCTCAGGTCAAGGTGCAGTTGATCATCGGCAGCCAACACTACGCCAAGATGCGCAAGTCGTCTGCCTGGCAGCAAAGGCCAGTACATCACGAGGATCAAATCAGCGAGCTGGTGCGTCTTTATGGCAGCTTTCGAGCAAACCGCACAGGAGCAAAAATCTTCCCCAATCGACGCCTTCGGGCTACCGGGCGTTATCACCGTCGAAACGTCCACTTGCGCCTTGAACTTCCAAACCAGCGCCGAGCGCCTTACCAAAAGTGCTGGAAGAAAAAAGCCCTGCCAGAAGCCTCGGACAGTGCCGCACAGGCAACAACTGATGGCCGCCCTGTACGCGATTTGGGACGCCAGGCAACTGCATCGCAACCGCGAGCAGTTCAGCAAGCTGTTGAAAAGGCACTCCCTGGGCACAGCTCAGCCTCAGCGCAACGGAGCTTAAAAGCCCTGATGAGCGCCCTGAGCGAGCGCGACCCCGAAGCGGATAATCTGCCACCAGCAAGGCCAACCCGAAGCCGACGCCAGCCTGCGCGACAACGGAGAACGTACCGCAGGCGAATCGGTTGTACGACTACTTCCAACGCGAAGTCATCCACATGTGCAGGATGCCTGGATCGACGAAAGGCAAGGACATGCTTCAAGACGGCGACGTGGGTATCGTCGCTTCGAGATTCCCCTTTTAAACCGCACTTCTACGTGTTCCAGCCGCCGCGCTCGCTGGCCGAGATCGACCGCGACCTGAAAGCCTGCGTGCCACCGACCGTAATCAAGCGACAGATGAATTGCAAAGGACTGTCGGCATGACAAATTTGCCGGGAGCAAAAATCTGAAACAATGGCGCAGCCCGTTGGCCCGCAAGGGCGAGGGCATGGAAAGCCCCGACGCATTCCACCCGGTTTACCGAGCGTATCGGCACTCACACAGAAGATTCTGGGCGGGTGGAGTGCTGGGCGAGGTGCCGCAGCCATTATGGCCAACACACCAAAAATACATTCAGCGACGTTTCCTCTAGGAGGGTAATGGCCATCAGGACGGCCACACACGGTACTTGTCTTGCAAAGCACCAAGCGAAACGCGCTAGTTACGTCGCTGGTTACCTCCCTGCTCAGTTGCAAAAAATGTTCAGAATGGCCACTTTTTGATATCAGTGAAGGCGAAAAGCTTGATATCTGAGGCTGACTCAAAAAAAGGGATTCGTTTCTCAAAGTGCGCTTCGCAAGCTGTTGGGGGACTTGTTTGCTTTACCATCGTGGCACGATGGGCGGGTCATGTGTTTTTACACGGCTGAACAGTCTCTTGCCTTCAGACGCAGGCGTTTGGCTTCTTCGTCCTGTCACAAGCGGGGCATTGCCCATATTTCTTTTACTACTTGTCACAATCAAAATCTTCCAAGAGCGCTTGTCGGCCGACCAAAAGTTTCAGCTCAGGCAGGCGTTATATGGGGAAAGTGGTTGCTACGTTCAGTAAGGTTCCCCCGAATTATTCTGAACCAAACCCAAATTCGCCCGCTTCCTCGAACACGAAACCGCTCGCATTCGACGCGCTAGCGAAGAACAGCAGCGCTGATTCGAACTGCTCAAGGAAAAGGGCGCCCAGGCCGTAATCTCTCACGCCGTCACCAAAAGGCTCGACCCCACGGTGCCGATGAAAGACTTCTGGCGTGGAGTGGCTGGGCGAGGGGTACCGGCGCATTGGCACGTAGGCGCATTAAAAACACTTCATTTCTCTGTGCCAGGCGCTATCCAAACAGGGACCATTTTGGAAGTCACCTGAAATCGGGAAGAATATGAAGGAAGGTCCGGTATAAAGTTTTTAACCAAGCGCAGTGTTATTGATGCTGACTTCAGTGCTGGGATAATTTATTTCGAGGAGGAAGTTCGGGGAGCCTCAGAGGGTTTTACTGCATTCCCAGGTTGATGTAATTAGTGACAACCAGAAGGGACGATTGGACGAGCCGCCATTTTGCCAGATAACGCGAAAGTCGGAATTCTCCATCCCTTGCTTGCTCCGGATTCAGGTAGAAAAATCGAAGGATCACTTCGTCATACCTTTGTTCGGCTCATTCAGGAAAGTTTCACCTGCCTTGAAAAAACGCAGCTTTCATTGATGAGCAATTTCAACAACGATTTGAGTTATCTTACTCGAGACGATGCCAACCTAGTTCATCCTGTTCCCCCGATTACAGAGCAAGGGGCAGATTGCAGGCTTTCTCGACGATGTAATACCGTAATCAGTGCTTTAACCAGCGATGCAAATTGAAGCGTCAGGCCTGCTCCAAGAGCGCCGCCTCCGCCCTCATCTCCGCCGCCGTCACCGGCCAAAATCGACGTACGCGGGCTTGGCAGCCACCGCGCCAGCGCGCCAACTCCTGAATTAGTAGAAAGAGGCCGTGTAATGGCGGACAGCAAGGAAGCGCAATTTCAGCAGGGACATCATCGACGCCCTGGCCGCCCAAGGCTGGGTGGTCGCACCGCCAGCGGCACGACCGTCGTACCCGCTGTATACCGAAGATGTTGCTTGGGCTACTTCAAGGAGGCCTGGCCGCAGCGTTGCGCCCGTTTGGCCTGGAGCAGGCAATGAAGCGGCAGGGCAAAAATTCAGCTATTTACCTCTTGCCGACGGGCCAGGCAACAGGCTGCAGGTCGCGCTGGAGAGCACGACCACCGTTCTGGCTTGAGCCTTGCAGGCAATTGGACTGAGCTGTTGGATCGAGATTAGTCGGTTATCTCGCGCACCTAAAAACATCTTTGACAGCAAACGAGTTGCAGTCGAGGCAGTGTTTGCAAAAAAGGCAACCACTAGGCTTGCTTAGCGTTCGCCAGGAAGCGGGGCGCGGCAGGTGCGCCATGGGGGCGTGTTCGCAAGGTCAAACTCGAATAACCCAGGCGGCGTTTGCGGTTGCAAAATCGGGGTGCGCAGCCGCAGAATAATTCGGTTGAATATGAACACTTTTGCGCTGAGCGACCTGACGCCATGGATGAAAAAACCTTACAGCAATCTCTGCTGACGCAATTTCCCAAGGAAACGCCGCCTGCGAATGGAAGGAATTTAAGAACCTTGCGCATGCCTGATGGGTGCGAGGGCCAAGGATGTGATTCAGCTACCTGTCGCCCATCGCGAATATGCAGGGTGGGCATCTGGTGATTGGGGTGGAGGACAGCACGCTGCGCATTGTTGGTATTCAGGACTTCAACAAACCAGACGGTTCGATAAACGTTGCGGCAAACGACTTGCTGGAGCGTTGCCGGGCGCTGGATCGGAAGGGCTCCGCGTCGAGTCCTTCATTACAGACGAAACCGGCAAAAAACGGTGTGGGTTTTTCCATATTCCCAAGGCATCGGCCGCGGATGCGGTTTACCGCCCCATGACAAAGCTTTGGCAGCGTTTGGATGATTCGCTGTTGGAAATGCGCCCAGAGGAACGCCTAAGAGGCCATTTTGCATGAAAAGCCGTCGATGCGAGTTGGACTGGTCTGCACAATGTTGTCGAAGTGCAACGCTGAATGATTTAGACCCCTGCAGCGCTTGGAACTTGCTCGCGAGGAAATTTGCCGGAGAAGAAAACACCCTTATGCGGCTTTTCGCCCAAGGACATTGCCGGCTGGGACGTGGCCACCTTTCTCGATAAGGCCAAGTCACCATTCAGGGCTGGGGTAACCCGCACGGCCCTTTGCTTACTCGGCAAGCCTGAGGCCAGTCCACTTCCTGCCGGCACTGGCGCAAATTACCTGGAAAACTGCGTGGGGGAGGAGCAGGGCTTACGAGCACTTCGGGCCGCCCTTGCTGCTCCTCAGCAACCACTAAAGGTGCCTTGCCATCGCATCCGCAACATCCGGCTACAAGCTCTATCCCGCCGCAGAATTCAGCTGCTGGCCACCGAGGTCAGGTAAGTACGACCGGGTTAATTCTGGGAGAGGGCGCTGCATAACTGTATCGCCCATCAGCGACTATAAACAGTTGCGTTCGCGCATTCTGTGACGAGGTGTCTAGACCGGCTTGTGTTCGAGAAACGCGGTTGGCTTCTTTCGAGGGTTAAGCCTGAGGATTACTTTCCAGCGGGGAGGTGACGCCGAGCCGCTACCGTAATCCCTGGCTTGGTTCAGGCCATTGGTCAGCCTTGAGCATGATCGATACATGGGTTTTGGTATCAGCACCATTGACCCTATCGCAAGGCGCAAGCGCTACTTCCCGTTGGCCCGACTACAGCAAGTCTTCGCCAGACCAAAAGTGGTTGCGGAAATCTACGGCCATTTGTGATCGACGAAAAACTACACCCGACTGTTGCTGGAACGACAAGGACCTTACCAGTTGAACCACGTGATGTTGCTGGACCGAGCTACAGAAGAAGCTGTCGATCCACAGACGATGCCGCGGCTTGTGCGCAAGCAGGGGCTGATCGAGGGGCGCAACCAACTATTACCCGGCGGCGGAGAATTGCCAAGGCGACGGAAAAAAGGTGAGTACATACGCAATCGTTGCCTTTTGATGATCCGTATTAACAAAGATCTTGTGATCACGACTACTTGCGCAAGTTTTGGTTTCTGCCAGCCCTGATGACTTGATAAGGGGCTTGTTTTAGACAAGCTTCCGATGCTCTTAGACGAGGAAAACAGAAGCAGAACAAGTTCGCAATCTGCTGTACGCCATGTTCTAAAACGTGGACAACCATTGAAAAACAAGGCAGTCCGCAAAAAGGTTCGTTGGGTGTTTGGTGCGGTGCCGGATTTCAGGACAAGATTTAGACAAGGTTCAACAAGCCAGCGCGGTTTTAGCGCTACTGAATGAACCTTGGGCGCAGGCGCCCCTTGAAAAAGAATAGCTGTATGCAGACAGCAAAGAATACCGTTTCAACAGGACATCATCGAAGCCCTGGCCGCCCAAGGCTGGCTGGTCGGCACCGCCAGCGGCTACGACCGTCGTACGCGCTGTATACCGAAGATGGGCTCGGTTACTCAAGGGACGCACTGGGCCAGAGGCGTTGGGACAAGTTCGCCAAGGCCACCGAGCAAACCCCGAAGACGTACTGGTGCAAAGCTGGTGCGCGAGCTGGAGCAGAAGCGGCACCCTGGCATGTGCTGCGCCATGGCTTTTAAGCTGCCGGCGGTAAAGGTGGAGCTTGTGCAGGCTTTCAGCCCGACCACGGATGACCCGGACACCTCAAGCGTTACCAGTGCAAACCCGGCCTGCGCGTTTAGTGCCGGAGGTGTCCTATTTTCGCCGCATGCGCGCGAGGCGCGGTAGCAATGGGGCAGGGCGTTATAACCCACGGCTGGATCTGGTGCTGTTTCGTCAACGCATCCCACCGCCCACGCTGGAAGCTGAAAAGCGAGTTTCAAAACAGTCGGTGGAAAACGCCAAGCGCCAATACCGCCAAAGAACCGCCCCCGGTGAAAGACCCGCTTTCACGCGCAAGCCCGAGCCGCTGCTACCTTCAAACGCGGGCGCGCTTGGTGCACTTTTGCCGTATTGCCAGAACCCGAGGTGGCGATTGGGACACCAAGCTGCGCGGGTAAAGACACCTTCTTCCTGCCGTTCAACCTCGGCCAGCTCGGAAGGCGGCGCGGGCAACCCGATGCCCGAAGACGGATAGCCCAATACGCACCAGCTACCTGGTAGGCAGCGCCGTTGTTACAGCCTGATGCCTGGCCTCAAGGTGTTGGGGCGCTACCTTGCACCTCGAGAGAAAACCAAAGGAAGGCTTTGACGGCCACGTAACGGGTGACCAAAGGAACGATGATATTCCGAACTTACACCAGGGGAAGTTGAGTCAAACAGTTGATCAATACCACCGCGCCGATAGGCGCCAGGCAAGCGCTATTTGAATCAGCACAGCGCTGGCTCGGCAAGTCCAATTCCATCGCATGTACCGCGCATCAACTGGCTTCGCTGTTACGACGATGCCGGCCAGCGCCTGTTCAACTTTCGGTTCATCGTGATTACCGACCGCCACCGTGTTGGATAAGCAGTTGCCAGCGACACCATTTCTACAGTTCGAGCATGCCCAGGGGCGTGTCAAAGCAGATGCAACCGTTGAAAAACCAAGCAGCCAGAGCAAGTCAGAGCAGTTTGGCCGATGCCCCCCCTCAAGGCGCTTGCCGAACAGACTTTTCGGCATCATCATCGTCACATCCAGACCTTCCGGCGCTTGTTCGATTGCTCTGGACAAGTATCCCAAGCTGGCCAGCGGACGCTATGCGGTTATCGCCGATGAGGCTCACTTCCTCGCAGACGGCTCATCGGCTTAGCAAGCTGAAACAGATTCTTGGCAGAATGATGCCACAGAAGGCGAAAGAAGTCACGCCGAAGCAGGCTGCTGGGACGCCGCTGTGCAGGCCCGCCAACCCCAATTGAGCGCATCAGCTTACTACCGCTTTACCGCTACGCCCAAGGCCAAGACTCTGGAGCTGCTTCGGTCGCCCGGCTGACCGACGCTTGCCGGCGAGCTCCAGTGCAACAAGCCGGAAGCATTTTCACCTGTACTCCAGCGCCAGGCCATTCGAAGAGGGTTTATTCCTCGACGTGCTGCGCAAACTACACCACCTACAGCACTGCCTGGGAGATCGCTTCACCCCAATGGGGAGGAAAGCGGACGACGAGGTTGGTAGCAAGAAAGCACGCATCCAAACTGGCTTCGCTGGTCGTGCGCCTGCACCCCTACAACATAGACAAAAAGGTCGAGATTCATTGTCGAGCACTTCCCGCCAAACATCCGTGGTTTGTCGTGTGGCCAGGCCAAAGGCGGCCATGCGCGTTGCCAGTAGCCGCCAGAAGCGGTGGCGCTACCAGTTGGCGGTGAAGTCCTATGTGCAGCAATGGGTTACAGCGATTGCACACTGGTGGCATTCTCTGGTAGCGTTTTAAGCCGATGAGGTGATTCCGAGGGAAGTGACGGAAAGCAGCAGCCTTGCTCAACGCCGGGCTGAATGGCCGCGATTTAGCCCAAGGCCTTCGATACCCAGATTTCAATGTGATGATCGCGGCCAACAAGTTACCAGACAGGCTTTGATCAACCCAAGTTGTGCCGCCATGTATGTGGACAAGAAGCTGCAAGGCGCTGGGGACTGCGTGCAGACCCTGTCGCGCCTGAACCGGCAACCTTCGGCGACAGCAAAGAAAACTTTCATCCTCGGTCTTCTTCAAACGAGCCGCAGGACATTCTCCGACGGCTTTTTGCCGTATTACACCAAGGCCGAGCTGACCGATGTGACCGACCCGCAGATCATCACGACTCAGAAGAAGCTGGATGCAGAAGGGGATCTATTACTGGCAGGAGGTCGAGGCGTTCGCCATGGCCTTCTTTTGACCCCAAGGCGGCAGCGAAGCAAGGCTCAAGCTTACTACCTGCACGCCCTGCCAAGGGAGCTTTTGCCATAGCGTTATGGTCTTCAGCAACGAATCACGACAAGCTATGCGTTGACTTTCAAACGCATGCGCCGAAAGCTAACGGAGACAGCGTGCCGGCTGAAGAAAGCCGAGCACGCGTTGAAGGAGGCCGGCGAGCAGATCGACCAGACAGCTGGACCTTTTCCGAAGAAACCTGCAGAGCTTTGTGCGTTTGTACGAGTTTCTCTCGCAGATCGGTCCCCTATGAAGACGCGAGCTGGAAACAGTGCTTTGCGTCTTCGCCAAACACCTTCATCCGCTGCTGGCGCGTGGTCGCCCTGCAACCAAGACGACGTGGGACGTGGCGAGCTGCAACTGAGCCACTAACCGCCTGAGCAAGCGTGCCGGAGGCATCAGCTGCGCCTGGCCAAAAGAGGATGGCGCTGATTACACCCTCAGCCAGCAGCGATGTGAGGCAGCGGGTAAACCCCATGACCCCGATAAAAAAGCGCCTGTCCGGGAAAATCATCGATGCGACTGAACGATATCTTTGGTTGCGAGTGTAAGCGAACGAGGACCAGCTTCAGTTCCTCACCGGTATAAGCCCAGCGCATCAGTGTCAGGAAGATGTGATGGCCCAGGTGGACAAACCACTCAGTTGAAGCAAGTGATTGCACGGGCCTTTTCCCCAAGCGCGTGCTGGGGACACCGTACCTCGATGCCATGACCGACCACGAGAGAAGCTAATCGGCGAAGTTGCTGGATTAACGAGACCAGAGCGAGCGTTCTGCGCTGGTGATTTTTGAAGATGCTGAAGACGGAGGCCGGCTTTTCACCTGATCCCGGGTAGTTACGATTTGATTGGACAATGGGAGCGATATGAGGCGAGTAGAGCACGGACAGAGTTTCAGAGATGTTCGCCAGTTGAATGGTATATCTAAAAAGGATGTCCAGAAACTGGACTGAGGTTAATATCCTCCATCGGTACACTTTTCTGTACCAAGCGCAGGGCTTTTATCGCGGTCTCAAACCGCCCTGCGTACAGAAAAATGCTACTTAGCTGAGTCCACAAATCGATACCGGCTTTTTATTGGCTTTGTGCTTCAGTTGAGCGGTTGCTGCGTCGTATGCTTTACTTCGAGGTCTTTACCCCGCGGCACTCATCCAATTGCGCACCCAGGCGACTGCCGTAGAGAGCGCATCGACCGCCTGGATTTGTAAAATAGCCCCTCTCGGTAACGAAATCACCCCCAAGCCCGGCCGTCTTGAAGTTCGCGAGCGCTTTGGCTAGAGTGGTTTTGCTGCAAACCTATCTTTTTGCCTGATGAGTGAAGGACGCTGACAAGTCACCATTGTTCTTGCCCCGGTACTCCGCATAAGCAGCAACAGAAACCTTAGTACTGTTTCGCTCAGGCTAGCAGTTTGACGGTATGATTCGTAAAAGGCGTGCGGAAAACAGAATAAGCCTCCGGGATTCCGCTCTGCCTTAAAGGATTTTAAATCTATTCCTCGACATTACTTACTCCTTCGGCAGGAGTTCATGTTTTATACAGGCATTCCCGGGGCTTCAACCTTAGATTTGGGCGAAAAGCATCTCCACCTTCTTTCGCTCGCAGCGAGAGACGAGGTACTCCGTGTCTTGGCGATGCGTCAACTCCGGGTCAATCGAAGGGACGCCCGATGGGGCTATAGAAATCCGCCCTAGGTAGGCACGCAGATCACTGAAAGATCAGGCCACTGTCGATGCTTGCGCAGGAGGATGTTGGGCTCGGGACGTTGATCTTGCAGGTTGGACGAGTAGGAACAAGCGGCTGCTGTCCTCCCGGTAAAACTGTCCCATCATGCTGTTCGCCCCCCACGCTCGCGACAACGCAATTTTTGCCACGGCATGGAAGGCCGCCCCCACTTACTTTTTCAAACCAAAGAATCGGCCAAAAAGCGACGATTTGCTGGCAGGTATTTCAAGCTATGCGATTCCACGCCATTCGACCACTCAGCCCACGCTTGATCCGGACAACTGTTCCACGCTCATTCGGACAGGCTAGTCGGAGCGCAGCGACGCAGGGTTTGGCATTGTTAGGTCCGAGGTACTTCGTTGCCGTCAATGGCTTTGCTCGACGGGCGGCATGATTCGCCTTGAGATTGATCGGTAAGCGTTGTGCACCAAAGCGGTTCGAGGATGGCGTCGGCTTTTTTTAGGGTCGGGTTCGCCGATCAGTTCATGGCCAGTTATCCACCGGGCATTCTGGCTGGCTGACGATGGTCGGAGCGCTGGCCCGTAGCGGTCGTCCAGCAACTCCAGCATGTCGCGGCGTTGTTCGCAGTGAACGGGGGCCCATGCCCCAGTCATCAAGGATCAGCCAGATCGCGTCTTGGCGTAGCCGCTCATCAGCTTGGTGAAGCGGCGTCGCCGTGGGCCAGGCCCAGCTCTTCCATTAGGCGCGGCAGGCGCAGGTAGCGCACGGCTGTGCCTTCCGGCAGGCCTGGTGGGGCCAAGCGCAGCGCCAGGGCCAGGTCTTGCCGACGCCGGTGCACCGCGATGATCAGTGTTAAGCCCATCGCGCAGCCATCGGACCGCTGCTCAGTTTGCAGGATCCCAAACGCCCTGTTCAGCCCGCGTGGGCTGCCGTAAGTCGATGTTCTTCGAGGCAGGCGTTGTGCTTAGCGGCCTGACGCAGACGGCTGCTCAAGGCGCTTGTCGTCGCGCTCGGTCAGTTCCGTCGACCAGGCAGGCCGAGGCGTTTCCTCGAAAGCTCAGGCTGTCGATGCCGGCGCGCTTTCGATTGCTCGTGCAACGCCTTGAGCATGGCCGTGCAAGCGCAGGGTCTGGAGTTGTCAGGGTTGGATGAGGTGCATGGTGGGTTTCCTTGGGGTCAGTGGTAAGTAAGCCGGGGCCGCGCAGGGTTGGCGGTGGTCTCATTCCGCAGAGGGGCAGGGTGTCTGTTTGAGCTATGGTAGGCTTTCCAGGCCCTTGGCGCAGGATCGATTCGAGGGCCTCTTGTAAGCTGCACGCGCCGAGGCTCAGGGCGCGGCGGCAGGGCCAACTCCAGACGGTCTTTCGCCATTGAGCTTTACCGAGGCGCAGGCTGCTCAAGTCAAGCACGGTAGCCATGCTGCGGGTGACGCGGCGACGCGTCGAGGATATGGCTGATCACTCCGGCGGTGTTCGGGCCCCGGTTCTGTTCGGCCCAAAGCCGTTCAGCCGTTGCGGCGTCCACTCGCGTGCTCACGGTGACTCTTGGGCATGTTGCTCGGCTTGCGTTGCTGTGCCGGCCCTGTGCATTGGAGCGCGGGTGGCTTGGCGACTCCGCTGGTTGGCATGGAAGCATTCCACCGTACGCGCCGTCAGGCGCACCTCCAGCTGCTTCTCACCAGTTGGTAGGGCACGAGTAGTAATGGCCCATCGAGCTCGACGTGGTAGTCGAGTGCACCCGGCGCCTTCTTCCATTCGGCATAGACATAGGGCTGCTTCCGCGCAGCGGCCGCAAGCGCCGGGTGATCCAGGCTGTCGAAGGCCGATTGCGGGGCCCGGCAGTTTGCGGAAAACGGTTCGCTGATTGAGTCGCTTCCAGCAACACGCGATGGCGCTGTTGAGTCATGCCAAGCGAGAAGAACTGACGGTGCGCAGGGCGGCGAGTATCCAGCGCTCAACCACCGCACGCCAAACCTCGGCCTTGGCCTTTGTCGCGCTGGCTTACGTGCCCGCGCCGGCACCACCGCCACGCCGTTAGTGCTCGGGCCAGGGTCGCGGTAGCTGGGGTTTGATGCCGGCTGCGTTAGCGGTGGCTCTTTGCTCACCGCGCTGCGCAGGGTTATCCGGCCACCCACGAATCTCCGGCACCCCGCCGAGGAAGGCGAAGCAGCGGGCGTGGGAGGCCAGCCCAGTCTGGCAGTTCTGCGACCGGTGGCTTCGGCGAAGGGTTTGTTAGCTGGAGGCACGAGCCACGAGCGACGAACCACCTGCATCGGATGGATCTCACCGTTGTGAGTTGGTCGATCACGACCACCGTCTGCCCGGCGTAGTCGACGAAACAGCTTCTCGCCGCGCGGTGCTCCTGACGCTCCACCAACGCCAGCTTTGCCAGGCCCACGCCCGGTAGTGCTCGAGAACCAGCTGTACTGGAAGCCCTGCGGTGCCCAAGCCGGTACTCCTGCCAGAGCAGGGCCAGGGTTACGCCGGGGCGGCGGAGTCGGTGTTTGCACCCCGCGCCCCAGTCGGGCATTTGGTCGCTGTTCGTTGGGCACTGTCGCGGGCTGGTGGAAACCATACTGGCGGCTCCAGCTCGGCATCGCGACAAGGAAGGGCCAGGTCAGGCCGTTGGCGCAAAACGGCTGAGGTGGTCGCCGGGCTGTGCTATGACCCAACGCCAAGGCTGCGGGCGATCTTGCGGACGGGACAGGCCGCAATCGTATTGAGGCGCAAACACCTCTTCGGATTTACGCATTGGATAAAACGCCCACAAATGACCCCTTCGCTTCGAAAAAGAGTCGATGTAAGTGAGTTTAATCCTGCGTAGCTGCCGCCTGCCTGGGGAAAGTGTCCGGATTGGCCGTGGAATCGGTGTCCGGATTTGCTCGTGGAATAGTGTCCGGGATCAGCGTGGAATCACTGTCCGGATGTTGCGTGGAGAATGGGTGTTCGAGTCAGCGTGGATCCGCAAGCCTCTATTTTCCCCAGGCCCTTGGGGAAATTAGCTTGGGGTTGAGAAAGCCTGCTTAAGGTGGTCGTTTACACCAATCGCACCCGGCTTCGATACAAGGGGACCCTGCTGCGGGCGGGTTATAGAAACAGATCATGGTTGCTGGAGGGCGTGATCAGCCAAAAAACGGCAACCATCTTTCCTGACCGCAGATGAGGGCTCAAGCCAGTATAGGCAGGAAATTTGGCCAAAAACACATGCCTTGCCAGGGGTGGCTTCCAATCCCGTATTCTGGATCATTCACAGATAAGGCGCTTTGGCTTTGCCTGGGGCGCGGAAAAAAAAAACGGTTTGCCCGTCGGCAAAAATAAGGCCAAGGGGCCCAAGGGGCGGGCCATTTTTTTCCGGGTCCGTTCAGGGACTGAAAAAGTGGGCCAGCTTAGCTAAGGCATCCAAAGATTCAGGTGGTGTTCTTTTGGGCTATGAGAGGACGGGGCACCGACAACGGTAAAACGGCACGGAGCTAAGGCACGTGACGGTAGCGCCTGTCGCGAATATCTTCTCTC
>Ga0163217_1019795_pt1 | contig 12538 bp, 14 predicted proteins | sample SynspAceP_FD_185933 | JGI IMG/M metagenome (GOLD analysis project Ga0163217, IMG submission 185933) | Saline lake microbial communities from Ace Lake in Antarctica - Synechococcus sp. Ace-P (PacBio error correction) | ecosystem: Environmental > Aquatic > Non-marine Saline and Alkaline > Saline ... | reverse complement strand
AACATCCTGCTGGGCGGCCTCAACGACCACCCCCGCCAGGCGGCTGGCCCTGCCCAGTTGCTGCGCGGTTTCCAGAGCATGTGAATCTGATCGCCTTAACAACCCGATCGACGAGGAAGGATTTCCAGCGCCCCAGCCCGCAGCGTGTGGCGGGCCTTAAATTCTGCGCTGGAGCTGCGCCATGTGGCGGTGAGTGTTGCGGCGCCAGCCGGGGACGTGGACGAAAATGCCGCTTGCGGCCAGCATCGGCGGCGGGGGTGGCGGTGCGGTTAACGGTTGGCTGGTTTGCAAGGTTTAATCAGTGATGGGTTTGTTGGCTCGCCTCTCCTCAAGCAGCTTTGTCGGCACCACGAGTGCTACTCAGCTCGTAGCCAGCTCGCTGAGATTCTGCACGGATCAACTCTTCTGTTGTACGGACTTGACTGCCAAGCGAGTTCGGTGTTGTTGGCGGAAGTTTCGAATTTGGACAGTGTAAGGCCTGCGGCGCCGCGAACGGGAGCTTGACGACCTTTTGCGCGGGAGGAGCTTGAAAGGCAGGGATCTACTTCTTGCTTGGAACAATCCCGATTACGGGATCCTCGCTTATATCGGTGAAGCTGAATGATCAGAGATCGGTTGAAGCAAACCAAGGCCAAGGCTTTTGGATTCTGTGGCTCAGTCGTTGTTCTTTGTCAGTAAGGACGAAAACCCTCACCAAGGCGCATGTGCGGTTCTTTTGGAGAACCGTCCTGCTGGCAAGAATCGAGATTGCCGGGGCGGTACGAGCTCGAAAATTGTGAACGGAAGCAACCCCAAGTTCCTGAGTTCTGATCGTGAGGAAATGAAGTTTATCTCTCCAATTAGGCAGAGGTGTTGCCAGGTTATTCCTCAGACTTGCTTGCCCCTGGCTGGATCGCCAGCCCACGAAGGTCAGCCAAACCTCCGTTTGCAAGATTAAGGAAATGCTTTGGCGATGGCAGGAGAACAGAGACCGGGTTCGTTGTCTTTAAGGATTCGGGGATGCTGTGCTGGCCCTACGTCCTTTCTGCTGGAGGTCAACACCGTTTTGTTTGTTGTTCCTGAGACAGAAGTCATCAAAACGGAACTCTTGGAAAAGGAGGGTGTCTTCGTCTTTGGCCAGAGCACAGAATTTCGAGCCAAGTGCTTGCAGCGGCAGTTGATTACACGGCGGTGGGGCGACGGTCCACGCATTGGCGCCGATAGTCTGAAAACGTAGGAAATAGAAGAGGTCTGACTTCACAATTGAGCTGAGCCAGCAACTGATAGCCTAAGTGGCGTCGCGAATCGATCAAAACGCGGCGGATCACGCCGTTGCCCCTCCAGGGGGTGAGTTGCAGCATCAGAGAAAAGCGGCAGGGCCGCCAAGGCCGTGAACAGGAAAAGCTGGGCCAGCCCACCTGCTCGGCCACCACACCTGCCGGGGCGGCCAGGATTTCGGCTCAGGGCATAGACCGGAGAGCAGGGCTGTATTGGGTCGCGGAGAAACGCGGATTGCAAGGCTCATAGCAAGGCCACGAACACCGCTCCCACCATTTTCCGCCGCCAGGTTCTCCAAGCTCACCGCCCCCCCAGCAAAACCCCGGCACCCACCGCCAAAAACGGGCAGCGCCAGTAATCAAGTTGCCAATCGCGCCGGCAATTGAAAACAGCCACAGCGAGCGGTTTTCATTGCCAAGCGCGCAAAACGCACCCCCAACACCGTGCCGCCATGGTGTCGGGCGATGCCCCAGCGGCCTGCACCGTTCGATTAGCTCCGGCGCAAGCTTCCTGGATCAAGAACGGCACCACCATTCAGCCCCAGAGTCCATCAGGCCAGCGTAGAGAGCACAGTAAGAGGATCAGCAGCGCCGGCTGCCGCCTGTGCGGGCGCAGAAATTCTTCGCCGGCCCCACACGCGGCGCAGGGGCCGCACCGGATGGACGATCGGAGCAGCCGTGCGCCGCCAGGGTGACGCACCACGGGCCAGGCATCCAGGGCGGCGGCGGCCAGGAGGCCACCGGCAGCCGAGCGAACCGGCCAGCACAAAGCCGCCGGCGCCGATCGCCAACATCGCCCCCCGGTATTCCAGCGGAAGAGGCGCCGCACCACCGCCGAGTTTCGCTGGCTGCAGCAGGTCGGGCGGTTTAGGCGTCCCACGGCAATGTCCTGGCTGGCACTGACCACGGCAGCAGCACGCCATCACTCCGGATCCAGCGTCCAGGGCTGGCCGCATCGGAGCTGGGCCGGCAGCGGGCCATGGCCCCGATCACCATCACCAGGGTGAGCTGCTAGCACCAGCAACCAGCCCGACGCCGGTCTGGCCATCTGCAAAGGCAGCGATCCAAGCAACGGCGCAGACATTTTTTGAGCGTGTAGGCAGCTCCGCCAGGCAAGAGGCGATTCAGGCATGAGGGGCACGTTGCTGGCAGGCAGGCCAACCCTGCAGCAGCCTGCTGCCCACCCATGTAGGGGGTGCCGCTGGCACTTCCTGGGGCGGCCCGGGCCACAGCGCGAGCGGGCGTCGCCTCCTGAATGACCCGATTCGAGTCAGGGGCAGGAGTTTTCGGGTGCACAGACAGGCACCAACGGCGAACCTATGCGTTCAGAATGCGAGGAAACCCGATCACGGCTGTGTCCTTCATCCGCTCACTTGCTGCCGCCGCGATCTGTTTGCTGTTGTTCGGGCCTGGCCTGTTTCGTTGTGAGTTGCCCGGCTTTGGTTTGCCCGGCGACATGATGGCCCCGGCTCCTTGCGGGTATGAGCGGGGAGCAGAGAAAGCCCATGGCCGGAATCTGTGCCGCCGTTTTCCACCGCCCCGCTGAGCTTGGCTTCGATCCGGAATCTTGCTGGCCGGGGAGCTTGGCCGAGAGCTGGGCCGTCGATCCGCTCGTTGCTCTGACACGATTGAGCTCTCCAGCTCCGACATCGCCGCCCGGAGTTGCGATCTCGGTTGATCTCTCGCCCTTGGCCGCCACGAAGACCGCATGCAGGGGGTTGCAGGATCTTCTGCGAACACGCGGACCCCGCCGCCATCCAAGGCTGCCTGCCCCGCTGCTGGAGGGCGAGCTGTTCCGATTCTGCGGATGAAGCGACCGTCGTATTGCAATGGGCCGTAACCCCGATCGGGCAGGCTGATGGAGCCTGCTCAGCCTGCTTGCAGAACGACAGCAACGGTTATGTTGCGCAAAGGCCGTGGCCTGGAGCCTGCGGCAACTACCCCGACGGCCCCGGTTGTTGCTGCCGTTGTCGGGCCCTGCAGTGGACGTAGCGGCCGTGCGGCTCTGGGGCGCCGGGGATCCTCGCCGATGCCGGCAGGCCGCGCGGCCAAGGCCGACCAGGCGCGGGTCCAGCTGTTGCTCAGCCTGCGGGATCGACAGTGAGCCTGCGTCGCAGGCAACAGCGGGCCTGGTCGCTCGGACGTCTTTACGGGACCATTCTCGTTGAGGGCCCCGTCAGCAGGTACTGGTTGGAGGCGCTGGTGCTGGTGATGCTCAAGGACATCGAAACGCGACCGTGCGCGATGAGGCCAGGGTGGTTGGGCAACTCGGAAAGCAACCGCCGTTCTATGAGAAGATTCAGACGTGGTGGAAGAGGCCTCTCAGCTGTGAATGGGCTGCTGGCTGTAATCACCGCTGGTCTCGCATTCTCTCAGCGAGCTGGAAACCGGTTAATGTTGAGAGCCACGGGACTGACCTCCGTGATTGTCTCAACACACCATTCGTTTTTCGCATTCGGCCCGCGGCCGGTGAAGAGGGTGGTGGAGGAGTGTTGGGGGCCGGCTGTGAACAGCTCCAACCGAGCGGATCGGGCAGGCTTGGCCTGTTCAGCAGCGCCGCCAGCACCTCCGAAGCGTTCCAAGCCAGCCAGACCCTGACCCCCAGCCTGCCCCTTCCAGCAGTCGGCCTCCTGACTTCAGGTCTGTCCCTTCCTTCGTTCGCCAGCGATCGATGTCCCACTTCCAGCACCGTCAAAACGGGAAACTGCAAGGATTCGCGAGCCCTCCTTGAGGCCTCCGTGATCTGGGCCCATTGAGCCTAAACTGGGTGAGCGGCCGGTCGCGGGGGTTACGCGGCCAGACCGTGCCTCGCCGAATTGGGGCCTTGGCCCCAGAGCAGGAAGGCGTGCATCGGTTTCCGCTGGAACCAGCCAATCGGCAAGCTATGAGCTTGGTGACTGACCTGGGACCTCTGGAACAGCCGGTTGCGGTGGAGCAATGTGTGAGAGAGATAGCACCACATTCGGTAGACTGGTCCCTAGGAACACCGCTCACTGCGCCAAGCGGCTACGATCATCGGGCAGTGCGGCGACAGTTAACATGCAGCGGAGCATCCACCTATCTCATGCGCAGAAGTAGTGATATTATCTGTAGGCTCCAATTGTGTTGATTATTATAACGTGAGTATTCATTAAAAGTGGGTGAACAGTCGCAGCACACCGACGGCAGCATTGACTTGGATGGTGACCGCTGATCGAGCTGCGATTGTGATGGTCCGTCTCGCTGCCTGTGAACGCCGCACCGGACCCGGTCCAGTCCAGTTGACCAGCGCGAAGGAGGCCCCCAGGTGGGTTCTCTCTGGAGGTGTGGGCTTCGCTCCGCGTAAAAGGCACGTTTGGAGTGGTGCGTGAAAGCCGTGCTGATATCTCGTCTGTCGCGTTACTCGCTCCATCATGTAGGCAGGAGAAGCACCTTTTTGGTGAACCCACGTGAGGAGGTCGCTCCCGCGCCCATCCGCCGGACGGCAACAGCACCGAAAAGATTCAGGAGGCGATCGATTACTTGCCGGTCGACCTGATTCAACTGGAATGGTCTCGTGATTGCAGGAGGTGCGCGAGCTCTCTCTCGTGACTTCAGCATTGCAGAAATCAGGAAATCCAGCCCTTGGGTTTCACCGGTTTGTGTGTGCCTCCGCGACCGGATTTGAAGCGTCACGCTTCCCCGCCTCATGGAGTTGTGCACCACCCAGGCGGTTGTGGCGCATCCGAATCTGGCACACTGCCGACTATGCTTTCTCTAGGGCGCGCATTGCCAAGGGCTCACCAGCAGAGACGTTGGAGTGATCTGTCCCTTGGATCCTGATCAGATCACTCGCCAAACAAGGCGAGGGACCAGAGTTCGGGCTACCGTCTCGACCGACGCTCGTCGCTCGTCGGGGAAATAGTCACCTACATCGATATCGCGCTCACGCCGATTTACTCCGGGCACACTCAGAGAGACAATGTAGGGCTGGACTCTGACGATAAAGGTGTGCCAAGACACCCCGCGCTCCTGCGCAGAACGTATACGCTCTCCACACGCATTCTCTTTGCAGAAGACCTGTTTGCTGTTGCGAGGATGTGGAGAGGCGTCAAGTCTTATCGAGCGGCTTGGTGGAGTTAAGCGGTAGATCATACTAGGGCGCCCACTAATGGTGTCTTCTAATCCACCTCGCACGAGAGCACGTGAGAGTCGAGACCGTGAAATACTCATTTCGGTGGTGCCTGGAGATTGTGCCATTGGACACGCTGTCTTTTTTGGCGGTAGACGAGTCATGTGGACTCGTGTGGATCGCGTGTGCGAATCAGGGTTTGACGTGCCTCCACCTCGCTCTCACTAATAGCGCCCATGTAGAGTCTCACCGCTCGCTCTCTTGAGGCCGGATGAGATCGCGCACATATGCATTGCGCCTCAATGGGTGCATCGGTGCCTGCTGGTAATGTCTACGATACATGAGCAATCGCAGATGCTGCCGTAGAACAGAAATAGATAATGCGCTTCGCGAACTTCTCGACTGCAGTCTGGCACTCACTTTCGTGATTATGTCTCCTCGCCACTGACATAATAAAGGGTGCTAACTGAAAATAAGGATTCAGGACGCACGCTCGTAATGAACAGAAACTGCTGGATGCGTCCTCGTTGTCAGATCCCCGATCGTTGTATCACTCGAATCTTGTTTTGCGCTCTCCGAGCTCCAGGAAATCCAACCACGATCAGTGTGGTGCGGCCTGGTCCGGCCAAGTATCTCGTGACCTTGCGACCTTACGCGGAAGTCTCGCTGGCGTTGCCTGCGCTAGGTCTTCTTACGTCCTGAGTGCGCCGATTGTTGAGGAGCTTCCTGACAGATAATTCTGTTGAGCAACTGTCCGGCGGCACGCTGGACGCCTCGGCGCCGCCCTGCATGTTGAGAAGTGTTGGGTCCCAGGGCTGCCGGCAGTTGCCCACACGCCCAGCGCGCGCAGGCCCACTACAGCCATGGAACCGGAGAATGCTGCCTTCTGGCTCCACAATCTGCTGGGAGGCCTGGGATCGGACGAGCTACGGGCTCGTAGGAGCTCCCGCTATGGGTCTACTGTTGGTAGAGAGCTTACAGCGGGTGGACCCACTGGATTGCCCACTGAGACCTGCTCGACTCTCGCAGAGTGCGTACGGATGGCGTGATTATCTGCAGCAGCAGGAATGCTGCATTGCACACGAGGTGACACATGGCTTACCCCAAGATAGGCCCCTCTGGTGTTTATCGTAGCACATATTCGAGTGGAACCTCCTTGCGATCGCGAAAGCCGTGTGCGCAGCTGAGTTTTGGGCGGCGCAGCCCCCAGCCGCTTCTGATTCACCGGCGGACTGACCGTACTTACCTATAGGCGCCTCCCTCAGAGCGTCCCCTGTGTGTGGGCCGCTTGCAGCTTTAGGCGCCTGAATTTTCACAAGGTGAAAATGCGGACCAGTTGCAGTAATCAAGGTTAAAACTAGGCAGTGGCACTCTGGCACAGGTATCTGCAGCTCCGCGAACCGACCTGGCTAGCTGGTGTACCGCTGTCAGATTGGAGACTCAGTGTGGCCCTCCGCGTATGCCACAGAGAGTGTGTGGCGCACGCCACTCGAATGCTGATATAGTGTAAAGTTCCGTCGACGAGCATCACACTCCAGCTGCTCAGTCGTCCAGCTCCTTAACGTGGCTTGCCGCGCCTCGTCCTAGGGACTTTGATCTGATCGTGACGAGCTGGCTGTCCTACTGGCAGCGATAGCAAAGACAGGGCGTCTGGCCAGTAGAGGCATGACAAGCAGGAGGCACCAGACTTTGAGTCGTTGACAAACTGGCGCTCGCTCGTAGCCCACGGCCTATGAGCCCAAAGGGACAGTCGAAGGCGGCACGGCAATCAGGGTCCTTGGGCCGGTGAGTCTCCGCCGCTCCCAGCGCCACCATGGACCCGTGGTCAACAAACCCATGGCTATGGGCCATGGCCCGTACGGCTTCCGTCTTTGCGGCCCACCGAATCGACAGGGTGACCTGGGCTGGGGTAGGGGCGATCGCAGGGCTAGTCCTGGAAACCGCCGCCGGTGCCGACATCGATCAGGCGAGAGTGCGTGTGGAGCGCTACGGATTGCCCGCTCACGCTTGAGACAGCTTGTTGTCTATGTGAGCACGAGGCTGTTAGATCTAGAAGGACTGGGAAAACTCAGTAGTACGATTCCTGCATGCATCTCAGTCTTTCTTATAGTCTGAGCGTGAGGTTGTTATAAGGCGGCTCTAGTTCTACAGTGGGCGCAGGAATCTCCTGCATGCATAATAACTCAGTGAACTGTTCGCGTTGCGTTTGGCCGCATCGTGTCTTGACATAGCACAGGAGGGCGGACCACATCCGCGTGCTGTCTCTGTGTCCTTGCTTGCAGTTCGAGATCCCACGCATCATATTCAGGGTATATGCGATTTCTACTGCTTAGGTATATTGGTCGCCATGTATCATGCGTGGCCCTTGATCGTAAATAGTTACAAAGGCTCCCAATTTCCTTTATGGGCTGTTAGGGTGGCAGGGTAGCGAAAACCGCCCGTCAGGTCTTGGATTATGCTCAATAGATTACTCTGATCTATTTTCGTGATCGCCTAGCTCACTCTGTTGTCGCCTCCGCCCAGGTTCTGTGTCGAAGAGAGCTATTCCATTCATTCTACTGTGCGCAAGCTTCCTAGTAGCCCATTGATATACCGCGCAGCCTTGTCTCTAGGCCGCTGGTTCTCGCGAGAGAAACGATTACCTCGTGCTCTGCTGCATTGTTGTCTCAGAATCTTCACGTGCAGGCACGCATAGGATCGAACGCTCGGGGCAAATATTGACTACCAGTTGCGCAAGGATAGCGCAATAGCTCTCTCTCCCCGACGCTCACTATGGTCTGTTGGACGGGATCAGGATGAAGCTCAGTCTCAGGTTATTTAAAGGTGATCAAAACGATGGCAGTTTTCATATATCGTTCATGTCCACTCCATATTTTTGGAAAGCATATTCCCCTAACCAATATAGGAAAAATGAATAGCGCCGTATTAAGCCCGGCCACAAGGGCTATATTGAGGCCAATTTCCACAAGAGGCCATTCTATTCTTTGTATAGGCCGTAAATTAATATATAGCCTATTATAATCATCCAATACACCCATAGCTAAAAGTCTTTTGACAAATATAAAACTTGATTGTTACCTTTGAATATTTCTATACACTTGGAGTTTACTTAGCTATAACATTAGGACTAATTGCACTTAAATTACTATGTCCGAGAGAATACACAATTAAAAAGATAGGTGGGAGGGTTTTTGGTAAAGAAAATTATCATCCCAATTCGCCAGAATAACGATCCCGATGGAATTGGATGTCTATCATATATTTTTGGTGGTGAGTTCAGCGAATTGGGACAGATTTCATAATACCTACAAGAAAGATTGAACAAATTTAAATTCCAACTGCATTATCTGCTATATGTAGGTTGTGGAACCCTATGGTTCTACTATGGTTTGATTTTTTTGGATGGAAGATGGCTGGCCAACTTATACGATCAAGGAAGAATTTGCCCCCGTTAAAGCGCAGGTGAACAATCCGTGATTAATGAAAGTATGCCTTGCCGTTACCTACTTTTGAAAAGGATTATTTTTTATAAATATGGAGCTTCATTAAACCCCTAATTATGCCCGTAATTTTTACTTCCACCAGATAACGAAGCTTGATCCATGGGTTATAATGAATGGGCTCAACAGATGGAATTTATTGGCTAAAGGGCCAGATAGGGATTTCTAGGCTTTGAAAGTGCCAGAGAGCAAATAGGGATCAAGTGTAAGTTATTGGCGATAGTTTTGGGCTCCATAGCGGATTGAAAAAGACAAGCGGACCATATGGTTCGCGTCAAAAAAAAGGCAGGAGGAGTGGTATAAATGGTATAAGGCCGTATTTGTTTCGGGTAGAAAGGGAGTATGAAATTTTGGAACGGATAGGATCCAAATAAGGGAGCCACAACTAGTATAAAAGTTGAGAGCGGGTTATTTAGGAAAGTGCATCCTAAAGGAAGTTTACTTTTTCTTTTCCGATGGTTGACTGCTTTATTTATTTCTGTTTGCCCAGACATTTATTTAATACACCCAATTGCCACAGTTGTTGAGAGTAGGTCAGGGAAACTCTTGGGAGCGCTAATTAGCGGCAAGATGGCGCAATGGAGGTTTCTTTGTATGTGGATTAGCGCTTGCCCCGGCAAAATTTGGCAGACTTGTAATTTTAAATTTGAAGACGCCCCATTTTTTTTAGTCATCCCGGCTTTAATCCATTTCATAAAGCAGGCTTTTGTTGCAAACATCCTTTGCGGGGAAAACGGTCATAGAGGAGGATCAAGTACCCTTACGCAACCAAGTGATACGTTACCTCCGTAACCAAAAAAAAAGGTCTTATTGGGAAAAAGTCAAAGAATTGCGTCTTGGCAAAACTAGATTGGAATTTAGATATTCCAAACAGGACATTTTTAGATGCTACGCCGTAGGGTTTGCCTCATCGCTGAGCTGCGCATTATGGTTAGACCACTGGTTCTGCTGGCGGGGTGGGGTTAGAGGGTGGCGGGCCCTGCTGCTGCATGGGCCTGGTTGGATACTTTTTGTGGCATCAGCTGGAATACAGTCCAAGGTGGCGGGGCATGGAGCTGGATCGCTCCCTCTCCATCACGTGTGGCGGAGACAGAGCTTGCCGCAGTGCGGCCGCATCGTTGTGTGCAGACTCGACCTTACCTGCCACCAAGTACTACTATACTCCTTGGAAAAAACAATTCAAGTTGCTTAACAGAGAAATAGGAGCCAGTACTTCAAACAAATTATTGCAAAACCTACTGGTCCATCTGCATCAGCACACCTTACCACACCTCATCTCGCCACTACTTGCTTTAGACGATGTACCTACAACCAAAAAACTCTGTTATGCGCTGGATTACCTTGGATATCGAGCACAGCTGTGCATTTAGTACAGTATGGGGCAGAAAGACCCACGCAGAAGGAAGAAAGAATATTTTGATCCCAGTGTCCTCGGAGGACTGAAAACTACAGCTGGTCCCCAAGACATAGCAATACTTATTATTGATAAGGCGATGTATCCGAATGACTTTTTTGAAAACATAATCCTGAAGGCTTTCTTCAATCGCTCCGCTGGGTACTGGTCGCCATTGATGTTTTAAGACCCGTTTGAACTGTGCTTAATTTTGCATATGTGTGGTAGTACGCACACCAACGGATAAGGCAATCATGAAAAGGATGTAGACAATGGTGCAAGGCCGATAGTACGCAGACAGGAGGCAGTAAGTTTTTAACAAGGCCAAGTTGCGTGCCGCATCACTAGAACGCTATGATGTATGCTGCGGCTGTTCGTAGCACATTTGCCTTGGGCCCGGTAATGTCCTCTCGGTTCCCGCCCAGTAGTGTCCCCAGACGCCCTCAAATAGCGGAGATTCAGCACGACCTCCCTTAGGATCTCGAGCGAGACCCAGTTTGACTCCAAGTCGGTGCCATTGAGGCAGGACAAGGGCTTGCAAAGGTACGGCTCTAACTTATTCCAGACGCGTTCGCACTCTCGTTTGCAATTTATGGGCCTGGAAGGATCCCAGACAATTCTTTGCGGCGCGGACCAATTGGATTTATTTCAATCTTAGAGGGGGACTAGGTCTTTGGACGAAGGTCTGCGCGAATCATTGTCTATGGTACTACATTAATGTGACTAGGGGGGAAGCGGAAAGCAATCGGTCTGTGGGATTTCTGTGCAAGATTATTGGCACGTCCTACTCGCGCTCTTCAGAACTCATGTGGAGCAATCATTTTTAATCGCAAACATCACGGTGAGTGTATCACCAAGGAATTTTCTGAGCCTATCTATGTAACGGAGTCGGACTCCACAGTGGACATTTTGGTTCCAGATCTAGCGCCGAAAACTATTTTTAGATAGCGTCTAGCACGCACAATGAGTATTTCCACCTCACATTAGTGGGAGGCTCACGTGAAGGAAAGGAGACGCCATTTAAGGGCCGACCTGAGGAAGCGAATCCCTGGCGAATTTTTTGATTCTTTCCAAGCAGATATTGGAGCCATGAAGTAAAGAGACAGCACTGGAAGGCAACTAGTTCTCTAGGGACCAATTGAAGGACTCGCCTGGGGCCATTCGCGCCGCGTTGAGTGTACCAAAGTAGCCGGTAGTTGTGCGTAGTTCGTCCACATTATGGCTGCTAAGAATCGCAGATAGCAGCGAGTGGCCGAAGGAGACCAAACGTAACGGTCTTACGCAGCGCCAGCTCCCAATTTTATTTGATGTTTTTGACGTTCTTTGCCGGGATCTTTCCTGGTTCCTAAAACTGAGGATGAGTTCACGGAAAATTAAAGTTTGGGCAGAAAGCGGTTACCATGAGCTTACAAGACATATGGTCTTGTTGGAGGTGGTTCTATACCCAACAAACAGAATTATGTAAGGCCTGCGCGGAAGCTTTTCGTCAATCAGTCCGAATGTAAATGCCGGCCCACAAGGCCAGTTTAGAGGGTTAATTCTTCCTGTGTGCCGAGATTCGTCCAAGCGCGGTAATCGAATCATGTCGTTTTGTGCTGCCTTCCGTTAATGGGAATTTTTATTATAAAAAGGGGTCATCCAAACCTTATAGGACGTTTTGCCCGCCTTTTTTAAGATAATTGCCGTGGGCAAAAGCCAACACTTCGTGTCCAATGGAGTTTATTTATTCAAGGAATTGGTAGTAGAATTAGACGCTGCGCCAGCCAGAATTTTGAAGGACAATACAGCATGTGAATCTCAATAGTTGAAGTTGGCTTGGTCGCAATATCTCGCGCTCGAACATCGACAGCGGTCTTATTGGTTTCTGGATGAGAATGTGTATCGGAGAAACCACGAACTATCATGAAAAAACACAGAAAGAGGTTTAGAACTTCCTGAAACGGGAAGGCATAGGGGACGTTCACGGGAGTTAGATGCTTTTCCAGGCAGCAAGAAGGTTGACGCCCTAAACATAGAAAACAATTGTCCTGGTGGGGCCGATAATCAGCATACTTTAATGGCATTAGGCTTTTTGAAAGAAGTAATTGAATGTGGCGACTCCATTACCCAAGCGCGAACTTATAAAGATGACAAAAATATTCGATTTTCTAATTTGTGATAGGAGGATAAACCATTGCCAAACTACAGAAAGAGACAGATGTGTGGCGAGGATATAGAAGTCTAGTGGCGGAATTACCGATGGTTACAGGGGCGAATTGCCGGTTGCGATGCTGCCTGCAAGGATATGAAGTGGCCCGTG
>Ga0163217_1009440_pt1 | contig 12538 bp, 14 predicted proteins | sample SynspAceP_FD_185933 | JGI IMG/M metagenome (GOLD analysis project Ga0163217, IMG submission 185933) | Saline lake microbial communities from Ace Lake in Antarctica - Synechococcus sp. Ace-P (PacBio error correction) | ecosystem: Environmental > Aquatic > Non-marine Saline and Alkaline > Saline ... | reverse complement strand
TCAGACAATGATCGTGCATGGGCCAGAGCCAACGACGCAAGCACCACCGCTGTGGCATTGATACTGGCGCGCGACCATGAAATAAAACGCGGATCAAGGCGGAAAAATCATCCGACATGTGCACGCACCGTTGATACCTCGCCACAAGGAGCAGCGATCCAGCAGGCGATCGGCTGAACCCGCTCGATTGGCTCCGTCGGGCTGGATATCACCTTATTGCCGACCATGCCGCTGACGCTTCTGGCTGGCTATTGTTCTGCGCGCCAACCAGGATGGCCGCCACTTCCACAGTGCGTTTAATGGGAAGCGCGATGCAACTACAACGAGGGGGCCGCATTCTCGTGTACGTCGCGAAGTGCGATAATCATCCCGGATGGCGAAGGCACCCTGGTCATCCGCCGCTGGCATTGAGGTCGGGGCTATACTATTCCAGTTAGGCCGTAAATTACGCGAAAGCCATGAACTGCAACGTGTTGAATGAGCACAGGTCAAGGGCCAGCACGGCTATTAGGGGCTGACCGCATCTGGTGTTGTCCCGCCGTGGTGTGCGGTCTGCTATCGGCAGAATTAGTACCAGGCGCGGCCATTCAGCTGCCGAGGCGGCTCTGCAGCCCTGTCCCGAGGTGGCTGGTTACCCATGAAACATCGTAAAAGCTCTGCGCGTACCGGAAGCGACCCCCAGCAGCTAACTATCCGACTTGCCTGCAACAAAATGCCCGTCATTCGACTGCTGCTCTGCCCCATGGCACCGTGACAACACACCGGCAGTCCCTCGGCGTCAAATTTGCGACATGGACTGGATTCGCATTTCCCACTCGTGTTTTATGTTGGTGGGCTGGTGACGGCCAACTTGAATACAAATACCGGAGCGACAGCGAAAGCACGCAATATCGCCAGCGCGAGATATGCTCGGTTTCCTGCTCGAGCAGTCGTAAGAGCTGGATTAAGGTAGTAATCACGATGCAAGTGCACTTCGCCCAACTGGTGGTATGGATCCCGCCAGCGGGGATTGTTAACGGCTTGCAGCATGATGCCGCACCGAGCAACTCACCCGCTCGGTGGAGCGCACGCTGCTCAACCCGCATCCAGATCGGATGCCTGTGAAGTGGCTTAGTGATGTCACTGCCACAGCGCACCCTGCCGCTGCAGCAGCAGGATGCAGTACGATGTTGTAGAGCGGATGCAACTGGAGCGGCATCATCGATCGGCGCGAAGAACATCAAACGCTTACCCGGGCCAACAAGCCTATCGACATTATTCCAGCAGCTTTCGTACCAGCCGGATAACCATGTTGACGTGTACTCGCCATCTGCTGAACGATGTTTCTGAATCTGATTATGACAACCTGGCGCGTCTTCAACTGTTCAGCCGCGCGGCCAAAAGTTACCAGTGAAGTCAATTTGCGATATCGCGAGCTGCGCAGGCAAGCTGCATGAGAAGCTTCACTGATTTACAGTAAACCTGGAAGACGACGACGCTGATCAGGGGTCCTATCTAGTGTCGGCCGGCTATTCGAAGTGGGCTGGTGAAGAGTCCAACAGGTTGGTAAAACATGTCTGGTTGGATTTCTTGAACAGCGGCGATCCCCCAGCTTTCAGGGCGAATTTGTTGCATAAGCTCTGAAGGTCCACCAGCGCACGCTGACATGCTGAGGCTTCCAGAGATAGTGAGGCCGCCCTTGTACGGTCTCTCATGAGATGCTGAAGCGTCGCGCAGACGTGAACCGAAACTAGGTCGACCCTCACTCCAAACCCTTGCTGATGCAGACCGGGCACAGGCGGACAGCTTTTCATGACGCTTTGACGCGGAAGGCTGCTGCTGTGAATATGTCTACGGCGGCTGACGCTTTCATACCCAACGAAACAACATCGCTGATTTTCTGCGGCTGGTTCATCGCGAGGCAACGTATTCGCAGGCCTGAACCCATCTGGGGATTCGCAGGATGATTCACCGGAAAAAGCTGTTTGACCGCTATGTCGTTATCCAGCGTCGAGTGCACAGGGTCATGCAGGTGATGCCGTCTGGAAAGCCGAGCTGGGCGCGGTGACAACCTTATTCGATCTGGGCAAACCAAAACCTGCGTACGGTTGCACCATCCTCACATCTACCTGACAAGGGAAAGGCAACCTACGCCGCGCGCTTGGCCCCTACACACGGCAGCCTTGCAGCCAGTAAATACCCTGATCGGACGTGCCGATTTACTAGATAGCTTCTGTACGTCAAACGAGTAACGTTAAAGCTGCACGAAGGAACCAGCAATTCTGCCACGCACAAAAGCCGTGGAGCGCAACGACTCCGACCTCAGCCGCACTGGCCCGGTCCGCAGCCAGGCCGCCATGGCTTCCAGCGCCGGGCTCCTTCACCGCAGAGCATTTCAACCTTACGATCCGTCATCCAGTGCGGACCCCAACATCAATACCCAATTTGTTCGCCAGCCTGACGTTGCACTGGACGAAGCGACTCCCTGCAACCGGCCTCGTACATACCCTGAAAAACACTCTGTCACTCATGCAAATTCTCCATAGTGGCTTCGCAGTGTACTTAATCGAATCCAGCCCAGCAAAACGGTTCATCCTGCGACCTGCAAGCGTGTGCGCCAGTTCACCGCCGGTTTAATGATTCATAATAGTAGGCAAAACCTGCGGGGGGCAGGAGCAGTTCGTAGCCGCTGCAAAATTCGTGGCCTAGCACCGTAAGCGATATCCATGCGCTCCGTCTCAGTTCCCAGAAGTGTCAGCTCCCGCTTTATAAGCATCGAAGGGGATACCGACGACACTGAATATTATCCGCACGTGTCCAGGGCGTTCACGTATCCGCACCTTCGCGGCAACGGCGCGCCACCATTCCGCCCCAGTAATTTGACCACCAGCCAGCGCCCTCCATATCCTCTTGCAGTCATAAGCTGTGTTGGCTATCCGCCAGCGCCTCGTCGTGATCTGCGCACACAGCAACCAGGCTGAGTAACCCCACACCAGCAACGGGCGGGCCCAACGCTGTGTGAATAACAATCTGATAGTGACATCATGCGTCCAATTTTCCTCAGTCCATGGCGTAATCAAACCGGCATCCACGGCATCGGGGCCCAGCCCAACTCTTGACACTGCCCCTGCAGCACCCGCTTACGTTTCTCCTCGAGCCGACCAAGGGCCTGCAGAAACGGCGGATACCAGCGCCATCGCCCTCCAACCCGATCAGGGCAAGCTTGCTCGACCGCAGGCAAAGGTTCAGGCAGCGCGACACAGATCGGCCATATCCAGACTCATCCGATCCACGCGTCAGACATAGCCGCCCTGCTGCGCTCGAGGTAATGATCTGTTCATTTTCCAGGAATTCTATCAGCTGTAGCCATAGCTCCGCATGCATCATTTCAGCGGGCCGTATGACTCGCCCCAGATCCACCACACTGGCTTTCGCTGGGCCTTGCAGCAGCCGCGCAACAGCGCCCTCAGAGAAACCAGCCGGGGTGGGCCAATAGCGGGCCGCCAGCTGACCTACGTCCAGATTGGCCACAGTCAGCGCCAAGAGGACATGCATCATCCAACTGATGTAAACCAGAATCAGAACAGCGGGAAGGCGGCAAAGGCGCCGTTAAATCAACTGATAACCCGGAAAAAGCGCAAACATAGGTGCAAAGCTGGCCTTGGCTACCCTCAAACACAACAAGGCGACAGAACCCACCGCCAACCCGTGGCGAAAACGGCACACGCGTGTTCGCACCGCAACGAATACCAGGGTGGTAAAGCGGCAATACTCAGCACCAGCGGCCACCCCAGCCCAAGCAACCAGCGGTAGGCCATCCGCCTACGCCAGCATCACCGCTCAAAAGTTGAGTGAGCAAGTAGGTGCTGAACGACAAAAGACTGCACCAGCAGCAGCGGCCCCAGGCTCAACACCGCCCAGTAAAGCCCAAAAAAGCGGAGATGCCCCGCACGGCTGGCGGAATTAGCCAGATGCATTGAACGCCCGACTCTATGGTTGACCCAGCATACTATGAACGCCGAGTGAGATCAAAAGGGCGATACCCCACGCGGTCAGCTGCCGTGCTTGTTGGAAAATCCCATGCAGGTATTCGCGCAAGTATCGCGGTGGCGGCACAAAAAAATTTATTGAAGATGTAATCTTCAACCTGAATGCCACTTCGCTTGAAGCCGGTATGCGGCCAGCTCAGCATAGGTCACGGTCATCACCGGCACCACCGCTAACAGCTGGTGCTAGTCAACTCAGCCGGGCATTCTGGCGCAGTTGCTTCACCGAATCGTCTTGAAACAATAACGGAAAAAAATGCAAGTTACAGTAACAAGTTTGGGTCGACCGCATCCCAAAGTTCCCTGACAGCCAAGGAAATAGGGGCTTAGATAAACACGCATATTCCGCATAAGCCACCCCGCATCCTATTCTGCACGGAGACTCTCATGTCCGCAGTGCGCATTCTTCAACAACACACGTTGCTCCAATCCCGCCAGGCAACTGGCCCTGTGAAGAGCGCGGCGAAAGAACTTGACGTGGATCAAACTACATCGCGATCCACTGGGACAACGCCACCATCAGCGATCTGCTGGTGATGCTGGGCATCAGCGCACGCGAATGATCGCAAAGGTGAGATACCTACAAGGGATTAAGCGGATAATCCCGAGCTCAGCGACGGGCGCAAAACTGGTTTGCAGGCGCTGAGCGCGGAACTATCCGCGGCTAAGTCGAGCGGCCCATCGTTCAAGGACGGTCATGCGCTGATTGCCCGCCCACCTTGAGAAGCTGTGGAGTGTCGCAATGAGTGAGGCTGCCAACTTTACTGTATGGGGTGATTACAGCTCACGGCGCCATGCAAACATGACCGCTGATCGCGAGAGGCATTGAGAAAACGGCACCAGAGCGCGGCCTGCGCACGGTTACCAGCCGTCTCAGGCAGACACCCACGCGCAAGCAGCCAGCGTTGCCTGAACAGGGCCGGATGTATGCACGGAAGATTGATTTGGCCCATTGCAGCGCCCTAGGTGCTGGCGCCGCTTACGCGCTTTGGCAATATGGCGGGGCATTCATATTTATTGATGCACAGCGCCTGTGGCTCGCCGGTGGCCTGGCCAACACAACCGCTGCGTGGTTTACTCGACCGCCAGCCTGCATGGCGGCCAGGGAAGAGCACCCTGCTCTCAGCAATCCACTGATGCATCACGGCATGTTCTGGTGCCTTGCCCTATACCCAACCCCGAACTGGACTGAACACCGCAGGTGGCACGCCTACGGGCCAGCCACACCGCCGTTCCGACCGGCGCTCGAAGCTGTTGGACAACCAGAAAGACCGCTTGCGGCCGCCGTCGCTCGGCAAACGAGTCGCCAGGCTACCAGCAACTTCAGGCAGGCCGGCCCATGTCCGCGCTGAAACAAACCCGCTCCCACCCTCGCTACTTGCCCGCGGGTAAATTCATGCCGCATCATTTCCATGGATCGCTATATTCGGGTCCTGCTTGGCCCGCTTGCCGATCTACAACGCCTGAATGCGACCTGCACGGCGTCCACCCCTGTTCATCCTGGTACGTGACGGTACCGCTGCTGATCTTCATGCAGGTAATGCTGATGAGGCAACTGCGCACCCCACGCCTGCTGTGCTTTGTGGTGAACCTGATTCATTTACGGGCGTGCTGACCTGCTTTCAGCTCGAAGCGCTGGATGGTCTACGCGCGCTGGCTGACAGGCATGTGAGAAGCTGGTTCTTTATCCGGCGATGGCTACGTGCGTTGGGATGTCAGCGCAGCGCGGTGGAGGACGCGAAGGACGTGAATCACGGCTACCAGCCGAGGAACCCCGCTTGACGAAGGAATCGTCAGACGGTGCTGGCTTGCAACGAGGCCGCTGGTCATAGCTGCTTCCAGGGCCTTGAACAAGCTCAGCCCATGGTTATGGTCCCGCGCAACCTCCGATTGAGGTGCATGCGTATAACGTGCACCTCTTCCACCCAGTTGCAGGCCGCTGCAATTCTGCGCGCTAGCATGTAGAGGCTTTGCTTGGTGCCTTTCATCGCCTCAGCGATTTGCAGCTGAAAAAAACCAGCCCCCATGCAGGTAGTCGCGAGGCCAGATCGGGCAGATTCAAGCTCCGAATCACTTTTGGCCCTTGAGCCCGCTGACCAATAGGTCGATCCCGCTGTTCACGCAAGACGTTAACAGAGTGATAAAGCGGCCTTCCGTATCCCAGGCCGCATTCTGCCCCTAAATGGCATTCCCAAACTGATCAGGCACAGCAAGCGAATTGTCTCCATGCCCTTCAAAGCAGTTCAGACCAGTGGTCGAGGAACGTCGCCAAAGGCAAAGTAATCGCCACGGCTACCACCTCTGCCAGCGATGGGCAGGCAGGCCTGCAGCAAAGTGCGAGCGACCGTTCCGTGCCACCCCACAGATAACAGGCAGGTGTCCGGCAGCGTTGGCTCCTTGCTGGCAAGGGCTTCAACCGCACTCACCGCAGCGGCATTGGGCCCCGAGAATAATTGATGAAGCTGCTTCATCATGAGTTTGATACTCCGAAGTGGCAACTGGCATGGCTTGACCGCTACATCAGTGACGCACAGCGGATAAACGCTTGTACCCGGGCTGTTGCTTTGTGCACTACTCGTGGTATTGAGAAACCATCAGCTCCGCGCCAGCGAAAAATACCAGGGTATTGGGCGCTGGCTCGGACAGCACGGGGTCCTCGCAGCTAAGGCACACCAGTGACGTCTGACTCTTGACCCGAAGCGGCTGTTGATCCACGCAGGTTCAATGCCAGCTGGCCGTCCAATGGATCGCAGGGGCTTTGCGGTTGCATCAGGGTGTGGCCTGTTTGGGCCCGGCCGGGGCTCGTTTATGATTTCAAGCTCTTATCAAGTCGCAGCAACGACCCAGACTGCACGCCTCACTCCCGGAGAAATCCAACTCGTCGCACCTGGACCGTGATCGCCAGAGGGCTGCGCGCGACCTGGCTACCAGCTGCTGCAAAAATGCGCTGCAAAACCAGCAAAGCATTAAGCCCTTCACGTTATGCGAACCAAAGAGCGTTATCCAGGTCACCTGACTTGGGCCTCTCCGGACCGCATTAAGCTCGATGAGCCAGTAGCCACTGCTTCACAAAGCATCGTCCAGCGCCTCTCTGGTTTCAGCGCTGACCTCTACTGCCGCTTGTTGCTTCGCTCAATCCAGATTACAGTGCAGTCAAAGCTTCCGCCGGAGGATTGTTCGGAAGTTAGATGCGCCAGCGGCGTCGGCCTCGTAACGCGTGGCTTTAACAGCTTGGCCTGTCGCACTGACAACTCACCTTCGTCACGCTCTTGCGCTGTTCCTGCAGATTTCAATGGGGAAAAACTCAGCGCTTCAAGCCCGATGCGCGGCGCTGGTTGAAGCCTTTCCTGCAGGACCACCCGAGGCCTCAGAAACTCATCACTAGCTGTGCCCTGCTCGATCGGTCTCTATTACATGCGCTCCGGCTGGTGGGGCCCGCATCGGTCGCCCCGCGCACTCATCAGTCGCGCAAATGCCCGGCTCGAACTCCACATCAATCCCCTCGTCGTAAAGCCCATGCGCGCTATCATGCTGCGCTGGGATCTCAAGCGCGCGGTCAAAACTGTCGTTCGCTCATCATACGTCCGCACCACCCAGGACCCCAAACATCACTCGAGGGCTTCGCGCATCACCTCTACGTGGCGCCTCGGGCACTGTAGTTCAAGCGGTAAAAATCTCCACTATCAAGCCGCCTGCCACAGCGGCAGCAGGCAGCAGCGGCTAGCACGAGCAACATTTTCGGTCGGAATAGATGATTGGTGTCGTTCCGCTTTGTAACATGTTCAACGGTCAACCGGATACGGCCCGATGGGCTTGGCGCGCACCGGAATAACGCGCTCCCATACATTAAACACAGCGTCGCCGCGCGGCGGCCAGAACCGCCCCGCACCTTCAGTTTGGGGCCATCGTCGCCAGCCGGCCCATCAGTTTCTGCTCTGCACTATGTTCAAACTAACGCCTTTTCGCCAGCAGCCCTCATAGCCGGGTGTCTATTTCCGTCCCATCATCGATATTCGCGCCAGAGCAAGCCAACACGCCAACCCCAAGCCCTCCATCAGCCCTAACAGCGAGCCGAGGTGAGTACTCGCACGCCCCCGGCGCAACGCCCGCTGATCGCGGATAACAGCAGTTCCACAGCACGACCAGCCCGCCCGACACCATGTCGGATGGCGGGCGGGCTGTGTTGCTTTGGCGCGCACGTCTGCGGAATCTGCCGTAGGGCTCAAACAGCCGGTGGCTGGTATCGGGGTGACTGCTCGGCGTTGGCACCAAACACTGCGTCTGGCGATGGACCTGTGCAAGCCACACCCATCCGTATTGATCTGTCGGTGCCCATGTTGCGCTCAACGCTCTCCGGTGGTGTGGCTTGGCTGCCGCGGACCCGGCTTGTTTCTTCCTCGAACTTATTACTCGACCGGCAAGCTGTATATATCGATGTGGCCGCTTCAGTTAGTAACCGCAATTCGTTGCGTTGCGAGGCTGCTGGTCTGCGCACTGGGCTTGGTGGTGAACCGCCGAACGCCGGCTATGATGATGGCGAATTCTTTCTATCTGCAGGCTTCTGCGTTGTCGTGGTTAGTAAGGCTGAGATCATCGACGGCACTCTGTTCAGGCTCGGCGAAGTGTTACTCTCGCCCTGCCCTCCTATCCGGCCCGCATCCACACGCGCTCACTCGCCTGGACGCAGATTCATCGAAGTCTCCGGTTGAATTCAGTACTACCGAGCTGCACGGGGCCAATCCCCATGCCGACCTGCTGATGGCTTCCACGGTATCTACTGTGAAAGCGCTGCTTGACATAAACTGATCAGAACACCGGTCGCGGTCAAGCCATGGCGACATCCCGGCGGCGGCTTGCTGGAAAACATTCCCGCGTGCTGCTGCAATACCTGCGCGCACAATTGGACCTGAACATGTTGCGCCCCGTGCTCTTTCATATGGCTTACAGGAGCAGCGCAACGTCGACGAGACTAAACACCGCGTACTCAACTTGCTGGTGGCTATGGTCATTGCTTGCAGAGGATCAGGTTGCGGCGCATCCAAGGCCCTGGAAACGCCAGGCCCGGGAAGCTCCCTGGCGGTTACTCGGCCCACACTCTCCACCCAACTCCGCCAAGGCCAATCCCAGAACCGGGTCCGTCTGCACCGCAAAGGCACCTTTCAGTCAAGTGTCCTGGCGGCGTTAAGTGGTGGTGCTGTGGCTTGTCGGGTCAGGTGGGTACCGAATTCTGGCTTGGCCCGATAGATTAGCTGTGCAAGCACCATTACGCGACCCCAGATCCGTCGCTGCGCCTCTCCAAAAACCGCTCCTGTCTCGCGGGCAGGTCTGGAACCGCGCCGCAGGCCAAGGCCGTATGCCACCGCGCTGCCGCTCGATTCCATCAGCACCTTTATGGCCTGCACCCGCGACCCGCCGCTCTCATTTCCAGGCGCGCTCATGGCGCACGATCGCACAGCTACCACACAGCACCCTCCTCATCTCGTTCGGGTTTCATGCGTTTGGGATGAGCTGACTCCCGGTATTCGTCGCATTATCCGCCGTGCTATTGATCATTTCACCCATCTGTTTTGCCCTTAGCACAAAGGTTGCAATTACCTCACCATGCGAATGAGCTCTGGAAGCAGGTGCGACCGCGAAACACGGTTCTCAACCTGCACTTGGTGACGAAGAAATTGGATTGTGCGGCCCGCTGGTCAGTACAGGCCCGTATTCCGGTTTAGACGCAGGCGAACCCTCCGCAAATTAATGTCTGGCGGGGCGCGTGCAGCTAGCGAGTGAGCACCTTATTTTTCCCGCTGGCAATGCACTGGTTTTATCCAGGCGCCTGCTCGGTTGAAGGACAACCAGGGCCTTCTGGATGAGGACCTAAATACCCGTTGGTGGGCTCAGGTTGGCGATTTTCAAGACCACATGGCGCAGTACAAAGCAGATTGCCTAAAAGCAGTCTTTTCCCGCGCGTACCAGCCATGGCTGCGGCCCTCGCGCTGAGCGCTGGGCGGCAAGGCAGCCTGTGGTCGGCAGAACTCATTCCTCTTTTCCGCCATTACGCCGTCCGATAATGAAAAGTATCCGGGGTGTGAAGGGCGAGCCAACCATCCTGACGCAGATGAAAAACGGCACCTGGATCGCTGGATTTTCAGAGTGCGCGGGCATGTTTGTCGTCAAGGTTCAGCGAGAAGAGACGTTGAGCTGTTGAGATATGACCGGTTCATTCCGCTGACGGGACAAGTACGACGCCGTGCCACGGGCCGCGGCCCCGCCCGCAAACCACCCAGACCCCTCACTGGGAAATGAGCTGGTCTGCCGGCCTACACAAGCAGGACACCTTCAACCCCTGCCCACCGGACCTGCCTGTGCTGGACAAGACTACTTACCAAGCGGCGCGTGTGCAACGGATTTGTCTCGGCCGGAAAACCACATGCCATATACCCGCGTGGTATGATGTACGACGTCAATGATTGACGACTATCACTCGCGGTTTGCGGCGAGCGCCGCGGTGAACCACCAGGGGGCAGGTGGATGCGGGCTAATAGATAGATGGGCGTGAGGGAAGATTCAAGCAGCCAGACCACACACTGTGGTTTTGCCAAGGCACTCAACTACCTTGTAGGTGCGCCTCTATGCAGAACCATACCGATGCTCAGGAATATCGCATCATGCTGCAAGGAACGACATGTGTTGGCGATCACATGTTGGGCACGCCGGTCGCGGCACCGCGACAGACTTCACGAGATGTAAAAAATACGCCATTCAAGGACACCCCCGAATGCCCGGTTTTTTTGCTGGCTGATAGCAAATACCCTCTTGGTGAAGACGCACTCACCAGCTTCGCACGCTTGACACGAACCAGCGGCGTGCCCTTTCTCAACTCTCCACCCCTGTTTGGCCTTCCCACCTCACCGGATCTCTCTCCAGCACCACTCGCCAGACTCCTTAGCTTGTCAGCGAAGCTCATCGGGCCACCGCGCTCGCGGGAAACCTACCATACAGGTAAAACCTGTCGTAATATCCTTCTGCAAGCTTCGGCCCAGGACCTTCGTCCAGAATACCTTGCGCCTCTCATTGCACCCAGGGACCAGGATGAACGGCGGAACATGTTTCTTCGGCCGCCAACCCGAGTCGCGCTGCTGTCTGGAACCGCTTTTCAGTGGCTACTTCACCGGCCAGATGCGTTCCGGATCGTGATGCCTGAACGGCTCCGAGCGCTCATACTTTGTAGAAACTATCGCTTTTCTTTCGACCGATGCGATCATTTCACACCCGGTGCTCGTTGATCCAGCCACTACAATCTGAGCTCGGCGCGCCAGACACGCAAAACTCGCGATACTGCCAGCCTCGCAGATCGAATAATCAGTCATACATGCTGGCGCGGCATGGCCATGCAAGCCCTAGGCGAGCGCCTGATCTCGAACTTCCCAAGGAGTGGAAAACTTCGAGCACACGTTCACGGAGAATTGAAGCGGCGAATTACTTCTCGAGCATCATGTGTTGCCGTAAAGCGTTGTGTGCTGGCAGTTGCCGGCCAAACAGCCTTGTGCCCTTGCCGAGTTTTTTCTGCCGACGGCCAGTACAGGCGGCCATTGACTCGGGTCGTTGGCGTTTCTGACCCGCACAGCGTTCCACGCTTTATTGAGGCGCCTGTACTGAAGAAGCAGTGCAGAACCGGAGGCTGCGTGTACGGCCGGCATTCGCCCGGTAAGGCCGATTTCTTCGTCGATCCAGGATATGCAGGATTGTGGTTGCCGCCGAGTTAGATCTGTGGAGGCGTTGTATCTGCCGGTGGCTCAGGGCGCAAAGTAAGCGGTTCGCTTCCCCGCACCGCGCCCTTGTCTCATCCCTCAGACGCGCTTCGACCACCCCGCGTTCGCCTAGCCTCCAGCCGCAGCGCAGTCAAGCCCTGACTTGCGCGTTTGGGAGGCGGCCCAAGACAGCGCTCGGAGGCTTCGGCAGCAGTCAAGAAACGCGCCCGGGGCGACTGACGCGTGGACCTGCTGTGGCTCGAGAGCGACCAGACCGGGGCAGCTTCTCGCCGGGGGCACATTTCCAGCCAGGGACCGGGGAGCCGGGGGCGGGGAACGGAAGTGCAGGACAAGACCGCGGTTTGGTGCCCATGGTGTGGGCCAGCGCCAAGTGATGCCGACCGTGCGTGATACGTTAGCCAGAAGGATGCCATGGCAGCTTACCGCCAGTATCAGGGAAGAATGTTCGGGTTGCGCACGTGGCCTCGATGGCATGAACCCTGCAGCCGTTGAAAACACTAGGGGCCCGATACAGTACGCAAAGCGCCTGTTGAATAGTGGAAAACGAAGTCGGGAGTTGGAGTGGCGGGCTATGCACAGTACGGATGGAACGAAGGGTGAGATGCAAGGCGTGATACCCCATCGGCCACGCGGCTTAATAGGGGGCCAGCGGTGGGACCGCACGCCGGGAGCCCTTAGGAACGGCAACCAGCTGGAGCAAAAGTCAGTGAGGCCGCGCCTGCACCCCCCTGTTGGGTGCAGCAGCAGCGGCCC
>Ga0163217_1113059_pt1 | contig 12540 bp, 14 predicted proteins | sample SynspAceP_FD_185933 | JGI IMG/M metagenome (GOLD analysis project Ga0163217, IMG submission 185933) | Saline lake microbial communities from Ace Lake in Antarctica - Synechococcus sp. Ace-P (PacBio error correction) | ecosystem: Environmental > Aquatic > Non-marine Saline and Alkaline > Saline ... | reverse complement strand
GATGCAGCTTTATGCAAGGGAGATGAAGTGGAGCGATGGGAATTTGGTTTGATCCGTTTTGGATTGTTGGGGAATGGGACTGATGTAGATATTGTTATGGTTATTATTAGGGGGTTTGGGGGCAACCTTTCCGAGATTACTGGAAGGCCGATTGATGGAGAATCCCGGTGAACCTGGCGATGACCCGGTTTCTGTGTTCGCTAATATTAATATTAATATAATAGATGCAATAATATATCCCACAATTGGAGGTTGCCCCAAGCTTTCAATTATTTGAAGAACGATAAGTAATTAAACCAATATATTGCTGTGTCTTGGAAGGTGTCTTCCAGTGGTTTTGATTAATGGGGGCACTTTAAGACGTGGATTGGTCTTACGTTCATTTGTTGGGGAGATGGCGTGTGTTTTCTCCTCATATGAAGGTATCCAATGCGATTTTAGGCAACTATTGTCCAGCTCATATACAAAGCTAATTTCCGTGTTCATGGGGGAGACTGTACCGCTTGGGGGCGGGTTAATCGGAAGGTATTGGAGGAGGAATTGCTATTGCGAACAATCCCCCTCATTTGATTGGTTCTGGTTTAGGGTGGAAGGACATACGTCCCTATTTCCGCATGAATTGATCTATGGGGTTCTAGAATACGTTGTGAGTGGGTTCATCTGATTTCGGAAAGAGATTACTCCGGAAGTGATCATAACCGCAAGGACGGTGCGTTTTTGGTTAAGGGAGTAGTAAGCCGAAAAAGTAGGATATTTCACCACAAGAAGCGGCCACGATTAGTTATCCCCAAAAAGCCGTCCTTGGGTAGTGCTATTCAGGGATTTAATTTGGTTTTTGGCGGGGTGCTGCGCCCCAATTATAAGGGAATCTGAAGTGATTTGGAAAATTTTTCGCTGTCCAATCCTCAAATGGTATTTATTTTAAAATTGGACCCGTTCATGGGGATGCTGCGGGGAACTAGTTGTTTTTTTCGTTGAATGGTTCGGCTAATCTGCGTACACCTTGCTCATTCTTCGATTCATTCCGGGTCGGGTACTATTTCCTTGCATCTTGGCTTACATAGTGAGTAAGAGGGAATTGCCATGTTTCTTCTTTCCTTGGTTATATTGTCAGGATTCACCGGACCCAGATTGACCATAGAGGTTCGCCCTGTTATTTTACGAGGCCTTTAGGTGATCATTCCCCCGACTTAATTGGGTTTAAAAATCCACCTTGTTTCGGAGGCCCGTAACACATTTCTGGGTTTTGGGGCAGCAAATGCTTTTTGATCCATTAAATCAATATGTGTACCCTTACTTGCACCCCCATTGGGGAGTCATTTAAGTCGGTTATGGATAACCTTGGATTGTTTGGCTGTTTTAATTTGTCCATCGTTTCTATTTAAGTGGGAGATTTCTCATTTTTTCAATGCCCCCAGTGATAAATAGTTGGAATCACTAACAAGGTACTGTAACGTATCTATAAGGTCCTTGACATAATCCCCTGGTGTTTCTTCCAATTTGGCATTATCGTCTTATATTCAGAAAGGAAATATCTGTGCCTGTATTCCTTGTTATCCTTCACCTCCCATGTTTTTATAAGTACTCTTTTGGTTATTTTTTCTGGTTCCTGAGCGGGCGTTCGCTTATAGGGAACAATATACAATGAATAGGGTATATTAGGGATACGGCCAGTAGGATTATTCCAGTATTTTTTCATGCTGTTTGTGAGTAATCTATATATGATAAGGGTTCTTGAATTCGTGTTCGCTCTTTTGAAGTAAAGATTGGGATGGATTTTCTTTTGCTTTGGCCCCATTTCTTTATTTTCGTATGTTAATTATGTTTTTCTTCTTCATCAACCATTTGTTCATGGCGCCCTTATATTTCCGTCTTGGCTTGCTCCTCTTTTTGCGACTTCATTAAATCACACACCCCAATTATCGGTATTTTATGCACGCGCTGCTTGCCATTTCAATGGCATTTTTCCGTTGTTGTTTTTCATTTGTTCCACATTAGTCTTGGTGGTAGGGTAGCTAATAGGTGGAGGGGTTAACTTTATTATTGTTGGTTCCCAAAGGCCTTGTTGTAAAGGGGTTGTCGTTGTTTATTGCTATGGCAAAGCGGCTCTATTGGTACGACTGGTACAAAATCAGGGATTTCATCTATAAAGATCTTCATATTTTTTTGCAAGTTGTCCTACATGCTTCTAAGAATGATATGTCTTTAGGGAATTTATCTTTACGGATCTTCATTACATAGTTCTATCCGTAGGGACTTGGATCCAATCTCATTTTTGCCGTCCGTGGTTTATAATACATTCGGGGCAAGTGCCATCTTCTGGGTAAACTTTGTTGGTCGGGTTATTCCGGTCTTTTTCAGCCCGCTTTTCAAGGACACGTCAGAACAGTTCCCCGTTTCTTGCAGTTTACTTGCTTTTAGAGCTTGGTGAGGTTTTCTTTCTTGCTTATTTTTAGATTTTGGTCTGTAATTGGCCAGTTGTTTTGGGGCCGATGGCATGCCACACTTCTTCGGACTGTCCTTACCCTTTTTTTAAAGATTTTTTCTCTTGTAGGGGGTCATATGTTTTTATGTTTTTCCTGTTCGTTCTTGAATTTTGTGCTTTTTTATTCCGAATTTTATTGGCAGAATCTCGAACTCCTTGGGACTTTCCTTGTATGTTTTCTACTTCCCTTTCTGTTCGCGTTTTTAGATCCAAATTTTCCATTTCTGTTTGGGTTAGGATCTTATTGCCAGTAGTTCCTTATGGCTTTGTACCAGATTCTCTATGTTCCTCGAAGCCATTAAGTGCGCTGTTTAAGTTGTTGAGGTTTTTTTTTGCTTCATTGTTCTGTTCCCGGTCCATAGAGCATGTGAGTGGATTTTTTTTTTGATTTTGGATGTAATTCCCTAAGAATAGCAATAGCCAACCAATTGGACTAGGACCTATTATAAGAGCAATTATTCATTTTTTAGGTTTTTTGCAGTAAGATTAGTGGATTGTGTTAAAAAAGTCGGGGTCAACCTTCTTATTACTTATTACTCTAAAGAAAGTTTGGGATCGAAGTTAATGGTGTCCAAGGAATAGATTTTTCACCAAAAACTTTCGTTTTGTATCTTCAATGGTGACCAAACGTTATTTGGTTGCTTTCCAGATGAGAATTTTTGTCGCACAACTGAATGGCTTTCAATTTCTGCGGGTCAGTTTAAAAAGATGTCTTGTTGGTTTTATGGCAGGATTTCAGTATTTTCAAATCTGTACCTGTATGGTATAGATCCAATGAGTGTTCGGTTGTCAGTAAAATTGATTGGTGTCCTTGTGCCAAGGCCTGGCGTCATAACACGCGTGTAATTGGCATCGCTTGTTCATAGCATTTTATTAACTTTTTCGAATGCTTGAGATGTCAGCTAAGAGTTTTTCTTATCTCTCGGTAGGTGGCAATCCAATTGTGTAGGGCTGCGCCCAATGATTAGCTCCACCACGTTAGTTGAGATGGTTTCAGTTAACACCACACTTATTTCCCCATGCGGCTCCTGGACCGGAGTTGTTCCAGGAACATTTTTCGGGTATGCTTCAGGACGAGCTGGGCTGTACATTGCAGAGTTAGTATGGGTGGACTTTCAATACCATTAACGCCAAACCAATAGCGGCATTTCCCTTTACCAAGGAAAATCGATCTTGGTAATACAGGTTTGTTGTTTTTAGAAGGTATACTGATGTTAGGTTTTTTTTTTAGGGCGATATGGTGTGTTTATTCTTTTATTTTTGTTTCTATTTGTGGTTACTGTTATTGGTTTGGGAGAGGTTTTGTTGGTTATTTTAAATTGTAATGACTGTTGCTGTTTGTTTTTTTATTAGAATATTTTTCTTTTCCGTATTCAGAAGCAATTACCAACCGGGTGCCCCATAATCGACAGTTTAATGCAGTTGATGGGCAACATTGGCAGGGATTGGGCTGTTGGCTAGTGATTGTTCACGATTACATCTAAATGACCTATCAATAGCCAGGGAACATTTTATGGTCAGTGGTGTAAATTTGCCCCGTTAAATGGGGTACGGCCAAGCCTATAAAGGCAATGGGACTGCGGAAAGCCCAGTTAACCAACGGCCCCAGGTAACCTGTGGCTCTATAATGATACTATGGAGATCGTATGTTTACCCCAAATTTTGGCCATGCTTTCCTATAGTAAGGCATTCAATGGTTGTATGAAGATACCTCTAGACCTCATTGCTTATGTTATGAGCGCCATTATTGGTTTTCCAGAATTGCCGTACTCAAGGACCAATAGACTTGCCCCTGTTACTTTTCGGCGTAGAGAAGTAAGATGCCACTTCACGCCCAGTGGTTTGCTTCCGAACTTAGACCCTATAATAGTAGGGCTGTATCTTACTGGAGCAACTCCATAACGGCAACAGTATAAAAAAACGCGATTATTGCTGCCAACGCAGGAATATCATTTCAATTGGTGAACGCTATTCCGAAAAGGAAGGATCCAAATTAAGGGCGCCTCAGCTGCACCCAGGAACTTGGAGAACAAAGGGCCTGCTTAGGGTTTCGAAAATAAGGTCTGCATCATAAGCACTCCATGCCAATCCCTCCACTAATATGGGCAGTAAGCTTGTGGATTCTGTATTCCCCTTTATAGCGCATGGTTACCTTTGGTAGTATTACGTTATGGCATTATTATGGTTTCCTGTAATGGAATGGAGAGCCTAGTGTATTACCATAAAGCCAAAATAACCGAGCGGAATAATAAGCCTATGTTGTTATTGCTGACTTATCAAGGTTTTAAGAAGGTGGGTGTATATTAGTAAACAGTTCGGGTGAGATATGGATAGTTTTTAGGGACCAAATTGGTCTGATTGGGGCAGTCAAAATGAGACCTCCGTTTCCTTTGATTGGATAGGTATTACTTTGCGTATTTCTAAGCCAGAAAACTTGTTAATATGTCGGTTTGGCTTCTTTTATTTCAAATTACCAATTGTGAGGTGAGACCCCAAATCGGATTCTTGGGCGTTCAATAACTCTCTAGGGCTACGGAAGATTCCGTTCGTGGTAGTATTGGTGTTCCAGGTTATTCTGCATTGGAATCCTTTCTATTAAATTAGCTTGCCAACCTCTTACCTCAGGAATTTACCCTATCTTATACAAGCTCCGTTGTACGTTGGCTATTTTTTGCTTTCTTCCGCAGTAGGCTTCGCACTATTTTAACTGTCTTCATGGCGCGGCTATACTGTCTGTTTTTTTCTTTTTTGAAAATGTGCAAAATTTATCCATTGGTTGCCAAGGGTCCTTCGTCCAATTCTTATAAAAATGGGAGTATTGGTGTTGATGGTTCGTAGGCTTTATTATATGGTTAATGCTAATCCTAATACTTTCGGATTGTATGGCCGTGACGTTTCTGATTGTATAGTTTGTTATTACCTAATTTTCACCAACTTCATTCTTTTTCTGGTAAGGGGGATGAAGTGTTCGGTATTCTGGAAATCCAATCATTTTTCCGGGCCTCTTACCCCAGCTCCAGAGGGGGTCTGATGGGGTGTGGACGTACAACTATTTCTCTTGGGCACCCTTTATGGGCGTTAGATGTCCTGTCCAGGGGTTATTGCTAATTTTTCTTTGGAACCAAGCGTAGGGTAAGCTGTTTCCGATCCTGGCAAGAGATGAACTTTTATGATTGTGATGTTCCGGAGCTGTTTTGATCGTACCTTTGGGATTGTTTTATGGTGTCGAGCGAAAGGCGAAGTAGAATGTGGTTTTTTAGGCTGTTTGCAGACCATGGAAGAGGAGTTAAAAAAGGAATGTTTTTTGTTCAAGAGCTAAGGGGTTTATTTAAGAATCCAAGTAGTATTATTTCTTAATCAAAATTTCTAGAGCTAACAAGGGTTATAATTGTTATACACCGAAAGTATTTAATTTGAGAAATTAAATTCTTGAGGGAGATGCCATACTTATTTCTTTCATTGCGGGAGTGTTATTGTTCTTACTTTTTTTTGTTGATCTTATTTGGGTGGCTATTAAACTATAAAACGGACGGTGTACGCGGAAAAAAAGTTATTTAGTTTCGCCGCGAAATTTTGGTTTTTATTTTTGTTTGGAGATAGGATTAAAAGGGAATCGGTGAGATTCCGAACTGTTCCGCACTGTGAGTATCATGTTAATGGATTGGTTCATTGTCTTTATACCGCCCTACATTTGGGGTGGAGGTAAATGTGTACCGAGTAGGAGACATGCCATTTTATATAATAGATGATTTCGGCAAAGGGTCTTCTTGTATGGAAAAAAACGAATTTTTTTTTTTTTTTTGGGCTATTTGGCCATTGCACCGGTTTTTGGGCAAGTGACAGTGTAAAGTTTTGATGCAGGTTGTTTTGGCGAGCAATCCTGATTTCTCCAAGGGACAAAAGTGGGCTATCCCCCTGTTCTATCGCAAAAAAGGCGGGGTTCCCCCTACGTTTATTACCGGTATATTCCACTTGTATTTTAGGAAATGGTTACGGATGGTATCCTTGCGTCTTTTCGTACCACGCCCAAACCAAACGAGTGTGTCTTTGGATGGGGATAAATACTTCGCAACTTAAGCAGAAGTTTTAATACTTTGATTCCTGGAAATTACATGTGTGGTTCAGAAGCGGTGGGGCAGGCGTACCAATACCCGGCAGTGGGCTGTTGGTGGAACTGTTTTGCTGAATGTAATTTAGTTTATGAGGCTGGAAAATATTGTAAGTTATGGTAGTTTTATCAGTACTTGCTTAATATTTGTTTGTAAATGAAATGATCATTTAGCCCAATTGGGATCAATACCTTGCTTTGATACGATTTAATATTTGGACGGATAGGAGAAGAGATGGAGCATATGACTCATTTAATTTACTGCCAATGTTGCATTATTTTATCGAACCCTATACGGTCTCCTAAACATTTTTGTGATGGGATTTGCGTGGACATTGCGGCCCAGCTGATGCATTATTTAGGGATTTAAACCACAGGTCTGTGGAGTTGGGAGTTTTAATAAGCCGAAAATAGCCGTTAAAGTGGGATTTTGTAACGAACGTTATCGTTTGTTCCCATATCAAGAGGGGTGTGTTGGGCAAGCAATACTTTTCTTGCAAGCTACCGATATATAATTTCCAATTAAAAAATCGTTAAATGGAATAATCGATTTGTTTCATTAGTTGCAGAAGGGACTCGATTGAAGGCTAGATTTTGTTGACGGTTTACTTTCTTGTTGGTACATGTACCTCTAGAGATTAATTTTGAATAACTTAGAAAGGAAATTGGTCGTGTGATTGATAGCCTTTTCTTTTCTTGAATGTAGTTGATGAAGTTCCCCCACAAACTACCTTCGCTATTATGCTCCCAAACCATGGATTCAACCCTTTTACGATTTGTACTTGGACAGGGTGCTGGCGCTAGTGGTTATTTGGAACGTCCCCCGAAAGTGTGGCCCAGTTGGACTGGGAACATCATAAGGGTGAATCTGCCCCTTTCAGCAATATATAATACCATAAAAACCCCCCCCCCGTAATTTTAATCCCATGGGGACCAATATCAGGGGCATTTGATGGCGATGAACGTAAAGTGTTCCCTTATGGCTTGGAACTTGGTTTTGATTGGAGGAGTGGGGGAACCCAATTGTGGCTTGGGAGCGAATATCTTTACCAACATCTACCGATTATTTCCACACATATTTGTTTTGTCCTGGCATCTATTTCAGTTATTTTTGGTGTTCATATAGAGGTTGGTCGTTTTTTCTATTCTGTACGGTCTGTTTCACCAACAACGATAACCCAGTGATGTTTTACCAGGTTATGTTGTGGTATTGGGGTGGATCTATTATGGGCTCTGAGACCAAGGTGAAATTTATTTTTGGGTTAAGGTCCAATTTTATTTAAAATTATCAGAATGTGGCATTAGACCTGCATGAAATTTTGTACATTTCACTAATTTAAAGTTAAAAAATGAGATTAGAAATGTTTTATCCTATTGATGTATGGCCTTTCTGGTATGTTACCCCCAATGATGATGCGGGGTTCAGTAGCTTTGGCGTGTTACGAAATGGGATATTTTGGTTTCAACGAGGCCCTTTGAATGGCTTGGAACGTTCTTTTAATTTCGAGATTTTTTTCCCATGGTAGAATGGTATTTATGAAAAGGAATGTGAGATTGGAATGTGGTAGTCATCGGTTTCACAGGCGAGGAGGCTTGTTATGTAGCGAATGGTCTCACAGTAAATGTTGTAGTTCGTTTGAAAATCGAGTTTGATGAGGGTTGAGAATCCCCGAGGTATTTCATTGGCCCCGGTTAACGGAAAAGGCTATGTAACAATTGGGGGACACTGGGATTGTGATTGGATGTTTTTGTTGCGGATTATAAATCTGAATTATTCTGGGGGGAACATACCGGTAGTTTGGGCTGAAGCCTTCTGGCAAGGACCCATTTACGGTTTATGTAGTCATCAGGAGCTGGGGACAAAATAATAAGGTTACCTATAAATCGGGCCACCACGATGTGGTTAGCTTATAACGTTGGGATGTAACTAATTCGATGCATTGGATGGTTCTGGAAAATTGGGTATTGGCATTGGAAACATCGTACACAATGATGAGGGGAGTATTTCAGAGTCCCTATCTCACCCCTGTGTAGATGCGAATTTTAATTTGATATTCCAGCACCCAGGGGGTTAAATTTAGTGGAATCGATTTGTATTATAATTTAGGTGATACGTGTACAAACAAGTCATCGATCTCGCTTAAGTTCTGGATGTAGTTTGGAAGGCGTTAGCTTTCTTTACAATGGCAGTACACATGGACCGGTTATACGGGAGATGAGGGGGGAATCCCGAAGTAATGGAAAAACCCCCTTGGACGTTTATGATTATCCAAATTGGCCATCGGAACCTATGTGGGATTCAATACTGGCGGGATATACTTAATTGGAATGGGCCTGTAAGTTAGGAACTAGGAACCCTCATTTTATAGGCTATTAGCTGTATGAGGGGTTTATTTTTTTAGATGTATTATTTTATTGAAGTATCCCAGAGGTTTGGTCCAAGTATTATTGTCCTTTTGGGGGTAACATTTGTGTTGGAAACTCATTTATTGGCATTTGGACGTTAAATCCTTTTGGCATTACCGGTAATCTCTTGGATGTCTAGCAAATGCGTTCGGTTACGTTTCCGGTTCCTAGATTAGAAAGGTTCTTCCTTTTTGGGATAATTCAGGAGGCAAGCCGAGGTTATAGTCCGAAATCTCGGATCTCATTTTTCTCCCCATTAAGCGGTGCATGGCCACCAAATTTACGGGATTATTTTATTTCTCCCTTATGGTCTATAATGTAGTCCGTTGTTATATCTCCTGGTTACCGGAATTTCTTTTTCCTGTGTTTACAATGTGAAAAAATATTTATAGGGCGCCGTCGTTCTGAATTATGGCGAGGCGGAATGCCGTGGGCAGAAATTACTTTAGTAAGGTTTTAGGCTGTTTCAAAACTTGTTCCTTTTCGTTTTATTGGCAAATTAATCTTCAAGTTGTTCTTGCTAAGGGCTCATTTGTATCTTATCGTTCTCGTTGTCTCATTAGTTTCCGGTATTGGTTGGCATGATATCATCTGGCCAAATAATCTGTAACTGTTACGGGAACCGCGTTATTAGCGTAGATCGACAAATTCTGTTGCGCACTTCGGTTTTAACTGTCCCACCGAAAGCGTATTCCCGTTGTTCATTATATCCACTTGTAACATTGTACTTTTCAAGTTTTAGGCAATTTTGGTTCATTTAACCGTCTTACGTCTTGGCGTCGGTATGGGGTTTTTTGTCAATCCTTTTCCTTGGTCAATATTACTTTATCATTTTGCCTGTAACAACGTGCAGATTATTGCCATTCAAGGGTATAGGTATTGAATTTCGAAGAGTGACCACTAATTGGCATCCGTAAGTTGGTACGTTAACACGCGTAAATATTTCCCTTAGCAATATTCTTTGGAGGAGCGTTGGAATTTGGATTATGTATTCAGTATCCAAAAGATCGGTACTGCCCCCATTTCGAGGTAGACCCAAATCCAAGCCTTACTTTGTGAACTATAAGGGGTTGGGACCCAAGGTTTTTGTTATTTCTAAAAGCTAACTGTAATTGGCCGTACTGGGCACACATTTTAGGTGTTTTAAGGTTTGGTAGAGATTTCCGGATCGCGTATTTTTAGATAGGTTACTATTCTTTGGTTAGTAATTTATTGTCACCGAATTAGGCGATCCAGCTGCAAATTCCATGATTTAGCTTGCCACTAGTTCTGTACAGTTGTCTCTTTGGATGTGAAGGGCATTTCTCTCCTTGTTGACAGAAAGAATCATCATTATAGAGCCTAGGATTTTTTCGATGATTTTGTTATGTTTTGTCTCGCCATTAATTTATTCGCCTATGGCCGGTTTGGCATGCCGACCAATTGTAGGGTATCAGTTTATTGGTTTTGTCAAGTTTAATGCGTTTTTAATATCATAACATATATCCTTGATTTTGGTGACTTTTGGACTATTCGTTTAACGGTTTTACTGTCAATCCATTTTGCCCGCCATAGTTCTGTATCCTCGCCTCGCTGGCTATAGGGGTCATTATATTACTTAGAGCCTAAATTGATATGGTCTTTGGGAGACATTTGTATAAGTCCGTCTGTGTATTCCCGCGGAAAACCGTTGGCATTTCTTTTACCAATTAAATGGTTGGTATAGCATTGATTGTTCCGGGTGGATTTTTCTTCCCTGTTTGGATGTACACATTTTCGTTATCAATCATCGACAAGGTTAACCGAATTCTTTTTCCTGTGTTGAGGTTCGATATGGGATTGTTACCGTCTATATAGGTTCCGGCTTCATAACATTACTTGCTGAGCGCGTACTCCCCCGGTTTGCTAAATATCCGTATTTAGGTAGTATTTTAGGTGTATTGTTGGTCTGTCTTGTTGCGAAATACTCAGTCGGGTCCTTAATTTCCAATTGTAGCTTTGGTTTTCGGGCTTAGAAATACTGTGTAACAGTTCGTAATTGCTCGTATTAATCGAGCCGAATTGACCGCAATCCCTGGATGTGTACCTTAAACATCATTCTAAATCCTGTTACGCCAGATGATTGAACTCTCCCAAATGATTCACTGTTCATCAATTCGTTGTAAGCCATTTTTTTGTAAACTTAATAGCCCTATTTTTTTTACCCCTCCGGTTTTCCATTGGAGAAAATATGGGATTTCAGTAGGTTAGCCCTCTTTAGTCCAGTAACTTTCCCTATCTGTTGTTGTAGTTTATTGGTATCGAAATTTCCAAGGTTAGTTTAGTTTCGAACCAATAGAATCGTAATAGTTGGTCAAAGTTTGGGTGTGCCCCCCAATTAACTGTAATTCCCCCTTGTTGTCTTTGTGCGGCTTGGATCGGGGATGATATACGAGCGTACCATAAAATCTCGCTTCGGAAAATAACTTAGAAATTTTACACGTTGTCTTGGGATACTTAAAGACTGTGTCAAATTTCTTCTAAATTCCCGCATAAATGAAGCCCGGTCTTCACTGAAAACGTTATTGTCTCCAAAAATTTCTGGTCCTGCTGATTCCAAAATGTACGTAATCTTCATTAGATTAAGCGGATCATTAAGGTTTCCGTCACATCGCTTTGCCAAAAATATATGCATTCTGTTTGCCACATAATCTTGGACCGTTGGTTATCTATTTTCTGGGTAGTTATTTTTTCCCAATCTTTCTGTACAGGTTGTTGTCTTTCAATTCCTTAAAAACGGCTGGAGGAAAATTCAATCCCTAAAATCCGTATATTATTCTTATAGTTTGTTTATAAGCCGAACATTATTACTGTGGCGAGCTATCATCATTAAAGCTAATCCGTTTTGGGGGCGATTTTATATCTACGGTATATTACCTATTGGGTTTTCCATGGGTCATTAACTTGTGAGAATGAACATTGTCAATTTTCGATGTATGTGTCTTTAATTGTAGTTTTTAGGATTAAACAACTAAAATGCACGAGTTTTTATTGTGGTTTTACATTTAAGGATAAACTTTATAGGTTAGCTGTTTATTGGTTTTCTAAAGGGAAGAAGGGGGATTCCGAAGATTTATGAGCTTGGTCCAAAAAAAAGTGCATGACGGTTTAATATGTGAGGATTGCCATGTGATTGACCAAAGGAATTTTGCTTGGACGACTTTAAATCAAAAAGGGAGGGATCTAAAATTGGTGATAGTGTATATAGGTTGAATGTTTTCTTTGCCAACAGTAGAGGTCAGTGACGTTTAAGTTGGGTAGAAAAAATTATGGAAGAAATTGGCGAGGCAAAAAATGGGTATTTTACACTAGGGATGTTGAAAATGATGGGAATTTTGGAGAATTCGGAGATTGTTTAGGCTGAGTGGCCAATGCCGTTAGGTAAATTAATCCCAGGGCCCAGAAACGTAAGGGAAGAAAATTTAGTCAAAAAGACATTATGGGAATTCAAATTTAAAATTAGGAAAATTTATTTGGAAAAAAAAGTAATTTTTGAAAGGGAAAATTTTCCTTTCTTCTGTTT
>Ga0163217_1109727_pt1 | contig 12540 bp, 5 predicted proteins | sample SynspAceP_FD_185933 | JGI IMG/M metagenome (GOLD analysis project Ga0163217, IMG submission 185933) | Saline lake microbial communities from Ace Lake in Antarctica - Synechococcus sp. Ace-P (PacBio error correction) | ecosystem: Environmental > Aquatic > Non-marine Saline and Alkaline > Saline ... | reverse complement strand
TTTGGTTATCTACTCATTAAAAAAGGCCCCCAAACCCAAACATATTAATTTTGGCCGAACTTTATTTGTTTAAACCAAATTAAAAAACTTTTTAAAAAAATTTTTTAATTACGATATCTGTTTATTCAAGAGGGTTTAAAAAAATTTAAAAAAAAAAAATTCCCATGAAGCCAAATTTTTACTATGAAGCGGGTATAGCACTAAAAAAAAAAAATTGGGCTACTTTTTTGGTAAAATTTCTTTATTCCGCACCCAGGGGATTTGGGACGAACCTTTTAACGGGATTCCGCAAAAAAGGCGTAATTGGGGAAGGGGGAATTTGCCAACTATTTAAATAAAAGGAAAGTAAAGTTTCTTTTGATTATTTTTGACAGCCTATTCTTGGGGCTATACCTGCCATTAGTTCCCTCCGCCTTATGAATATTTATTTTAGGACCGGTTATTCAGGTTGTTTGGGGTTGAATTTTTTATTTAAATTTCGGCTAGGAAAGGGGGGACGGGATTTTGATTTTAAGATTTTTTCAGATTTAAATGAAAAAAAAAAATTTTTCCAAATTTAAAAACGCCTTAGTTACCCGGACAGTATTTTTTTTTTCCTTTTTTTCAAAAAAGAAAAGACTTTACGGCGCTAAGGGTTTTTTTTATTTATTGGCAGAAGGTTTTGTTTTAAAAGGGGTTTTTTAACACTTTTGGGGGATGGTTTGTAAAAAATAAAAAATTTGGGGGGAAAAAAAAAAGGGCCCAGGGGGGCTTTCTAACCTTTCTAGGGGGGGGAAGAAAAAGAAAAAACTGGCTTTTGGAAAAAAAACGGGGGGCCAAATAAGGGTGCTGGATTATTAGGTTGGAAAATGGGTTTTTTTTTAAGTTTGATAAGTGGTTTTTTTGGGTTGGAAATTAGGTTATTGTGTAGGAAGAAAACTTTTTAGGGTTCGTGAATGGATTTTGGATTTCTATTTTTAAGGGAAGGACGTTATTGAAGTACAAAATTTTTTAAAGAGGGAGGTCTAATTTGGTGGGGGGGGCCCGGTTTTTTTAGAATTAATTTTTTAAAAAAGCATTTTATTTAAAAAAAAAAAAATGGGCGGAAGTTTTATACTCGCATTTTTTATGGGGCTTTTCATTGGTTTTTTAACTTAAGGGGGAAGTACCGTTTCCTTTTAAAATTCGTTTAGCTTGGGTTTTTAACCCGTAAAAAAAAACCAAAGTTAAAAAAAAAATTTTTTTACCGGTCCCTTTTTCTTTTTGGGGGCGATTTTTTCAACTTCGTTTTTTTTCATTGGCGTTTTTTTTTCCTTGTTTTTTTTCAAAGCGGGATTGGCGGGGGAACCCACTCTATTTCCAATTCACTAAAAAATCTTGATTTTTGGGCCTTTTCTTAAAAAATCGTTTTGCTTAAAAAAAACGGTTGGGGGGCGATAAAACCAAAAAGGTGGTTCTTAACCTTTCGGTTTTAAAAAGGTGGGCCAAACCTTTTTTCTGGTATTTTAGGCTCCCACCTTTCGTATTCTAAATTGGGGGGATGTGGCTTCATTCTTTAAAAATTTTAAATCTATTTTTTTGGAATTGGGGGTTTTAAAATAATGGCTCTTTAAGGCAATCCGCTTATTTTTTCTTTTTTGGCGTTTGCCCTTCCTTGATAGGGTTTTTTTTTTACCCCCGGGGGCCCGCGTTTCCCGATTAAAAAGCGATTTTTAAAAAAAACCCGGTTTTTTTCCAAAAAAAAAACTATCGGTTTTTTTAAAATTTCCCATTTACCCCGTATTTTGGGGCCGCTTGTACTGCAAAAAAGCTTGCTACCTTTTCAAAGGCTTCGGGTGGGCAAAATTTGGTCTGGGATTAAAAAAAAAAAAAAAAATTATTTATTTCTAATCGGAGGCCTTCCAAATTAAAAATTTTTTTTTTCCAATCTTGTAAAAAAAAACTACCCGCTAAATTTTTTTCGGTTTTTTAAGGCTATTTTCAAAATTTTCTACTTTTAGGATTAAATTTCATGGCCAATCAAATAAAAAAAAAAAAATAGTTGGCCCGGACCAAGTTGGGGATTCAAAAAAAAGTAGCTTTTTTTTGCTAAAAACCGGGCAAAAGGTTGGGAAATTTTTCCGGGGAGGCCAGGAAAACTCCTACTAAAAAAGCGGAATAAACATCCGCCGATTAAGGGGGCCTCAAAATTAAATTGTTGTGAAAGTTTTTTACTTTCTTTTATCTTCTTTCATACGCCAAAATAAGGGAACACCTTCATTTAAAAAAAAAAAAAACAATTAAGATTCCTTTGTTGAATATTTTCCCTCTTAAAAACAAGTGTTTCTAAATTTTCCCTTGGTCAGGGGGGGGGGGGGACCCTTCGGTTTGGTCATATTTTTTCACAAATTTCTTCCGGGTTTACGGGGATTTCTTAAAAGGGCCGGCTAAAAACTTTCGGTCAATTTTGGACTTTTTCCCCCCCCCCAATGTTATTTTTTACTCAATTTTTGTTTTACAAATCGGGGGCAAACCATTCAAAAACCTAAAAAGGGGGGGAAAAAGGGTAAAGGTCAAAAAAAAACCTCCTTCCGAAGGTTTTCCAACTTTTCATTTTCCATTTCCATTTTTAATATATTATAAAACCGCCCAAAAAATTTCCCATAAATTTTTTTCCAAAGTTGGAAGTGGTGGGGGCTATGGGCCAATCTAAAAAAAAAAAAGTGGCAAGGAAAACTTGTTTTTTCAATTTTAAAAAGGGCGGTTTGCACGTTTTTAAAAAAAACTCTTTTTTTTTAACAAATTTTTAAGGGAATAGGGCGCCTTTCCCCCAACAAAAAAAAACCTTCCTCGAAAAAAAATTTTATTTTTCTTGTTTTGGCTTTTTCCCCAGCAAAATTTAAATTTCCTTTTTTATTAAAAACCGGAAACCCCCCCACCTTTAATGGTTTTTTCAGGTTTTAAAATCGTCCGGTTTTACTTCCAGCATTTTTATTTTACCTCTATTTCTAAAAAATAGTCGGAATTAAAAATTTTTTTAAAAGCTTTTTTTTAAAGCAATTAAGCGCAAAAAAAAGATGGGCCTAGGGGGGGAATTAATTTTTAAACACCGGTTCATGGTTCCAAAAAAAAAAAAAAACTAATTTTTTTTCTTAAAAACAGGTTAATAATTTTCCAAAAGGAAAAAACGACAAAGCCCGTTTAAATAAAGGAAAGCGCCCCCAAAAAAAAAAACCAATTTTGGTTTATTTTTTTTTTTTTAACAAAAAGACCAGTTCCTATTTTAAAAAGAAATTTTCGGGGGGAAAACCCCTTCAAACCATCGGCAATGGATTTTCTTGAAAAAAACTAAGCACCGCGACTTTAGGCCCATTGTCGAAAAAAAAAACGGGAATGGGTAGGGCATTAAAACACCCTTTTTTTTTGTTTACCCTTGAGCTCTTAGGTTTCAAGAAAATTAAAATTATTTTGTGGGGCCTTTTTGTTTAAACCCCCAACTTCTAAGTTATTTTTGTTTAACAAAAAAAAAAACGGAAAGTTTTGATCGGCCTTGTACGGGAAAAATTGCAAAAAAAGGCAAAAACCCGGCCAACCCACCCAATAGGTTTTTTAAGGGGGGAAAAAAAAATCCACCATTCCTTTATTAGGGATAAATTTTATCGTTCCCATTTTAAAAATTTAATTTTGAAGAAGAAACCAAAGGGGGGCCGCGGGACAAAAAAAAAACTAGCCGCTTGCTAATTACAATTTCAAGACAAGGAACCTTAAAGAAAAAAAAAACAAAGGTTTCCTACGGAGGGGGGCCCCAAAAAATGTGGTTTTTTTGAAGGCTGTAAGGAAAAATGGGTTTTTAAAACTTTTTTTTTTTTTCTGAAACATTGCTTTACTTTTTTCCAATTTAAAGTCCCCGCAAGTTATGCAAAAAAAACTATAATTTCCAAAATCTTTGATAATTAAGGCTTTCTTTATTTCGGGATTTTATTAGTAAGTAAAAATTTTATTTTTTTTTTCGTATTTTTTTGGCATCAATTAAAATTTTTTTTTCCCAAAATGATTTGCCAAAAAAACACCTTCTGGGGGAAATTCTTTTTATTTTCTTGAATTTTACGTTTCTTTTGTTAAAACTTTCTTGTTTAAAAAAACAAGGAAAAAAAAAAAACCAGGGGTCTGCTTTTGGCGGGAAAGTTGAAACAAAATTACAAAAAAGCCTATTACCCGAAAAACCCCCCATGGTTTGGAAATTAATTTAAAAAGGAGGGGGGATTGATTTTTGGGCGTTTCCCGCCATAAATTTTATTGGGCCAAAAAACAGATTGCAAGGATTTTGGGCTTTTCGGGGGATTATTATTTTTTAACCGGGGCAAACCCAATTTTTGTGGAAGGGTGGGACGATTTTAAAAAAAAAACCGAAAAAGATAGAAAAAAAAAACCAAAAGGGAATTTTTTTTTATTTTTGGGGGGCCCCCCAAAAAACAGGGGGCCAGGTTGGGGCAGAAGGTTGAAAAGTTGGAAAGAGGGGGCTTTATTTTTTATAGTTGGAAATTTTACCGTGCCCAAAAAAAAAAGCTTTTTAATGGGGGGACGAAGGGGGGGAAAGATGGGCTAAAAAAGGAGGGGGGGGGGGAATTATGGGAAAATTTTAAGGGGGGGCCCTGGAAGTGGTTTTTAAAAAAAAAAAAAAAAAAAATATATGTTGGATGCTTTTTGCAGATGGCATTTTAATTTATTTACTTAAAAAAAACCACACCTTGGGGAAAGTTAACAAAACCTTTAAAAAAATTTTACCTAAACTTTCAATTGGGAAACCCTTTTGGGATAGGGGCCCCCATTTTGTTTTTTTAAGCGAAGGTTTCTATTAGGGGCGGGCGATATTATTTTGAGCGTATTTTCAAAAAACGGAGTAAAAAAAAAAACTTAAAAGGCTTTTTTACGAAAGTGGGGGCTAGATCCTTCCAAAAAAAAAAGGGCTGAAAAAAATTTTAGCTATAGGAAAAAAAAAAAGGGAGGGCAGCTTTTTTAAGAAAGGCCTTCCAAGGTTTCTTAATGGCATTGCCGGAATTTAGGGGAAAACTTTACCAAATCAGGTTAAATCCCTTATTATTTGATTTTTTTTTTTAATCCCCACATTTTAAACCCCTCCGTTTCTTTTTTAGACCCCGGGGGAAGTTTTTACCACGTAGGTTAGTGAAAGGAAATGCTTAACAAAATTGGGGCCTATGGGGGCGCAGTTAAAACCTTGCGGGGACAAATTTTTTTTTGTATGATCCAGGGCTTTTTAATGGAAAAAAAAACGGGATTGGGATGCCATTACGTTTTCAAAACCTATACCGGATGTTGATGGGACGAAATTTAAAAGAAAAACCATTTTTTTAACTTTTTCCAGGGCTTTGAAAGATAAAAAATTTGTGTTTATTCAAATTTACGGGAAAGAAAGGGGGGGAATTTAGGAACCCTGTTTTACGGTGGGGCCGGAAGTGGCTTTTTGAAAAATTATTAAGAAGGGAGAATGGAGATTAAAGAAGGGAAAAAGGGAAATTTTTTTCCCCAAAAAAACCTTATTTAAAAGGCAACACAAAAAATTTCACGTGCCATTTAAAAACCCCATTTAGCGTGGGGGGGACCGGGGGGCCAAAATTTGGGGGGGGAAACCAAGGGTTTCTGGGGCCCCCATTTTGATGTGGGAAACCAGTAAAAAGGGGGCATTTTTGGGGAAGGGGCAATTACCTATGTAAGAACCAAAAAAACAAAAGACCGGGCTTATAAAAAGGGTTTAAGGAAAGATGAATTGGGATTATTCGCCCACCCCAATTTCTTCGAAATTTAAAACACGGTTGTTACGCTGGATTTTTGGGGGCAGGAAGGGGGGGAAAAAATATCCGGCTTTACCTTTTTTTCATTGGGGGGAGGAATTTTTGTGTTTTTTCCTTAAACCGCGAATGTTTGAGTTTGGGCATTATTTTCCAGTTTTTGGCCTGTTTGGACGGGCAGGTGAATTTCCCTAAAGGGGGACCCCGGATTTTGGCCCAGGGGCTTTAACATTACGGTTTTTAAAGGATGAAAAAATTTTTTTATTTTTTTACTTTTGGCGGCTTAAAATCCTTGGGGAAAAATGGATTGGTTTCCCAAAAAATTTTTTGTAAATTCCTTACCCCCACACCCCCTTTTTACAAAAGCGGCTTTAGGGGAATTTTAGCCCCAAAAAAAAAGGAAAGGGGGGGGGGGGGACTTATTCCCCTTAAACTTTTTACATTTTTTTTTTTGATCGGGAAAAAAGGAACCAGGAAAAAAAAAATTTTTAGAAAGGTTATTCATTTTTGCTTATTTTCAAAAAACTTCTTTTAAAAAAGGGGCAAGTTTCTGGGAATTTTTTTTTACATTTAGGAATTGGTTTATTGGAAATAGGGCACCCACGGGGGGGGGGGACCCGTAAATTTTGCCCGGCTTTTTGGAAAAAAAAAAAAATTAAATTCCAGGGTTTGGTTTAACCCAAAAAAAGGGGGCCTATTGAAAAGCCCAAAAGGCTAGGGTGCGCTAAAAAAAAAAAAACCCGAGCTTTTTTTTCGAGGGGGCCTATTTTGCCGGTTTTACTTTTTAAAAAAAAAAAACAATGGAATTTAAAAAAGCTTCAAAAGGAAAGAAGCTTTGTAGGCCATTTGGACGCAAGGGGACTCACTTTATTTTACGGGGGGGACTTTTTTATTATGGGGGCAAAAAAATGGGGGCAGCGGCCCCAAACCCAGAGAGCTAAGTTTGATTATGGGAAGCGTATGGAAAAAACTATTTTTGGACAGTATCCCAAGTTTAAGGGAAAAACGTTTTTACAAGGTTTTTTGGGGAAGGCCCGTTTTCATTTGAAGAGGCTAAAACAAGGGCTGGATTTTTTTTGGTTTATTTTTACTTGGGAAGAAGATTGCCTTTGGGGTGAAAGGGTTTCCATTAGGGATACCAAACGCTTAAAAACTTTAAATGGGAGGATTATTTTTCAACAAGGGCCTTTTAATTTGATTACTTTTGGCAAGTTTTATTCCTTAAATTTGGATTTTGCAATACGGGGGTAGGTGGGGCCGGCATTAAGGCAGCATTTTACGGGAGTTAATTTTTTATTTTTTAATTTAAAAACAAAAAACACCAAAAAAAAAAAAGTTTATTTAGGGGGGGGAAAACAGTGGGGTTTTATTTTTTTAGGAGTTTTGTTTGCCGGTTGGTATGAAATTTTTGGGCGGGGCTAAAAAGTTAAAAAAAAAAAGCAAAAAAAAAAAAAAAGGGCATCCTAGGGGCCGCGGGGGGGGGGGGCCCCGGGCCCAAACAGTGGTTTGATCAAACAAATCGGGCCACATTTTTGGATTTTTGATCCCCAATTTCCAGAAAATATGCCGATTATTGAAGGTTTTTTAAAAGGGATTTGTGGCCTTTTTTTTTATAAAGAAAAGGCAGGGTTTTTTTAAAAAAAATAAACGCGCTAAAGGGGGGGGGAAACCGGTAATCGCCCCCCTGGGGGGAAAAAACGTTAATGGCTTTGGAAATAAAAATTTTAAAAAGCTTTTAAAATTTCTCTTTTTTCCCCCACCAAAATTAAATTTAAACGGGGGGATTTAAGCATCAAAACTTTGTTTAAAAAACTTCTTAAAAAAACTTGGGCTTTTGGGATCTATTGGGGGCGGGGTTTTTTTTTGTTTTTTAATGGGGGGCTTAAATTGTCGGACATACTTCTTTTACTTACGGAACAAAAGTAAAGCTTTTTTGATCCCGTATGATAAAAAAAATTTTTTTTCCCCCATGGTGGCCTTTAAAAAAATGTTTGGAGTTTTTCCAAAAAAAAAACAATTTCATTTTTTCATAGGAAACATTGAACCCTGTTTGGCCGTATTTTAGGGGCCTTTGAGGGGGAAAACCCTTCGTTTTAATGCTTCAAAATTCTATTCGGATTAAAAAAAAAACCTTTTTTGTAGAATTTCAAAAACAATTGGACCCCTTTGGAAAAAAAAAGCAGCGGTTTTTAAAAAAAATAAGTTTTGGTTCCAACTTTCAAACAAACCAAACCATTTTACGGTTTTAAATCTTTTTTTTTTACTTAAAAATCCTCCGTTTCAAAAAAACGGGTATTTTTCCATGATCCACGAAAAACAAAAACGCATTAACCGATTTAAGATTTTTTCCGTTTATTTTTTTATGTCACCTTAAAATACATTTTGTTTGGGGGAAAAATAAACCCACCCAGATTTTGGAAAATTCTCTTTTTTTTTCCCTTATTTAGGTCTTAAATTACTAATCGTGGCCCTTGGGCCTTGTTTTTTTAAATCGGTATTTGGGGAAAAAAGCATTAAGATTAAAACTTTAGGGTTCTATTTAATTTCACCTTTTCATAAAAAAATTTCCCCAACTTCGGGGGAGTTAACTGCCTAATTTTAAAAAATTTTTTCAGGGCATCTTTTTTTTAAAAGATTAATTTGATTCTTTTTTTTTTTCTGGAAGGTTTAAACTTTAAGTCAAATTCTTTTCATTTAGGGGTTTTCTTTGGTTTTTTTGCTTTTCGATTTTTTGAATTTAACCGTAGGGTTTTAGGGTAATTTTCTTGCCCGAAAAAAGGAAAAAAAACACCTGAAAAAAAAAAGTTAAAAAAACATAAAGGGGATTTAAAACACAAACCTAAAGGGAAAAATTTTCCGGATTTTTTTTAAAAGGGTTTATTTTAAAAAAAAAAAAAAAACTTTAAAAGGTTTCCAAGTGTAAAAATTTTAGGGCAAAAATTACCCTTGCCCAAAATTGTGTTTTTAAAAAAAAAAAATTGATGTTAAAAAATAAAAAAAAAGAAAGTTAGGGCAACTGTTTATTTTTGGCGATTTCTTTTTGTTTTTCGGGAAAAATCATTAAAAAAAAATTCAAAGTTGAGATTTTTTTTTTTTTAATTTGGGGGCCAGTTTTTTTACGATATTTTTTTTTTCTCTTATTTTTTTTAGGCTCAAACAAGGGGGGGCCCAAAAAACCTAAAAAGTTTTTTCTTTTTCCCAAATAATATCGGATTATTTAACCGAGGGGGGCCGAGGGAAGCAGCGGCATCAAAATGGATTTTATTTTTGTGGACATTTTAAAAAAAAAAAAAACATTTTTTACTTTTTAATGGCTAAAACGGTATAATTTTTTTTTTGATAGGTCGCCTTAATTTTTTTTTAGGCCCTTCAATTAAAAAAGCACCTCTTTTAACAAACTCTTTAAAACCCGGCCCGTTTTCATTCCCGTGGTTCTATTTTAATTTTCCATTTTTTATTTTCAAGCTGTTAATAAAAGCTTCCCACTTGTTCTATTTTTCCCAATACCCGGGTAATTTTACTTCTTTGGGATGTACCCCAACAAGGGGGCTGCCCATTCATTTTAAAAAAAAAAAAAAAGGGGATTTTCCCCGGCTAAGGTTTGGGGGAAAAAAAAAAAACCCCTTTGGTCTTTGGTGGGTGTGGCCCAACAATTAAGTTTTTAATTTAAAAAGATACTTTTGGTTTTTTCTTACAAATTCCCATTTTTTTAATTCTTGCGTTCTTTATTTTTTTTATTTAAAGTCTTTTTATAGTTTTTTTTTTGGGGCCGGGCTGGTCGGGAATCTTTGCAAATTGCCCCAAAAACTTTGTAAGGGGGGTTTTTCCCAAAAAAAAGCACTTTTTTCCGAAAACCTTAAAAAAAAAGGGCGGAACACCCCCCAATTCTCCAAAACGTTATTAAAAGTTTTTCCACCCCCAAATTCTTTGCTTTGATGGGGGGACCCCATTTGTGTTTAAAAAAAAAAAAAAAACAAGGGGCTCTGGGATTTGGGGTTTATGCTTTTAAAATGGTTTTTATTAAAAAAAAAATTGATTACGCTTTTTCATTGGGTTTTTATTGGTAAAAATTTTTGGGGAGTAAGGGGGGGGGCTTTTGGTTTTTTTGGGGCAAAGCCTTTTTTTTTTCAAAAACAGGGTCCAAAAATTAAAGTATTCCCAAAATTTTGGCTTTTACTAAATTTTTAGGCAATCTTTAATTAACCCACTCCCAATTTATTCATTTGATTTTCCCCCAAAAATCATGTTTTTTGCAACCTATCCTTTTTTTAAAAGGGGAATTTCTTTGGAAAGTTAAAAAAAAAAAAAAATTTTAGGGGACCTTTTTTTATGCGGGCCAATTTAAAAAAAAAAAAAACCTCAAGGGATTTCAAAACTAGTATTTTTCCCATTTAATTTCCAAATCCGCCATCCGGCCTTAATTCGTAATATATGGAAAAAAAACCTTTTCGTTTCAAAAGGTTAGAATTTTTTTTAAGGGCGTGGAAAATAGATTGTTCGTTGTTGGGCAAAAAAAATCAATTTTCCGGGCAAAAAAAAAAAGCTATTGGTTTTTTCTCCCCTATGGCCAATCGCTAAATAGGGGAATAAAAAAAAAATTTTTGAAAGGTAAAGGTTTAATTGTCCAAAAAAAAGCTTAAAAAAAGGATCTTTGCCATTTTTATTAGGGCCTTTCTTGATAAATTTCTGTTATTTTGGAAAAAGGACCAATGGCGGGGATTAAAATTTTTTATTTTTTTAAAAAACTCCAAAAAAAAAAAAAAAAAACTTTGGGTTATTACGGTTTTAATTATAATTTAAATTAAAAAAAAATTAATTGGTTTTTTCTTTGCGTAATTTTTATAATCGTTGGAAAGGGGGGGGGACGGGGGGGACCCAAATACTTTTATTTATTGGGATTTAGCGGGACTACCAATCACCCCACTAAGAATCAAAAATTATTAGTTTTTTAAATAAATTATTTAGGGAAACAAAATAACGACGTTTTTAGCGCAAAAGTTGGGGAAAAAATGGTTTTGTTTCCCGCAAACCAAAAAAAAGGCCCAAAAAGGTATATTTCTGATTGCTTTCCAAGCAACGCATTCCCCGAACTTTAAGAAAAAAAAAGGGTTTAAATGATATTTTAAAGGGGGGGGGGCTTGTTAGAGGAAACATTAAAAGATATTATTGAAAATAATCTTTACCAAAGGAACACTTTTATTTTTGCAAAAAGGGAAGTTATTGACCGAAACCAAAACGCGGAAAAAATTTAAAAGCAGCTTTTCCTTTTGGGCCTTTATTTGGATTTAAATGTAAAATCTTTTAAATGTTTTTCTAAATACGTTTTTTTTCCAAAAAAAAAAAAAAAAATATTAGGAAGATTTTTTTTTTTTTGCTGATTGCGTTTGATTAGGCCCGAAATTTTTCTTCCTCATTACGAAAAAACTTTAACCTGAGCTCAAAACCCTTGTTTTTACGGTTTTTTAGGGCCTTGTTTTTTTAAAACTAATTGTTTTAAAGGTTTAAAACCCCCAACCATTTTATTTAAAAAAGTATCCAGTTAGATTTGTAAAACGGAACCAATTTTTTTATTTGGATTTATTTCCTGGACCCAAAAAAAATTGGCGTTTATGCGGGGGCCATTATAAGGGGGGGGGAGATTTTTGTTTTTAACAATTTTTGGCAGATTTTATTGGGAAAAAATTTTACCCTTACGGGGATTTAAGTCCCAAAAAGGAATCTTTTAAAACTAAAAAAAAAAAGGGCATTTTTTCGGGGGACGGAAAAAACTTTCTATGAGGGGGGGAATTTTCTGAATGGATTAGGGCCTTTATTGGAAAAAAAAAAAAAATTTTTCTCCCACCCAAAAAAAAAGGCAGTTTTTTATTTTTTTTGTTAACAAAGGGGGCTTTGTTGAAATTTCTCGGGTTCGATTTGTTTTGATGTTGGACTTTAATGAAAAAAAAAAAAAAAACATTTTTTTTTTTTGCCCAATTTTCAAGGGGAAATAAAAAAAAAATGTACTAGTTTTTAAAAATTTGCCCAAAAAAGGCAAAAAAGAAGGGTTTTTAGTGAAAAAAGGTTTTTTATTTGGGGAAAGGGGAATTTTTATTTTGGGGGGGCCCAAAAAACCTTTTTTAGGGATGTTTTTTTCTTTTTTTCTTTTTTAGTGTTTATCCAGAACCATTTAAAGGTTGGTTTTGTAAAACCTATTAAAAAATTTCTTTTAAAAAAAAAAAAAAAAAAAAAATTTCAAAATTTGGAAAAAAAAAAGGTTTTTTTCGGTTGGGTTTTGGTTTTTATGGAAAAAAGCTTTTTTTTTTTTTTTTTTAACTTTCCCAAAGGGGGGAACAAAATTTTGGGGAATTTAGGGGGGGGGAAAAAAACCATGTTTTGATGAAAAAAAAAGCCTCGCCCTCTTGCCAAAAAAAAAATTTTTCCTTTTTCAATATCATTTAAAAAAAAAAAACTTTATCCAATTTTGGGGAAAAAAGTTTTTTTTTAAACTTTATTTTTTTTTGCCGGATTTTTTCCCAGGATGTGGAACTTTAAGGGGGGGGCCTATTTTTTTATTTTTGAGGGGCTTTCCGCCCAGGAGGGGGGGAAAGGGGGGCAAAAAAAAAAAAAAGGGGGGGCCCCCTATTTTAAAAAAAAAAAAAAGAAAAAAGATTTAAAAAAAGAAAAAAAAAAAAGGAAAAAAAAAAAAAAAAAAAAACCCAAGGGGAATTTTAAAAAAAAGCCCCGCCGATTATTCGCTCCAAATAAAGCGAGCCGAAAGAATCTCTTCTTCTTTTTT
>Ga0163217_1092726_pt1 | contig 12540 bp, 11 predicted proteins | sample SynspAceP_FD_185933 | JGI IMG/M metagenome (GOLD analysis project Ga0163217, IMG submission 185933) | Saline lake microbial communities from Ace Lake in Antarctica - Synechococcus sp. Ace-P (PacBio error correction) | ecosystem: Environmental > Aquatic > Non-marine Saline and Alkaline > Saline ... | reverse complement strand
CGCGGATGCTGTCACTATTCGTCGGGTTCGGGCGGGTCCACGGCTTCGTTTCGGCAGGAGGAATTTTTGCGTCCGAGCCCACGCGGTGTTGACCGTTTCGAACGCTCCGTCCGTTCCGCGGCGGTCGCCTTTCCGGTCGTCGCCGCGGGCGTCCGAAGAAAACCGGGCGAGGCGAGTGTCGGTGATCCCGGTTTTGGACACGCTCTTGGGACGTTCGCTCTTTGCCGCCGCGAGCCGGACGTGGCCAACGTGGGGCGATCGACGTCGATGCCCAGGGGCGGGTTTATGTTTGTGGAAAACGTTTCGTCAAAATCGCGGCGTGACCGACAACCGCGGGCACGACGAGGCACTGGGTGCTTTCGCGACCTCGCCGCTCAAACGGTTCAGGACCGCATCGAGTTACACAAACGGTGCTCGGCGAAGTGCGCCGCGTACGCCCAAGAAGAGACCGCATTCGCCGACTCGTCGATTTCGACGGTGACGGTCGGGCGGACACCAGGCACGATTTTGCCGACGGCTTTGGACGCTCTTCGAAGAGGCCACCGGCGCCGGCGTGCTCGCGCAATGAACGGATACGTTTAACTACACGTGTATCCCGAAGGGGTGGCGGATGGCCGATTGCCAACGACGACGGATCGCGACGATCAAACCGTTGATGGTCGACGGGTACGGGCAGTTCGTGTCGCTTTTCTCTGCGGTCACGATGTTGGGCACGTTTGACGATGGGGTACGACGGGCGGCTTTACTTTCGATCGGGATCCGGGTACGCATGTTGCCGACCGATGACGGGCGTATCTTGTCCAATCCGGCGAGGGTGCGGTGTTCCGCTGCGAACTCGACGCAAGCGATTTGGAGTCGTCGCTCACGCGGCTGCGCAATCGGCCACGGAAACTCGCGTTCAAACGATTATACGGCGATTGGTTCACGTCGTCCAACAACAACAGCGACAGCGGTGACAAAAGCACGGATTCGTCGCGTTGCTTCGAGGGGGCGGACAGCGGTTGCGAATGCACTTACCAAACCTCGCGAACCGGGGACCGTTCGGACGCAAGAGATCTGGATGGCCCCACGCGACGAGCATCCCGTGCCCATCTCGTCCTGCCGATGCTGGGAATTTCACGACGAACCCTCGGGTTGGCGTTTTTTACCCGGCAACCGGATTCGGCGAGCGGTGAAAAATCGGGTTCCTTATCTGCGATTTCCGCGGCGTGACCGCAGTAACAGCGGCATTCCGTTCGTTCGAACTCAATCCTGAAAGGCGCGTTTACCTCGCTCGAGTGAAAACGCCAACCGATTTGGGAACGTGCTCGCCACGGATTCGCGTTCGGACCCGGCGGCGAATTGTTGTCAGCGATTGGGTCGACGGTTGGGACGGTTGGGCAAGGGCCGGACTACCGATCACCGATCCGGCGGAGAGACCAACGATCGTCGCGGAAGTCGGTGAGTGATGGCGTCGGGACTGGGAAAACGACTCGCGTTGGAGAAATCACCACCGGGATCACTCACATCGATCGCGGATTCGCGTTGTCCGGCCCAATGGGAATTTGGCACGGCGTGGGGAAACGACGCCTTGATGCGATCTCGCCCAACCGACACGTCGCTCGGATCCGCGTTTCCGATTGCATGGTTTTTGGGGCGCCAACATGCGGCCGCTTGGCCTCGAGCAGCAAACACCAACTTGCTTCGGCGGAGAAAGATAGGCGGTGAGAAATAACAAACCAGCGACGAAACCAGCGGACAAAACAGTCAAAAACCTGATCGCGGCGACCGTTCGATTATGCAGAGTCTCGCCGACGGGAACCCGTGGGGTTCGCCCGTCGCTGTGTACATCGCCGCCGAAATCTGCGTAGATCGGGAATCGTCGGCCCGCTGCGTTGTCTTTGGTCAGCGACGAAGAACTCGCGAGTCGGCCTACCACGCGATGATGGCTCTCGCTGAAGTGCTGCTCTGGAAAAACAAAGTGAAAAGACGGCGCAGAAAAACCCGTCAATTCCAGCTCCGCCCTCGCCCGCGATCCTGCAACGATCGAAAGCCAAACGCCAATCAAGACCCCGCGCTGCGACATGCGCGGATCGGTTTCTCACCCCAATCGGCGGACGAAAAATCAATCGTCGCTTGCAGGATTCCGGCAATCTCGATCGTACTTCGCGCGGCGTCGCGGCCCCCCCCGCCGCCGGGCCCCCCCCCCCCCCGGATGCGAAACCGACGCTAGTCGAAGAAGGTTGCGGGAATTCTTGCGAGATTGCCGAGACGGATGTCGTGCCGAAGCCGCGATGGGATCCACGACGGACCGATCCCGGTCGCTCAAAGACGAGTTAGCCGCGTTGATCGAGGTCCCCGATCGCGCTGGATTTCCGAACCGTTTATTGCGTCGAGTTTTTCGGCGGCGTTTTCGCATCGGCACGAGTGAGCGAGTGCCAGTGGAATCGCCGGATTCGCCGCCTCGGACCGTTCCCCGGCCTGGGCCGCATCGAAGCGATCGATTGTCTCGCCGATTGTCGAAACCCGATCCAACGGTGCCGCGTCCCCAACCGTTACGAGCCGTTGCCGACCCGTCCGAAAACCGACGGCCGGTCCCGGAAAAACCCGTCGCGTCCCGTCGTCGCCGGCGTATTTCGATCGTCCAAGACGGCACTGGTCCCACCGGATCGACAGCGATTGCTTGGCCACCGACGTCGGTTCGCGAGGAAAGCGATCGAGTCGGTTCGACACTCGGAATCGCCAAAATCGGCCCGCCAGTCTCGTCTAAAACGGTTTGCCAACATGACCTGCGACGCCACCCGGGGCCGCCGCCCTGACCGCACTGGGGCGATTGCAAACGGCACTCGCGTCGGCTGCACGCGAAGTCAATTCGCAAACAAACGATGAAAATCTTTTTGGCGACTAGTTTGCAAAATTCTCGGGCCGTTTGGATGCCCCCGGTTCGATCGATCGATTGATCCTGGGCGACGAACATACCCAGCCCCAAATGTTGCGGGGTGCGGCATGGGACTGATCGCCACGGACGATGCACCTCAGGCGAGGCAAACACATCGGCCCGAGGCTTGCGCCTAACCTGAGTGACGAGGTTTGCCCGTCGAACGTGCGGTTGAACGTGCCGAAGCGGCACGTCGGCGTCTTCCCGCGACCGGGCGGCGGAAATCGACGGCCTATCAAACCGAATTGCAAATCGAATGCGAAACCGTTGGCAAAGTGGTTCGATCGTTTGCACGGGGCGGACGCTGGAGGGCCGTGTTGAAACGATTTTCGTTCGTGGTAAAAACCCAATGTCCTGCGTTGCGATGCCACAGACTCCGATCCCGTGGCGGCGGGCGAAGTCGGCCCGAAACCTGACCCGTGATCGGAAAAAAACGCGCCAAGACCGTAACGCACGCTGCTGAAGTCCAAATCTGCCTGCCCGACGCCGCATCTCTGAAGGTTTTCGAAACCGCCCTTGATCCGGACGAAAAGGACGGCACGTGTTCACCGGCATCAGTGGCCACACGAAAACGAGACCTCGTCGAGCTGATTCGCCGCCGAACGGGAACTCGCAAAAAGCCGCTGATCGAAAAAGAAATTTCATCGTCGCTTCGGCAAGAAAGGCAAGATCATTCGAATCGACAGGTTTGACCGAATTGATGACCGCCCGGCGAATTACGCGATCTCGTGCCTACCTCGTGAGGCCTGCAAATTGAACCGATGATCGCAACGGATGTCGAGTGAAAAGGAAGCCGCCCCAGGATCTCAAAAAGGTGGCGAGTGGAAATTTAGCTCGTAAATAATCGGTTGGTTTTGGAATGACGCTTGCCTCCCTGGCAGGCTGCCTACAATGTCGACGTGTTCGTGATGGCAGCAAGATAATCCACTTGACCGCGTTCGCCCCGCCTGGATGTTTAACGTATTTCCTCCTTCCGTCAATTCCAACGCCGAGAAGCTCGAACGGTTTCCCTCGCTGGTATTCGTCAAGTCGGTTGACCCCGCCCTGCCGGTTTATAAACGAGTGTGAACTACGGGTCGGACGAGGTTTGGGACAAAGTGTTGCTTTCACGCCAGGACCAGATCTTGGTCGTCGACGGATGGCAGAGTACCGACGGGGACGGCTGAAAAAGCGTCGACGTTCCGCTCCGCAGACGACGCCCGAGATCGCATTACGGGATCCACCTGACCAGAAACCCGCGCTTACGGTGCGGGATGCAAGACCGCGCTTCGGGCACACCGATCGAGCATCGGTTGAGGGCGTCGTGACGCTGGACTGCCGACGGCCAGCATCAACCACGGCGGATCCTCCCGTTTTATCGAGGCGGCGAAATCAGCGGACATTGTTCGGGCAGCCGTTACCTTGAAGAATACGAAGGCAGATGACGAAAGCCACCTTTCAGGAACGATGTTCATCAACGGCGAATCACTGCGGATGTGAATGAGCGATTGGGTTTTCATGACGGGGACGCGGGTCTGCGGATTCAAGGCTTACCGAACGTCGGCGCTTGTGCAGGCGATGGGAAATCACAAACAACGGGTACCGCGGATTGCCGCTTTGCAAATTGTTAACACGCTGGCTCGGTCCTCGGTCGAGCGCGGCCGGCGGCACCCACGTGCTCAGATCTACGGCATCCGCGTTCGAAAATGCCTGTCAGGATGGTGATTATTGAGCATTCTCGATTGGACCGCTCGTTCGGCGGGTGGCTCCCTCCGACCCACGCCAGGACGAGATTGTACATTCAGTACAAACGGGAGGGTCTCACAGATTATAGAGAATACGTCCGATCGAGACACCAAGGGTTCGGCTTAAGGCAGGTGCTCGATTGGCCGGGACACGCCATTCTTTCGGCGGGCAATCGAGCGCGTCGCGAGATTTATTCGCTCGGTGGTGTTTATCGCTTGCGTATCTTACTTGACTCTGTGTCACTCGAGAGCAGTGTCAGTGGGCGTCGTTATCCGCGCGCCGCCGGCCACGATCGAACTCGAGAGAGTCACGGTCTACGTGCCTGGTGTGGCGAAGGCCTAACATTCCAGAACGCGTCCGGACTTCACGCCGATGCAACGGTCGTCCGACTTGCGGCGTAACTCTCGATGGTCGAAGTGGCTGTCGACGACAGATGAACATTTTTATCCGAGGCCGGGCTTCATCGAGTCAAGCAGCGGCCTCCGCGATCGCACGACCGTCGCAGAACCCAAAAACTCGAATCTAGCGCTCTTCCCTGCCCAGGACGACCGGTTGGCTTCTGCCGGTCTCAACAGGAAAACGACTGGCCAACATCGGAGGTGTGATGTTCGTGAATTAGGCGTCGATCATTGTACGGCGAGAGCTTGCTCGACTAAGGAAATCGCGTTTATTCCGATACGTCGTCGACGTTAGCACGCATGACAACTCCGAGGTAGACTCGCCCCGACCGATTGCGCCCTGCCCCTCACGCCGGGGGCTCACGAGGGCGCTTCAAAAGAACGAGATCGAAACTAAGTTGCTCAGAATTCGTGTTCAAGCAGTCACGTTAATTCATCACACTCTCTACGAGGCGCGCCGGGTGGACAGAGCCTCTCACCCGAGCCGGCGCCGCAAACCGGTTGCATCGCGTTGGCGGCCGAGTTCTGCTGTGAGAACCGTCGATGTTCAGATCGGTTTCCGGTGGCGGTGATGTGTTCCTCGCAGCGCGCCACGCTGAGTAAAACTCGCGCTCCGACTAGGAAATTAGACCGGTCTGTAGATTTCGTCCGACAAGCATATCCACGCTCTAGTGCTTCGTCGGCGAGTTTCACGCGGAGTCGCGAATGGTCGGATTTCGCTGGCAACGATCCACGCCGGTCGGGTGCGGGGCTGTTGACGAGGACATTTTTCGGTTTTTTCACGTGCGTGAATCGCCCAAGACCCCGCGGATCGCACTTTTTTCCGGGTTTAGCCGGAGACACTTATCCGGAACTCGCACGATAGAACGATCTACAAGGCTTACAGCCGCTCGGCGACAATCGCTACGTTATGCGGAGGCAGTATATCAATGCTATTCGAGGAAGTACGGATCGAGAAAGATGACCTCGTCGCCGGGGTTGACCATCGAAGCAATCGACAGGACGAGCCCGCCGCTGGCTCCCGCTGCTAATAACACGTCACCGCTCTTGCCGGGGAATTTTCGCGGACTTTTCTTTTCGGTGCGGTGATCGCGGTCGCGGAAGCGGGCGATGCCCTGGGTCGGCCGAGTAGGCGTGCGGCCCTCGCGAATCGCTTCGATGGCGCCTTTGATCTCGTCGGGGACGTCGAATCGGGTTGGCCGATCGATTAGGTTGATGGGGTCCTTGAGTTGCGCCGGCGAGATCGAAGACCTTGCGAATTCCGCTTGCCTGTCAAAAGTGGCGTGCGTATCGCGATCCATGGTGAGTGATGGCGTCGGGGTAGAATGGAGGGGATCCTTGCTGAAAAACCCCTAGTATCGTTTCTTTACCACCCTTTGAAACAGATGAGCTAACTGGAAAATCATCTTCCTTCAACCGCTGGAAGCGCGGGATGTTATTCGGCGTTGCATGCACGGAAACTTCGTTGGGCGATAAGGCACGCGATACGGCACGGTGCGGCAACTTCGGCTGGACTCGAGATAGCTGCCTGAGCAATCCGTCGTTCACTTCCCGATTACGCGGACGCGACGCCGAAAACGATATGCGCGCCCCGAGGTGAGCGGTGTTCTTGGGAGGGATCCAGGTTTATCTGGCTGCGAACAATCCCCTGGTCGCATCAATGTTTGGCAATCGTGGCTTGTATTACGCACGCACACGTTTCATGCGTTCGTGGGGAGGATCGTCCGATTGGTGTGCGGTGAGCTCGATTTCGGCCGCTGGAGTCACGCAGCCAGAACGGCCGATCTCGAGACCCAGTCCGGCCCTAAATCTGGCGGCGCTGAGCACACGCCTGGTCGATGGCTGTCCGGCTGGCAGCGGCCCGGCATACATAGCGCCCTATGCGAAGTCTCGAGCGATTTTGCCGGGGTTGTCTCGATGCCGCACATACCTGACCCCCGACCACTCCCAGTCACTTAAGCAATCTGTTATTGAATCTCCCGCGGCACGACGGGGCATTTGATCCCACGATTCGCAAAGACACGAGCTTTGCCTAACTTACGAATTCTACTCGGGGGCGCTGGGCGGCTACTCTCCGGGCGTGTACATATCTCGTACGCTCTCACACTCAATTGCCCGGCCCGCAGATATATCGCGCCTTTGCGTCGAAAAGCACTGGTGTGTAGAATGTATGCACACCGATTGGCGGATGATGTCGCACCACGTCGTGACGTTACGAGCCGTCGTGTTTACCGCGAGATAATAGATGAAGCGGGCTTCGGGTTCGAATTCGGGGCGAAGACAATTCGATACTCCCGGTACAGGAGTAAATGCTTTGAGATTGCAGTGCCAGCATGCCTCGATCGATTTGAAACCGTTCGCGTCGGCGGAAAGTGCGGGCTCCGGAGGTGTACGCGCGGCAATGGTTCGAACATCCGTTGGCCACATTACTCAAGCGTCTGGGGCGAGCTTTCCGGATTCGCATTCTACCTTCCGGCGCCGGAGTCGACTGCGCGCAGAGAGAGAAACCACGCCCGATCGCATGAGTAGAGTTTTAGGCCGCATAGAGACAGTTGCGGAACGCCGTTTTCGCCGCGGGACAGACGCTTCCAGCGCGCAGATCGGCAAGTACCCCACCGGTTCCACGCGGCGGGACTCACTACGGCGCACGCGAGCCAACACGATCGGTACCTTCAGACCGAATTGCAGGCCAAACATGAGAGGGCGGACGTCGAAAGTTTGTTCTGCCTAACGGCTTGGTATTTTCAGTCACGGCCAATCCCCTCGCAGGTCGAAAAAAAAACTTCTGCTCATGCGAACGGTTCGATCTGCTTCAGCGTGCGCGCCGTACGAGGGATCCCAAAGGATTGGTTTTTGCCGAAGCGGCAGATCGACCGGCAGGTGCCGGTGCCTTCGTCGTCTCGCAACCGGGCATGGGCGGTCACTGTTCACATCTAATCGAACCCCACCGCGGTATGGGTTTCGTGCCGCGTTAGGTGTTTTTCGCGCGGGTAAAGCGATGTCGATGCGGTTGTCGGGCCGGTTGATCTCGCTGAGCGGAGGACGCGGGACGATTGGGCGGGGATTTTTCGTGTATCCCCGCCCGCGGCGGACTCAGAGTTGGAGCCTCATCCCACAGCATCGAAGCGGCGGCAAGCTGGATGCTGAGCGATTGTCGTAGGGCAGGCTGCCTTGGCCTGGCGGCAAACTCAATGAGACGCGACAGAAATCAACCACCGGGAACCAGTGGTTCGAGACGAGACGTCTTTCCCGTCTGATGGAATTCGGTCTTCGATATTCACCTCGAGATTGCTCTCACACCGCTGCATCAGAATTTTTTTCGGAGCAAAGATGCTTTTCCTGCGACAGAGGATCCGAAAACTCAGGGAGTCTTGCGAGAACGTCGGGGGCTGAACTCCGCTTCTCCCCCCGCTTCTGCGGATCTCTTGCCGGTCCAACTTTTTTTCACTGAAAACGAGGACCCCGATTGGACGTGTGTAACACGGCACCGAAAAAGAACGCGTCATGTGGAACTTCTCTCAAGCACCCTTGCGTTTACTGGAACCGGGGCCCCCGGCTTGATGGAGGGCGGTTGCTTCCGCAACCCGCGCTCCTGCAGCATTTTCGGACGGAGCGCAATTACTTCCACCCGGCATGCAGGCGTGCGCGGCAGGCGCGCGGTGACGACGAGCACGACTACGTATGTGCCGCGTGGCGTGATTGAGAAGACAAAGACTCACATACACATAGTATGTCGTGCACCTGGTGAAAGGCGCCAACATCACACCGTCGTTACTCCTTGTGCAAAAGCGCAGGTCGCAAATCGGGAGAAGCACCTCATCGGGCGTGGTGAGCAGTTGTTGCCTGATTAGGCTCGGTAGCTACAAGCCGTTAGACAACGTGCTCCGCCGCGTCGGGTCACAGAAAACCGCCATCGCAGGCGCGTCGATTAGGGCATCGGCGCCACGGTCACTTCTGCCGTCAACGGCCTCGAAAAGGTCGAGAGCAAAACCCGTACCTACCTGATCACCGTGCGGAGCAGCGATAATCCGTCGCAGTCGGCGGGACGTCGAAAAATCTCAAGAAGTCTGTATCGCCGGCGTGATCGCCAACTCGCCGTCCGAGACTCGTTGGGTCTCGTTCGACAGCGAAGGATTGCGACGACCCGTTTTGAGGCCTGCCCGGGCGGTTGATATTCAAGCCTTCCTGTGCGCTAAACAGCGTTCGTCGAATTCCTGGTCCACCGCTAAACCGCTTTCTGTTTGATTTTGACCAGCACAGTTCTTTATTGTTTCTCGGTGGTGGCCCCGTTTGGTTTGCGGCCGCGTTATTCGCGGCCGATGAAGCCTGGAGGTCACGATCGTTCGAAGCTCGGAATCCCTGGCTCGGCGGCACCTGTGTTGCGTGGTTGTATCCCAGTAAAGCGTTGCTGCACGTGCCCAAAGTGATCAGCGAAGTCGAGGAGCTCAAAGCCGATGGGGCATCGGTTATCCTGGGGCGCCGATGATCGACGGTCAAACACGTGCGTTACACGGAAAGAGGAAACTCACCTCGGTACGAATCTCACGGTGGTCCTCCTCTGGCCAATCCTGGCCAAACCGTCGGGGAGTGAACATCATCCAGGCACGAGGTTCATTCCTCAGACTCGGTGTCAACTCAAACGTCGAAGGGCGAATCATCGGAATCGATCCGCTCGAGACGGCCACGATTACGTTCGATCACTGCATTTTGGCAACTGGTCAGCGTCCCGCGATGCCGCCGAGCTTTCGACATCGGCAGGAGACGACCGGGTGTGTGGACAGCACCGGTGCCGTTGGAACCTAGTCGATATCCCCGACACCCTTGCTCGTCATCGGCGGCGGGTACATCGCGTTTGGGAAATGGCGACGTTCTACGCCAACCTCGGTTCGAAAGTTCCGCGGTCGAAGTGGGCCGAAGGGTTGTTGCCCGGCGCCGACCGGGACCTGTCAAACGCTTGCAAAAACGCGTCCGCAACGATGTCTCAGCGATCGGGTTTATTTGAATACGAAAGGCGGCTCGATCGGCGAGTCGACAACCCAATCGAAGCAGTTTTGAAGGCCAGGGCAAAATCGGACACGAAACGTTTGATACGTAGTTCTTCGTCAGTGTTGGACGTCGTGCCGGTCATCCGGGGTTAGCGCCTCGCGTCTGGAGCAACACCACGGCAGTACTGGTTGATGAACGCGGTTTTCGTCGTCTGCACATCGCGAGCAACGCACCGCCGATCCAAGAAACCACATCCTTGCCATCGGTGACGGTTCGCCGGCGAATGCCGCACTGCTCGCCCCAGAAGCGACCCACGAGGGGGCCGCGTGGCCGCCGAAGTCATCGCGGCAAGAACGTCGATTCGACCCAAAAGGGCAATCCCCCCCAGTGGTCTTTACGACCCCGAAATCGCGTGAGGCCGACTCGACCGAGATGAAGCCAAAGAACGCGAACGTATCAAGTCGTCGTTGACTTGTTTCTTACCCGTGCGCGCGAGCGGCCGCGCCTCAAGCCCTCAATTTGGACCAACGGGTTGACGAAGTGGGGTGGTGATCGATCGGTATTAGGACAACCGCGTACCTCGGCTGTTGGCATCGTCGGAACGCGGGGAGCGCCGGTTAACTGATCGCCGGAAGCGGTGCTGGCAATCATAAATGGGTTGTCGAAGTCACCGACATCACCGAAGCATCCACCGCATCCGACGCTCGGCGGAAACATTGATTGAACGCGGGCGAAGTCTCACTCCTCGACCGCCCACTGAAATCTTCAAAACCGTAAGAAAGAAAGCGGCGTCGGTGTAAACCCTCGGCACGCCTCCGACGCTCCAACAGGTTCTTCCGGGCAAGGTTTTCGGGCCGAATCGCCGGTGAGGATTGAGGTTGTGATCGGAACGTCGCGGTCCTTTTCACACAGGAATCGGCGGCGGCGATTACGAGTGCATCGCGTGAATCGACGACGGGCGTGCCGTTGACGCGGACGAAGACCATCGCTCCCCCTCGGCTCGGTGAGCGAGACCTGCGTCGTTGGCGTCAGTTCGATACCGCGTCAACGCCACCCCTCGATGGGAATCTCAGCATGGGTCAAGACTTCGGTCTCGTTACGCTTCCTTGGTGGGTTCCATTGATTTTCGACTGGACGAGGCCAGCGTAGCTTTCACGGCCGCCCGGACGGATCATCACGCGCGACGCGCCCGATTTGGGGATGGACTTCCGTTTTCTCGGCTTCGGTATTCGTACTGTAGTTGAACCGTTTCGCCGTCGAGCAGCGGGCCTGCATATTGAATGTGACGACAATTGCCTGGGCGTGTTTCGCATCTCCTGATCGCCGGACCGGAGCGTGGCCGTTCTCTTCGGACAGGCAGCTTCGGCGGACGAGGTTTCTTCGTCTTCGCGTTTTGCCTCTTTCTCTTGGCGGTGCGTAAGAGTCATTTCGCGGGCAGGTTGCCTGCTGTTGGATCGGGCGATGACCAGCCGCGTTGAGTTCTTTCATCGATCAGGTTTGACCGCGCCGTGGGGATCGTGACATCCCTTGAATCGCCGAGTATCGGCGGCTTCGCAGCCATCACCGTTAACTTCGCTATTGTACAGAACCGACGAACGGGAACGCCGGACGAGCGGATCGTTTTCCCGCTCGGTTTCGCCGTTTGCCAAACAACGTGAGTTCTCACCTTCGAAACCGCAATTCGTTCACTCATGGTCTTTGGCTTGCAACGTTGATTTCAATTCCACTCCTGTGTTTCCCCTTCGCGATGACCCCTTCCACGCGGTCGTGGCCGGTCCCAAATGCGAGCGTGAAAGTATCTGGCTCTGTATCGGCCGATGCTCCGCCCGAAACACTGGCGCTAGGACGTTTGACTTTCGCGGAATTCTGAACTTGAAATCTCCCGCGATCGGGGTATTTGACCGCAGGCATTAGATTGGGTTGGACATGGCCGCCCCTTCGTTATCGCAGCGTCCATCCGCGAAGATCCACGTCGGCGAAACTGGCGTCGCTGACGGGAGTGCTCCAGTGGGCAATTTTGATTACGCGACGAAAGTGATCGAGTCCATGATCGACGCGTGCGCCCGTACGTCGAACGAGGAACCGATCCGACGTGCCGACGTTGTTGTAAGTGACCGGCGATGCTCTGGATTATCACGTTGCGGAAAATGCGTGCATTCGACGGCCACGCCGCACCACCGGCGCTTCCCGCAATCATCGGAACCGGGAAAGCGCTGAACTGAACAGCGCGGGCCGAATTCGTGCATCATTCGCGCGGTGGTCGCCGTCGTTTGTTCTTGCACGTTTCCTGGCCTTGGTGCTTGCTGTCACTCTCTCTCTTCATAAAACTTGTGGTGTGCTCACAGCCCACAAAGCGGCATAAAGCGGTGGTCGTCCCGGCGCTCCTCGTGCTACGGGGCTGCGACGCGGACGACCCGAGCGATGCGCACAAAACCGATGACCGAGTCGACGGAATCGCGGCGTTCGACGACGAGTGGCTCCAGCTCGCGATCAGTTCGTCGGTGTTTCTCGCAC
>Ga0163217_1090152_pt1 | contig 12540 bp, 14 predicted proteins | sample SynspAceP_FD_185933 | JGI IMG/M metagenome (GOLD analysis project Ga0163217, IMG submission 185933) | Saline lake microbial communities from Ace Lake in Antarctica - Synechococcus sp. Ace-P (PacBio error correction) | ecosystem: Environmental > Aquatic > Non-marine Saline and Alkaline > Saline ... | reverse complement strand
GCACTCGTTGAATCGAGGCGCTTCTAGGGGAGGCGGCACGGATTGCCCAGGGCTAACTGGTTTCAGGTTAATATGCGCCCGAGGCGACGAGAAACCGCCTCACCGAACGTTAGACAAAAAGCCGCCCTAACCCCAGGGCAGTTCGCGAAACCGACCCCCCCACGTCAACGAAGAACGGGCCCCCTTGGTTCAAGCGGGGCCCGATCGAATTCAAGACAACTAACTGTTCCGAGTTACTCGGCTGACAGCGTCTATCGACTTCTACAGATCACGCCTGGGGCCCCAGTTGTCGAGCGCAGAGCGATCTTTTCATGTAAGCCACCTTTTAGAACGGTTAGGCTTGCTCTGAGACACAGCACCAACAAAGGCAACGTAACGTTCTCAACCAGGCTTTCGCTTCTTCAAAGGACCAGTTGCCGATTTGCCAGCGATGCACAAACGCCGCCTTTTTTCAGCTTTAACTGAACCTGGACCGCCTTTGGCAGCTTCAACAGCTTCTTTGAAGTCCATTGTAACTGTACCAACTTTTGGTGGTTTTGGCAATTCAGGTTTTACGTGGGCCAAAAGAACCTTACAAGACGACCAACGATCGGCATCATGTCAGGTGTCGCGATGCAACGATCAAGTCGATCTTTGCCGCCATTGAATGGTTTCATCCAAGTTCTCTGCTCCAACAATGTCGGCACCAAGCTTGCATTTGAGCTTCGTCAGCCTTTGGGCACGTGCAAATACAGCAACGGAACGGGATTTGCCGGTTTTGCCGTTTGGCAGGCCAACAACGCCCGCGAACATTTGCGTCCGGCGTGACGGGGGGTCAACACCAAGGTTCATCGCGATCTCGATGGTTTCGTCAAATTTCGCTGTTTGCGTTGGCTTTGATCAAAGATTACCGCTTCTTCAACAGGTCAAGATCTACTTTGCCTAGAATGCTTCGCGTAGCGGCGCGGGTGCGTTTTTCGAAGTTTTCGCCATCTTACTTAACCTCGATGCCATGGAGCGGGCGGAGCCCAGAAGATTTTCATCGCGGATTCAACCATCCACACGCTCAGTGTCCGCCATTTTTTGCTTTCTGCAATCTCGCGCAGCTGCTTGGGTGGTCACGGTTAACCAACGGTTTCGCGGCTCGGTGTTTTCGCGCCGAGTTAAACCTTGGCGGCTTTCTTCAGGTAGCTAGGAACGCTGGAGGCGTCTTGATGATCCATCGTAAAGGAACTTGTCCTGTCGTAGCGCTGATCACGGTCGGGCCCAAGGGCACCTGGCCCTCATGTCGCTGTCTTGGCGTTAAACGCCTTACAGGAATTCCATGATGTTGATTCCCGCCGCTGACCAGTGCGGGGCCAACGGGTGGGGATGGGCTTCGCTTGACCCGCCTATTAAACTTTGAACTTCATCGTAACGACGAGTTTCTGCCATTGGCCCCTTCTCCTTTAATGTCAGGTGAACTTTCATTTCACCCTATACGACCCACATCGCGATGTGGTCGGCTTGCTAGTGTGGTGCGGTTGAGCGGCGCGCGCCGTGTCCCCTCCCCACAAAAACGAAACGGTGTTGCCACCGTATTGGCGGGTCGCCCCTCGCTCGCTCAGAACCTTGTTTGTTGACCTGAGTGATTCCAGCTCGACCGGGGTTCCCGTGGCCAAAGATCGACACAGAAACCTTGAGGGCCTGGTTTCTCGTACGGTCGACCTGTTCGATCATGCCGTCGAATCCTCGAACGGACCATCGGCAACCTTCACCGCTCGCCCACTTCAAAGTGGATCAAGCGTGCGTGGTGCTTCTTCGCCCTCTTGGACACGGCAGAAATCGCGGTTACTTCGGCGTCACGCATGCGGCATTTGGACGGCCCTGCGGCCCCAAAAACCTGTGGACGCGGTTGATCGAGGTTTTGATCAAGTTTGATTAGCCGCGGTCGGACATCTCCATATGTACAAGCACATAGCCGGGCATAAACCGACGTCTGTTCGTGGACTTTCTTTGCCGGCCGAACCTCGATCACCTCTCGGTGGGGGACCATACTTTCGTCGATTTGGTTCCTCAAGCTCTTGCTCGGCGACCGTTCGGTGCGGGAATTTGCTCGGCCAATCTTTCTTTTCGAAAGTTTCGACAAAACACTGACCGAATACCATCTTTTCGCCATCTGAACTTGGTCCCTTGTCTTGTGATGCAGCAACAGCCTACATCTAATTCTCTTAAAACCAGCGTGTCACAAAGGCCGGCGGTGAACAAAAATCGCGCGCGCCACACGAATCGTCCGCACGCCCCTCCTTGATTCAGGTTCTGCGGATAGCCCGCAATTCACAAATGTTTTCAGAGGTCCGCGGCGCTTTTTACAAGTGCCGCGCCCCGGATCAGCCGAAGCGACAAAATATACTGCAAGCCGCCGGCGCGATCATGAATATCCACAACCGGGCAAGAACACTGCGGTCAGAAGCGCGAGGAATGAACACCATTTACCGTGACGTTGAGCATGACTTTCGCGACGAGTCGGCAGACGGGACTTTGCGATTACTTTCCGGAACGCACTTGCTGGATGACTGAAGCGGGTGACTGTGTCCCATGGTCGGTTTTTCCATGTATACGAACGATTGTGGCGGATGTAATCTGTCAAAAGCACTGAATTCAAGGCTTCAAAATACAGCGCCCTGCCCAATGCGGCCATACGCCTTCGCGCGCGTTGATCATGTGTTGAGATTGGCAGGGCTGAGGGAACTCGAACCCACGACCCCTCGGTTTTTTGGAGACCGATGCTCTACCAAACTGAGCTAAAACCCCTATGCGAAAAGTGGTGAGCGTTAGTCGATATTTTTCCGGGGGGATCAAGTGGCCGATAGGACGCATTGCTCGCGAATAATGGCCTTCGGTCAAACAACGAAAAAGGCGCCCCCTTACAGGGAGCGGCCTTCGTTTGTCAGCGCTGTCAGCGAGGTGACCCGCCAGCGGCTTTATTCGTATGATCTTTGGAAACAACGCCTGCGCAACGGTCCGGCCGCCTTCGCGGATCGCGAAACGCAGAACCGTCTTCCATTCGCGATGGGGGCGATCAGCTTTCAACGTCGAATGCAGGTTGTCGCCGGGGCATAACCATTTTCAGTGCCTTGCTGGCAGCTTGAACGGTTACCGGTGACGTCTGTGGTCCGGAAGGTAGAACTGATGGACGTAGTTCGCGAAGAACGGCGTGTGGACGGCCACCACTCTTCTTGGTGAGGGATATACGCCTCGGCAGGTGAACTTTTGTGTGTGGGTTAACCGACTTTGGTTTACACAAAACCTGACCGCGCTCAACGCACTTCACGCTCGATACCGCGCAGAAGAACACCACGTTATCGCCAGCTTCCCCACGATCCAGCAGCTTTGCGGGAACATTTCAACGCCGGTACAAGTGGTTGTCTATCGTGTTTCACGGATACCAAACGATTTCAATGCTGTCGCCATACGTTGATCACGCCACGCTCAACACGGCACGGTCACAACAGTACCACGACGGAGATCGAGAATACGTTCTTCCACTGGCATCAGGAACGGCTTGGTTTCAACAGCGCGTGCTGGTTGTCGGGATATATTTCGTCAACAGCGGCCATCAACTTTGCGGATGGATTCCTCACAATTCTCGGGCTGAGCTTGCCGTTCATTGGTGCCAGGCCGAACCAGGAATCACAGCGCATGTCGGTCGGCCTGGGTAGTCGTAGGAAGACAGCAATTCGCGGGATTTTCCATTTCCACCATCTCCAGCAGCTCTTCGTCGCTCAACCTGGTCAACTTTGTTCATGTAGACAACCTGGTCGGGGATACAACCTGGCGACCGAGCAGGATGTGCCGCGGCGTTTGTGGCATGCGGGCCATCAGTCGCGATCACAACAGGATCCGCCGCCGATCTTGTGCCGCACCGGTGATCATGGTTTTTCACATAGTCAGCGTGGGGCCAGGGCAGTCGACGTGGTGCGTTAGTGACGGCTTCGGTTTCATACTCAACGCTGCGCAGGTCGAAATAGTGCATACACGTGCGTTTTTCTTCGGGTGGCGCGCCGTTTCGATTTTGGTCATAGCGCGCGAAGTCGCCGAAGTATTTCGTTGATTCGCCAGCGTCAACGTCGTTTTACCGTGGTCAACGTGACCCAATGGTACCGATGTTTAACGTCGTGGTTTATTACGTTCTCTTTAGCCATTGGTGCAGCCCTTTATATTAACGAGGGCCTGAAACCAGACCCAAACCCTATCTGGGCGGGCGATGTAATTGAGGTCTGGCGCATAAATCAAGCACCTGTTGGCAAAACCCCCAGAATTCATGTAAATGGCGCCGTTAATTTTCAGTTACCACCGGTTGCAGAGGCAACCTTCAGCGTCGCTCAAGACCGCAATTCTTCGGGCGCTCGAAACCAGCCTTCGGCCCTATATTTTGCTTTGACCAAATAACTTTCCGATTCGACTTTGCCGCATTCTGGCTAAGGTTTTTGAGCTGCTTTCAGCAGTGCTTGGTATAGCCTGACCGACATAGCCCCTGATCCAGAGAATTCGAACAACGTGATTTCTGATTGCGGCTCTGCGGTAAGCTTCTTACTGCGGCGTCATCCCAGACGGTGAGTGTAAGAATCATTATCGACTTGGGCGCAAAGCACAAGCGGGAATACCATGGGAGGTGCAAAATATACCCTTCAAACACTAAACGCCGAATGTGTAGTTTCGCGTCCCGTTAATCGGTTTCGAACCGTTTCAGCGATTGGCGTCTTTGTATGGCGTGTGGTTCCAGGCTTCTTTGCTGACCCTTCACGGCTGATCGCAGCTTCTGCACTTTCGTGCGACGACGATATTATGATTACAGGTAAAATCTCCCAGCAGCACTGCCGGTTGTCGAGATCAGACGCCCGTTACCACGCCGTAAGAACAACAATACTGATCAAGCTGATTATAAAATTCGAAACCACTTCAAGCCTTCCTTGACGCATTTCATGCCTTCTGCGATAACCCTTAAAGGCTTGGTTCAGGTTCAACGTTTGGCCAAAGTGCGCAGGGCTGCTTTGCATGCTACGGTGTGACGCCTGATCGAGGAACAACATCATGGATCGCCCCCCCTGCCGCCCGTGTGGCTTTGATTAAACCCACCTGTTAGGCCTGTTCCGCAGCCTCGCGATGGCGCGGTCGCAATGTGTTTGAGTATTATTCCGGAAACTTGCGTCCACAGCCTATGGTATCGGAAAATGGGCAAACGCCTGGCACATGGTGATGGACCCATCGCCATTCGCCGAGATGCTGCTGGACCGGGTGATGACTATCCCAAGTCGCTGGTCACAAAGAATCTTGCGGTTCCGGGCCATTTGGGAAATCACTGTTCATCGCAGGAGGGTGCGCAGTTGGCGGTGCAGCGCGCGCAGTGGCACCCGCTTTTACATTCGTAATTATGTTAAACTTGTCGGCCAATTATTGACTGCAGCTGCCAGGAGCGTTTCAGCCGATCGGATTGAGTCAGCAGACCAGCTGCGATAAAACCTTGCTGGACGAAGATGGTGACGACGACGTTGATGTGATTTCGGACGTGACCATTTTCCGGCGGCATCGTTTTGACCGCTGACGCCGTTCATCGGGCGATTGATGGTACATTCGCAGAAGCAGGAAAAATCAGCCTTTTCGACATTCTGGGGTTTTCCCGATTGGCTTACCGCTAGTCCGGGCGCGCGATGTCTGGTCGCGCTCTTCGGACATGAAGCGGGATTGCCGACGACGCCATAAATGCGCGGCCGCGCCAGCGCTGGCACTAGCGAGTGCCGGACCTGCTGGACCTGCTACTTGGCGGTGTCGAATCCGAGAACCAAACGCCAAAAGAATACGGCAGAGCTTCGGGACAATTTACTGACATTTATTTCGTCGCCGGGCACGAACGACCGCGCTCACCTTGTTCATGGGCGCTATATCTGGTCGGTTCGACCAAAACGGATTCAGGAGAAAGCTTCGCGCCGAAGCAGAAAGTGTCTGGCACGGACGTGCAGCGACCGGCGCGGATGTCGAACAATCTGCCCTATATCGTCAAATCATTGACGAAACGCTCCGCCTATATTCCGCCAGCGGCATCATATCACGGCACGGCACAAAAGCACGACTTTCTGAGGCAACAGAAGGTCAAAGCCAGCGATACCGGTAATTGATTCGATCTTACGCACTGTCGCATTCGGTTGCTATGGGAAAAACCCTGATGCTTTTGGGACCCCGACCGGTTCCGCAATCGCAAGGCAATTGTATCGCTACGCCTATCTCCCGTTTGGCGACGCGTTCCGCGAATTTTGTATCGGTGCCTCCTTCGCGCATCAGGAAGCCGTGAATTCATCCTTGCCAAACATTGTGCTATCACGCTCCGTTTTACCCGGTCAGCGGCAAAAGACCCTAAGCCGGTCATGATATTGACACTGCGTCCGAGGGCGGCGTCTGGTTAACAGCGACGCCGTTACCTATCCCCTTTGCGACCGACAATTTCCGACGCGGACCCTTACGCTAAGGTTGATACATAATTCTGACGGCAGGATGTTCCCGGGTTACTCTTCTTGGGGCGAATACCGAGGCGCTTTAAAAAAGCTTCTTCGCTTCGCCAAAGCTCCCCGGACCTGCAGGTTATGATTCCAAGCCGCTTTCACGATGGTTAGCAAGAGGACTGTCCAGAATCGCATGAAAAACTCACCAGATTAGCCGTTCGGTCGACAAACTGGCGCAGGGCTTTCAACAATAAATTACCTTTGTGGGAACAGGCGGACATCACCGCGATAGTCATAAAAACCCGTTGCGTTTTGCGCCCCAGCCATCCCAGCTTCAACATATTTGGTGGAGCAAGACAAGGGCCGATATTTTCGTATCAGCCCAAACCGTCATGCACACGTTTCATAAATGGCCAGGACAGGTGTCCAGACCGATGAAATCGGCAAGCTCTAGCGGGTCCATTGGGTGGTTCGCGCAGCTTCAAAGAGCTGTCGATCGCTCTACGACCCCACGGCCTTCGTTAAAGCGTATTTAACAGTTCGTTGATCATCGGCATTTTCAAGATTCGATTTACGATAAATTGCCGGGGAAATCTTCGCCGAAGCGCCGTTTTACCCAATTTTCAACGGACAGTACGGAAGCCGCAAAGGTTTCTTTATCCGTCGCGATCCGGAATAGCTCGACGAGCTGCAATTCACCGGAACGGGTTCATTAAAGTGAAAAGCCCAGAATTTTTCGGGGCGGTCGGTGCGACTTGCGAGTTCGTATTGAAATCGAGGACGGTTTCGATGTTAGGATTGTCGTCGGCTTGAGATTGGGGATCAATCTTCGAAGATCGCCTGTTTAACTTGTTTTCGCGTTCGGTTCGCCGCTTCGATTCCACGAGATCGCTCTGCCCCAAGTCGCAAGGGTCTGTGTTCGTAACAATTCTTTTCAATGTTGCGTCACGGTCGGCTATATCTGAAACCTTTCCCCGGCCGACCTGCGATCAGATTTACCGGTGATCGTATCCACGGCTTTTGCAGGGCCTCTGCGCTCACGTCATTCAACAGCACGGTCATAGCGTGCCAGGAGCCATAACATTGGCGATGCGTTGGCCCATCTGGGCCCGCGCCGACGATGCCATTGTCTGGATTATCCAGCGCCTGTCCCTCTTGTTTCGCTGCAGCCATAAAGCGGGCGGCCGGGTAGCAGCCGCAAGGGCGGAATTCATTGACAGTTTTCATAAATCCGAACTTTAAGGGATCGAAAATTACTTATGGCCATCCTACGGCCAGAATGAGTTGATAGGGCGAAAGCTATGAGTGCGAAATCCGGAAGCTGAGGGGGGCTTGATTATGCACTGTGTCGCATGGCGCGTCGAAACTTACAATTTAGGGGACGCCTCGGAAAACTCGGTTCCCTACGTGGCGTTTATTGGGGGCGAAAAAACCTTTCGCCGATATTAGCTTGTTTTGCCGTTTTCCCGGCGCTTTGTAGAGCGTCAGGTTGCCTTGCCTGCCTGAAATCTTGGCACCCAAAGCGCCGGTGTTTTACGTATTCTTTCTGCGACGACGAAATATTGCGTCTCGCTAGCAGCACAAGTCACTGTGGTGCAGGTTCACGGGTGTGGCATAATATGACCAATCGAACTATTCGGTTCATCCCCGCCGCAACGGACCGTTTTATAGCCCCTCTTTAAACTCCTCTGCTCGATCTATTCGGAAGGTTGACTTTTGCTGGTTTCACTTATACCCGCACCTTGAACGCACTTGGACAGTGTCGAACACACGTTTTTGAACTCGTGGTTAATGAAATTGCGGAAGGCCTGGGTCGCGCGCTATGAGGCTGCTTATTGGGCGCATGACCGGACCTTAGCTGTCGTGTTATGGCTGGATGCCCCATTGCACGAGGTATCAACGAAGCGATCCAACCATCGGGTCCGCCCCCTATTTTGTCACACAGAGGATTGATAGGCGGCAGGTTTGAAAACCATGGCTGCAAAAGCTGATTCAGTTTCAACCATCGCGTGCGCGCCGTTTCTGAGGGGCACAACGGGTTATGGTTTTTCGAAGGAGGAGAGAACGCAGGCGGGCCCAGCTGGCCGGGCGTCGATGCACACCGTGGAAGATTGCAAGATTGTTCTGGGGCCAACAATACGGCGGGTTTTTTAGCATTAAAAAAGGCCGCCCAACGTGGCGGGGGACCTTATAGTTCATAATCCGTAAGGATTACAGTTTTTCAATAAGTTCCGGAACCGCTTTCAAAAGCCATCAGGCGGACCAAACCATAATCAGCAAAACCTGGAAGATTGGCGCTTCTTTCGTTTTTGTTTGATGGCAACAATGATTTTGCTGTCCTTTCATACCGGCAAGTGCTGGATTCGCACCGGAAATACAATCGCGACATACAGGTCGGAGTGCGGGACAACTTTTGCCGGTCTGGCCGACCTGCCAGTCATTCGGGAGGCGTTAACCGGAATCAACTGCGTGGCGCGCGATGCCCTTACAGCGGCCCAGTTTGTCGGCCAGTTTTCCGATCAAAGCAAAGCTTTCTTCGGAGCCGCACACGGCCACCAGAAACAACAACGCCCAGCGATGTAAGTCGGGACCGATCGCTTTCGGGCGGACGTTGATCTCAACCACGTGGACAGTCCGGGATCAGCCGCTGCAGAACAGTTTCGACCGAAGCAGAGCGCCGGCACCCGCAGCATCGAATGTAGTTATGCGGAAGGTGACTGACCTTTTTCCGCGTCCGATGCTTTACTGTTTTTGAATCGCGTTGCCCGCATAGATCGGGCAGTTCAAAGCGTATCAGCATCTACAACGCGGACACATCTGACAGCAACATCACGTCAAGCAAAGCTGCAAACGCGTGGATAACGTTTTTGGCGCTGTTTCGTCGCTGGCGCCGCGATGTGATCGTAACCATCGCGCGAGGATACGATCAATTGTGCAGTTGATTCCGCAAGGCGCATGACCGAGAAGTTTCATTCCCTTTCAGCCACCAAAACTTTGGAGACGCCAATCGATCTTGGCGGCCGCTTCCACCCGCAGAGCTGCGGCAGAGCCGCCCGCGCAAAGCACAGTGACGTCGCCCAACTCTTGGCCGCAGGAAACGGCCTTCGAATGTCGCGTCGAGCGCCAACTTCGCCGTCAGTTATTTCTGCAAGGAGTAGAACAGCCATTATTACAAAGCCCCCCGCTTTTTAAGTTTTCGCAACCAGTTCGTCACCGAATCGACCTTGATTGCCCGCAGCACGTTCTGCCGGCTTTTCAACCGTTTCTTGATGATTTTCCAAACGGTTGAAACCGTCACGCTAATCAGCGGGGGTGTTTTCTCGTCCAAAGGCTTTCTTGGCCTTCATTGATGTTAGGCAGCGACGCGTTAGCGTGGTTCGCTTCAAGCGCAGGTCACGGTGACGACTGTAGGCATGGAAAACTTAATAGCTGCAAAACCGCCGTCGACTTCACGATTGTAACAACGGCGCTGTCCACCGTCGGATGTCGACTTTGAGCGAATGTCCGCCTTGCGACCACCCCCAGCAGAGCGGAAAGCATCTGGCCGTTGTGCGTTTCATAATCATTGTCGATCGCTGCTTTACACAAAGAACCAAAGGTTCGGCTGTCTTTCGTCGACAACACCCTTCAGCATCTTCGCGACGGTCAGAGGCTCGGATGTCATTGTTGCACATCACTGCAGCAACGATCAGAATTGGCGCGGTCCGCGCCCATTGCAAGCGCCGTGCGCAGGTTTCCTGCGCCTGTTTCACGCCGATTGAGACCGCCACAACTTCTTCGACCTGGCCGGCCTCTTTCATGCGGGATCGCTTGTTCGACGGAATTTCTGTTCAAAACGGGTTTCAAATCGGACATTTTTACGTTGGCAAGATCACACCCGTGCCGTTTCCGCTTTGACGCGTACTTTCACGTTGTAGTCGATCCACGCGCTTTACAGTACAAGTACCTTCATTGAGCTTCTCTCTTCCTCAGTTGACGATCCAAAGCCATTACGGCAGATCATGTGAACTCTTTCGTCGGTGTATAGATTTGTAACGAGCAATCGGAATGCAAAAACAGTCAAAGTGAGGTAATTTATTGTCTTTCGACGCGGGTTTCCTGACTGGCAGCCTTTAGCGATTTGCGCCAGCGGCACCCACTAATACATTCGTCTTTTCCGCCGTTTCGACACTCGGCTGCACGGAAAAACCAATCGCTTAAGGCCGGTTGAGATATTGATATAGCGGCCAGGGTTATCGTGTCGCGGTCTGCCAACTTTCGCTCTGCCCGGGCGGGTGCGACGTTCCGACAAACGTTGCAGATTGTGCGGGCGAGCGCGGTGCCACCAGCTCAGGAATAAGCTGCGCAGCGGCGACTCGTTTCGGCGTTCATTTACGGTCGATTTCCCTCTCTTAGCCTGGTCAACTGTTCTACTGCAAGGGCGCAGAGGGGCGTATTCCTGGCCTCGGCGTTCCGCCTCCCATATCCGGCGAACACAAGTCCGCCCGCCAAGTCGCACTAGATCGTTCTGGATGCGGGACAGCGGCTGTGTCGGTTTCGCTCTCTGCCTCAAGCCGCGCGCGCCAACAAAGCAACAACGCCGACGGCCAAGCTTCTAGGTATCGGTTTGGCCAAAGCGGTCCCCGTTTCCCACAATGCGGCTTTCGCCCTTTTATCCCCGTCTTACGGTGTAAATTTTAATAAGAACACACCATCCTTGTACACCCCCCCCGAGGTCCTTTCGCAGATAAACTAGATACGATGAGAAAACGACGGCTATGAACTGCGCGATAATACGCAGTCCATAATTTTATTTGAATTGCGCCGCATTAAACTTCGCCACCGCCGGCGAAGCCGCCCACCCAAAGATTAGGACGATAACAACCGCGATCACAGGCAAGACGGTTAGGATATACACGGAGATACAGCGACATAAGGATCCTTTGTGTGCTGAAAGATGTAGCGGGCTCATTCTCTAGCGCCCAACCCGCTATTTATCGATTGACTCACCCCCAGTCAAAGTGCGCGCGGTAGGCAAAATGCCGCTCTCTTAGAATGCCCGAGATATGGGTGGGCGTCGTGACATATATCGCGGTCGCGGGGCCTGTCGGAATTCGAGCGGGCATGTATGGAGCTTATCACATCACAGTCTTGCGGCGGAAGTTCGAACCTGTTCCGGCCTCGCTCCGTGTACAGCCTGCTTAAAAGCTGCTTTTTCGTTACTGCGCTTTTCGGGGGGATGCTTCCCAATAATTCCACACGCTCGAATAAGGGATAGGAATTCGCTTCCGTGTGCGTATTAGAGCTGGATTGGTGCCAGGGCTCGATCAAACTCACTTGATGGGATGGGGTGTCGCGCAGTTCGATCCGCAGGGTATCCGTCAAACCCTTCCAAGGCAATTTCTGTCGCATTGTAAGCACCACCGCCAAGGCATAGTCGACCAGACCAAGCACCTGACGAACACTGAATAAATTTCGTACTCCGTGACCCTGAGCCCTCGTGCATACACGCGGGAGGATCGCCTTCGCGTCAGGTCATGCCAACCGAAGAAATTACTCTCGCAAATCTCCTAAATGCGGCTGTTGGGCAATTCCTCCACCGCCCCGGGGGTTTGCGTGGGCACCGTTATTGGTGAGAGGGCATCAGCTTGCCACCAGTGCTATCAAGGTGTTGGTTAACCGCCGCCGGCGATAGTGGCCTTAATTCAGTGTAATCTAGCTGCGGCGCATTAAATCCGGCGGCGATGAGCGATCACAGTTTTCTTGCTGGCGGTCCCACGAGGAATAACCATTACCAGGCCACGTTCGCGCAATGCATGGGTGCAGGCACTATCCGATACCCGAAGAGCATCCGGTAATCAGTATTCGAGCGTTGCTCGCCAAACCGCTATCTTTTCTTCACACCTCATGATCAGCCGTTCGAGAGAAGGAAATCAGCCATCCATAACCTCTGGCCGCCCAACCCGCGAACGCATCTTCACCAGCCGTCTCGTTTTATCCTTTTGATCACTTCCACTGACATCGCCACGGCCGAGCTTGGCGGACAACCTGATAATCTGTTCCCGGAACCGCGCGCAACGTTTACACGGCTTCCGATAACAGAGGC
>Ga0163217_1034744_pt1 | contig 12540 bp, 3 predicted proteins | sample SynspAceP_FD_185933 | JGI IMG/M metagenome (GOLD analysis project Ga0163217, IMG submission 185933) | Saline lake microbial communities from Ace Lake in Antarctica - Synechococcus sp. Ace-P (PacBio error correction) | ecosystem: Environmental > Aquatic > Non-marine Saline and Alkaline > Saline ... | reverse complement strand
CCGAAGCCGCCGACGGGCGCGCCAGGGGCGAGGGCCGCGCGCCGACGGCAGCGGCGCGCCAACAAGAACGCGAGCAGAGAGAGCGCGGGAGCCACCGAGCGCGAGCCCAGGGCGACGGCGGCGACGACGCGAAGAAAGCAGGGGCAGGCACCGGCGGCGACAACCGGCGCGGCAAGCCGCACCCGAGCCACGCCGGCCCCGGGGGCAGCAGGCCACCGGGGGCGGCCACCAAGGGGAGGGGCGGGGCCGCGGCGAGCGGCGCGAAAGCGGGCCCGGCCCGGCGGCACAGGGCGGCGCAAACCAGCCCCGGAGACGCGCGCGTGGCCGGCCGCCGCCGGGGGGGGAGGAGAGAGAAGGGCGGGGAGCAGCAAGGGGCCGCGGGCGAGGAGGCCGCGGCGAGCAGAGCGAAGCGGCCAGGAAAAGCCCAGGGGGCAGGCAACAGGGGGGGGCCGGCGGCGGAGCGAGGGGGCAGGAGGGGAGCCGGGGGGGCGGACGCGAGGCGAGACGGTGACGGAACCGGAGGCGGCGAGGGGAGACGAAGGAGCCGGGCCCGGAGAGAGCGGGGGGAGCACCGAGGGAGGGGGAGCGCGGGCGGGGGGCGCCGACGCGGCCGGCGGAGCGACGAGGCAGAGGACCGAGGGCGCGAAAGCGGCGGCGGGGGGCAGAAGGCGGGCGGCCACCGGCAGCGAGAGGCGCGGGACGGCGGCGGAGGCGAACCGGGAAGCGCCCGGGGGGAGCGGGGCGGGCAGGGCGGCGAAAGACCGCCGGGACCAGAGATGAGGGCGGGAGGGCCAGCTCTAGTATGCTGGCCGTTCGACAAAGCGCTTGCAGGGGCCGGGCGGGGCGCCAGGCCGGCAGCAGGGCCGGGCCCACAGCGAGCAGGAGGGGGCGGCGCCGCGGCCGGGCCGGGCAAAGCGAGCGAGCACGGCAAGCGCCCGAAGCGGAGCGCGAGGCGGGAGCAGGGGGCGGGGGAGCGAGCGGGCGGAACAGAGCGCACCGGCAGCAAAGCCCCACCCGCGCGCCGGCGGCGGGGAGCGCGGCCACCGGGGCCGGGCGGGGGCAGCGCCGAAGCCCAGGCAGCAACCAAAGCCACCCGCGCGGCAGCGGCGTGATGCGAGGGCGGAAGCGAACAGGGGAGAGGCGCGGCCGGGGAGGTGCAGCAAAGGCGGAAGGCCACCGCGGGAACGAGCCGGGTTGGTCGGCGGCGGGGAAGGGGTGGGCTGGGGCCGCGCGGGCCGGGGAGCCACAGCGGCGGGGGGCGTGGGCCGCGAGCACTCGGGGGGCGTTTGGGGAGGGCGCGGCGGCGGGGGCGGCCACAGCGCCGGGGCACCAGGGCGCGGCGAGGAGGGCAGCGATCAGCCCACCGCGGGGTGCGCGGGGAGGGGCGGAGTCCCGGCGAAGAATGGGTGCAGGAAATCTGGGTGAGGCGGGCGCGCAGGCGGCGGCGGGGGGCGAGCGCGGCGAAGGCGCCGCGCCTGCACCGAGCCCGAGCAGAGCGGGGCGCAACCGCGGCCGCGGGCGGGGGCCAGGCACAGCGCCGGGGGCACCGGAAGAGCGAAGGGCCGGGCCCGCCAATGCCCGGGAGGCCCAGGCAGCACGGGGCGGGGAGGGGCACCGCGAGGGGGAGAGGGGTGGCACAGCAGCACAACCCCGCGACGCGGGGAAGGGGGAGGCCAGCGGCCCCGCCGGCAAGGGCAACCAGTGCAGCACCCCGGCGCGCCCCCGCGCGCGGGAGGGCGAGCACCGGCGGCACGCGGCCCCAGAGGCGGCGGCGGCGGGCCCAGGCGGGTCCCAGGGCGCCTCAGCTGTCGGGGCCGGGTGGAGCGGGGAGAGCGCAGCACCGCGGGGAGGCGGGAAGCAACGCGGGCCACCGCGGCCGGGACGGCGAGGCGGGCGGGCGCAGGCGGCACCCACGCGGAGGGGGCGAAGCCACGGGGCACCGGCGAGGAGCGCCAAGCGGGCGCGGGCACGCAGGCCCAGGCGCACCGAGGCGCGGACGCCACCGAAAGCCACCAGCCAAAGCGCGCCAGAGCGCGGGGGGCAGCAGCCGGAGCGGAGGGAGCGACAGCGACGCCAGGGGGGGGGCCGGCGGCAGAGAGGCAGGGCACCGGGGAAGGCCAGACACAGCGCGGAGCGCGGCAGAGGGGCAGCGGCGGGGGGGGACCGGCCCGGAGGAGGGCGCGGGGCGGGGGGCGCGCGCGGGGCGCGGAGCGGGACAGAACGGGGCATAGCCGCAGCAGCGGGCCGAGGGCCAGGGCCGGCCGTCAGGGCAAGGGAGCCGGGGGCCAGAAGGCGGCGAGGGCCGGCGGCGGCGAGTGGGCAGGGGCGGCGAGGGCAGCGCGAGCAGGCGGGGCGGGAAGCGAGGCGGAGCAGCAGGCGCCGCGCGCGGGAGGGCGAAAAGGTGGCGGGCCAGCGCGACCAGCAAACCCGGCCAGCGGGAGCGAGGGCGGAGCGCACGCACGCGCGGGGCGCGGGCGGCGAGCAGGCGAGAGAGCAGGGCGGCCAGGGAGCGGCAGGGTCAGGGCGGAGGGGCCGCGGGGGCGCGGGCCGAAGCGGCAGGGGGGAGGGGCGGGCGCGGCGAAGGCGGGTGGGCGTCTCATGCCCGGCCCAGGCTGGCGCCTGCAGATCGTCAGGGCGTGTTCCGGCCGGGAAGCGGCAGAGCGGGAGCAGGGCCCAAGCAGGGAGGCCACCGCAGCGAAGAGGCGGGGCCGAGGGGGAGCAGGAGCGGCGGCAGGCGGCCGCCGCGGGGCGCAACAGGGCAAGCAGCACCCGCGGCGCGCAGCACGGAATGGCGGAAGGAGGGTCGGCGGGGAGGCGAGCGCGAGGCGGGGGCGAGCAGGCCCGGGCGGCCGCGCGGGGGGCACGCGAGGGCCGGGGGTGCCGCCGGGCAACGGAAAACGGCCGGGCAGCGGGCCCAGGCGCGGAAGCCGGGCGGGGGGGCCCGGGGACGGCCGTGCGCCAGGCGCAGGAGAGCGCCCAGAGGCGGCCGGCGCCGCCGGAGCCCAGGCATCCCAGGCCACCCCCAGCAGCGGGGGGACGAGACCGGGCGCGGCCGCCACGGCCAGGAGACGGGGGGGAGGCGCACCGGCAGGAGGGCACGCCGGCGGCCGCCGGCCAGGGCCGCACCGAGCCGACGCGAGACGGAGGCGGGGGGGCCAGGCGACACGAGAGAGCGGTGTAGCCAAGGCGCCGCAAGGGCGCGACGGAGGACCGCGCGCAAGCGCATCGCAGACCGCGAGGCGGGCGAGGCGCCCAGGGGCCGAGCCAGGCGCGACGCGGGTGGTAGCCGAGAGAGGGAGCGCCCAGGGCGACCAACACCGGCAAGCGCAGGCCGGGGGGGCAGCAGGGCGGAAGAGAGCGAGGGGGGGGGGGCGGGCGCGGGCGGGGGCAAGCCGCAGCGGCCGGGCCCGCCGCCAGCGGCACCCACCGCGGCGGCCGACGGGGGTGGGGGGGGCGGAGCGGGCGGGGGGGGACCAAAAAACCAGCGGCGAAGCGGCCCCAGCGCCGCCGCCACCCGGGCGGAGCGGGCGCAGGAGCGGGGCACGGAGCGGGGGCCGCGGGGGCGCGGACCAGCGCCACGCCCCAGGGCCCGCAGCAGCAGGGCGGGGCAACGGGCGTGGCGGGCAGCCATCACCCCCAGCCAGGGGGGGCCGGGGGCCACTTGGGGGCGGCGAGGGCGCACGCGCGGCGGGGGCCGGCGCCGCAGGGCAACCCACGAGGGCGCCGCGGGGAGGGAGCTAGCGCGGCGGCCGGGCGGGGCGCAAGCACGCGGGCGCCGGACCCAAGCCAAGGCGGGCCGCCAGCAGCGCAAAAGCGGCGCGGGGCGGACCCGGGCGCCGCCGCAGCGGCAGCCACCGACGCCTCCAAGCCGGCCAGGCAGAGCAACGGAACCCGGCGACCCCCAGCACGCCACGAGCGGCCCCGCCCGCAAGTGCGTACGTACCGCCCGGCCGGCAGGGCAGGGGCGGAGCAGGCCCGGGCTGCAAGCGGGGGAGCGCGCAGCCGTCGGGCAGCGGCGCCACAGCGCAGGCGGAGGGCCGCAAGGGGCAGCCCGGGGGCGGGGCGGCGGGGAAAGCGGCGGGGGCGGGAGCGGGGGAGGCACCCGGCGCAGGCAGCGCAGCAGGAAAAAGGAGGCCAGCGACGGGGGGGCGCCGCGCGAACGCAGGGGCCGCAGGAGCGGAAGCGGGGCCGCAGGGGCGCAGCGGGGAAGGCAAGCCGCAGCGGCGGCGGGAAAGGGAGCGACAGCGCGCGCGTGGCCGCCGCCGCCGGGGGGGGGGAGAGAGAGGGGCGAGCCGGCAGCCGCCGCGGCGGCGAAGGCGGCACCAGCGGCGACCACGGCGGGCCCCGCGGCAGCAGCCGGGGGCCGGCCGGTCGAGCGCGCCACACGGCGGCGGCCGCCGGGGCAGCGGCGCGGCCGGGCGCGGGAAGACAACCGAGCCGCACCGCCGCGGGCACGCCCAGGGACCACGGGCGGCCCCGCGGGCGGCCCCCGCCGGAGCGGGGGCGGCGCGGAGCCGCGCGGAGCGAGTCCACCGGCGGAGCACCGGGCCGTGCGCAGCCCCGGCCGACGGCGCGGGAGGCGCAGGGCGGGCGGGGCAAGAGCGGTGGCGGGGCGGGGGGGCGGCGGGGGCCAGGGCGCGGCCGGCCGGAGGGGAGGCGGCGGGGGCGAGCGGCGCGGCGCAAGGGGGCGACCCGAGAAGGCCGGGGCGCGGCGGGCGCCCGAGCGGGCGGGGGGACGGCGCCACGGCTGGGCGAGCCCCGAGGAGAAGCGCGGCGGCACCGCCCCGGCGGCGCCGAGGGGGGCGGCGGCGCCTGGCCGCCGACGGAGGCCGCCAGCGCGCCAACGGGGCCCGGCAACCGGGGGGGGGGGAGGCGGCCGCCAGCCCGGGGCCACGCCCGGCGGCGGCGGGAACGGGCGGGCGGGGGCGCCACCAGCGGCACCGCGCGGGGAAACCGCGCGGCGCGACCCGAACGGGGGAGGCGGAGCGGTGGACGAGCGCCGGAGGGGGGGGGGGGCCACAACCGCCCGAGCGCAACCCCGGGCGACGACAGCCGGGGGGCAAGCGGGCGGCGGCCGGCCGCTGGCGGCGGCGCCCACGCCCGCGGCAACAGCCCCACCCACGCGCGAGCGCGCGCCCGGCGGCCCCACCCGGAGGCGCGGGCCGGGGGGGGCGCCAGGGGCGCGCAGCGCAAGGGGCAGCCGGCGAGCGGCCGGCCCCGGCGGGCGGCCGGCGCGGCCCCCACCTGGGCGGTACCGCGACAGCCGCGCGGCGGGAGCGCGCTGGCGCGAGGGGCCGCAGGAGGGAGCGACGCGGGCCGCACGCCCGCCGGCGGGGGGTCGAGCAACGCCGACGGCGCGCGGCGGAGCGGGGAGGAACGGCGGCGGCAGCAGGCGGCCACGGACGGCCGGGGCAGCAGCACCCACGGCCCAGGGGCGGCAGGGGCGGGCCGAGCAACGGGCCGGCCACCGCGGCGGGGGGGGCCGGGGGAGGGCGCGGTGACGGCGGCGACGGCAGCCGCGGGGGCGGGAGGGGCCGGCGCCGGGAAAGCCGGTCCGCACCGGGCCAACCGGCCCCGGCCCAGCGCCGGGCGCAGCGGCGGCCGGGGCCGGGGCCCGCGGCACACCGGCCTGGGCGGGAACCACGCCCGCGCCGCCCGGGCCGGCGGAGCAACCGCCGGCGGCGAGAGCGCCCGCAGCACGCAGGCCGCCGGCAGGGCGGAGGAGAAGCGGGGGCGGCGGGCCCGGGGGGCGCCGCGGCGCCGCAGGCCGCCGCGCGGCCAGCAGCGGCCGCCGCGGCGGGCGGGGGCCGCCCGGCGGGCGGCGGAGCCAGAGCGGCAGCGGCGAAGGCCAGGCCGCCCGGCCGGCGGGAAGGCGGCCGCCGGGAAGGGAGGCGCGCCACAGCAGGCGAACGAGCCGGCCCCGACACCCGGCCGAGCGGCCCCGCCAGCGAAAACCACCGGGCGCCGGCCAAGCCGAACGGCCCCGGCAGAAGCAACGGGAGCCCGCGCAGGGCCCCCCCCCCCCCAGGCGCGCCGGACCGCGACCGCGGCGGGCCGGGGCCCGCAGCGCCCGGCCGGCCACCAGGCACGGGCCGGGGGCGGGAGCGCGGGCCGAAACCGGGGCAGACCCACGCCCGGCGAGCGGCGCCGGCGGGCGGGCGGTGGGCGGCGGCCAGAAACCGCCGGCGGCGGCAACGCGCCGCCACGGCCCGGCAGCAGGCCGTGCAGCGAAGCATTCGCGGGCCCAAGGAAGCCCGGGCAAGGACGCGGACGGGCCCGCCGGCCAGCGGGGGCGGCGCCCAGGGGCGGGGAAGGGCCGCGCAACACGGAGAGCGGAAACGAACCAGCGACCGAGAACAAAAGAAGGGGCGGCCCACCCCGGACGCGGCACCGCGGCCGGAGCGCCGCGAGGGGGCTGGCCGGACCCGGGGAACGGAGCGCCAGGGAAGACGGCCACCCCCGGGGCGGCGCGGGGCGAGCCCGCCGAGCCGGGCGGAGGCCGCGCGCGGGCGCGGGGGGGGGGGAGGGCGGGGCGGCCAGCGCCAGGGGAGGCCGGGCGTGCGGGCCCGAGGCCGCCGGGGCGAGCAGCGGCGGGGGCACGGGGGCCGGCGCCGCGCGGGGGCAGCCCAGGAGGCACCGCAGCAGCGACGCAACGAAGCGGGGGCCCGCGGGGCGGACCGCCGCAACGAGGGAGGTCGAGCGACCGAGCACCCCGCACGCCGAGGGCGAAGGGCCGACGCCGGGGCCGCAGCCGGCCGCCCCAACCGCGGGGGCAGCGGGCCGCAGGGAGCGAAACGACAGAGCGAGGGCGGGCGCCGCCGGGGCGGCAGGGGGCCGGCAGGCGGGGACGGGGCCGCCACGTCAACCGCGGCGCAGGGGGGGCTGCGGGAGGCGGCCCAAACTGACAAAAAGCGCGGGTGGGGGGCGAAGCACCGCCAACGGGGGCGGCAGGGGGCGCAAGGGCCGGGGCGGCAGGCCCGCGCCGAGCGGCGGACCACGGCGAGGGGAGGGCCAACCCGCCGGGCAAAGCGGGGGCGCCCGGCGCGGCCGGGCGCGGGGCAGGAGTCGGGGCGGACGGCGCCGCGAAGCGGCCACCGCCGCCAGGCCGGGCGCGCCCGGCGCCCGGGCCTGCACGGCTGCGACGGGCGGCCGCCACCGCCACGAAGCCAGCGGGGGAGCGGAGCGAGTACGCCGGGCGTGCACGCCGGGGCCCCAGGAGCGGGGGGCCGCCCACCGCCGCCGCGGCCCGCGCCCCCGACCACCCGGGAGCTGTCGGCACCAGCCAGACCCGAGGGGGCCGGCCATGGCCCGCGAGGCCGCAAACCCCGGCCAACGCCGCCGCCCCGCGAGCGGGCAAGAGGGGAGGGACGCCGTGGGCGGCCCGCACGGCCGCGCCGAGCACCGGGGCGAGGACGGCGGGCCGCGAGGCCGAGCGGGGGCGGGGGCGGAGGGGCGCCGGCGCGGAAACCCCCAGGAAAACGGGGGAAGACGGCAACGCCGGCCGGACGGAGCGGGGGGGGGCGGAAGGGGCGGCCGGGGCCGCCCGCGCGAGGAACCACCCCGCCGAGCCCGCCCGGCCGCCAGCGAGGCGGGCGAGGGCCGGTGCGCGAGCGCGGCAAAGGAACCCGGCAAGGCGGCGCCGAAACCCCCGACGCGCGAGGGGGGGCCAGGGCCCGTGGCGGCAGGCCCGGGGCCGAAAAGCCCGGCCCCCGGCGCGCCGGAGCGGCGGCCGCGAGGGCGTCCGCAAAAGACGGCACCCCAGCGAGGGGCAAGCGGGCGGCGGACGGCCCGGGCCCGCCCGAGCCACCCGGCGCGGCACGGGCGGCAGCACCGCGGACGACACGCGCCGCGCGGGCCGGGGGACGTCCAGCGGCGGCCCGAAGCCGCCGACGGGCGCGTCCAGCGTGCGAGGGCGCGGCGCCGACGCAGCGGCGTCGCCAACAAGAACGCGAGCAAAAGCAGGGGGAGCCACACGAGCGCGACGCCCATGGGCGGGACGGCGGCGACGACGCGAAGAAAGCGGGCAGCACCGGCGCGCAACCGGCGCGGCAGGCCGCACCCCGAGCCACGCCGGCCACCGGGGCAGCAGGCCACCCGGGGGGCCGGCCACCAAGGGAGGGCGGGCCGCGGTCGAGCGGCGCGAAGCGGCCCGGCCCGCGGCACAGGGGGCGCAAACAGCCCCGTAGCGCGCGCGGGCCGCCGCGCCGGGGGGGGAGAGAGGAGATATGGGCGGGGAGCAGCAAGGGGCCGCCGGGCAGGGGCCGCGGCGAGCAGAGCGAAAGCGGCCAAGAAAGTCCCAGGGGGGGCAGGCCACAGGATGGGCGGCGGCACCAGGGGGCAGGAGGGGAGCGGGGGGCGGGACGCGCAGGGCGAGACCGGTGGTATCGTGGTATACTCGTGTATGTTCGTGCGAGGCGGAGACGAAGGAGCCGGGCGGAGAGAGCGGGGAGCACCGAGGAGGGGAGCGCGTCTGTGGTCTGTGGTGCGGCTGTATCTGCGGTGTCGGCGGAGCCGAAGCCAGAGACGAGGGCGCGGAAAGGCTGGCGGCGGCGGTGCAGGATAGTGCTGTGTCCTATCTGTGTCTAGTCTGAGTAGGCGCGGGACGGGCGGCGGGGAGGGCCGACGGGAGCGCCCGGGGGGGGCGGGGCGGGTGCTGTGGCTGTGCTGTATATGATCTCGCCGGGACCAGCCGGGGGGGAAGGCGGGGGGAGGCCATGCCAGACGGCCGCCGAGCAGGCGCTTTGGCAGGGTGTGCGGCGGGGGCGGGCCCAGCCGGCAGCAGGCCGGGCCCACAGCGAGCAGTGTAGGGGGCGGCGCCGCGGCCGGGGGCGGGCAGCGAGCGAGCACGGCAAGCGCCCGAAGCGAGGCGCAGGGCGGCGAGCAGGGCGGGGGAGCGAGGCGGTCGGAAACAGGCGCACCGGCAGCAGCCCCACCGCGCCCGGCGGCGGGGAAGCGCGGCTCCACCGGGGCCGGGGCGGGGGCAGCGCGGAGCCCAGCAGCACCAGCACCGCGCGGCAGCGGCGGCACCGGGACGGAAGCGAAACAGGGGGAGAGGGCGCTGTGCCGGGGAGGGCAGCAAAGGCGGCCAGCACCGCTGGGAACGAGCGCTGTGTGGCGGCGGCGGGGAGGGAAGGGGGGCGGGGCCCGCGCGGGCCGGGAAGGCCACAGCGGTGTTGGGCGGGCGTTGTGGTTGTTTCGTCGTGTGTGCACCGGGGGCGGGGGAGAGGCCGCGGCGTGCGGGCGGCCACCAGCGGCCGGGGGCACCTGGGGTGCGGGCGCACGGCGGCAGCGATGGCAGCGCCACCCGCGGGAAAGCGGGGGAGGGGCGGAAGCCCGGCGAAGAAGGTCAGGAATCGGGAGCCGGGCGCGCAGGCGAGGCTGGCTTTGGGGGCGAAGGCGCGGCGAAGGCGCCCGCCGCCGGCACTCGAGCCCGAGCAGAAGCTATGTGGTTCTGCAATCTGTCTTTTGCCGCGGGGGGCCAGCACATGTCGCCTGGGGGGCACCGAAGAGCGAGAGTGCCGGGCCGCCAAGGCCCGGGAGGCCCACAGTGCAGCACTCGGGGCGGGGGAGGGCACCGGCGAGGGGGAGAGGGGGCAGGCAGCAGCAGCAAACCCCCGGCGACGCGGGGAATGGGGAGTGCCAGCGGCCCCGCCGGCAGGGCACCAGGCAGCACCCCGCGGCGCCCGCCCGCGCGCGGGAGGTGTCTGTATGCTATCCGCGGCACCGCGGCCCCAGAGCGGGGGCGGCGGCGGCGGCCAGGCGGGGCGGGCCCAGGGCGCCCAGCGGCTTGGGGCCGGGTGGGAAGCGGGAGAGCGCCAGCACCCCGCGGGTGGGGGGGGGGGGCTGTGGAGCAACGCGGGCCAAACCGCGGTCTGGCCGGCGAGGCTGTGTGTCTGTTGGCCGCAGGGGCACCACGCGGAGGGCGAAGTCCCACGGGAACCAAGCAGCGAGCGCCAAGGCGGGGCCGCGGCACGTCAGGCAGGCGCACCTTGGGCGCGGGACGCCACCGAAAGCACCAGCCCAAAGCGCCAGAGCGGCAGCAGCCGGGCGGGAGGGAGCGACAGCCGCCAGGGGGGGCCGGCGGATGTCTGTATGTCTAGGGCACCGTGTGAAGGCCAGACACAGCCTGTGTATGTCTCCGCAGAGGGGCAGCGGCCGGGGGGGGACCGCCCGGCGTGTGGGGATGATGGGGCCGGGGCGGGGCCGCGCGCAGGGGGGCGAGGCCGGACAGATATATCGTGGGTCTATGTCCGCTCTAGGCAGCGGGCCGAGGCCAGGCCGCCGGCAGGGCAGGGAGCCGGGCGGGGCCAGAGTGGCGGCGAGTGCGGCCGGCGGCAGGGGCAGGGGCGGCGAGGGCAGCAGGCAGGGCTGGGCGGGAAGCAGCCCCGCTCTAGCAGCAGGCGCCCGCGCGCCGGGGAGGTGCGGAAAAAGGGCGGCCAGCGCGACAGAACCCGGCCCAGGGTGTCTCTGTGGTGGTTAATGTCTAGTGGGCGGAGGGCGGGGCACCTGTGTATCTGTCGCGGGCGCGGGCGGCGAGCAGTTGTGCTAAGTGTAGCTAGTGTGCGGTCCTAGTGGGTAGCGGCAGGGGCAGGCGGAGGGGCCGGAGCCGGGTGGGGCGCGGCGGGGGCCGAGCGCAGGGGGGAGGGGCCGGCGCGGGCGAGAGCGGGGGCGGCAGCCCGGCCCAGGCGGCCGCCGCAGACGCAGGGGCTGGCCGGCCGGCGAAGCGGCAGTGGAGGGTCAGCAGCAGGGAGTCCCACCGCAGCGAAGAGGCGGCCGAGCGGGAGCAGAGCGGCGCCTAGGCGGGCGCCGCGGCCGCATCTAGTGTCTATATGCAGCACCCGTCTGTTGTCTCTGTCAGTCTATGTGATGCGTGAAGTGATGGGTCGTCTGTGACGAGCGCCGAAGGCGGGGGCGAGCAGCCCAGGGCGGCGCTGTCTGGTGGGCACGCAAGGGCGGGGGGCCGCCGTGGCAACGGAAACGGCCGCAGCGGCGCCAGGGGCGCGGGAAGCGGGGTCCGGGGGGCCCTTGTCCCAGGGCGGCCGGCGCCTATGGCGCAGGCACGCACCGCCCCAGAGGGCGGCCGGCGCCGCCTGTGTATGTCTCTATCTGCCAGCCAGGCACCCCCAGCAGCGGGGGATCGAGATCCTGTGTCTGCTGGGGCCGCACGGCCAGCCAAAGGGGCGGGGGAGGCGGCACCGGCAGGAGGGGCACGCCGGCGGCTCGCGCCCAAGGGCCGCACGAGCCGAGCGAGACGGAGCGTTTTTGGGCCAGCGCCACCCAAAGCGGCGGGGGCGGGATGTGTCCGTATGTGTCTGCGTTCTTATAGGCGGTACGGAGGACCGTCTGTCGTCTATATATGTCTGGTGTCAGCGCAGACGGAGGCGGGCGAGGGCGCCCAGGGGGGGGCCGAGCAGGCGCGACCGCCGGGAGGGCCCTGTATGTCGCCATGTTGGTCTCTCTGGGAGCGGGAGCGCCCATGGGCGACCACACCGGAAGGCGCAGCCGGGTGGGGCCAGCAGGCGGAGAGAGCGAATGCGGTGTGTGTGTCTGTGTGTGTGTCTGCCGGGTCGGGGCGCAACCGCAGCGGCCGGCCCGCCGCCAGCGGTCACCACTGCTGGCGGGCGACGGGGGGGGCGAGCGGGCGGGGGACCAAAAACCAGCGGCGAGGCGGCCCCAGCGCCGCCGCCACCGGGCGGAGCGGCGCAGAAAGCTGTGTTGGATCCGTGTATGCTGTGGTCTGTCTGGGGGGCGACCAGCCACTGCCCAGGGCCCGCAGCAGCAGGGCGGGGCAACGGGGGGCGGGCAGCAGCACCCCAGCCAGGGGGGCTCTGGTGCTATCTTGTGGGGGCCGGCGAGGGCGGCAGCGCGCGGGCGGCCGGCGCCCCAGCATACACGAGCGCGCCGCCGGGGGAGGGGGGCAAGCGCGGCGGCCGCGGGCGCAGCACGCAGGGGCGCCGGACCCAAAGCCAGAGCGGGCGCCAAGCAGCGCAAAGGGTCTGCGCGGGGCGACCCGGGCGCCGCCGCAGCGGCAGCCACCGGACGCCGCCCAACCGGCCAGGCAGTTGTTAGTAATCTGTGATATCTCGCTCTGTATCTCTCCCAGGCAAACGCCACGATCGGCCCCGCCGCAATGCGACGAAACCGCCGCCGGCAGCAGGGGCGGGAGCAAGGCCCGGGGCGCAGCGGGGGGAGCGCGGCAGCCGCGGCGGCAAAGCGGCCGCCACCAGCGCAGGCGGGGCCGCAAGGGCGGGGCAAGGCCCGGGGGGTCGGGGCGGGGAAAAAGCGGCGGGGGCGGGAGCGGGGAGGCACCCGCGGCAGGCAGCCAGAGGAAAAAAAGGAGGGGCAAGCGGGGGACGGGGGCGCGCGCCGAACGGCAGGGCCCCGCAGGAGGGCGGAAAAGCGGGGGCCGGGGCAAGGGGCCCGCAGGCGGGGAAAGGGGCAGGGGGAGGGCCGGCAGGCGGGCCGGTGGGGGGCGGAAAAGGTGTATGCCGGGGGACCCCAGGCCGGGGGCCTGCGGGGGGTCTTTTGGGTGTTTGGTTT
>Ga0163217_1055478_pt1 | contig 12541 bp, 8 predicted proteins | sample SynspAceP_FD_185933 | JGI IMG/M metagenome (GOLD analysis project Ga0163217, IMG submission 185933) | Saline lake microbial communities from Ace Lake in Antarctica - Synechococcus sp. Ace-P (PacBio error correction) | ecosystem: Environmental > Aquatic > Non-marine Saline and Alkaline > Saline ... | reverse complement strand
GTGGTAACCCCACTTTCTTTTAGACAGGTTGAGACAAGGCTTTGCCAATCGCCATTCTAATACTTCCCATTGCGATGGGGGTGATGGCGAATAAGTTAGGGGATTGTCTAGCACAGCGGCTTCTTTTACAAAACTTTTGCAAAAGCGCCAGGACAACCATCGCCATTGCTAAGTGTGCCTTCTTGGCGGATTGACAAAGGTCTGTTCACCACCAAGTTGGGCCAGGAAGGGTTACACATGACTTCAATAACGACACCGCGAGGACTCGCTTCAACGAGATTTTTAAAGACCTCAGTAGCAGCGCCTTTTTTTGATGATGTCCAAATCTGAGGGTCAAAACGTGGCCAATAGTAATAGTAAGGCTCTGCTGGCTCGCAACGGGCACTGGACTGCACCTGCTGCCATTTAAACCGAGGGATGATTTTTTTGGTAGATTCATTTTTACGTCTTCGCAAGCTCGGGACCTGTATGTGTCCGGACATATTTAGTTTTGTTATTTTCTGTCTTACTTCTCTGCAGTAAGGCAGGCTGTCCTGTATTCGTCATTAATTTATTTTTGGGCGTTTAAATAATATAGGATCATTTTTCAAAAATACCCTTACATTTTTTTCTTGTAGGCACACAATGCATAAATACAGGTTGAGATTTATGGCGTTTGTATCCGCTCAGATATTGCTTTTTGGATCTCGTTTTGCATAAAGCAACACTACACAAATGTCATCGTAATTTTTGCAATTTTTAGAAATGAATTTTTTTTATGTCTCTTGTATATCGGAAAAACGGAATATAAAAACACTTTTAGCTTAGTGGATTTTTAAAAAAAAACTATATCAGATTCAAAAGTATGGTCGTTAATTTTTAAGGCGTGTTTTAGTCGATTAAGAATGACGTTATCTGGCGTAAATATCTGGAAATGAGTAGATGTACTTACTTGGTACTAAAAATGCTATATCAAATGTAATACCCCTTTCGGCTAATTGAAATAGCCAAATTGGCCTCATAAAAGAATACTCCTAGCAGGATTGTTTGATGGAGATGCTTTGACGTTTCTATTGCACAGCCGTTATTACTATTAAACAAGAATAGAGAGTAGTCACATTGATTTTATAGATTGCCATGGACATTTAACACGAACGACACCTGCAGGGTGATCGGTGAATTTACCGAGATAAGCAGAAAGCTCAGGTTGCCTAAGATCCCTGCCTTTGTTTGGTGAAGAAAGGCAAAGTTATTGGTCGGATGACGAATTTCGTGACAGCATTATTAATAACAGCTGCGTTTGCAACACAGAGCGGGCACGGACCTAACCATCTTCTCTACGCGCGTGCGAGCTGGATGGGACACCACATTGGGCAATGAATTACACGAGCCAATACGTTGGTAGTTCAGGACGGAACATCACGTGAATGATTTAATTTCGCCGTGTCTGTGAGTCTATTCTTCCTGAGAATTTGCCCCTGTGGCTCAGTTGCCTCAATCTCCTGGGTTGACCTCGTAAGTCTGTTTGGTGAAATTGTCCGTACCATTGAAGAAATGGGGATTCCTTGCATCAACTTGAACCCAGATCCAGCGGCGGTTACTGGCAAGATTAAGTCTTTAGGCGATCGTTTCTTTTACCCCATTACGAAAAAAATGTGGTGAATACGACATTCCTGCAAATGATCCACCGTGAGCGCGGCATGCAACGATTGTTTCCACACAACGGGTTGCATTATGTTGGGCTGCCGATACGACTGGCTCCAGGCGCTAATGATGTCGGATGTGTTTAAAGATTTTCCTGACACTGAAAATCTCGTTCCTCATGGTGGCCGGGCGGTGCCTTACCATTGGACGTTTCCGCGGTCATATGGCGCAAGACCAAGGTTTTGATCTGGACTGAGCGCGCTGTTGAATAACGTCTACTTTTGATTACCTGTTGTTTATCACTCGCGTCGGGTATTGATTTGATTATTGGATACTATATTCCAACGAAAAAACATCTTGTTCGCGTCTGAAACATGATTTGTTGCGTTACGTGGTATTGATTCCAGAAACGGGTCATCTATTTTGATTGATTACGAAACGTTACATCGACCAACAACACGGTGTTGGAGAATTGCTGAGGCAAAAACAAGCCATCGTATTGAAGGCCAACGCGGCGTCGTGCGTCTTTTCACGATTAAGCATAAGGCCTCTCGATTTAAAAGTGAAGAGAAAAGAATCATGCGAAATAACTGTAGTAGTACAAAATATAGAACGTGCCGACAACGTGCGCGCTCAATCGCTTGTTTGGCCAGATCGCGGGCCGTGGCGACGCATTCCATGGGAATCTCGAAGGGTCGTGTTGGCTTTGCTTGCGGACATTACCTACGAACCCGGATCAAATGGACCAAAACCATTGGCCGGTTTCCGCAAATCACCATTCAGGCGCCGCTGGCGACAATTGGATGATTGCGGCCCCCAAACGTGGCGACTCGAGCAATGTAAAGCGGCGCGACCCGTATATGGGTGTTCGCACCTACATTCAGCCTTCTAATCACGGTTTTTTCCGGTGACTTGCTGGCGACATCGGCGCCAAGTCTCGGGCTGGATGTGGTGGTTTGATTCATCGACGCGGCGTTTCGTGATACTTCGTTGATCTTTCGTCAAATGGATTTTTCCCTGTTCTGGTTCCAAAAGCCATTTATTTGTGTTCTGAAGGGCACAATTAAAGAAAAACAGTGGCCAGTTCGTGTCAACGTACCTTATGGTGGTGCGCGGATGCTTGCGTAAACCCTTCGGTTGACGTGGATTGGTGCAGACGATGATCGGAGTTGTGGTCGCTGGCGGTCGTTGAAACGCCGCAGAAGTCGCCTCGATCATTGGGCGCGTAAGCGTAATGGAGAATGAGATAAGAAGCAAAAACGCGTTCGCATGGCAAAAATGGCGAAGTGGGCTTGGACATTTATTGGACATGGCGCCCACGTTTAAAAGGTAATAAAAAGGCCTTAAGTATCGATGCTACCACACGTGCAGCGGGCGTCTAAAGAAGGTGCGCCTTGGCCATGTGGATGCGTGGCGGCACTCGAAAGGGGCTTATTCTTTGGCGGCGGATTTGCCGCACGGATATCGGGCGCGCGCGCAGTTCCCCCCGTAACAAGCAATCTATACGGCGTTCATGGCGTTCGCCTGCATGAAACGTCAAATTGATGGCAATGGCGGCGCAGATCCTCTTGCTTCTAAATGTGGCCCGTGGTGAAAAAAGTCCGGAACGCGATGACGCGATGTCGATTATTTGTTCCTGCAGGTGTTTTTGCTTGATCAGGACGAATTTGTGAACTGACGCACCAAAACTGCTGGCAATATTTTAGGCGGGCATTGCCCGCGTTTGCGATTGGAGCGTCAGGTTGTGTGAACGGTCTTGAAGTGAAACCTCGGTTCGAACCTCATGGAACAACACCGGACAAAATCGCGCGTGTCTGCCCTCGTTGTTCTTGGTCTAAAGGACAGGCGAAGTGGCAGTACGAAGGCGTTGCTCGCATTGGACGGCGGCCTGGTTTTTCAGCGCAGTGCCGTTGTTTTTCCAAGGACACAGCGGGAATCAAGCTGCCGGTGCGTTATTACCAACCGGCAACGGGTCGATGTTGGTTATGGTATTTGAGGTGACTTGAATTAGATTAATCGTGGATCCATGCCTGTGGTTATCATTGCGAGGCTGTCGAACATGGGCATCACGGGGCAAGATCTCGTTGAAGAGTTGGAGCCAACGATACCTTGCGCGCCCAAGTAGAGGCGATCCGGTTTGCAAGTCGGCCCGATGATGAATTTGGGCGATGTGGAAAGACAAATTCAGTGCCCTAAATGACCATCCGCGTGAGGCGGCAACCCATGGCGGTTCGATTTCGACACGTTTACGCTTCATTCCTCATCGTTGCATGCATCGATCGGGTGTTTTGGGTGCGGTGAGTGTCGCAATCGGCGGCGACGGTAATTAAAAGGCTCGCCGCCCAATGAAGGGCTAAGTTTAAGTCTGCTTTCACGGCATTGACATGGATGGTCGAACATTCCAATTTGGTGCCTATGACCGTAATTTTGCGATCAAGAGAAAATGGCGATATAGGCCTCAGCAAGCTATTTTACGTACCGCAAGGAAGTTATTTGATGGGCAAGTCTTTGCTCACAGTAATGGTCTTTTGATGGGCCGGGTTTTCTTGGCTTGGACGACATAACGAATTATAAATAGTTATTTGAAACATGATGGACAAAGATTATCTCATTTCATCCCGCGCCCAGTAAAGCCAAAGTAACAAGCACCAGCGGGTGCGGTAGATGCGCAATGTTCACGTTGTTTTGGTTCCAGCGGATAAAATCCTTTACCACCCGAAACGTAAAATATACGCCTTGCGATGCTCGAAAGAGCAGTGTTCGCGGTTGCGTGATCAGTTAGGTTTTTTCTCGTTAATGTGGATTGTTCAGGCGTCTGTTCATAGCACGACAAACGACATGTCCTGCGCAGCGAGCACAACTCGGACGCCGCGTTGAATCCGATGCGTTAGAAACCGCAAAGGGGATTTGGCTCGAGGTTGTGGGCATTTGTCCATGATGATCCAAGCCCATTACACATGCTGAAACTTTGAAAAAAAGTGGCACGCGGCGGGATTCGAGGTGTGGTTTTAACTTTGTAAGACGTCTTTGTGGACAGCACGCCAAAAGAAATAGAGGTGTTCTTTCTCGATGCTGGAAAAGATACAGGACCGTTTGGTGGCACATTGTGGTTATTTTTTGAAGCTGCCGAACTCGGAAAGAATTGATTCCTTTCTTAAGGGAATTAAATACCACCATCGTTGTGGATCACATGAGGAACGTCAACGCCGTTGCCGATGGCGTGGATTCATCCCCGATTCAAAACGCTTTGTTAACTTCCCATGGCCAACAACGCTATGTACTGGTGTAGGGTCAGTGCCAGAGCGGCTTTAACGCTGCACGGCACCGAATTATTCTTCGATGTTGTGCCCTTTGCACGGTACCTTGGTTTGAGCAGTTCCGAACGTGTTTTAGTGGGGAATAGAAGCGGGATTGGGCACATCCGCAAGAAACATGAAAATCAGGTTGTTGCGCTTGATGATGGTCACTTAAGTCGATGTCATTTTCCGAAGTTGATTGCGCCAATTGATGCGCTGCAACCAAGCATTGTTGGAATGGACAATACCAAGTGCGGTCTTTATGGAAATTAATCCTAATAACGCGACAAATGTTATTAAAAATAGAGGTTACCCAACATGGCTAGTAACTATACAGATACGACAATTTCAAGGCACGTACCTTTTTGATGGTCAGGATGGCCCAAAAAAGCCTATGGCTTAAACAAAATGTGTTATCTTCGTTTAATGATCACAGTGGGCGCTGTGATGAATTTAATGCGGACCCAGAAGCCTACTGTGAGAAATTCAAACTTCGGAAGCCCACAAAAAAGAAGCGATTCCGTAATAAGATGTGATCCGGACTTTTGCGCGAAGTGGGCAGTATCTATTATTAGCAAGTTTACCGGCTTACTAAAACTAAAACATGCAGACATTGGTGGGATGCAAAACGGGCATGATTGCACAGGCGATGAATTCTAAAAGCAATGTTAGAAAAAAACGGTCGAGGTAGAAGGTCTAATGGCTAAAAATTATTGGGCAGTAACGGACTTCCCATTATTCCGGCGATTGCGAAACGCAATGGCGGAATGGTATTGAAGAAACACCCTACTGGAAACTTTTTTGATGGCTATTCCTCCGGTACGGGATTGGCTAAATGAGAAAAAAACCTGACGGTCATCATTTCTTTTTTACAATGGACATGGCTTAAGGAGTTTTTTTATCGGATAAAAAAAGAAAACCCCACTTTCGCAATTAGGTCGTGGCAGACGATATTTACAAACTCAGTGAAGGTTGGGGGTATTCCAACGATTCCTCCAGCTGCACCCGGCGAGTCAGACCTTTCTTGCACATTGGCAACAGCATTGTCGACAGAAGGTTTTTGGACATGACGATTTGCCCAAGAAAATGAAGGTCGATCATGGTTTAACAGTACCGCTTAATTTTAACTGTGGCCAAGGGCCATCAATACCGGTCATGCTTTAAGTGATTCCGGTGTGCATTAATTGTGACAGCTACCCGATGGCTCAGCTTTTGGGCGTACGTTTGAAACTGGGCAGAGCTATTGTGCGTGCTGTGGCGTCTACGAAGGAAGACATTATTGTTGTCGTCTTTGGTCTGGCGGCATTGTCCATTCAGCTGGATGGCGAACGTGCGGGCTTTATCAATCGTGCATTTGACATTGATTGCCTCGACAAAAAATGGGTGTCGGACCCATTGAAGCCTTTGACGAAATATTCTTAATATTGATTGGATTTGAGCCAAGGCGGCGCTCAAAAGCTGTTGAGCGAACATGCTTGATTGCCCATGCGCTGGTACCTTATTAGGGAAAGTGACAGAGCGGCATCGTAACTACCATGCGCCGATTTCAAATACAGGGGCTCTGGCGTTGATTGTTTGTTAGGAGAATGAAATTTCAAACGCTGAGTGAGCGTGGTCGTGCCGCTAATTTGAAAGGTAAAGCACAAAAAAAACCGATGTCTGGGAAAAAGGCGATCAGGTTTTTTTATTTGTCGATGGGGAAGCGTTTATTTTTGTCGATGTTGAGAGCTTATTAAACCGGTGTTGGCGACATTGCTCTGCCAACCGCCAATATTTTCATCTATTGATGCCCAGATGCTTCTTCTATTCAGTTATCGCAATTTTTCCCAGAACGTTCGCTTTACTTGAACCATACTTGCCTTTCGCTGACGAGTTTAGGATTGCTGTTTTGTGCAACCATTCTTCGAATTTCAATGGTTTGAGGGTTGTTCTGGCGGCGAGTGTTCTGACCCTTCATCGGCAACCACCGCAAAGCCTCGACCATGTTCACCTGCCCGGGCTGCTTCTATGCGCGGGCGTTTAGTGCAGTAGTTTGTCTGATCGCCAACATAGAGCCGATTAGTCGTTACTATTTTTGGCATGTTTTCAGATTGTTTGTTTCAACTGCTTCGATTAAATTGGTGGATACCTCAATATCAGAGACAGATCTTTATTGGACGTTTCTACTGTTTGAGCGCGCAGTATTTTCGAAGCCATTTCTGACACCTTGAGCGGGTTTCAAACAGAGGTAGAGTGCGCGACTTCGGTCGGGCGTGTGAATGGCTTTTTTGTTCGCGTTTACTTGATCGGTAAATATCTGATGCCCACTTTATGATCTTAACGACTTTGCCTTGCGTGATTAAAAATAGGGTTGTTAGCTGGCCTTCTACCAGAAGTTGGTATTCCTTGGTTTAATTTATACGTCAAATTGCCTGTTTTGGAATTCAACCCTTGAGCAAGTTCCAAGCCAAAAAATGTGGGTGAGCTTCATTAAAATGATTGCTTTAAAACTTTCTATGGTGTGTGACCTGCAATTTCCTTGACGAATTTAAATCATGGCAGATAAAAAATTATCATTGGCTGTTTTAATTACAGCTGCGTGCCATCAGTTGAAACTCAATCATGGCATTGGAGCGATTAGGCGTAAGACCGCCTCTTGAATTGGTCGGCAAGGTTGTTTTTTTGCATGTGGTTGATATACAGAAGCGATTTTCATGATCTCGACGTCACCATCTACTTTTATTTGCGGAAATAGGTGGCTCTAGCCCAAAGTCGGCTCCGTCTTTTTTTCTTACGTAAAAAGGGTGCCTTGCTGACATGATTAGAGGCAAAGTTTTGGCCAGAATTTTTATAGTCTTCGCTGGAGCCGGTAATTCGTGAGGGATAGGCATTGAAATGATGCTGCCTTTAAGCTCCTCTACACGAAATAACCGGACAGTGCTAAGAAAACAAGCGGGATTTGCATCGGTAATAGTGCCATGTTCAGGTTAGAAAGTAAATAGTTGCACAAAAAATTGCCATAGCATTAACCAAGACATCTTTCAGATACGGTTTGGTTTTTCATTGTTGTGTTTTTGTCTTTTCGGGGTAAAAAACATATATTACTCTCTATGTCACTTTGGTGCTTTTTGTGAGGAAGCATTCGCCACCTTGTAGGTTTATCCTACGTATTGTGTGGGAATAATAGTTTCATATTTTAAACAAAAATTAGATGTTTCTGAAGTGTTTTTAAAACAGGTTAATTGAAATGCCAAACTTTAAAGTGAGGGAAGTAGCTGTTGTTTCTCATTTTTTAGGTTTTTACATTTTGAATCTGTTTATATTAGGCAACAATATCCCCCTTTGTTAGCACAAAGGGGGATATTGGTTTAGGAACTCTTCAGTTGTCTATCAGGCTTTGTTGTTGCGGGGCTGTGTTAACGTTGTGCCATGTACGTTACTTTTGGTTAATATATTTCGTCTTAGTAAGCTGACTTGTTTTTGCATCGCGCTTAATTGTGCTTGATTCAAAATTCTCTCTTCATATGAGTAACCGAGCGAGTGCCCGAATACGAGACAATATTATCATCTTTTGTTTTTAGCCAAGCCAAAGCGCAGTTGAGGCTGGCGTACAGCCAATTGTCTTTCGCTAGAGGAAAAAGTCGTTCAACAAGGCGATGATTGTGTAGGGTAATTGCTTCGCCCACTAAAGCGTGGCATGGTTGTTACGAATGTCTTTTGCTTTCTAAATCGGCAATGTCTTTTAATGTTGCCTGTTTAAAGAATCCACGAGCTTAACGGACTGTTAAAGCAACAAAGGTGACTGTCTAGTTGGCTTGCAAGCTTCTAATACTGCAATTTCAGGGTGCGTGTCCATAAAGAATACTCGGACTGAATCGCAGTAATTCGGAAACTCGTTTATGGGCACGAGTTAGCGTTTCAGCAGAAACTTCTGATAACCCCACTGCACCAATTTTTACCTTCTTTCACTAATTCGTCCCCCCAGCGCTCCAGGTGCACGCCGATCGTCTCCATCCGAACAGTATGCTCTGATATAGAGTCGATCAAAGACGACTGGTCGACAACCTTGTAGAACTCTAGAATAAACCTAAATAACAGTCCGCAATGTTGGTATGCGAAGGGGTCCTCATATCCAGCTTGTCTGTCGACACTCGTCTCCAATCTCGCATAGTATATCCCTGGGATCGATGAGCCTGTTAATTCTCAAAGTTTCGATCTCTTCCTATATCCGCAAAACCCAAATTGTCTAATAGCACTCCACCTATGGTATCAAGGTCACGACAGATACATCGCGCGACTGCATCTTTCTACCAGCAGACCTACGTATACCCCTACCAAAAGTTCTCAAATGTCTGACCTAGCCATCCACTCATCTCAAAGAGCTGGCAATGTATCAAGAATAAATGGCGATAGCCGCATCGAAGGGTACGGCTCATATGAAGCGCCTGTCAATCGTTGTTCGTCTGAACAAACGGCAGTGAACCATCGTCGAGGCGATACGCTTCATGCCAGGCTAGGCCGAATATGTCCTTGGGTTGTGCCATACATGTAGAGTTGTTGTTGGACATTCACACAACAAGAGCTCCATATGTCTTATCTCCTTAATCTACCTGGCTTGTAACATAACCCATAACAAAAAACGTCCATCAGATACGAAAAACAGAGAGAGCTTAGGTCTCCCCTGTTGAATTTTACTTGTACGCAATAGATTATGGCTTTCTAGGCATTTGTAATAAACGATTTGTAAAACCTGTTCTCCATATGTCAACTGGCTCTGAGTCACGCCAATAGATGTGTGCATACGTGACCCTTCTTGGATCGCCGCAATATAAAAACATCATACATGGTCTTGCGCGTTCAATGCGTTGTTTGAAACCGCAACACCCGTAGACTAGATTCAATTATTTTCGTTTACCATCATATAAATCAAACCTAACGTGCAGGTTATAGGTTCCGTTACTCCCGCATGTACACGGACTCGTACGAAGGTCCCGAATGGACCGTCGTGGTTATAAATGAGCAAAGACAGAGTGCTTCATATCCCGCCACACCAATCCTAGGCACTTTCATGCCAATGCTTCATGTCTAATTGCAATACGCAAAGTTCGGTTCGAATAGGGCCTGTTAAGTGGCTTGAACTTTTGCTGGCTGTTTCACCCGTTTGTACTGGAAATTAAATCCCCCACATGCTGGATGCATGGTTGCCAAAGCAGGTGATCTGCCAAAGAAAAACGCGCGTCTCGGCTCCAAGCGCAGGTTCTTATTTGAGCACGCGAAAAGTACGTTTGCACGCTCCATTGTTCGAAACGAGTTTAATTCACCGCTTCGTATGTTATTGTGAATTCCACTGATGAGTAAGGTGATTGAAACGGCGAGACACCTGTGCCCTCGCCACATGGCAACTAGATCAAGTTTATTATTCTCATGAGCTTCACGCACCTTGCGAGCGTCTCAATTGGTGTCAGCCATTGGGATTTCAGACATTCACGTGTTTTGCCCGCTTCAAGCATTGGATAGTTTTGTTGCGCGTGCAGTTGGAGTCGCGAGTGGGGCTAAGATCACCGCATCCACATTCATCACGGGCTAGGACTTTTCAGCTAGACGTCAGTTGTGTAATGAAGAACACCACGGTCTTCAGCGAAGCTTTATCGCATCAATTTTTTGTATTACCTCCAACGTACAAGAGAACCACCTTCAGCGCCTCTCCTCAATAGCGGCAATTGGCGTCCATGTGTTTCATGTGAAAAAGCGCCAGATGCACCGAGCTATACAGATATCTTCATTAATCTACTCCCTAACAGACGGCCAATGCCGGACGTGTTATTATATTTTAGAGGGTCTTTACAACTCTCTAGTGGCACGATATGATCGCAATCCTAACCATTCACACTAGCGTGAGGCATAAATCATTAAACCGCATTAGATCATTTCATATCTTCTGGGCAATAGAGTATGTATAGAAAGTGTCTCACCGAAAACGCTCAGAAAATCTGCTGCTAATAGCGGCTAAGAAAATGGGATTGAGTCCAACGGTCGCGAAGCCAGTTTTTCGAACACAAAGGTCCGATTGGGACGACGTTGTGCTTCTAATTGGAAAGTGCAGAGGAACCAGTTAATTAATCAAATTGATTTCACGCTCTACTTGTGATGCCTGTGAAAATTCAATTGCTCAGTCGTCCACTTTCTCGATATCAACAGTCAACCGAACCAATCAGGTATTTGCGAGCTTGGATTCAACCAATCTTGTTGGACTGGGAAACGTCAGCTTCGTTAAAAATTCTTTTTTCAAAAGCCTAGTCGGAGTTGGCGTTACCTGTGGCCTGGTACCACCAAGCAAACTCGGCGAGATCTGTGCACTAATAACACCTTTTGCCATTAATGCGGAGGTCTTTACGAGCCACAACGGACAACGGAGGCCCGTGCCCATACTCTTCCTGAATGACGTCACAGCAGGAGAAGGGTGACGGCAAACGCACCTATATGGAATATCGATCGTACCTTGTGACGCACGATGGTGAAGTAGATCGAGTAAGGAGACCTTCAAGTGACGGTTTATGATAATTCACATCGAGGACTGGCGGTTCGTTAAACTGCAAAATGGCATTTAGGCAAACATGGTCAATACGAGCCAAGGGGCATTGCTACAACGACACATAGGGTGTCGCAATTAGTCTTACTGCACGTCTTAAACTCGTAAGGCATTATATTCCATCGTAAAAATACCTTGACGGTAACTCGCTGAGGCTAGTTGTCGCGCTGTCCAGATACGACGTTTTGACGCGGTCTTATATGTTTGCGCGGACGTGACCTAGGCTATTTTTTCGAACATCAATCACCCCTAGTAACCTTTTCTAAGTCACGCGCAGCACGATGTACAGCAGATTGGAAACCGCTAAGTTTATCGCTGCCAATACTAAACAATTTGGTGGCTTCGTGCTCCACAGCGACAAGCCTTCTTACTGCGTAGGCGATGTATGCATCATACTCGGCAACCGATTTTTTAGGAAGCGCTCTTTTTGCTGTGTTGTCTATGCTTTACTCTATTTCTTGAGTGGGCGGCTGGGTTCTGAACTGTGATCTATTCGCTCTGCGTCAACCCGTTTTTTTTGCCATTACCTCACCGCGATGCCGGATGGGTATACATGCCATCTGGAGTTGGGCGTTCCTTAAAGAGGGCAGGCGCGCCGAGTAACGCCTTCTAGTGTTAGGCAATGGCATTGGCCCCTCTGCGGTAACCTCAACAGTGGAATGGTCTCGGCCTGCCGCATAAAAAGATGTAATCTCGGACACGCTCGGGTAATACTCTTTAACTCCGCAACTGCGAAGAAGACACACGGCAAATGCCTGTAAATTTGGCGAAATAGCGAGATATCCAATTAAGAACCTCCGTTTTTTTTAACTATTATCACAAATGAATACCGGAATTAAAATATAATGATAAAACACGGACTCTTCTGTTACTATGAGGCCTGGATATTATAAGTGAAATAGCTTTTAATTCATGAGATGGCATTAATCCATTCATTACACCCACTGTTCCGCCATCATTTCTCCCTTAGCAACACAACCACCCCCCTGCCACATTTTTCAAATGAAGTGCGTTTTAAATGCGCAAAAACGCGTAACCAGCCTCATGTAATTAG